>Ga0187849_1000945_pt1 | contig 35234 bp, 34 predicted proteins | sample June2016WEW_4_10_2_FD_132412 | JGI IMG/M metagenome (GOLD analysis project Ga0187849, IMG submission 132412) | Peatland microbial communities from SPRUCE experiment site at the Marcell Experimental Forest, Minnesota, USA - June2016WEW_4_100 | ecosystem: Environmental > Terrestrial > Soil >...
CTTGACACCATTGTAACTTCACTTTCTGATGCGTTTAACATTTGGCTTGCCTCCAAACGCACCACGGGTACTATCTGCACTGTCTGCATGGCTGCGCGTGCAGATCTCGCTCTTTGAAAATTTGTACTTCAGGACGCTGTCACCGTTTCGAGCGAGCGCACAGACCTGAAAGAATCGACTGTGGCAATAGACACCGACGCCGTAGCGATCCACGATCAGCTCTAAATCCACCCCTTCGGTGGAAGTGAACGATTCTCGTGTACGTGCTGGTTCCGCTCCATGCGTTGATCGTATGTCCACCTGGCCCCGCCTCACTTGCTAACGTCCAGCGTTAATGGAGTAGATCGGGCGCTAAGTGCCCCACACATTGGCACAGTAAAGTATTATGCGTAAGCTCAACCGTTATTTTCAGATCAGGTCATTTTTTTCCGAGCAGGGTATTGTATAAGTCTATCATTCGAGGGGGTGTTGGATACTGCCTTCTATCTCTATCCTGTGCCATCCGTCCGCAAGCACATCTTTTGCATGGGGTTTTAGTGAGTCAACTATCTGGAGGCGTGTGGTCATGGCAGTCAAGGTCGATTTCGAAAAAACTGGCCGGGTTGAAACCAACCAACAGGCCACTCAAACCACTAAATCCACCTCTGAAAAAAAACCCCAAAACTCCAATGTGTTTAAAGTCCTTCTGAGCGAGCTAAAACTCAAAGAAAACAGCGAGGCTGTCAACAGTCTGCGAAACAGGCCTGCATCATCAGATCTGAGGGAGCTAAAATTCAAAGAAAACAGCGAGGCGGTCAGCAGTCTGCGAAACAGGCCTGCATCCTCACAGCTGGTCAAACACGATCATCACAGCCCTTCGAAAAACCCTGGTGTGGCCCGGGGCCTACACTCGGAGAACGTCAATAATCTGGCGGCGTCTGCTCTGATCGCCATGGCATCCATTTCATCCGGTCTGAACCGTATCGGCGGCATTTGCTCGGGGGCCGCAGGGCTCGGTCGGTTTGGTGGGACTTCGAGCATTGGCGGGGTTTGCGGATCGACGCCGGAAGTCGGGACCATGCTGTGTCCTGGGCAGGAAATAGGCGTTCTGTCCGCTCATTTCGAATCGTGCGAAAAAGGTCCGGGGGCGATCGGCTATGACTATAATGGCGGGACATCCTACGGGACCTACCAGATTTCCTCCAGGGCAGGCACCATGAAACGCTTTGTCGATTACCTGTCCGAGCGGGCGCCGGACCTCGCCAATAAACTGAAAGCCGCCGGACCGGCAAACACAGGCAACACCTTCGGAAAAATGCCCGAAGTCTGGAAAAAAGTAGCAACTGAAGATCCTGTGCGGTTTTCTAAACTCCAGTACGATTTTATCGAAAAAAGCCATTATCTTCCTGCCGTTCAGGAAATTTCGGATCGAACCGGTCTGGATATCTCAAAAGCCCCCAGGGCTCTTCAGGAGGTACTCTGGAGCACGGCCGTTCAGCATGGGCCAAATGGCGCGGCAAAGATTTTCAACAAAGCGATCAAGCACTCAGAAGCCAAAAACGGGGGCGTTAAAATGGCCCAGTTGATTGGCTCCGTCTACGCTATGCGAGCGGGTCAGTTCGGGTCGTCCTTACCGAATGTCAGGGCGGCTGTCCGAAGCCGTTTTAGAGAAGAGGGCAGAATGGCCCTTGCCATGCTCTCCGATCCGTTCCTCAGTTCCGAAGGTCTAAGGGCCTAATCCTACCCGAATAGGAAATATTTGCGCACGCACCAAGAAAAAATTTCCTCTCTAAACCCGGAATATTCTGCCCAAAGAAAATCTCTCATCGTAAGTGATTGATATTAAAGTCTTTTTGGCGGAAAGATTTTTTGGTATCAAGCTTGCTTTTAACTTTGTCCGCAAGGCTATGAAATCCATGGGAAGAAAATGCTGGGTTTGGCTCAAACAACGCTATCCAACCTGAATCGGATGAGAGAATGCAATCAGGACAAGTAAATGCTTCGCAACTGATGTCAGCCTTTCTCGGAAGCGAAAATGAGAAAATCGGGCAAGCTATAGGCCAGGGCGATTTTTCCGGTGAGCTTAGAAATCTCATGCCAGCGACGGCCAACGGCGCTGGGTCCTCTGGCTGGACTGCCTCTAATCCCTGGTTAAATGCTTCCGCGGGCCAGACACCCACCTCTGCTGAAACGGAAAACAACCCGCCGCCTTCAGTCCGGGAGCGAAGGCTCGCCACGGATTCCAGGACGAAGATAAACGCGATAAAAGCGAAGGCCCAAAAAGAGCAAGGTCTCGTGGTTACCAACCCCGCCATCGCCCAGACAGTGTTGGGCGACCTTCAATATCCTGCGCAGACCAGAAAGGCGTGCGAGGGCATGCAGAATAAGGAAGGGCAGATTTCCACTAAAGACCTGAGAGCTCTGCTGGGTACCCTGGGGGCGACTGGTTCCGAAATCAGCGGTCAAGTTCCGGCGGAGCACGCCAGTGCGCTGGTGGAATCGATAATTTCCAAGGGGAGCGGCACAAACCAGAAAGAATTAGCATCCGGAGAGACCCTTCAGTCGTCTGTGCAGATGAAGACCGAAGGATCGTACAGTCCCAGTGAGTTTCGGGGACTGCTGGACAAGGTTTTGCAGCAGGCGGACACGACAGAGAGCAATGTTGCGGATCCGGGATCTCAGCCCGGTTCGGCGAAAACGGCTGAAGGCTTAAAAAGAGGCCAGACACAGAGCCTTGTTGAAACTGTTCTTCCTTCGTTTATTTCAGCAGATCACGAACATGATTCGACTAGAAAGCTTTTCGCCGGAAATTCTAACGATCAAACATCTGAAGCGCAAAGCGCAAAGGTGAGAGATATCCGCGAAAACTCTATTGAAACTGTTTCAGATAACTTGAAGTCCGGCGAGCAGTCGAGCGCAGCCGAAGTCGCCTCGTGGAGTGAGGATAAGGAAGGGGGCGCACTCGTTACGGAAGCCGGAATAAAGGATGGCGGAACTGGATCATCAACATCTCCAGCATCCGATTCGCCTTCCGCCCCGCAGGAAACGCCAAGCATACCTGTGGAAGCTCTTGACAGGGTTTTGAAATACTTCGACACCAGGATAGTGTCTGAGGGCCCGCAGCAGCCGGAAGTGAACACAGCTTCAGCCCCGGCGCCGGGCGGTCCTGATGAAGCCTCAACCGCTCAGGCCCAGAACCTGGCGCCTTCTGTCAAAGGAGCTGAAAAACAGGCCGACGGGCCTAGCGGGACGTTGAGTTCATCGAGGCATGCGCAGGACATGGCCGAACAGACTGAGGCGACTCTGAAAAAAACGGGGGCGGCCGAGTCTCCTTCGGGTGATAGGTCTTCTGGCGGCAAGCCGAACCGGGAGGGTTTCAACCCCCCGGAGAGCGCGGTTTTCCAGAATTCAGCCTCCATCTTTCAAGGTGGCGAGATGAATCTATCCCCGATGCAGAATTCAATCCAGAGCGGCTTTGCCTACTTTGATCCGTACCGGTCGGTGGAGCTTGCCGAAAACGCGCGCGAGCAAGTCACGGGTGGCGCCGCGAGGCACCTTGTACTCGAGATGGAACCCGATGAACTCGGAAAGATCAGCATCAAAGTTGGGGCAAAAAAAGATGGAATATCCGTTGAGGCCCATACGCAAAGCGAACCTGCAAGGCAGGCCCTGATGAGACACTCACCCGAGCTTCGCCAGGACCTCCAGAACCAGGGACTTGTGCTGGAGAAATTCATAGTCGATGTTAACGGCGAGAAATCAGGTGGAAGAAATTACCCCGAAGAAAACAATCCCAAAGGAAAGACCCCGCCGGTTTCCAACACGGCAAGAACCGCCAGCGTTCAGGCCGCAACGGAACCTTCCCATATCAGGGAAACGGACGGCCAATCGCGAATCAGCATTTTTGCATGAATTAACTCGACGCGGTGGATTGGGCGGCTCAAAACAGGAATACCAAACGTTTGCAAGGACTTCTAAAATCCGACTTCCCGACCTTCTGATACTTACCTTGTAATACCAAGTTACCTACAAAATAACTTTATTTTGATGCTTCGCGGGTGAGGCGGGCATCATGGAACATTGCGTTCAAAGAAAGGCGAGTAACCCCAAACTGAGCGGGGGAAAGTTTTCTCACTTTAAAGATGCCCCTCGATCTCCAGGCTCCGCCAGGCGTACACGCGCAAGCGCGTGTTGCCGAACGCAATATCTCGACGCTCCGCGAGGCGTGGCCGTAGGCCGCCGCCGAAGCGCCGCATAGATCTCGAGGCTTTCCATGACCTGTCTATGACCACAGGCGGAGGGGGTGTGGGGGGCGCAAAGAATTCAAGGCTCCGCCAGGTATCACTTGATACTTTGTTGAACGCAATTTGGCATAAGTTGTCAATAAAGCTATGACATATTGCAAGGAAGCGTCACCCCGGCGAAAGAGACTGTGTCGGAAACGTAATATTTTTCGTATTTCCTCCCTTTACAAAAGGGGGAAGCAAAACCCGGTCCCGTGGGATTTTACCCGGGCATTACTGAATTGCGACACAGTGTCGAAAGCCGGGGTGCAGTGCTTTTAACTAACCAAGAGACGCTGGATTCAGCCCCGGATCGGGTCCGGGGTGACGTGTTCCTTAGCCATCATTCCAATGCTTGAATTGTGTTGAGGGTGGGCAAAAGAAGCGGAGCGTTGCCCACCTTGGAGGGTACATAAGACTGCACCGCTCCTCTACAGGAGCGGTGCTATTCGAAGCTACAAGGGTTACAGGGTACTGGAATGTGAGCTCGGATACCGGCCGGGCACCCGGAGATGGCGATTTCCATAATGAGAAAGGCGGCCGAAGCCGCCTTTCCGGTCCTCCTGAGTCCCGTTTTCCTCGAAAACCGCCCTGTCTTTATCTTATCAGGCTCACCACGGTCTGGAGATTGTTGTTGCCGGTTGTGACGGCTTTGGAGCATGCCTGGTAGTCGGCCTGGTAGTCGATCAGGTTGACCATCTGCTGGGTAAGGTCCACGTTTGAACCTTCCAGAGCTCCGGATGATATCGTGCCTGCCTGGCCGGCCCCTGCCGCTCCTGTTGTAGCGGTCCCGGCGTTGCCGCCCGGAGTGTAATCATTTTCTCCAATCCGGATGAGACCGTTTTGGTTCGAGAAGGTCGTTACCCCGATGACGCCGATGGTGGTCACGGCGCCGGTTGAAATGGCGGTCCCGTCAATATTCCCATTCTGGTCGATGGAAAAACTGCTGTATGTGCTTGGGTCTAAACCTGTAATGGCTTTTCCACTGGAGCTGAGTACATCGTTACCATTCGTATCGACGAGATCGCCGCTCGCATTGACCTGGAACTCTCCATCCCGGGTGTAATAGACTGCCTTGCTGGAGGCGTTTTCTGCTGAGAAAAATCCACTACCCTGGATCATCAAATCCGACCAGGTGCCGGTCTGTGCTTGTGCCGAACCGGTCGTGAAATTCGTCTCAACGTTGAGAACTGACGAGCCTGCGCCGGCCGCCACAGCGTTGCCGGCGTTTGAAGTTGCGATTAGTCCGCTGACAATATCGCCGAAGTCTACAGTATTGGATTTAAATCCCGTCGTGTTCGCATTGGAGATGTTGTCGCTGACGACCGAGAGGGCCGTATTGAAGGTATTCAGACCTGCAAGTGCTGTGTACATCAAGTCGGCTGACATTTGCTTCTCCTTTTCCGGTCGTAAATAGATGAACCGGATTCTGGTTTTTAATGCCCTTACTGGATTGGGTGTCATGCTGAGCGGATCACAAATCCCGCTCAGCGGATCTTACTTTGTTCAATTCGTGCTGCTCTTACTGGTTACCGCAAAAACGTTCGCTACCGGAACCTGCATTCCGTTCGGTCCCGACAGAATATATGTCGGGGGGTTATTGTTAAGGTTGCATGAATAAACCTGCCCGCTGATGCCCGTCACAACTGTCGAGGGAGTTCCGTTGGACCCTGTTGCCGTGACCTTGCAGGTGTAGGCGCCGTCGGCCACCGTGTTCCCGCTCGAGTCCTTGCCCGTCCATGGCACGCTATAACTGCCTGCGCTCTGGGAGCCGAGGTTCAAAGTGTTGACCGTCGCGCCATTGGAGTTCGTTATGGTCACGGTGACCGTGGCGGGCGCCGAGAGCGTGTAGTTGAGTGCGGAGGGGCTGCCTGAGGTGACGTTCATTGTGTTGCTTTGGGCGGTAACCTGCTGGCCGACAAGCGATGCGATCTCCCCATTATTTATGGCCGCTGTATATTGCTGAAGATTGCCCAAAAGCGTCGTAGCCTGGTTCAACTCTTGAACGGTCGTAAACTGCGCGAGTTGGGCGGCCAGTTCGTAAGACTGCATCGGGCTGGTCGGGTCCTGATTCTGCAACTGGGCGAGGAACAGCGTCATGAAAGAGTTCGCGTTCAAGGAGTTTGTGGAGCTACTGCCGGACGTCGCACTCGGGGCTGTGCCGAGCCCAGAGCCGATACCATAAATCGACTGAGTGCTGGTTGTTGACGTTGTTGGCGTTGTTGACGTTGTTGACATTATGAACTCCTCTCAGAGTAGGTTGAGAGCGATGGTTCGAATTGGACGCCCAATGAACAAGCAAGAGTGATACCAGCATGAGTTTAGTGAAAAAGTGCTGTTACTCCAAATAGTTGTGGTTTTGGCGTTTCCAGTCTGAAATGCGCATGCGGGAAATTTTTTCTCACACACCATGCACATTTTTCCGGATTAAATTAATTGAGGGATTTAGAAATTTAGGAATTAATTACCGAATGCTTGAATCAACTATGTCAAAAGCTTGACCTGAATTCTGTCCGCCGATGCAAATCCTCTGCATCACTCCACACGACTTCCCGATCCTGAGAGTGATAAAGTGCACGGCCCCCCCGATCGATGGCTTTGTGCACAGTCTGCGCGCCAAAAACCCGGCTTCGGGGCCTTTGTCTTTTGCCATCAAACCCTTGGGGTTTCTTACTTTTTCAGTTCTGGCATGCTCATTGCTCGTTCGGTCTGTCCGGAAGACAATTGACCTCCGCATGAAATTTTGCCGCATATGGGAAGGGCCTTGAAAAATGCCTCCTGAAGAAGAACAGAAGGAAGTCCAGGAAAAACCCAGATCAAAGAAGATCCTGATCATCATACCCCTTTTATTAGTGCTGCTGGGTGGAGGAGGAGCGGGCGCCTACTTCAAATTTGCCAGGGCGCCAGCTGTGAGTACGGAGGAAAAAAAGCAGGTAGAGAGCACCGTTTACTATGAAATGGACACCCTCATAGTCAACCTGGCCGATCCGGGCGGGAAGCGTTTTCTGAAAGCCACGATCAAGCTCAAGATGAGCTCGCCCAGTGTGATGGAAGAGTGTAAGTCGCACAATTTCCAAATGAGGGACCTCGTTCTGACGCTGCTTTCCAGCAAAGAATGCGAAGAGGTTATGAGTCCGGAAGACAAGGTGGTTTTGAAGAAACAGATAATGGAGACTCTAAACCGCATGCTTCAAAAAGGGCAGGCCCTGGATGTCTATTTCACCGAATTTCTGGTCCAGTGAAGGCGGTCGGTACATACTATGGAAAAGATACTTTCCCAGGATGAAGTCGATGCCCTGCTAAAGGGGCTATCCGACGGCGATATCGACACCGCCAAGGAAGGCGATGGGTCACAGGATGGCATTCGTACGTTCGATTTGACAAATCAGGACAAGATCGTGCGTGGGCGCATGCCCACCCTTGACATAATTAACGACAGATTTGGCAAAATCCACCGCAGTTCACTTTCCGGTTCACTGCGCCGAATGCTCGACATAAACGTCTGCCAGGCCGAGACGATCAAGTTTGGCGAATTCATCCGGACGCTGCCTGTGCCGACGAGCCTGCATGTTTTCAAGATCGAGCCGCTTAGGGGGCACGTCCTGTTCATGATCGAAAGCCGCCTCATCTTCAACCTGGTCGACTGTTTCTTCGGTGGCACCGGCAAAGGCAGCTATAAGATAGAGGGCCGTGATTTTACCTCGATCGAATATCGTGTGATAGATAAAGTGGTAAAACAGGTCCTTCAGGACCTCGAGCAGGCGTGGCAGCCGGTTGTGCCCGTTTCGTTCCATTTCGTCAGATCTGAGGTGAATCCCCAGTTTGCAGCAATTATCCCTTCAACCGACGTTGTGATAGTGACTCGGTACGAAGTCGAAATGGACCGCATGATCGGAAAAATGGCCCTCGCGCTCCCATACGCCACTATCGAACCGATCAGGACGAAGCTCAACGCGAACTTCCAGAGCGACCAACTTGAAGTTGACGGGCAATGGATACTGCGCCTGAGAAAACTCCTTCACGACGTGCAGATGGAGCTTGCCGTCGAGCTGGGCAGTGCTTCAATAAATGGCTCGGAGCTGATGAATATTGAAATCGGCGACGTCATAATGCTCGATAATGATGCCAACAAACCGCTTCTTGTGAAAGTGGAAGGAGTGGGGAAATTCATGGCGACCCCGGGAATCTGCCGTGGGAATCTGGCCTTCCAGGTACATAACGAGATAATCAGCAATGAATAGCAGGCTGGATTCGTTCTTCTAAATGGGAAGGTGAAACAAATGGAAAATGAACAAGAACAAGCTCAATTCCCGAAGCTGGAAAAAGGCAGTGAGCAAAAGAGCATAAAGGACCTGGATTTCCTGCTGGACGTTCCCCTTGAAATCTCGGTTGAACTTGGCCGCACCAAGCTCCTGGTCAACGATTTGCTTCATCTCGGGCAGGGCTCTGTTGTCGAATTGACCAAGCTGGCTGGTGAGCCCCTCGAGATTCTGATAAACCATAAGCTCATAGCACGTGGTGAGGCCGTCGTTGTCAACGAAAAATTCGGGGTGAGAATAACTGACATCGTCAGCCCGATGGAGCGAGTAAAACAGTTGGGATAATCAAGTAAAGAAGGCGGAGCGCGGGCGGTCCCGCGCACTGAAGGTGCGTCCAATGGAATCAGGATGGCTGATATTGAAGACGGCTGGCGCTCTGGGGCTGGTCCTGGGGTTTTTCTTCGCTTTCATCTACGTGCTCAAGCGATGGGGAAATCGGGCGAAAGGACCTGCCTCGCAAACCATGATGGAAGTCCTGAGCAAACACTCTTTCGGGCCTCGCCATCACCTGATCCTGGTCAAAGTCACCGGGGAGCGCAAAGTCCTGGTCGGCGTCTCGCCTCAGAATATAAGCCTTCTGTCCGTAAACGCGCCGGCCCTGTCGGGCAAAAACTCTTTTGACGATGTGATTGAGAATATATGAACAGCCGCCACGGGAAAAAAAGTCAGCGACTTCGAGCCCGACTGGGTTTTCTCTCGCTCATTTGCCTTATTGCTCTTCTTGTCTTCCTATTTTATCCGGTCATTTCTTTTGCTGCGGGCATTAATCTTCCCGCCATCAATTTGAACCTGGACGACGCTAAGGGACCTCAGCAGATATCCGGCGTGCTGCAGATCATTTTCCTTTTAACAGTCCTGACGCTTGCGCCCGCAGTTCTCATTTTGATGACCAGTTTTACCCGGTTCGCAATCGTATTCTCTTTCCTGAGGTATGCGCTCGGAACGCAACAGTCGCCTCCCAACCAGGTCATAGTCGGCCTGGCGCTCTTTCTCACTTTTTTCGTAATGCAGCCGGTGTGGCAGAGAATTCACCAGGAAGCAATAGTGCCATACGAACAGCACGAAATTTCGGGCGAAGAATTTATGAAACGCGGCGTAGCACCCCTCAAGGAATTCATGTTCAAACACACCAATAAGGCAGACCTGGCCCTGTTTGTTTCGATGTCGCAAAAGGAAAAACCGCAGAACGCCGAATCTCTGTCAATTACGACCGTAATTCCGGCTTTCGTTATAAGCGAGCTGAAAACGGCCTTCCAGATTGGGTTTATGCTCTATATTCCGTTCATAATACTGGATATGGTCGTAGCCAGCATCCTTCTTTCGATGGGTATGATGATGTTGCCGCCGGTGATGATCTCTCTTCCGTTCAAGCTCATGCTTTTCATCCTGGTAGACGGCTGGAACCTGCTGATCGGATCTCTCGTAAAGAGCTTCCAGTAAAGCAAGAAGGGTTAAGGAATTAAAAACAAATGAGCTACGAGTTTATCATCGCATTCGGCAGGCAGGCCATTGAGACAATGTTGCTCGTAAGTATGCCAGTGCTTGGCCTCAGTATGTTGGTCGGGCTGGTAGTAAGCGTATTTCAGTCGATCACTCAAATTCAGGAAATGACGATAACTTTCGTGCCAAAAATCTTCATAACCTTTCTAGCGCTGCTGATCTTCGGTTCCTGGATGCTTGGGAAGCTCACCGGTTTTTTGCGCGAAGTTATCCTCAACATACCAAACCTTGGGGGATGACCCACGATGTTGTCTTTTGACGTCAATATCTCGGATCTCTCCATCCTTCTATCAATTCTACTTCGCATCAGTATCATTCTTTTCATGCTGCCCATCTTCAACTCAGGGGGAGTGCCGACAGCCGTAAAAGCCTTAATCGTAATCTCCTTTTCCGTAATGCTCTTTCCGGTTATCAAGCAAAATATCAAGCCCGTTCCGCTCGAGCCGGCCTCATTGGTTTCGGTCATTATCGGCGAGCTGATATATGGGACACTGTTTGCCCTTTCGATGCTTCTTATAATCAGCGCTTTCCAGTTGGCGGGCGAGCTGATCGGCTTCGAGATGGGATTTGGATTTTCGCAAACAGCAGATCCACTGACCGGCGCGAGGTTTACGGTCCTGTCCGTGTGGTGCCAATTGCTTGCGACAATGATTTTTCTTTCCATTAATGGACACCGCATAATCCTGAGAACCCTGATCGAGAGCTTCAAAACCATCCCGATCGGCTCGTTTGCGCTCGATTCGGGCCTGTTTGCGAAAATGCTCCTGCTTTCCGGTATGCTGTTCATTTTGGCTGTGAAGCTGGCCGCTCCGATCCTGGCCGTGCTGATCCTCACCCAGGTCGGTCTCGGACTGATGGCGAAGTTTGCCCCGCAAATGAATATCCTGGCCACTAGCTTTCCTCTGACCATCACCTTAGGCGTGTTCTTCCTCGGTCTTACCCTGATCTTCTGGGGTGAAATGGGGGTCCAGTCGTTTACCGGGCTTTTCCACTTTCTGGAGAATTTCTCGAAATAACTTTCCCCGCAGGGACAGCCGTCAAGCTCCGCTCAGTCCGTGCGTATTTCGACGCCTTGTGCCTGTAGTTCCGGTTCGGGTGATTGGAACGGTTTGCGCATTAAGCAATGGCGGCGGAACTGTGGAGATTCCTGACCGCCATTAAAAAACCCCCGCTCCCCTTCGGAAAAGGGTGGGAACAGCCGTGAACTGCTGTGCGCAAAAGGGGGGGAACCGTTGTAATCGCCGGCAGCAGAGGCATTGCCGGCGGACTATCGGGACCGGACAAAAAATTGACCAGTCAGGTAATTTTTGACATCACCACTCAGGGGTCATTTTTCCACACGGTGATATGTGAAAGGGCAGCGAATTGGCGAATAAGCCGACTACAAGCCAGGAAAAAAGCGAGCCGCCAAGCGGAAAAAAGCTGCACCGGGCGCGAGAGCAGGGGCAGATCCCCAAAAGCCGCGACCTGACGGCTGTATGCGTCCTTATCACAGGCGGGGTGGCAGTTTATCTGTCCCGGAATCTCATGTTCGCCAATTTCCAGCAGATTTTCATATCCGCGTGGTCTGAAGAGTCCTTTTCGGTTCCCGGCCACTTTGCCAACTCTGGTCTTTTCACGCACACTATGGCCTTGATTATCGTCATGGTTGCGCCCGTTGCCCTTAGCATCGTGGCCACGGCAGTGATGCTGAACCTGACTCAAATGAAGGGATTTATCCTGTCCTTCCAGGCGATGCGGATCAGCCTCGGGAACGTCAATCCGTTCAGCGGTCTTCAGAGAATGTTTTCACTCAGGTCTGTAATCGAAGTTGTCAAATCCATTCTCAAGATGGCGACAGTAGCATACGCCGTGTACTCGACGGTGTGGCCCGAGCGCATTGCGTTATCCGGACTGGCCGGGCGGGAGGTATCCGATTTTTTGAGCGTTACCGGAATGCTCGCTCTCAAGCTTTTGTTTCGAGTGGCCGGAATCATGCTCATTCTGAGCATTCTGGATTTCCTGTACCAGAAATGGCAGACCAGAAAAGACCTTAGGATGACCAAGCAGGAGGTAAAGGAAGAGCTCAAGCAAGTCGAAGGAAACTTTGAGACAAGGAGAAGAATCCGCACTATCCAGAGGACGCTCTTCAGGCAGCGAATGCTCTCGAAGATACCGAAGGCAAATGTGATTATCACCAACCCGACTCATTATGCGGTGGCTCTGCACTATGAGACTGGAATGGAAGCGCCAACCGTGGTGGCCAAAGGCGTGGATTTCCTGGCCCAGAAGATCATTGCCATAGGCAGGAAGCACGGAGTTTCCATAGTGCCCAATCCTCCTTTGGCACGTGCTTTGTATAAACAGGTTAATCTCGAGGAAACAATTCCCGTCGAACTCTACAGAGCTGTGGCAAAAATACTGGCTTACATCTACCAGCAAAAACAATGGACGGGGCGGAGTCAGAATGGCTAAGGGGGAAGCAGGACAGAATCTTTTGACAAATCGGCTGAAAGCGCTTTCAGACGGAGACGCCCTGATGGGCGTAGGGATGGTAGCCATCCTGTCCGTCATGCTTTTGCCGCTGCCGAGCAGTTTTCTTGACGTGCTTCTGATAATAAACATCTCGGTAGGGCTGATCATCCTTCTTACGGCCATCTACAGCTACAAGCCTCTGGATTTCATGGTTTTTCCGTCTTTGCTCCTGGTGACCACCCTTTTCCGCATCGCCCTGACAGTGGCCAGCGCCCGGCTCGTGCTCCTGCATGGACACGAAGGAACGAAGGCTGCCGGACTGGTCATCCATGCATTCGGCACTTTCGTTGTGGGCGGCAATTATGTAGTCGGCTTCGTCTTATTCGGAATCCTGGTGATCGTAAATTTCATGGTGATCACCAAAGGCACGGAGCGCATCTCCGAGGTTGTGGCCCGATTTACTTTGGATGCCATGCCCGGCAAACAGATGAGCATCGACGCCGATCTCAACACGGGGATGATCGACGAGGGCGAAGCGCGCAGGCGGCGCCAGCAGATCCGCCAGGAGGCAGATTTCTACGGCACGATGGACGGGGCGGCCAAGTTTGTTCGCGGGGACGCCATAGCGTGCATTCTTATTACGTTCGTAAACATTTTCGGCGGCCTCGCAATAGGGGTTCTTCAAAACGGAATGCCCATATCAGACGCCTTCCACGTCTATACCCTGCTTACGGTTGGCGATGGACTGGTTGCGCAGATTCCCGCCCTGATAATTTCTTCCTCGGCAGGCATCCTGGTGAGCCGCGCCGCCGCGGAAATGGGCATGGGCGCAGCCTTTGGCAAGCAGTTCAGCGTACATCCCAGGCCGCTCTCGATCACCGGCGCGATGCTCTATTTTCTGAGCATTGTTCCAAGCTTCCCGGCGATGCCGCTGATTCTGGTCGGTACGGTCATGTTCGTGCTTGCCGGATATGTAGCCCGGAAACCCAAAAGGGAGCAGGGTAAACAAAAGATGGAGGAGGCCGATGGCACAAAACCCCAGAAAGGTTCAGACCTTCCGCCTCTGCTTGATATTCTCGAACTGGAACTGGGCTACGGGCTCATTCCGCTGGTCGATGAATCCCAGAGCGGAGACCTGCTGCCCCGGATCAAAGCAATACGGCAGCAACTCGCTCTCGAATACGGGATTCTTGTCCCGGCTTTGCACGTGAGGGACAACCTTCAATTGAAACCGGCGGAATACAGGTTGCTTCTCAAAGGCAACCCGGTCGGAAAGGGTGAAATAATGGTCGGCCATTTCCTGGCCCTGAGCGCCGGCGAAAGCAGCATAGAAATAAAGGGTATTCCGACCAGGGACCCGGCATTCGACCTGCCGGCCGTGTGGATCCCGGAAAGCAGGCGGGAGGAAGCCACGAGGGCCGGCTACACGGTGATTGATCCCTCCAGCGTTGTGGCCACTCATATGACCGAGTTGTTCAAAAAGTACGCAGACCAGATGCTGACCCGCCAGACGGTGCAGCAGTTGCTAGACAACCTTGCACTCCAGCAGCCAAAGCTGGTTGATGAACTCATTCCCAACCTGCTCTCGCCGGGAGTCATTCAAAAGGTGCTTCAGAATCTTATCCGGGAGGGAGTCACCGTTCGAGATCTGCAATCGATCTGTGAAACTCTGGCCGATTACGGGGCAGTCACTAAAGACCCCGATATCCTTACGGAATATGTCCGTCAGGTCCTTGCGCGTACTATCACGCGTCCCTATGAGACCGAAGATCAAAAATTCCCGGTCCTGTCACTCCAGCAGTCCCTGGAGGAAAAACTCACACGCGGAATCCAGAAGTCGGAGCACGGCAGCTTTCTTAGCCTCGACCCCGGATTCCTCCAGCAGTTCCTCCAGGCGATCAGCGACGAGGTTAAGCGCTCGGTCAGCCTGGGGTATCACCCTGTCCTTCTCTGCTCGCCTGCAATAAGGCGCCACCTGAGAAAGCTACTTGAGCGCTTTTTGCCGGATGTGGCAGTGATTAGTCACAATGAATTGAGCAATTCACTAGAAATCCGTTCGATCGGCATAATCAGGATGGAACATGCAGGTTAAGATCTTCAAGGCCGCTACTATGGAAAAAGCGCTTTTCCTGGTCAAAAAAGAACTAGGACCGGACGCTATTATCCTGGGCAGCAAGAAGGGGGAGTCGGGGTTCGAAGTGAGCGCCGCTCGAGAGCAACAGCCCGCCCCCGCGCCGGAGAATCCAGCGAAGAGGGATGCTTCAGCCGAAATGCTAGACGGTATTCAGGAGATAAAGAGCTTCCTCTCGCTCCTTATCTCTTCGAAGGACCAGTTGGTGCAGTTTCAGGCAAACGGGTCGCTGGCCGAGCTTTATCACTCGCTTCTTGTTCGTGGTCTAGACGAAAAGCAGGTTTTCATTCTTCTTAGCAAGGCGGTATCGGACCTTAATGGTGACCCGGTCGGCCGGCGCCAGATATACAACGCCTTCTGCAAGCGGTTTGTTGCGAAAATCAGTTGCGCCAGGCCATTCAGAACAATCTCCAGTTCGAGCGGTCCGGGGGTTTTCACTTTTTTGGGACCTACGGGGGTCGGAAAAACGACGACGCTCGCCAAGCTGGCGGCTTATCTCAAGATAAGGCGCCAAATGGAGCTTGGAATTATTTCGCTGGATACGTACCGCATTGGCGCAGTAGATCAGCTTCAGACTTACGCCAGCATCCTGGGAGTCCCCTTAAGGGTGGCCCAGAGCAAGACGGAACTAACGGGTGTGCTCGATGATTTCAGGCATTGCGACGCCGTCCTGATCGATACCACCGGCAGGAACTATCTAGACCGCGAGCATGTGAGGAGCCTGCATTCGGTGTTCCATAACGCTCAGAGATTGAACCATTTTCTCGTCCTAAGCGCTACGGCCAAGGACGAAGACCTGAAGCAGACAATTGTTCATTTTGGAGAAATTAATATCAACAGTCTCATCTTCACAAAACTCGACGAGACCTTTCACCACGGGTGCATTCTCAACCAGTTGCTGCGGTTCAATCACCCGATCTCCTTCATGGGCACGGGGCAAAGGGTACCGGAAGATATCGAACCTGCCACTCAGAAGCGGCTGCTTTCATTATTGCTCCCGGCGGGGAATAAGAGTGCATAAAAGGGGAAAAAGATGGATCAGGCGGTAGGACTCAGAAAAAAAGAAAACAACGAAATCCAAACGGGCAGCGCCGTTTCCACAGCCATATCGGCGCTGCAAAAGCCGGTCAGGGTAATAGCGGTCAGCAGCGGAAAGGGCGGGGTGGGCAAGAGCAACGTGGTGATCAATCTTTCGGTGGCCTTGGATCGCCTGGGGCACCGAGCGCTGATAATGGACGCCGACCTGGGATTGGCCAATATAGATGTCCTTCTAGGGCTTACCCCAAAGTACAACATGAGTCATGTGTTAAGCGGGCAAAAACGGCTCGATGAGGTTCTTGTCGATGGTCCGGGCCGTTTGAAGATCATGCCTGCCAGCTCGGGCGTGCAGGAACTCACAAGGCTCACGGACGAGCAGAAGCTGCTGTTTCTCGAACTGCTCGACGGTCTGGAGACCGACATCGATGTGCTGCTCATAGACACCGGTGCGGGCATCTCGGATACCGTGCTTTATTTCAACCTGGCGGCCCACGAAAGAATTATCGTAGTAACCCCGGAACCGACTTCACTCACCGATGCATACGCTCTGATAAAAGTGCTCTATTCCAAGCACGGCGAACGACATTTTCGAATCCTTATCAATTTGGCTGCAAACGAATCCATGGGGAAATCCATTTTCGCAAAACTCAGCAAGGTCGCTGATCACTTTCTGGATGGGCTCTCGCTCGACTACCTGGGGACTATTCCCCACGATACCTCGGTAACCAAATCGGTGCTGCAGCAAAGAGCTTTGCTCGAGGCTTTTCCCGGAGCACCAGCGTCGAAGGCCTTCATGCAGATAGCCAAGACTATCTGGAGGACCCGTCCCGACGTTAATCAGGGTACGATTCAGTTTTTCTGGAAACGGCTCCTCAATGTTTAGGAAAAAGGGATAATCCATATGGAACAGAGCGCCCGTACGGCTCGTAAAAATCCTTACGGCAACCAGGGGGCAGAATCGTTTGGATCCCTGAGTGAAAGGGACAAGGCTGTAATGGAACACAGCGACCTCGTCAGGTATACCGCTTTCAGGCTTATTTCACGGTTGCCGAACCACATTACCGTAGAAGACCTCTTGAGCGCAGGGGTCCTGGGGTTGATGGACGCCATCGAGAAATACGACCCCGACCAGGGCATTCCATTCGAGTACTACGCAAAAATCCGCATAAAAGGGGCCATGCTCGATGAGATCCGCTCTATGGACTGGGTGCCCAGGTCGCTGCGGCAAAAGAGCAGTCTTGTGGAGAAAGCCAGCATCACCCTGGAACAAAGGCTGGGGCGTGATCCCACCGAAGAGGAGACCGCATCGGAGCTGAACTTGGACATGGATGAATTTCATAAGCTTCTGGATGAAATAAAAGGCATCTCTTTTTTGCCCGAAAATATCCATGACTTCATCCGTGAAAACAGGGAATCCCACACGTTTTGCTCCGGCTCAGACGAGCTGCTCGAGGCAACCTACAGGGAAGAAATCCGCATTCATCTGGCCCAAGCCATTGCCGGTCTTGCCGAAAAAGAGCAGATTGTCCTGTCGCTCTATTATTATGAAGAGCTGACCATGAAGGAAATAGGCGCGGTCTTGGGATATACGGAGTCGAGAATCTCGCAGATTCATACCAAGGCGGTGTTGAAGCTTAAGACAAGGCTGGCCAGAAGACTCAAAGCTGACGATCTGCCCGGATTTGTCCAGGGTGAACTTCGACCGCTTAAGTCCAAACACGCTCATCTCCAGCGGGTCTCTGTGGCCAAATAGGAAACGGGAGCCCGCAGGAAAGGCGGCAGATGGATCTCAATCGAGAATTACTTAGCGAGGGCGCGAGGGTTGAGGCTGAAGAAAAACACGAGGGACCTCGAGCCAAAAAGGATGTTTCTGAGCTTCAAGTTCAGCAAGATCTGAAAGAATCGCTGCTTACCAAGGACAAAACGATCTCGGGGCATAAAGCAACTGAAGCCCGGGCTGATGATACCGGTCCTGAGCAAGCAAATTTGGGCCGGAAGCCAAGCCGGTTCAAAAAGGTTCTCCTGCTGGGCTCTGCCGCATTGTGCCTGTTTTTGGCGGCCGCCTTTTTCTTAATCAAGTTCAAGCCACATATCGTGCCTTTTGCCAACAGTTTGCAAAGACTCAAACCCGTAACCAGCATAATGCGTCCCATCCCCATTCCCGACTACCGGGAGATGCTGGATTTTCTGCTCGTTTACGAGGTTGAAGGTCAAAAGATGATTACCGCCATCAGAATGGAAATCGGATACCAGAGTCCGGTGCGGTATCAAAACCTCAAAGAACAGAACGTGGCTTTCCGTGATATTGTTTATTCTTTCCTGCTAAGGCAGAACCTGTCCGGAAATTCGGTAAAATCCTGGCATTCCGTCCTGGAGAAAGATCTGGTCGATTTTCTGAGGGTGAAACTGCCGCAGAGTTATCCGGACAAAATCCTTTTAACCCAGGTGGAAAACCTCTGAAAGGGCCCCCTATGGAATTGATCTTAAAGCTCTTTGGAACTCAGGTCTCCTTGAACAGCATGTTCCAGATCGGCGTCGATGTGATAATCCTCGGGCTGCTTGGGATGATACTGACTGTGAAAAAGCTCCGAATCTCTAAAAAAGATGAAGTGGTAATGAAATCCTTTGAAAATATAGTGGAGGAAACGGCGTTAATATCTCAGAGGTTTGAAATCAATCTTGAGAAAAGGCGTGACTTGCTCCAGCAAATAACAGCCAAACTTGACCAGCGCATCCAGGCAGCAGAGAGCCTGTGTACCAGGCTCGATCAGCTTTCCCGGATAAACACCGACAAACTTGCGGTTCGGCATTCTCCAAGTGCTGGTCCGCGCCCCCAGGGGGCCGACCAGCAGAAGGTGATCTTGCTTGCCAGAAAGGGGCTGGATGCCTCTGAAATATCCAAAAGCCTTAAAAGGCCGGTGGGAGAAGTCGAACTAATCCTGAACCTGCAGAAAATAGCTTCTTAAACAAATTAGAAAGAATGGAACAATTTAGGAATTAAGGAATTGGAGTTTTAATCCCTGAATTCCTTAATTCGGAATCCCTAAATTGTTTCAATTCTTGAACCTCTAGACTAATATGAGCGTCGGCCGCCACCACCACCGCCACCGCCGCCACCGCCGCGCGATCCGCCGCCGCCGCCGCCACCGCGCCGGTCCCTGCCGCCACCGAAACCCCCACCGCCAGGCGGGCGGCCTCCACCCGGACGGCTTCCACCTCCAAACGATCTGCCTCCACGGCTCTCACGCGGCTTGGCTTCATTAACCGTAAGAGGCGAACCGCCCAATTCCTTGCCGTTCAATCCCTCTATTGCGGCCTGCGCCTGATCCTGATTCGGCATCTCGACGAAGCCGAAGCCCCGGGACCTCCCGGTAAGATTGTCCTTGATGATCTTTGCTGAATCGACATCACCAAAGCTCTCGAAAGCTTCACGCAATTCTTCCTCGGTGGTCTTTGCAGACAGATTCCCAATGTAAATGTTCATGTTGTCTTTTTCTCCTCTGGAAAGGATGATGCCAGGCCGAATCGAGAAACCCTATCCCCTAAAGCTCCAACTCAAGCCCATGCAAATAAATTAGTTATTCTTCACAAATTTGGAACGGGACGGCATCTACCCGCATCCACCCTGACCAACGGCGGGAATCAGCTTCCGATGAGGGCCACCCTGCCGAAACAGGCCATCAATTCAGTCAACTTTCCCACAGGCATACCAATCAGTCAATATATAAGCATGCAGGTCTGCCTTTGCCGGAAAAATTTTCCGGGGCGCTCGTGGATCGAGCTTTTGAAAGATGGCTACCCGCTTGAATCTGGAGCAATTGCTTCGCTGGCATCTTCGTTGCAAGCTAAAGGACCGTAAGGAGAGATTCTATGAAGCTGGAATCCTATTTCACGACACTCGGGTCCCTGGAAGAGCAAAAGCGACTAGACATTATATCAAACAATATCGCCAATGCCAACAGTCCCGGATTTAAAAAGGACAGCGTTCATTTCAGCGATGTTCTGGGCGAGGTTTCCTACACCAGTATGTCACAGGGGCCAATCCACCAAACCGGCAATGATCTGGATATAGCTCTTTCCGGAGACGGCTTTCTGAGCGTCCAAACAGACCAGGGGATTCTCTATACGCGGGCCGGAAACCTGACGCTAAACAACGCAAAGCAACTGGTTACCCAGGATGGCTGGCCGGTTCTCGGAAAAGACGCGCCGATCAGCATACAGGGCAAGGCGAAACTGCGTATCACCGAAGATGGTCAGATTTTTGACGGAGACAACGCGATAGGCAGCATTGATATAGTGCAATTCCCGCCGGACGTTAGTTTGAAGAAAGCGCAGAACGGGTATTTCGAACCTCAGGCTGCAGGGACCCAACCGGAAAAAGCCACAAACTGCTTCGTGCACCAGGGGGCGCTCGAAGGTGCAAATTTCAATCTGGTCGAGGAAATGGCCAGAATGGTTCAAACAACGAGGAACTACGAATCTTATCAGAAGACAATTCAAAACAGTGCAAACCTGGACTCTCAAGTCATTTCAAAGATGTCCGGGTAAACTTACTTGGGTTTATTCAGGTTGAACGAGGGCCGATAACGGCCCGGAGGAGAGGAAGATGAGGAGCCTTTGGACGGCGGCCACAGGAATGGCTGCCCAGCAGACCAACATGGACGTGATCGCCAATAACCTGGCGAACGCGAACACCACCGGCTTCAAGTCCAGCCGCGGAAATTTCGAGGACCTGATGTACCAGACAACCGTTCCGGCGGGGGCGCAGAACAGCGCAGGCACAACAGTGCCAACAGGCGTCCAGATCGGTATGGGAACCAAGACGTCGTCGGTCGAAAAGCTTTTCGCGCAGGGGAATTTTACCGAAACCAGCAACCCACTGGACCTGGCGATACAAGGTAACGGATTCTTCCAGGTGCTTCGCGGCACTCAGCAGGTTTATACCCGCGCCGGCAGCTTCAAGACTGACCAGAACGGAAACTTAGTCGACGCTTCGGGGTATGCGCTGCAGCCTCAAGTCAGCATACCGAAAACGGCCGTTGCGACGAGTGTCGATTCTTCCGGCGTCTTCACGGCCACAGACGCTACCGGAAAAGTGGTGCAGACGGTACAGATTACACTCTACAACTTTCCAAACCCGTCCGGGCTCCAGTCCATTGGGGCAAACTATTTCGTCCCGACCCCTGCTTCAGGTAACGAGACCAACGCTCTGCCCGGCGGGCCGGAAGGCATGGGAACGGTTCTCCAGGGCTATCTGGAAGCCTCCAACACGAACGTGGTTAATGAAATGGTGAATATGATTCTGAGCCAGCGCGCTTATGAAGCAAATTCCAAGGTCATCAAATCGGCTGACGAAATGCTGCAAATGGCAAATAACGTCGTAAAGTGATGCTGAGGGAGGGAACTGGATGCGTTCGGTCATGATTGCGCCGCTTGCCGCGCTCATTTTCCTGGTTCCGGTTTTGCCGGCAGTGATGCCCGTTGCCGGTATCGATTCGGCCTGGAGCGCTCCTGGGCCGATTAGCGAGATCCGGGTCCTGAGCAACATCACAGTGAATGATAAGGATGTCTGTCTTGCGGAAATCTGCGATCCGGAAACGCTTCCCAGCGAGTGGAAAACGATTATGGGCGGACTCAACATCGGGGATGCTCCGCCGGCCGGGTCTGAGAAGTTCATCGACCCAGGCCAGCTTAGGACATACCTGGTCAGGCTGTTCGATTCCTACAGGATCAATTCTTCGGACGTAAAGTTCGATATTCCCGACAGAATCGTGGTCAGGCGGGAGGCGACCCGGATCACACAAGAGATGATCGAAGAGATTTTCAAAAAGTTCGTTCTTGAAAACTCGCCCTGGAAGCAGGAGGACATAAACATTCACAGAGTTCGTTTCTCGGGTATTCCTCTCATTCCGACCGGCAAAATGACCTATGAGGTTGCGGCATCTTCAGGGAGGGAGCGTTTCATAGGCAACGTTACGGCGACCGTCGATTTCTATGTAAACGGAGAGAAGGTGCGCACTCTGGGCATCGTCGGCAAGGTCGAGGTTTTCGGAAACGTATATCTCGCCTCGCGTCCGATGAAACAAAACGAAATGGTATCCCAGGCCGACCTGGAAGTGCACAAGATGAACCTTACCGAAGCTGCCGACCGTTTCGCCACCCGGCTCGACCAGGTTGAAAACCGGCGCGTGCTGCGCAACCTCGGAGTACATCAGCCATTGGAACTCAAAGACCTGGACAAGCCGCTGGTCCTCAAGCGAGGCGATCAGGTGAAGATAGTCTACGAGGAACCTGGACTCTCGGTGATCGCAAATGGACAGGCAGATGCCGATGGAGGGGTCGGGGATACACTGGCGGTAACCAATGTCTCATCGAAAAAAACGGTTCATTGTAAAGTTGTGGACGCCAGGACCGTAACGGCTACCCGTTAGCGGCAAGCCCCCTGGCCTTGGATGAGGTGACAAAGCGAAGATGCGAAACAATAGAAATCCCGGAGCCAATGGAAACACCGCAGCAATCAGGTTCATTTCAGCCGCCCTGCTGGTCCTGATCCTTTCGGGCTGCGCCGCGATGCAATCGGGCAAAGACCCGGCCGCTTCATTTAATACTCCGAAGCAGGTGTGGAGCCCGAAATCACTCCCCTTACCGGAAGCCGGGCCGCAACCCGCATCGCTCGCGCCGACCGGTTCTCTTTGGGCCCCGGGCAGCGGCTCGCTTTTCGCCGATCTCAAGGCTTCAAAGGTGGGTGACATAGTCACGATAACAGTCAGTGAGACCTCGACAGGCTCCAAGGCCTCGACGACGTCAAACTCGAAGGCCCAGAACTTTACGGGCAGCCTCACCTTTGGAGGGGTAGGCTATGGGGCGGGAGTCAGCAATCCCCAGGGAGCGCTCTCTGTTGGCCCTTATAACGGCGCATTCAACAAAACTTTTGCAGGAAGCGGCGCAACCAGCCAGGCCGATTCTATGACGGCGTACATGACTGCAACCGTGATCGATGTTTTGCCCAGTGGGAACTTTCTCATTCGAGGCTCGCGCTGGACAAAGGTAAATGACGAACTCCAGCAGATCGTTCTTGAAGGGGTGATCCGCCCGGCCGATATCAACACCAACAATACAGTTCTCTCACAGAACGTGGCGGAAGCAAAAATTTACCTGCTCGGAAAAGGTCCGGTCACTCAGTATCAAAAACCTGGATGGCTGGGTCAGTTCTGGGACTTCATTTCACCTTTCTAGACATGGCAGGGACGCATGAAAAAGAAGGGCCGTTTCTCCATAACTTGTATCGGCATGATCTTGGCCTTCCTGCTTTCGGCCGGGACTGCCAACCCGGCCAGAATAAAGGACATGGCCTATTTTCTGGGCGCCCGCTCGAATTCGCTTATAGGGTATGGGCTTGTCGTTGGCCTTAAAAACACCGGCGACACCACGACTAACACCCTGTTCACCATGACCACCCTGGCGAACACCCTCATGAACATGGGCATCTTCGTCGATCCGACCCAGGCGAAGGTCAAAAACGTGGCCTCGGTCATGGTTACGGCCAAGCTGCCTCCTTTTTCCCGGACCGGGGCGAAGATAGATGTCCAAACCTCCTCGATAGGAGACGCCATAAGCATCGAGGGAGGCACGCTTCTCATGACGCCTCTCAAGGGTCCGGACGGCAAAGTTTACGCGGTGGCCCAGGGGCCCGTGTCGACCGGGGGCTTTTCGGTATCGGGGGCAAGCGGAAGCAGCGTTCAGAAAAACTTTCCGACTGTTGCATTCATAAGCGGCGGCGCGCTGGTCGAAAAAGAGATCCCGGTTCAGTATTCCGAACTGTCTGCGATTGACATCGTTTTGAAGACCCCCGACTTTACAACCGCCCATAAGACAGCGGAAGCAATATGCCTCGGGGTCCCAGGAATCAGCGCCCGCGCGTTGGACGCCGGAACCATCAGACTCGATGTGCCGCCTGACCAGCGCAGTGAAATAGTGGGACTGATCACCAAGGTGGAAAATCTGGAAGTGCATCCCGACGTGATTGCAAAGGTCGTGGTTAACGAGAGGACCGGGACCATAGTCATGGGTGAACACGTTCGGATAGCCCCGGTTGCGGTGGCTCATGGAAGCCTCACGGTTCAGATAACGGAAAAACCAACCGTCTCCCAGCCGCTTCCCTTCAGCAAGGGCACGACTAAGGTTGTGCCTCAGACCAGCATCCAGGTCCAGGAAGGCAAAGGTCACCTCGCAGTTGTCGGCGGGGGGGTGACGATAGGGCAGGTAATAAATGGGCTCAATGCCATAGGAGCAACGCCCCGCGATCTGATTAACATCCTTCAGTCCATAAAAGCGGCCGGAGCGATGGATGCGGAACTGGAACTGATTTAGAATCAAGTATTTAAGAAAGTTTTCTTATGGAAGCCGATGTTAAACAGGTTCTTCAGGCAGATTCTCCCCGTGAACTGGAAATCCAGAAAAGACGGCTTCGGGAAAGTTGCCGGGAATTCGAATCGGTGATGATTTCCTACATGATGAAAGCCGCGCGTGAAGGTCTTGTGCGCGGGGAAGAGCCCGGAAGCGCAAGAGAAATATACGAAGATATGCTTGCCGGGGAGGTATCCAAAGTAATCAGCCGCTCTTCAGCTCTGGGGATTGGGGATATGCTCTACTCCAAGCTTGAGCCTCTTGTTAAAACGCGGACCTCGCAAGAGCTGAAGACGTCCCCGGCTGAAGCGCAAACCGCCGTTTCTGCAACGTCCTGGAACAAACCGGGGGCCGGCTGACGGAGTCCGTCGCCGCAGGTTGCAGGCGATCTTTCTGCTAACGATATAAAGAATTCTGTTGATTGAGAAATGCGTGGGTTTTTCCTAGGAACTGAACGTAATCGAAACTGGGAGTAATGACATGGAATCAAGTCTGCAAACGGCCGAAAGCTTTGCGCACCGCGAGGTGCCGGCGACTGACAACTCTCCTTTTCATTCTGAATGCCTTCCGACCGCTCTCGAGCTGCTCGAGGTCCTCCGGAATGAAGCCGAAATCCTCAAACGCTTTGCTGGGGGCGAACTCTTGCGGCTTGTTCCGAAAAAAGAGTATCTGGTCACCGAACTGGAATGGAAACTCCAATCCGCCAAAGAGGCAGGGGGAGGCTTTCTTACGGCTTCGGACTCCTTTAAGTCCCTGCTGAGCGAGATCAGCACATTGAACACGGCCAACGGAGTTTTTATCGAAAAATCTCTTTCCTTCTGGCGGGACTTTCTTTCGATCTTTTCGCCTCCGAGCTATGGCCCGGCCGGTAAAAAAACAAGGCGAGGGGTGCGCCCTCCGAAGGGAGTTACGTTCGCACGGGAGATTTAAAAGATGGCCGGACTTAGTGTTACGCTCAATACTGCATTGCAGACCCTGCAGAATACACAGGTAGAGATACAGGTCGCTTCGAACAACATTTCCAATGCCAGCACCCCGGGGTATGCGGACGAGACCGCATTGCAGACGGAAAGTCCGGCGGTTCTGACCGGCTTAGCCTGGCTGGGCAACGGAGCAACCATCAGCCAGATTACATCGGCGCGGGACCAGTTTCTTGAACAGCAGCTCATGAACGCCATGTCCGATGATTCGCAGTACACAAGCCTGTCTACCGAACTCACATCTATCCAGTCCGCCTGTTCGGATTCCGGCGACAATGGAATTTCCCAGGCCCTGGGGAATTTTTTTGATTCGTGGAGCACACTGGCCCAAAACCCGACAGGGCTCAGCGAGCAGACTGGGGTCTACTCGGCGGCGCAGGGTCTGGCCAGCGCCGTGAAATCCACATACAATCAACTTAACCAAATTGCCACCCAAATTCCCGGCCAGATCCAAAATACGGTCTCTCAGGCGAATACGCTTATCGACCAGATAGCCCAGCTCAATACGGCAATTGAAAAAAGTTCAACACCCACTTGCCAGGCAAACGAGCTCAGCGACGAAAGATACCAGGCGATGGACAGCCTTGCCCAACTTATCCCTGTGAGCTTCTCCCAGGACCCGACAACTGGCATGGTCAACGTCAATACCACTGAAACTGGTGGTCAGGTAGCGGCAGTTTGGGGCGGAATGGCCTTTCCCATCTCGGCAGCCACGTTCTTCACGGGCGGGCAACTCGGCGGGCTCCAAACGGCTCAGGGGAACCTGGGCAACTATATGAACCAGCTAAATACCTTCACCACCGCGCTCATGTCCCAGGTCAACAAGATTTCTGAGGGAAATCCCCCCAATGCGGCCCTGGCCGTTTTCACCGGCGCCGGCGCCTCCTCCATTACGGCGTCCACAACCTTTCTGAACGGCCCGACTGCGGCCTACTTGAGCTCCTGCGCACAGGCGATAGGGGACCTTCAGGACAATCAGGTATCTTTCTCCGATGGGACCACTACTACACTGGAGCAATACTTGAGCAACATCCAGCAGAATGTGGGAGACGACGTCCAGCAAGCGAACAATAACCAGAGCTTCTATGACTCGCTCCAAACCCAGTTGCAGACCCAACAGGAGTCCGTTTCCGGCGTCTCGACGGACCAGGAAATGATTAACGTTATACAGGACCAGCAGGTTTACGAGGAAGCGGCCAAGGTCATCGAAACGGTCTCCAACCTGATGAGCACGGTAATCTCTATGGTTACTTAAGAGGGGAAAGCTATGCGAATTACACTCGGCATGCAAACAAATCAGACGTTGCTCACCCTCAATGATCAACAAGAACAGATCAATCAGCTCTCGCAGCAGATCTCTTCGGGTAAAACGCTCTCTTCCCCATCCGATGACCCCTCCGACTGGGCGCGGACAATGAACATCAATCAGGGTCTGCAGGAATATAACTCTATTCTCAGCGGCATCAGTTTTGGCACCGGCTGGGGCCAGGCTACCTCGTCAGCCCTGAGCCAGCTTTCAAACCTGGTCAGCCAGGCGCAGCAGATCGCAGTTTCAGCCGGCAGCGCGACCGGGATCTCCAACAGTGCGAGCCTGGCCAGCGAGGTGAACGGGGTTCTGCAACAGGCGGTAGACCTGGCCAACTCCCAATACGGCGATCAGTACATCTTCGGCGGCACAAGCACGGCTTCAGCGCCTTTCTCTATCGACGACTCGACCGGGGCGGTCACCGACAGTGGAGATCAAAATTCAATACTGGTGAAGACCGGCACCTGCAATGCTTCCGGCGGCGGTTCAACGGCTGTAAACCTTACCGGTAACGATGTCTTCTCATTTAGCAGCGGAGGACAAACCCTCAACGTGCTGAAGGTAATCTGGGGCCTTGGGCAGGCGTTGCAGTCGGGAGACTCGGCTACGATAAGCAGCGATATCAACACACTAAACGATGCATACAACAGTATAAACAATCAGTCGGCCATTAACGGGACCATGCTGTCCGATCTCAGCAACCAGCAATCGGCGATCAACGTTATTCAGACAAACGAAAAGAGCACCCTCTCCAGCCTCCAGGATACGGATGTGGCCAAGGCGACCACCAAGCTGTCACAGGTACAAGCGGCTTTTCAGGCTGCACTCCAGGTTACCGGAATGCTCGACAACCTCAACCTGACTTCGTACCTTTCAAGCACTTCCACAGGCTAGAATCCCGGGCCGGGAAGGCGGCCCGCGTACATCTGCTTTTGGCGCAGGCATCCGAAGTTGTTAGAGCAGGTTCATTCAGGGCATGCGGTCACCGATCGCCAACGATCCGGCAAACGGTGAACACCTTCCGGCTCTTTACTTCAATATCAAGCATGATCCGGACTCGATTCTGAGCAAACTCACATTTCGATTGCAGTCGAACACCAATTTCTCAGAGCAGAATGTACACAGGGCCATTTCTGTTGGGGCGAAAGCACGCGGATGAATGATTTGACAGTGAGCTAACGCGTTGGTTTTCCAAAGTGCCGGAGGCGAGAATCGAACTCGCACAGGATTGCTCCTACTGGATTTTGAGTCCAGCGCGTCTACCAGTTCCACCACTCCGGCCTCGTCGAATTCTAATCAGGCATTTTGGCGGGTGTCAAGGGAAATGCGAAAACTCCGGGCATTATCCGGACACGGGATTCAGGCTTAAGAACACTGGATAAAGACCGTCCGGCCCGGCATAGAGCGTGAGGCATCCTGTATCCAGAATCGCCTTGACAGGCGCTTTCAAATTGGATACACAAATATAACTGCCGCAGAGCTGAAGTCAGATTTCGGCCGGGCAGCTATCCGGGGCTGTAGCTCAGTTGGGAGAGCGCTTGAATGGCATTCAAGAGGTCCGGGGTTCGACTCCCCGTAGCTCCATAAATAAGATTAGCAATATCAATAATTTAGAATTGCAAAAAGAGGGTTGGCGTGTTGCAGCGGTGTTGCATGTCAACCCTTTTTCATTTTTACGGGGATTATGCGGATATTGAAGCTCCCTGGTAACCAGGCGATGCCCAGTTTCCATATTTTCGGAATAGATGCTTTACGTGAGGCGTAAAACCTGTTAATTTCATCTCATGATTCGCTCGTTTAGGGATAAGGATACGGAGGCCCTCTATCGTGGCCACCGGGTGCGACGCTTCGAGGGATTCCGCGCCCAGGCTGAACGGCGGTTGCAGGTTCTTGACAGTGCTGTAAGACTTGAGGACTTAACGCGCCTTCGGAGTAACCGGTTTGAAGCACTCGCGGGTGACCGCAAAGGACAGTTCAGTATCCGCATAAACGTGCAGTGGCGTGTGTGTTTCGAATGGCTTGAAGATGGGCCGCACAATGTAGAAATAACGGATTATCACTGAGGAAAGAACGGCAATGAAAAATGCTATGCGTCCTATCCACCCAGGGGAAATCTTACGTGAAGAACTGGCTGAACTTAGCCTTTCCGCCAATGCTCTGGCCGGTGCTTTGGGGGTTCCGGCGAACCGTATTACCGGTATCATCAAGGAACAACGTGCCATAACTGCTGACACCGCATTGCGGCTCGCGCGGTACTTCGGCACAGCTCCCGAGTTCTGGATGAACCTGCAAATTGCCTACGAGATAAGGAAGGCTGAAGCAGAGACCGGAAAACAAATTGAACGCACCGTGCAGCCCAGGGCAGCGTGAGTTTCTGCTAACTTAAGGTGTTCTGCCGGGTTCAACACCAGCTTGCACATGTCAATCCTCGTAAGACAGACTTATGAACAACACTGGGCAAGAAAATGTCATATAGATTGCGGGCACCCCTTAGCGATAATCTGGTCTTAATCTGGTCATAATCTGGTCATTCCTTTTACCGCCTTTAGGCGGAAGATCCTTTTACCGCCTTTAGGCGGAAGTCGGACGCGTGGGGCGGGCGCGGGATGCCTTCTGAGATAGACTATAAATAAGGTAATTAACCCAAAGAAACCTATAAAAAGCCGCTACGCGGACAATTAGTGCGCTGCGCGGCACAACCTGCGCCAGCCCACATTGGATTCTCGACAGCCCACCCACCCGCGAGGCGGGGCCGGCGACGAGTGGTCTCTTTCATTTTAAGGACCGTTCCGGTTGTACGCTCCCTGGTCTTTGCGCAGCCTTCCCGCAAATCGTCCAAATCCACCTGAAAATAGCTCTCGAAAGCTTTGTTTGTCTCGTGCCCGGCAAGCTCCTTTACGCCTTCCGGCCTGAGAACTTCGCAAAGTAAGGCAGCCTAACTGTGCCGAGTCCCGCCGTAAAGGTCTATTCCCTCTATTCCGAGATTGTCACAGGCTTTTTTCCAATCACGATAGAGAATGAGACGGCCAAATGGCGAGTTTGCAGTCATCGCCGGAGAGCGCGCGAACATTGCCGACATTGCCCAGACCGAAAAGATTATTGCAGCGAGCTTGAGCCATGGTCAAGAGGTCATTTATCGACGCTTTATCCCCATGAGCCACTTGAGCGCCCCCATTTCGAAGAGTTCATCGGCTATCATTTCCGCCTCGATCAACCTAGCCCGCTGCCGGTCAAAGGTCATTTGGTGCATGCCTTAGGGTTTGAGCCATTCTTTTTAGCCCAGGCGTGCACGAATTTTGCATCTTTTCGGATTAATCCGGCCGAGTTCGGTTTCGTTCCGGCTCGAATAGCTTGGATGGCAGCGATGGGGGGGGAAAGAGCAGGGTTCCGGGCTTCGTGCCAGGCTTCATTGTGGCCGCGCAGATCCGGCAGGATATATGAATCGGAATTATGCAGGTCCTGATGTTATGGCTGTTGACAAGGGCCGAACCTGCCGTTACGTTTTTATAAGTAGGTTATTATATTGCGTTTTCAGGCGGGTGCATCATTTCTGATAATTACCGTTGCTATTTGATGGAGATAAAGTTGAAGAAAAAACTGTTTCTTGGAATGGTGCTTTCGCTACTGCTGGTAAGCGGCTTATATTTCAGCTTACAAGCAGCGAGCGACCTTGGCTCAAATGGCCCTTCGCCACACGCTTCCACATGTTCTCTTTGGGATCCGCATTGCGGCTCAAGAGATGCCGACAAGGATACAATGGGCAAGCATGAAAGTCCGGCGGCAAGTCAAGGGTCGTCTGATTACGACACTAACAAGAAAGGCGATATTTCGAACGACTCGGGCAGGGCAACGCAATAAGCCCAAATTGTACTTTTGGATACCTCCGGTCGGCAGGCTTTCGATACCATTTCATTGCCTCGTCGTGATCCTTGCGCACGACGTGCCTGATGTCGTATATACATCCACCCAAAGTATTGTGCTTCAGTGTCTCATGGTTCCGTCAACTTCCCAAACGCTTCATAAGCCCCGGCATAATCACCCCTTATCTCTTCTCTGATTGACCGCTACCGGTCCTGGTTTAAGCAGTTTTGGCTCCGGGGGGATGCGGCATTCCGGGGCGAGAGCGTCAAGCCGTCCATAGGCTCGATCATCAGACGGCTTGTGAAGGTTGGGGCCAGGGTGGTGTACCATACCTCGCGGAGCGTGGGGTACTTGCATGTTGCGTCGGCTTTTTCCCTAGTCCACTTCGCGGGTGGGTGGGTGGGCTGTGGAGTTTTCGCTTGAGGCTGCCACCCAGTGGCAAACGAGTGCACCAACTGCGGGGAGGAGGTGTGTCCTGAAATTGCAAAAACCAGTGCCATTGGCGTTTCACTTGCGTGTTTGATTGGGAAATCGTATGATTTTGCGGTCTATCGGGTTGTTCAAGGATTTTTTCCCGGCGGAATCCGCCTCAAAATGTGGTTTGGCATCGCAGATAGTCAAGTTGATGCATTATTCAGGTTTGTATGGTTTAGAAGGGATTAGGCGGGTGGTGAGTGGGAAATGTTCTTCCGATCGCTCATTTTGGGGAGCATTAAATTATTTTGATACTAATTTGCGTTCAAAGGGCTACGAATAACCCCACACTGAGCGGGGGAAAGCTTTCTCACTTTAAAGATGCCCCGCGCCCGCCAGGATTTCGGCCACACGCGCAGGCGCGTGTGGCCGAGCGCTCGGCGCTAGCGGCGAGGGGGTGTGGGGGCGTAGCTCCATAAGCGCTCAAATAAGAGCGTAAGTGGTTGAATTTACTAGGACCCGGATAAAGATTGTCGTGACCTAAGCGCTAGCTGGGGTCCAGTGTCTTTACCTATTGATTTTACACTGAAAACCAAAGATGCTGGATTCCAGCCTGCGCCGGAATAACGGGTTCTTCCCTTGTAGCTGGACATCCTTATTTGAGCGCTTATGGGGCGTAGCTCCCCGCGCTTTTGAAAAACATCACTTGATACTTTCTTGAACGCAACTGGGTATGAGTCAGAATCCCAGACAGACCGGAATTTCAAAACTGATTCAATTCCCTTCACGGTTGTCCTATAGCGGTTTCCACGCGCAGAAAGGGTACAATCCTGACCGGAAACGGGAGGGGACATGAACAAGCGTGAACTTATCGGGAGGCTTGCTCAAGTGGTGGCATCACAGTGGGACTGCCGGTCAGCCTGACTCTCGCTGCCGTACTTTCATTTTCCGCATTTGCGGTGGAGCCCGCGAACAAAGAGGGAGAAGCGATGAAAGCAAAGGACAATGCAAGGATTAAACAAGTCGTGGATGATTGGATTCCAGCGCTTCAGTCCGGAAGTGTGGACAGAAATGCGGCCTTTTACGCCAACGATGTTGTTATAGCCGGAGAGGGAAGCTGGGGAGTCTATGTTGGTCTGGCCCAGGTGAGAGGCATGCTGGAAAAGCTATTGGGCGACACAAGCCCGACTGAATGTTCAATCGAGGTGCTGGGAGTTGAAATCACCGGAGATTGGGCAGAGTTGCGAGCAAGGTTCAAAGCTGTCTGGCAGCCGAAACGTGAAGGCATTGAGGTCGAACGGGAGTCGAGCAACTATATCTGGCTGCTGAAACGTCAACCCGATGACTCATGGAAAATTGTGCGGTTTCTATTCTATTCGAGTTAAATGATGTATATGGCGGGCACGAGGAAGCGGCATCAAGGGCGAAGCCCCGCGAAGCGAGACCTTTACACCATTGTAACTTCACTTTCTGATGGGCTTAACATTTGGCTTGCCTTCAAACGCACCACGTTTAATGTCTGTGCGTTCTGCATGGCTGCGCGGAAAGAGCTGATTCTTTTTTTTGAGCAGGGTATTGCATAAGTCTATCATGCCAGGCCTCCCGCCCACCCGCGAGGCGGTACCGATTCCGGCGAAAGGCCTCTGGTCATGGACAGGCCAAGGAGAGCGTGGAGAACAGATTATCCCCCCTTTCCGAATAGAAACCCCGGATCAGGTCCGGGGCAGGCTCTTGCGGGGCGTGGAATTTGCCCAGGTGTTTCCGGATGGAAGGTAGCTGAAAGGAAGCTTTGATCAAAAAATCAGGAAAGGACGGGAGATGGCGATAATCACCATTTCGAGAGGCTCGTACTACCGCGGCCGGGAAGTAGCGGAAAAACTGGCGGCAAAGCTGGGCTATGACTGTATTTCCCGCGAGATACTCCTGGCGGCTTCCAAGGAATTCAACATCCCGGAAATCAAGCTGGTCCGGGCGATCGAGGATGCGCCCAAGATCCTGGAGCGTTTTACCAGCGACAAGAAAAAATACGTGGCCTACATCCGCGCCGCCCTCCTCAAGCACGTGCAAAAAGACAACGTGGTCTACCACGGGCTGTTCGGGAACCTTTTCCTTCAGGGCATACCTCACGTGCTCAAGGTGCGGATAGTGGGCGACCTCGAGGCCCGCGTTGCCGACGAGGTTGAGCGCGAGGGCATCGCTGCGGACAAGGCCCGGGAGATCCTCGTGAGGGATGACGAGGAGCGGCGAAAGTGGGCGCTTTCCCTTTACGGGGCCGATACCTGGGACGCGACCTTCTACGACATGGTAATACACCTCAAGTCGATCAGTGTGGATGATGCGGTGAGTCTGATAATGCATACCCTCCAGTTTCCCGGTTTTCAAACCACGCCGGAGTCCCAGCAGGCTATCGACAACCTTGTGGAGGCGACGCGCCTGGAGCTTGCCCAGGTATGGTGGGAAGGCTCCCCGCAACGAAAATGACCCGTTTGGGCACGTGGTAAAGTAAGACCGTGGGAGGAATGATTTTTCATGGGCCACGCTAAAGAGAAGGCCGGTGTTCTGGTCGCCGCCGCGCTGGGGGTCGTTTTCGGCGATATCGGCACCAGCCCCTTGTATACCCTCAAAGTTTGCTTCATCGGCCAATCATCGATTGCCCCCTCGCCGCAAAACGTTCTGGGCCTGGTGTCATTGATTTTTTGGTCGCTGATGCTGGTGGTCAGCTTCAAGTACGCGCTGTTTATCCTCAAGGCCGAGGATGGCGGAGAGGGCGGCGTTTTTGCCATGCTGGCCCTTCTCCACAAGAAAAGGGGCGCCAGCCTGGGCAGGGGACTGATCCTGGCCGGGCTCTTCGGCTCGGCACTGCTCTACGGCGATGGTCTCATAACTCCGGTCATTTCGGTGCTGTCCGCCCTGGAAGGGCTCGAAACGGCCACCACGAGCACCAAACCGCTGGTTGTCCCCTTGACCTGCGGCATATTGTTTCTTCTCTTCTGGGCCCAAAGCCAGGGCACGGGCAAGATCGGCAAGCTCTTCGGACCGGTGATGATCCTGTGGTTCGCGGTCATAGCCACCCTGGGGGTTGCGTCAATCTCGCGCAGGCCCGAGATACTGGCAGCGGTCAACCCGGCCCATGGAGTCCGGTTCTTTTTAAACAACGGGATACACGGGTTCTTTTTGCTGGGCGCTGTAGTGCTCTGCGTGACCGGGTGCGAGGCCCTCTACGCCGATATGGGGCACTTCGGGGCCAGGGCTATCCGCATCTCCTGGTACCTCGTGGCGCTCCCGGCGCTTGTTCTGAACTATTTCGGCCAAGGCGCCGTGATCCTGCACGACCCGGCAAAGGCGGAGGCGCCCTTTTTCAGCCTCGTTCCACACGCTCTGCTCTACCCGATGGTCGTGCTCGCCACGATTGCCACGATCATAGCTTCGCAGGCCATCATCTCCGGGGTCTTCTCGCTGACCCGGCAGGCCATTCAACTGGGCTTCCTGCCGCGCATGAGGGTCGTGCACACATCGGGAATGGCCGAAGGGCAGGTCTATCTCCCCGATGTAAACTTTCTTATGATGGTGGCGGCCATCGCGCTAACGCTTCACTTCAAGGCGTCCGACAATCTCGCCGACGCCTACGGCATAGCGGTCACCGGGACCATGCTCATCACTTCGGTGGTATTCTACTTTATTTGCAGGTGGGTCTGGGGATGGAGCGCCATTAGGGCTCTGCCGCTCTGTTTGGTTTTCCTGATAATGGACGTCACCTACTTCAGTTCATGCCTGCAGAAATTCACCACCGGCGGCTGGTTTCCCCTGTCCAGCGCTTTGCTGGTCATGGTTATCATGGTCGCCTGGTGGGACGGTTGGAAGAGGCTGGCGATAATGGTGATGACCAGCACCGTTCCAAAAGAAAAATTCATGGAAATGGTTGCCGCCGAGAGCCTGATACGCCTGCCGGGCGTCGGCGTGTTCCTCTCCACTTTCCACAGGGAAGTGCCGCCCATGCTCCTTCACTATGTCAAACAGACGAGGGCCATGTATGAAACACTGGTGATCCTTTCGGTGCTCACCATCGACGCCCCCGAGGTGGCGGACCCCGAGCGGATAGAAATCGAGAAGCTGGGTCACGGCGTCTTCCGGATCAGCGCCCGCTACGGCTTCATGGAATCGCCGGACATACCGCAGATAATGTCCCTGGCCAAGGCCAAGGGACTGGACATCAATCTTAACGAGGTGACGTACTACGTGGGCCGGATAAGCCTGGTGCGCGGCAGCAAAAGGACCATGCCAAGGTGGCGCAGGTTTCTGTTTACGTTCATGTTTCGCAATTCGCTCAGCGGATCGGCCTACCTGAACATACCCCCCTCGAAAGTCATGGAAATCGGAATCCAGATGCAGTACTGAACTGGGAAAGCGGGTGTGAAGGTCTTTTGCCGGCCCTCGACTCAAGGTAAACCGCCTGGACAAAAGGAATCATGTCATGTATCTTTTCACGGTGACGGCATCACATCGAGACGAGACAGAATAATGGGCCATGGGGTAAAGAAGCCATTTCTGCAAATAGATTCGATC
>Ga0187849_1000948_pt1 | contig 35171 bp, 30 predicted proteins | sample June2016WEW_4_10_2_FD_132412 | JGI IMG/M metagenome (GOLD analysis project Ga0187849, IMG submission 132412) | Peatland microbial communities from SPRUCE experiment site at the Marcell Experimental Forest, Minnesota, USA - June2016WEW_4_100 | ecosystem: Environmental > Terrestrial > Soil >...
CCTCCATATCCCATTGCCGGGCCGCATGTTTGATGCCCTTAGCAAGTACGGCCCCATGACCGCGATTGTAGGCAATATCAGACAGAAGCTGGGCAATTGCGTCCACGTCACCATAGTCGAGCGCGGCATCGATCCGTCCCTGTCTGGCAGCTTCAATCGTAAAGGCGGCCAGATTGCCCGCCGAAATTGTGTCCATTCCGAGCCGGTCGCACAGATCGTTGAGATGCATGATTTCTTCAATACCGTTTACTTCGCATAATCCTCCGAACGCAAAAATGGTCTCATACTCCGGGCCTTCTATCTTCAGCCCTTTGTGACGGCCTTCCTTAACAGAGGACACTTTGCCGCAGGCCATATAGCACCTGGGGCAGGAGTGAGGCTTGACGTCTGCACGACTGAGAAGGGCTGAGGCATTGAAGCTTTCACGGCACTCACTCCTCCCCTTTGACCAGTATCGTGTGGGGAAGCCCCCAGCCTCGTTCATAATATCCACCAGCATGGGGGTCCCCATGGACTTATAGGCGAGCACGCCGGCGTTTGCCTTGCCGATTGCCGACATTTCCTTCACGAATCGGTTTATCAGCCCTGGGTCTGCCACCTCTTTGCAGCGATTCCCTCTAAAGGCAATGGCTTTTATCTTCTTCGATCCCATGACCGCGCCCGTACCGGTCCGCCCGGCGCTTCGCCAGTAATTGTTTTCAATTACAGCGAAGCTGACCAGGTTTTCTCCGGCCGGTCCTATTACCACCACTCCACTCTTCGGCTTGCCGGGGCGGTTCTTTCTTATCCACTCCCTGACCCTGTCTTCGGTTTCGTATGTCTCCATGCCCCAGAGGTCGGCGGCTGGATGAAAGAAAACCTCATCTTCAGTGATTTCAAGCCACACGGGCACATCGGAGCCCCCTTCGATCATGAAGGCGTCGAAGCCAGTCCCTGCCATGTCCTCAGCCACAGCCCCCCCGGAGTAGGACTCGGAATAGAAACCGGTTTGAGGAGACTTGGTGAAAACACCATATCGGGATGATCCCCATACCCCTGTCCCGGTAGCCGGGCCGATTGCGAAGATCAGCTTGTTGTCTTTGCTCAGCGGGTCGACCCCAACCGGGTTTTCGCGCAGCAGTATGTAAGTCGCAAGTCCTTTACCGCCCAGGAACTTTCCCATTACGTCATCGGGAAAAGTCTTGGTGTCGAAAGATCTTTGCGTCATGTTGACACTGAGGACCTTGTTGTAAAAGCCTCGCACCGCTCGTCTCCTTTGATTTAGGATAGCCCGGCGATAATGTTGCTTTAGTATCTATAAGAGGTTCTAACGCCAGCAAGATTGCTGAAAAGATAATAACCCTATCTCCGCCATTTCCTCCAGTTCTATTTTCCTGTATATGGATCGAGAGTTGAAAGAAATCTCAAACCTGAACTAACTAATTTTAAGTTGCGATTCTTGACTTTTGAGAGATTTGCCAGGGCATAGAGCCCGACCCACTGTACCGCGCCCGGTTCCCTGGAGAAAAGTTTAGTAGTCAAAAGGGGTTGGACCAAATTAATTATTTTGCATCACCCGGAAAGCTTTCGCAATGAATGTCTTTTTAACTTAAAAGGGCATTTTGTGGGTCCAAATTGGAAGATGCTGACGGGAAGGCCCTGCGCTTATCCATTTTCCTTGCAACTGTGCGAGAAACATGACTTAATTGGAGTCAACAAGGAAAGCCGCTTTGGGGCGAGAGTCGAACTGCCTGCTCGAGGACTGGGTGCCCATGGCCAGGGCGCAACGACATTTCCTGCCCGGATACGCCTGGCACATAACCCACAGGTGTCACAAAAAAGAATATCTGTTGAAGTTCGCCAAAGACCGGAGGCGATGGTTTTATTGGCTGTTTGAGACAAAGAAACGCTATGGCCTGCGCGTTCTGAATTACAAGGTCACCTCAAACCACTTTCCCCTGCTCGTCCTGGACAATAAGGAACAAATGGCGGCCTCCAAGTGTCCGCGTATCGTCGAAATCATCGATGAGATCCCAAAAACAGCCACGGGCAAGGTGCTACGTCGCAATCTGAGACAGACCTGATGGGTCGGATTGCCGGCCTGAACGAGGTATTGAAGGAAGTAGTACGGGGGCCGTTCCCATCCCCCTTAGAGAACCCAAGCATAGGGAAGGCAGAAAAATATCCTTTCAGTACACAGTCGGAGGGGATAGGTGCAATGTCAACCCTGAACAATTAGGAGAAGAGAGATGAGCAAGAAAGGCATCACACGCAGGGAACTGTTGAAAGGAACCGGTTATCTGACCGCAACGGCAACGGTGATCGGTCCGGGCGTTTTGAAACCTACCGGCCTGTGGGCTGCGATCCCCAAAGTTAAAGGTCCCATCAAAGTCGGTTACCAGACCATTCTCTCTGGCACTCTTGCCGGCTATGGGGAGTTCCACAAGATGGGAGCCGTTATGGCCATGGAGGAGATCAACGCTCAGGGAGGCATCGCCGGGAATAAGCTCGACATTGAATTTCGCGATTCCACTCTGGCTGCTCCGGAAGCCATCCAAAACGCTCATTACTTCGCTGACAGTTGGGGAGCCGACTTCCTGGCAGGGGTGGACTCCTCGGGGCAGGCATTGGCCCTGGCGCCTCTGATGGGCCAGTTGGACCGGATTCTTATGGTCACTCATGCCGCAACCGAGAAACTCACTGAAGACGAAGTCTACAAAAAGGGCATCAAACAGGTCTTCCGCATAGCCACTCCCACTTATCAGGACGCAAATGCAGCCGCATTTGTCGCCAAGGACCTGCCGGCAACAACCTGGGCGACCATCAATCCCAAGTATGAATATGGCTACACCACCTGGGACATGTTCAAGAATACCCTCAGCAAGCTGAAGCCTGGGGTGAAATTTATCGCCGACTCCTGGGCGCCATTCGGTACAACCGACTTTCGCTCCCACATCAACACCATCATGGACGCCAAACCTGAGGGGCTCTACTCGGCGGAGTGGGCCGGAGAGTTGATCACGATGATCAAACAGGCACGGCAGGCTGGGCTGTTCGATCAAATAAAGCACGTCATGCTGCCCCTAGGCGCAGCCATGGACGTGCTTGAAGGAACGGGCGGGGAGATGCCTGATAATATCTGGATCTCCGGCCGCTACTATTTCCTCTATCCGAACACTGCGGAAAACAACAACTGGGTCGCTCGCTTCAAAAAACGCTGGAACCATTATCCATCCTATGTTTCCGAGACTGCCTATTCGGCCATGTTTGCCTTCAAGAAAGCGGTGGAAACCGCCGGCTCCAAGGACACGGCCAAAGTCATCCAGACCCTGGAGGGCATGCAACTCGATTCTCCGGCAGGCCCTCGCGTATTTCGCAAAGAGGATCATCAGGCCATGTACGATGTGCCATGGGGACTGACCAAATCAGATAGCAAATATCCTTTCAAGACTATGGGCAAGATCGTGGTGATTCCAGCAAAGCAATGCTTCAATCGGCCGCCCTTTGACGGTGAAACGTGCAAGCCGCCCTTTACAGCCTGATGGAGCGGGAGCACGAAATTTTTATAACGTGACGATCCATCCCTCGTGAGAGAAGTTACGAGTGCGGCCTGAGGCCGAAGACCCCCGGCGAGTTCCTCCCGCCGGTGAAGAGTCTCCCAACCGGAGCAAAACAGGCCAACCATGCTTTTCGCACCGACCTGTCGGTGTGGGAACGATTATCGGGGAGCAATGAATTATGCTGCAATCCATAGTCCACGTGTGCCTGGCCGGATTATCGACCGGCATGTTCATCTGGCTTGTCGCAAGCGGTCTCACTCTCATCTTCGGCGTCCTTGGCGTGCTCAATTTCGCTCATGGCAGCTTCTACATGCTGGGGGCCTACTTTTGTTACACAGCTTTACACTTTCAGGGGAACAACTTCTGGCTCGGACTCATCTTCGGCCCTCTAGCGGTCTGTGTGATCGGTTTTGTCGTGGAGAGATTTTTCCTGCGCTACGTTTATCATCTTGCCTTACCTTACCAACTCCTGTTGACCTTTGCCTTCGTTCTCATTTTCGATAACCTGGTCAACATCATCTGGGGTGCCGGATCTATAGGCTCCCCCAGCGTGCCGGGCCTTTCCGGCTCAGTCCTGATCCTCGGTCGTGGCTTTCCCATCTACAATCTTTTCATCATTGCAATGGGGCCGTTGGTGGCGTTGGGACTATGGGCGTTTTTGGAGAAAACCTGGTGGGGCCGAATCATCCGGGCGGCCGCTTCGGACCGGGAGATGGCCGCAGCCATCGGAATCAAAGTCCCGTTGCTCTACACGGTGGTGTTCATCTTTGGCGCCTGGCTGGCGGCGGTCGGGGGGGCACTGGCGGTACCCTACGTGGGACTGCTCACCTCCGGGATGGGGCAGGCTATCATTATCGAAGCCTTTGTCGTGGCTGTCATCGGTGGGCTTGGAAGCCTCAAGGGAGCTTTCTTGGGCGCCCTCGTCATCGGCCTGCTTTCCTCCTTCGGCACCCGCTATATCCCCACGTTTGATATGTTTCTGACCTTCATTCTCATGGCTGTGGTGCTGCTCTGGCGGCCGCAGGGATTTTTTGGAGAGGGTGAGCAATGAACCGCCACTCGACAACCATCGCCACAGCGATTCTGCTGTGCGTGCTGATCGCCGTCGGCCTCTTTGCAGGACGCTTCATCATCTATCTCGCCATGCGCGTCATGATTCTCTGCATCTTTGCGCTGGGCTACAACATCCTGCTCGGCAGAACCGGCCTGCTCTCATTCGGCCACGCCGCTTTTTATGCCTGTGGGGCCTATGGGCTCGCCCTGACCTCCATTCATATCACTCCCAACCCCATGCTGGGGATACCGGCCGGAGTTTTGCTGGCCGCCGTCATGTCTCTTATTATCGGCTTTTTTTGCGTGCGCCATACGGAAATCTACTTCGCCATGCTCACCTTGGCCTTCGGCATGATGATTTACTCCCTCATCTGGAACCTGCGCAGCATCACCGGTGGAGACGACGGGTTGTACGGCATTATGCGAACCTCCTTTTCCCTGGGCATCGTGAACATCCCCATCATGAAGGAAAGCCAGTATTACTTCATGGTCCTTTTTTTCTTCATGGGGACACTGGTATCCATCCACCACATTCATCGGTCACCTTTCGGGCTGGTGCTCTCCGGAATTCGTGAAAACCACGTGCGCACAGAATTTGCCGGATTGCCTGTAAAACGATACAGGTTGGCCGCCTTCATCATTTCGGGATTCTATGCCGGGCTGGCCGGAACGCTTTCCACTCTGCTGGAAAGCGGTATCACTCCCCAGGCCGCCCATTGGAGCCATTCTGCAGAACCTGTGCTTGTGAGCCTCATTGGCGGGATGCAAACCTTTACCGGCCCGGTGGCAGGCAGTGTCGTCTACATCGTGTTGCGCGAAATCATCGAGCGCTTTACCCAGAACTGGATGCTTTGGTTTGGGGTAATTCTGCTCGTTATCATCATGGGTTTTCGAGGGGGCATAGTGGGTTCCACCGCACAATTGTTCAAAGAACGACGGGCTTTGGAACCCAGCAGGAGGGTATCCCATGAGTGAAGCCCTGCTGGAAGTCGTCAAATTGAACAAGGCCTTTGGCAGAGTAGTGGCGGCCAGGGACCTGAATCTGGTTTTGCAGCCCGGCGTGCTCACCTCGCTGATCGGTCCCAACGGCGCGGGCAAGTCCACCCTCATCAACCTGCTCACCGGATTCCTGACTCCCGACTCGGGATCTATCCTGTTCCAGGGCCGGGACATCACCCATCTACCTATTTACCGCCGAGTACGGCAAGGGCTTTGCCGCTCGTTCCAGGTTGCCAACATCTTTCCCAATTTGACCGTACTGCAGAATGTGACCATTCCGGCGCTGGCGGCCAGAAGGAGGGGCCACTGCCTGTTCGGTAGGGTTGAGCGTGAAACCGCACACAGCCATGATGCCAAACAGATGCTGGAGCGAATCGGCCTTGGCAGTGCCGCCCACAGTCCGGCGTGTGCCCTGTCCCATGGCGACCAGCGGCTGCTCGAGGTAGGAATCGCTATGGCGGCGCGGCCACAACTGCTTTTCCTCGACGAACCGACTGCCGGCATGAACCCGGTGGAAAGGACCAAGATCCTGGGCAATATCCGCCAACTGGCCGAAGATGGAGCGATCACTTTCGTCATTGTCGAACATGACATGGATGTTGTTTTTTCCCTGTCCGATCGTGTGGTGGCGCTAAATCACGGTGAAATTATCGGGGATGGCACCCCGGATGAGATCCAGAGCAATCCCAAGGTGCGCGAAGTCTACCTCGGAGAGTAGGTGGCCGTATGATTTTGCAGGTGAATGAGATCAACACTTACTACGGAATGTCCCATATTCTGCAGAACGTCTCCTTCGAGGTCGGGACTGGAGAAGTGGTGGCCCTGCTGGGGCGCAATGGGGTCGGAAAGACCACCGCCCTCCGGTCGGTCATGGGGATCAGCCCAGCCAGGAGCGGAGTCATCCGTTTCCAGGGGGAGAACGTTCGGGGGATCCCTCCCTATGCCTTGGCTCAACGGGGTGTGAGCTATGTTCCCGACGATATGCGAATCTTCCCGGATCTAACCTGTGAGGAGAATCTGGAGATCGTCCGGCGCGTTTGCCGCCGCAAGGGATACTGGAACCGGGAGCGAGTCGAGAAGCTATTCCCGGTGCTGAAGGACCGCAGACAGCAAAAGGGCTTTAGTCTTTCAGGAGGAGAGAGGAAAATGCTCAGCCTGGGACGGGCTCTCATGAGCAACCCGGTGCTGATTTTGCTTGATGAGCCGTCGGAAGGGCTTGCGCCCCTGGTTATGCGTACACTCGTGGCAACCATCCAGGAGATCCGCAGACATAATGTGGCCATCCTCCTGGCCGACCAAAATCTCAAATTCTGCCGCCAGCTATGTGACAGGGGCTACATCATAGAAAAGGGCAGAATCGTCCATCAGGGGGGTATGGAAGCGATCTGGACCGATGAAGCGGTCGTGAAACGATACCTGGCCATCTGATTTTGTTTCATTGGGATTTGGTTTTGGTTAATGGTTAATTAAGGAATTCTTGGAGCAAGACGGAACCGCTGTCGAGATACATCTTCTCATCCGGGGCATAAGTCCCGGTGAGGATCTTGTCGAGTTTGCCCGAGAGCATTCCGCCCTCCCGTGTTGAGTAACTCAGGCGAACTAGGATACGATAGTAGCTGGCAAGAGAAAAAGCCAACGCAACATTGAAATACCCCACGCTCCGCGAGGTATCGTAAACTGCCGTGGCTTCAACCTTTACAAGCCGCCTAATGATCGAGTCTATGAATAACAGTCTCGTCATGAGATGACCGCAAAATGCTTATGGAGTCTCGCTAGAAGAAAGAATGCAGCTCGCAGTTATTCCGTCGGCATCTTATCCGGAAAGCTCGGAATTTATGCTAAAGACTGACTCCTCGCGGTAGACACATTAGTACCAAACGGTTTTGTTGCTTCCTCACCCACCCGGTGGGATATAATTGATACTAACCCCGAGCTGCGGGTTCTCCGATCCGAAAGGGTAGATAATGGGTATCCCCGGGAATCTCCTGACTACTGCAATGGCAGTCATGCCTCACAGGGATGTAGACCGTGCCCTTCGTGCAGCGATGTCGCTGGATGTCCCTTTCTGGCCCCAGCTGCCTTTATTGAGCTATTATGAAGATATGTATGTCCAGGCATCGGAACACTTTCCCGGCATTCTGACAGACATGGAGAAACGTACCCTTCGTTTTTCCATAGAGAAGTTCATTATCGAACTGGAGGATACCCTGGCTCATTTTGAGGACCCACAGTACTTCGATATTAGTGACACCTATTCCGCTGTGTACCACCGGTTTTTGCAGATGGATCTATCTGATCGAGTTGCAATTCGCGGACAACTCGAAGGTCCGATCAGCTTCGGTTTAAACGTGCTTGACCAGGACAAGAGGCCCATCCTTTTCAACGATACGGTACGCTCCTTCATGCTCGATTTTATGGCAAAGCGTCTGAATACTCAGTTAAACCGCCTTAAGGTATTGAACCCCAATGCATTCATGTTCGTGGACGAACCCGGGCTGCAGTATATATTCAGCGCCATGTCGGGGTACGACAGCATCACCGCCAGGCAGGATATGGAGAGATTCTTTTCCGGGGTCGAGCGGCCACGGGGAGTGCACTTGTGCGGAAATCCGGATTGGGATTTCCTTCTGGGGCTGGATCTCGATGTGCTTTCCTTGGATGTCTACTCCAACGGGGAGATTTTTGTTTCCTACGCCAAACCAATCTTACGATTTCTGGAGAGGGGCGGCTGCATAATCTGGGGGATTGTTCCGACCAACTTCGAGCCGTTTGCAGAAGAAAATCTAAGGTCATTGCAAGAGCGTCTGCTGGTTTGTTGGCGGATACTGGAGCGTAACGGAATCGACCGCCATTTGCTTGTCTCTCAAAGTATGCTTTCCCCTGCGACCTGCTGCCTGGTGAACCCGGATGGCGTAAAGACTGTTGAAAAGGCCTTCGAGAGAACCAACGCACTTTCGGAGGTACTTCGGAGGCGCTTTGCAGTTTAAGCGGCGGGACCGACATCTCCGATGGCAAAAGAAAAGGTCATTCACGTGCAGCGCCACTGAAATTAGCAATGCTATCCATACCAAACATTTGTAAGGAGAGAGGCTCAGGCCGTGGCCGAACAGGATAGACTGAAAAATCGCCTCGTACCCCTGGATCTATACAAGCTCACCCGGCGAAATAATTGCGGAGAATGCGGCCAGCAAACATGTCTTGCTTTTGCGACACAGGTAATAGTGGGAAAGGAAGACATCGACGCTTGCCCATTTTTCGATAAACCGCAGATTAATGCACTGAGAGAAAGGTTGGACGAACAGATCCGCTCAGGCATCGGAGTGAGCCGCGAAAGTTTCGAAAAAACAATGGAATTTCTGCACGAGGAGATAAAGAAGTTGGATTTCCCGGTGATTGCAGAGAGCCTTGGCGCCCAGATCCGAGAATTGAGCAGGCAGCCCGCATTGATATTTCCATATTTTGGCGACTCTGTTCTGGTGACCAGCTCAGACATCAAACGGGAGAAGGGTGGCGAACTGAGCCCTTGGGAGAAAATTTTCATTTTCAATTATGTGCTCGGCGGAGCGGCTCAACCTTCGGGACTATGGATTGGCATGGAGAGCCTTCCCAACTCGGTGTCCAAGATCAAGAGCTTGCAGGCACACTGTGAATTGCCCCTGGCCCACTCCTTTAGCGGGAAAATGCCTCTGCTTTCACAGTTGGTCTCTCCGTTGGGGATCGAAGTATCGCTCAAAGATGAATCCGTGGATTTTGCAGCCGAATTCCACGTCTTTCCGAAGCTCACTATCCGAGTATTGTTTTGGGATGAGGCTGAAGGGTTTCCATGCCGGGCCAAATTCCTTTTTGACAGCCGGGTATTGCAGATTTTGGATCTTGAGTCATTGATTTTTGCGTGCGAACAAATTACCGATCGTCTCATCCAAGGCGGGATGGGTACGGACCCGGCTACATCAAAATAACGCATTACGCAGGCTTCGCGTGTTTTATTTTCCCGACTTTTTGATGTTCAAGGGCACCTGTTCCGCACGCGATGCCAAGACCCGGCCCCGGTTTTGCTCCTCGCATGGGAGAGGCTCCGCAGGTTTCATCGTTGACATGGAGCGGATTGCAAGCCGCTGATACAGCCTGGTGGACGTCGATTTCCACGCAATCTCCTCCTCGCTCAACGTCCGTATCACCTTGGCGGGAACACCCGCAACCAATGTGCGTGGAGGGACCTTCATGCCGGCCTTCACGAAAGAAGATGCGGCAACCAGGGAACTCTCGCCGATAACCGCGTCATCCATGATCACGGCGTTCATTCCAACCATGGCGTTTTTCCTGATTATGCATCCATGAATTACCGAACCGTGCCCTATATGACCGTCCTCCTCGATCATGACATCGACCTCAGGAAATGAGTGAATCACGCATGTGTCCTGGACATTAACGCCCGCTCCAAGCCTGATTCGGCCAAAGTCGCCACGCAGACTGGCACAGGGACCAACGTAGCAGCCCGGTCCAACAATGACATCGCCAATCAGGACCGCTTCCGGGTGAACAAAAGCAGATGGGTCGATCACCGGCACAATGCCTTCCAGCGAATATACTTTTGCCATATTTTATTCCCCGAGTCTAATCCCAAACAAACCGTTCAATGAATATCCACATTTTACCACCCCAGACGTCTCCATCTTAGGTTCCAAGATCGTCGGCCGGATCGACCTCCAGCAGCTTCGGCTCCTTTTGAACCAGGAGTGACTTATAAGCAACCGTCCGCACCTGGTTTTCACCGGATCCGCTGCCGACGGACCCATAGTTGTGGCGTCCATGCAGACAATCATTTTGGCGCCGATATTGCGCGATGCCGAACCTGCTGTCGTGACGATGGTTGCAAGACAGACGGGGATTCGCTGATTTTGAAAAGCAGAAAGCACTTTCCGGGCCATCTTGGCCGTGGTCGGAACACATTACACCCCGGCGATTTCGATCACTGTATTGTAGGTGCGCCCGCTCCTCCAGTACACTTTATATCCCCCGATGATCCACCGATCCCGGACATCAGGAGGGCCGTGATGAAAGGACTATACGGCAGGCTGGCTTAAGTCCGGTCTGATCAACAATACCGGAATGTTAGTATCATTGTGGTCTTTGGGGGCTGTCCACTGCTCTAACCCGTTGCGCCCGCCATGATACACTTCTGCCCGGATCAGCCAAGGCGATATTCACACAGATCCTCGGCCACTATAAATTCAGCATCAGTGATGGCTCTAAGCTCTCCAACCGTGATACCGGGGGCGATTTCTTTCAGCACCAAAGCTTGAGGTGTCACATTAAATACCGCCTTTTCGGTTACGATGACATTAACCACTCCTTTACCGGTAAGCGGTAACGTGCATTCCTTCAAAATTTTTGACTCGCCGTTTTTGACATTATGCTGAGTAACTACCACTACTTTACGGGCTTTACTGACCAGTTCCATCGCCCCGCCCATACCAGGTCCATATTTGCCTGGGACAAGCTCTCGGGCCCAATTGGCCAAATTTCCCTTCTGGTCTACCTCCAAGGTCCCCAGAATAACCGTATCTACATGTCCACCTCGAATAATTCCAAAGGAGGTGGAAAGATCAAATATGGCAGCGCCGGGAAGCAGTGTTATGGGCTGTGCACCGGCATTGAACACATCGGGGTCCTGACGGCCCACCTCGGGTGTGGCGCCGTACGCCAAGACACCGTTTTCCGCATGCATTGTCACCTCAACACCCTCCGGGATATAGTTGGCCACCGCTGTTGGAATGCCGATACCCAGATTCACCACTGCGCCGTCCTCTAGCTCCAATGCAGCCCTGCGGGCTATCATTTCTCTCTCATTCATGATTTGCACCCTCCTTTCGTTTCAAGTTTCCCGAGCGTACCCAAAGATCTTCATAGATCTTATGATGATCTTCCATCGCGTTGCCCTGGACGACGGCCTTGATGAAAACGCCGGGAATGCCCACTCTGTCAGGCTCGATCTGTCCTACATCCACAATTTCATTAACCTCAACCACGGTATAATCGGCTGCGGAAGCCATGACGACGTTGGTGTTCGGTGAAACCATCCGGTGTTGGACATTGCCCATCCGGTCGGCGCGATACCCTTTAATGAAGCCGATATCCGCCCTGAGAGGCAGCTCGATCAGATATTCCTTTCCTTGAACGGTCACCTTTTGCTTGCCCGCTTCCAGCATGGTGCCAATGCCGATGGGGGATACTACGCCTCCCAGGCCGTAACCACCCGCGCGAATCTTCTCAATCCAGATTCCCATCGGAAAGTATTCCACTTCCATATCACCGCTTTTATACACCTTTACAGCCTCGGGACTGGTGCCGATATGGGAGGCTATGACCTTCTTTATCTGCTTGTTTACAAATAAAGGAGCAAGATCAAACCCTCCTCCAGGATAGCCGCATGTCACGGAAATCAGGGTTATATCCTTGACTCCGGATTTGGCTAACCGGTCGATGCACCTTATTGGCGCACAAATGCCGTTAAAACCGCCTATCATAATGGTCATGCCATCGTGGACTCTTTCCATTACCTGATCCAACGTTGTGACTTTATTCATTTTCTCTTCTCCTATGCATGCGAACTCCCCAAAATTCCGGTTTGAAAATGTTTCACTGCAAGGGTGTAGAGCCGGAATTCGAACTCTACCACCCACGTCTCCCGCGACATTTTCTTCGGTGACCGTACCGCAGCAGCCGAATTCGCTTCAATGGACATAGTTCTCCCTTTTTGTTAAAAAAAACACCGTACGGAACAAAGATTACTGTAATACGATTGTCATGCTTTTCCGGGACTCTCTTCCCCTGGTGAAAAACCAATCGCATTTGCAGTCAATTCATCAGGATATGAACTCCTTTTCCGCATATTCCATTGAATGCATGGGAATGATCAGGTCGGCCAGACCCTTAAGCTTCAGCATACTGTCGTATGCCTCAAGGCTGTTAACACTGACCCCGATGGGAATTACCGGCCAGGCCTTCCGTATTTTCTCAGGCGGTTCAAAGTTCTCAAGGACACAACAAAAACCAGTCAATGCCGCTTTTTTGTTTTCCAGGTCTACAAGAACAGCCTGTGATCCGGGAGTATGTCCTGGAACCGGAACGACGTTAATTCCCGGTACGATCTCTTTTTCACCTTCTATGACCTCAAAATCGGATGATTCGAAAAATGAAGGATTATAAGAGCCTCGGAATACAGGGTGGGGATTTCGCGCAAATGCCAGCTCCTTTTCCTGAATAATGACTTTTGCATTTGGAAATAGCCTGTTGTTGCCGCAGTGATCGAAGTGCAGGTGGGTTTGAATGATGATCTTTATCCGGCTCGGATTGGAACCTCTCTTTTCGAGAGCCTCCTCTATGGACTGATTGTCCTCATAGAGCTGTCCGAACAGGTAGCGCTTTATATCCTGGCCAGACATCCCGGTATCCACCAGTAGTTCCGTGTCTGCCGTCCTGATATACCAGGCCACGATCGGTACCCATATCTTCTGGTCATAATTCATGAAGTAGGTGAATTGACCCTTGCTGAAGGTTTGCTTACCCAGCAATAAAGGATAGATTACATTCGACATACAAATCCTTTCGAGCTGCCGTCACAGCGGAATATTTCCATGTTTTCTCCATACACGCGGCGCTTCCTCTTTATTCTCCAGCATAAGCAGCGCATTTGTTATGGCTGTTCGGGTATCTTCGGGTCTGATCACGGCGTCGACATACTGCTTCGATGCAGCGAAATACGGGGTCGAAAAAGTATCTTCATACTCCTGGATTTTCAACTGCCTGACAGCCTCGGGATCTTGCGCCCGCTCTATTTCCCTTCGATAAAGGATATTCACGGCAGGTTCGGACCCCATCATTGCGAACTCCGCCGTGGGCCACACAAAAAACTGGTCCGCCCCCGTCTCGTGACAATTCATCGCAGGGATCGCTCCCCCGTAAGATTTTCTCAGCACGACACTGACCATTGGGACACTTGCGTCTGAATAGGCGTAGAGCATTTTCGCCCCATGGCGGATAATTCCCCGATGCTCCTGCTCCGTGCCCGGCATGTACCCCGGGACGTCCACCAAAGTGACCAGGGGAATGTTGAAAGCGTCACAGAACCTGATGAACCTTGCCGCCTTGTCCGCAGCGTCAATGTCGATTACACCCGCCATGAACCGGGGTTGATTCGCCACAATCCCAACAGATCGCCCGGCGAACCGGGCAAAACAGATGATTATATTGCGGGCAAAGCCCGGTTGAACTTCCAGGTAATCTCCGTCATCGACAATTTCTCTGATGACCTCATGCATATCGTAGGATTTGTTTTTGGCCACAGGGACGACGTCCTGTAACCGTGGGACCTTCCGGTCGTATGGATCGCGCGCTTCCTTAAGTGGAGGCTTTTCCCTGTTATTGGAGGGGAGATAACCAAACAAACGCCTAATCGCCGGCGAAAGTTCACTTTCATTCGAAAGACAAAAATGAGCCACGCCTGACTTACTGGTATGAATTTTCGCTCCCCCCAGGTCCTCGAACGAAACCTGTTCACCCATAACGGACTTTATCACGGCGGGACCTGTAATAAACATCTGACTCGTCTTGTCTACCTGAAATATGAAGTCTGTCAGAGCCGGAGAATAAACGGCCCCGCCCGTGCATGCGCCGAGTATTGCCGAAATCTGCGGAATTATCCCGGAGCATTGAGTGTTTTCCCAGAACATCCGACCATATCCGGCTTCGTTTTCAATGCCGTCCTGGAGCCTCCCGCCTGCTGATTCATACAGTCCGATGACAGGCGCTTTCATCTTGCGAGCGAGGCGAAGTACGTAGTTGATCTGCTCGCCCTGCCCTTTCCCGGCCGATCCGCCAAAAACCGTTACGTCCTGGGAAAAGATAAAGACGCGCCTGCCCTCAATTCGCCCATAACCCGTTACGACACCGTCCCCTACAATCTTCTTCTTCTGCATTTCGAAGTCGAATGTCTGAGTTTCCGCAAGCATGTTGATCTCGACAAACGTCCCGGCATCCAGGACTGCCAAAACCCTTTCTCTTGCGGTCATTTTGCCTCTCTGACGCTCTTTCTCCTGCTTTTCCAGGCCGCCGCTGATACGCGCCTTTTCTTCCATTTCATCCAATTTACTTATCAGCGCTTCCCAGTTTGTCTCTCGCATGGAATGTCTCCAGAACGCGTCGGATACTTCCCAAGACTGACTTTTTGCCATGCCGCCCTCCTGTATGCTATTGCCACCCAAACAGAACGGAACACGGCAGAATAAGCAAAAGTGCAATCTATTCAGGTATAGGCCTCATAATTAGGCCTAGGGATGATTGCCATGAATAATCAAACCATTGAAAAGCCACCATTAACACTTACTATCTGCCCCGTAGTCCAAGCGGATCGATCGGAGCTCAAAAGCAAAACCATTGGGGCTATGTCTTCAGGTTTGCCCAGCCGACCCAGAGGGTACTGAGAAACAAGCTTTTCGTAATTCTTTGCGACAAAACCTGGCGGGTAATGGGATGTATCGACTACTCCCAGGGATACTCCGTTAAGCGTTATATTGTAACGTCCCACTTCCTTGGCGACTGATTTAATTAACCCGATCTGTCCGGCGCGCGCCGCAGCTACGATTGATATATTGCTTTCCCCGATTTTGCTCGAATCTCCCATTATGCTTACAATTTTGCCATACTTATTTTCAATCATCGCTGGAAGAACAGCGTGTGTCATGTTGAGGAACCCATATAAGCATACGTCAACCTGTTTTTTCCAGTTTTCCGGAACCGATGCCGCGAATTTCCCCGCTGTCGCGAATCCCGCCACATATACGAGAATATCCACTCTGCCGAAATAATCCTGAGCCTTTTTCACAGTAGCGGCAACTTCCTGATAGTCGCATACGTCCATTTTAGAAAACAATACTTTGCCGCCTTTTGATACCAAGTCGTCCGCCACCTGTTGACCTTTGTCGACCACGATATCGGTAATCGCAAGTTTTGCGCCTTCCTGGATAAAACGGGAGCATATCTCTTGCCCGGTTTCTGCCGTACAACCACAAACAAACGCCACTTTATCTTTCAGTCCCAAATCCATGATGTATATCTCCTTTTACTTGTTCAATGGTTATTTCTTAAACCTCTGCCACGTCCGGTAACGCAGCAGAACCCATGCAACAACTTGCAAACTGCGGTTGACTAGTTAGACCGTGCACTGGTTTCACTCTGTTTCTTCCTGATGGCGCGCAGGACCTTTTCCGGGGTGATCGGAAGATCATAAAACCTCTCACCGATTGCGTCTGCCACTGCATTGCCGAATGCATGCAACCAGCCTACGGAGGCCCCTTCGCCTGCCTCCTTCGCTCCGAACGGACCATTCGGATCAATGCTTTCCACCAGAATATGTTCGACCTTACGCGGAATATCCATAGAAGTCGGCAGCTTATACTCCATGAAGTTCGGATTGAGCACGTGACCATCGGCAGGGTCCCTCTTTAGATCCTCGAACATGGCCTGCCCCTGGCACATTATCCATGACCCGTTCACCTGACCTACACAATTAGTGAGGTTCAATACCCTGCCGACATCATGGGCCCCAACCATATTCACGATAGTGATCTTTCCCGTCTCGGGATCTACTTCCACTTCGACCACATCCACTCCAAAAGCATAAGCCGGGGAAACGTTGCCTCTCCCTGACTTGAAGTCCAGGTAAGGGAGATCGAAGTCATAGTTGGCCCGTCCCCATACGGTCTTATTCTTTGATGCCATCTTTTGTCCCAGGTGCCTGATAAGCGCGTCTATTTTCAATGCTTTTTCAGGATTGGCTGCGGGATATACTTTTCTGTCTTTGAAGATGAGCTCTTCCGGTTTCACTTCAAGCATTTTACCAGCCTGTTCCGCCAGTTGTCTCCTGGCGTCCTCGGCTGCCAGCTTCGCGGCATTTCCGGAGAAGAAGGTAACCCGGGATCCATAGGTACCAGGGTCGAGCGGTGTAAAATCTGTATCGACTCCGCAATTAATCGTAATATCCTGCATCCTCAAACCAAGAACCTCTGCAACAATCTGAGATATAACCGTACATGAGCCTTGACCGATATCCGTGGCGCCTGTTTGGACCGAAGCTGTTCCATCCTCGTTCATTCTTATGATACATGAGGCTGAGTTATGGCCGCTGATCTTCACCCCCGTATAGTACGAACCGGCTGACATACCGATGCCGCGATAAGGAGGCAGCTTACCTTTTTTCTCTTTCCATCCTGACGCCTCCACCGCCTTTTCGATGCACTCCGTCAAACCACAACTCTGAATTTTCAAGCCTCGGGGGGTTACATCGCCCGTATGGACAGCATTTTTGATGCTCACTTCGGTGATATCGAGTCCCAGATCATTGCACATCATATCGAGCTGCTGGCCCAACGCCCATCTCACCTGCGGAACGCCATGTCCTCTCAAAGATCCACAGTGGCCCTTATTGGTGAAAACACGGACGGCATCGTACTTGACATTGGGAATGTAGAAAGGCAAATCAGTAGAAAGCGCAGCCAGGTTTATTGTGATCGGACCTATGCTGGTAAAGGCTCCTCCGTCTGCCACCACGTATGTCTGCATGGCCTTTAAAGTTCCGTCCTTCTTCATTCCCGTTTTGACCTTCAGATAGAACGGATGGCGCATTTCGCCCATGAGCAGGACATCTTCCATCGTGTAAACAATTTTTACCGGCCTGCCTGTTTTCCTGGATAACAAGAGAGCACAGAAATCGAGGGCATGCGGATCGGACCGTGCCGACCCAAAACCGCCGCCTACAAATGTTTGAACGAGTCTTAGTTGACTTGGCTTAAGGCCAAGCGCCATGGCCATCTTTCTGCTTGCAACATACGGACTCTGTTTGTTCGCCCAGATCGTCGCCTTACCTGAAGAGTCCCAAAGACCCAAAGCGGCATGAGGCTCTATAAAACCGTGTTTGACAGCCTGCGTCCAGAATTCGTCCTCCCTGACGTGATCCGACTCCTGAAATCCCTTCTCCACATCGCCAAATCCTATATGTGACTCCGCACATATGTTATTGGGCTTATCTTCGTGAATGAGAGGAGCTCCTTCCTTCATAGCCTCGAATGGATCAAAAACAGCGGGAAGTATATCGTAGTCAACCTTGATGAGGTCCAGGGCTTCTTCTGCTATATCCTCATCTATGGCGGCCACAGCCGCCACTTCATCGCCGATGTACCGAACTTTGTCTTGCGCCAGAGGCGCCTGATCGCGATATTGAGAACTAAACCCGAATTTCAGACCCCACAGAAAATCTTTTCCGGTAGTAACCGCCTTTACTCCTGGAAGTTTCAGTGCGGCACTGGCGTCGATATTCACAATCTTTGCGTGGGGCACCGTGCTTCTTAATACTTTCCCGTGAAGCATGCCCGGCAAAAAAGAATCAGCACCGAATGCGGCCTTCCCGGTGGCTTTCAGGACACTGTCGACTTTCGGAATCCCTTTACCGATATTGGAAAATTCTTCCTTCATGATCTACGCCTCCTTCCTCATTCGCTCGGCCGCTTTGGATACTGCTTCTATGATCTGAAAATAGCCCGTACAACGGCACAAGTTCCCGCAGAGGCCGTTTCTAATTTCGTTTTCAGTCGGATCGGGATTCTTGTCCAAAAGGGCCTTGGCGCTCAGGATCATCCCCGGAGTGCAAAAGCCGCACTGGATTGCTCCGGCATTGATGAATTCTTCCTGTATCGGATGGAGCTTATCTCCCTGGGCCATACCTTCAATTGTCGTGATTTCTTTTCCCTGAACACCGACGGCCAGAATCAGACATGAATTGACAGCTTTGCCGTCAACCAGGACCGTGCACGCGCCGCACTGGCCTTCGTCACAACCTTTATGGGTACCTAATAATCCAAAATTTTCCCGTAGAACCTCCAGAAGGGTCCTGCGATGATCAATCTCTTCTTCGAATATCATTCCATTTATTTTAAAGCTCATTACCTGTTTCATTCCTTGGTCCTCCAGGTTGTATATTTAATATTCAATCAGAGTCTCACGAATGAAGAAATACTTAAAGATCTTCCCGAACACGTCTGATCACTATATCATCTGTTCTCTCCTGAAGTCCCGTTCATGCCCTGTCAAGACATTGCAGGATAGCCCTCTTTGTCAGCACCCCCACTATGGTTTTCCTGTATTCGGCGGAGCTCCTTATGTCATCGATGGGTTTGGATTCCTCAGAAGCAATGCGCGCGGCAGTCTCGATCAAATTGTTATCGAGCACTTTCCCGTTCAAAATATCTTCTGCCTTTCTGGCCCGCATGGGGACAGGGGCAACGGCCCCAAGTGCTATCCTGGCATCTTTACAAACCGACTTTTTTGCATCGAGCGCCAGATAAACGCCCACTCCTACCATTGCCAGATCCATTTCTGCTCTGAGCTGATGTTTCAGATATGTTCCTGCTCCCGGAGCAGGCGGAGAGGGGATCAAAATCTCCGTCACCAGTTCACCCGGAGCCAGCACGGTTGCACCAGGGCCTGTAAAAAAATCCTCAACCGGAACAATTCTTTCCTTTTGGCGGTTTACAACCTTCAATTTAGCCTGCAAGGCGATCAAGGGGGGCGCGGAGTCAGCGGAGGGAACAGCATTACACAGGTTTCCCACCATTGTAGCTGTGTTTCTAATCTGAGGAGACGCCAATACGGATAGAGCATCCGTAATGATCGGGTAAAGTTTACATACAAGCGGCGATTCCAGAATATCATTTAAGGTCGTAACCGCCCCGATCCTCAATCCTTGAGGATCCTCCTGGATGAAATTGAGGTCGGCAATTCCTTTCAAGTCAATTATGTACCGTGCAGTTAAATCACGCCTTTTCAGTTTGTTGATTATGTCAGTTCCTCCGGAAATTACCCTGGCAGAGCCATTATGCTTTTCCAGCATAGACAGGGCTTCCTGCACCGTTCTTGGGAATAAGCACTCGATTTCAGGCAGCCTTCTCAGCCGACCCTCTCTTTTACACATGTTATCCTCCTTGCCTTGTAGTCTGCTACCCTGCGTTGAAGTATTGTTTTAAAACCGTCTTCAGTGATGTATTAGAAGCCTCATTTGAAAGGAGAATAGGAGTGCCGCTGATGTAAATCTCAATACTAAAATCATCAATCTGCAACGGGGACAGTCAGGTATGTGGGAGTGAATAGCACCCGAACCGCCGAACCGCTCCTTTGGAAGGGTTTGCCATTAGCCGCTCCAATGTCTAGGCATTGTGTATACTTTTTTCTAAATTCCGGTTTGATTGCCGGTTTAAGAGCAATTCCCATGCCAATTATTTTAGGCAAATGAGTCAGCGCTAACCGGCTCATTTTTGAAGGAAGCGACTTCATCCGGGCTTTGCCGCCATATTCCTCGTTTATCACCGGCCGATATGGATGGCCTAGGCTCGTACGGATTAGGATGTTCCGGCTAATGAAATCATTGCCACGCCGGCCTTGGTTCATATACCCAGGTAGACAAATGTTTACCCTTGCAAGGGGGCCAGCCGTATGCTATAGTATACAATATACGGGAATAAGGACTTTTTTGCGACATGGACCTCAATTTTAGAAAGAGCGGCCGGTGATCTCTCAAACCGCTCCTGCAAAAGCCGGAGATGGCAAGAATTCCGAAATCAGAGGAAGCGGTATCACCCATTCTGATTTTGAAGTGGTCTTAAATGCCTATGCCGTGGTGATCAACCTCCAGTCCCTCCTCAAAGCAACTCAAAGATACATCTACACAGCCGATAAATCGTGTGTACCGATCGTGTTGGAAAAAAGAAAAGGATATTTGGCCGCTCTTGATAAACTGGAAGAATTGGATAAAAGAGAAGAGAGCAGAAAGATAATTTCAGGAATGAGGATTGCCCTTAGCGAAGGGCGCGAGGCAAACCTTAAGCTTTTCGACGCAGTTGAGAAACGTGATTACAAAACGGCTATGGCCCTTTTTACGGCCATAGTTGATCCGACAATCCATAAAGTTCAGGGATTAGTTCCTGAGTTGGTGAAGAGGGCGAGAGTTCAGGGCCTGGTTTCGGAACTCGTAGACAGAGCGACTGAAATTAGCCATTTTGATTTTGAGAAGGTTTTGCACGCAACGGCTATCGTCATCCACCTGGAGGCCCTGCTTAAAGAAACGGCAAAAATTGTATACACCAAAGATACCTCATCCGTACCAGTAGTGTTGGAACATAGAGCGAAATATCTGGATGCTCTTGAAAAGCTTGGAAATTTGGCTGCGGACCCGGAGCAAAAGGAGATCATTGACGAAATCGAAGCGGCTTTAGCAATCGGAAGAAAGGCCAATAATCAACTATTCGATGCAGTGGCAACAGGTAAGTTCGATAAGGGAATGAGCTTGCTCACTGCCATTGTAGATCCTACCATTGATGAGGTCCAAAGGTCTGTCACTGAACTGATCAAGAAAGCGCTGCCCCCGAAAAGCCGAGCGACTCAACCCGAGAAGATTTTGAGTGAAAGCATCTACACCATTCTCGATTCACTGCACGAAGGGGTCATGGTTCTGGATGCAGACAGCACGATCACCTATCTGAACTCTGCTTTTACAAATCTTATGAATACCCCTAAGGAACGGATGCTATGGAAGAGATTGTCGGATATTGAACCGCAGGCGGAAGCTCTGAAAGCTCTCAAGACAAAACAATCCATTACAGGTGGATATGACGTCCTGAGAAAAATTGGGAAACACTTTATTTTTGACGCCAATTGCATAATGAGATCCGGCGAAGTAGATGGATTAGTCGTTATCGTTCGTGACATTTCCGATCTCATCAAGCTGGATAGAATCTCCAGGCAGTATGATAAACCAAATGATATTTCAGAAATTACAAAGGATAAATTGCCAGAGCCGTTCAAGGGCATTATTGGTTCCAATCCAGAGTTTGTAAAGAGTTTGTGGTTTGCTTCCCAGGTAGCTCCGACAGAGGCTCCGGTCTTGCTGGAAGGTGAAAGCGGAGTCGGTAAGGAAATGTTTGCCTGGGCCATTCACAATTCGAGCTTGAGAAGCAAGAGGCCCATGATCACTGTGAACTGTGCAGCTATACCGGACTCTCTATACGAAAGCGAGTTTTTCGGTTATGAGGAAGGAGCTTTTACCGGTGCTAAAAAATCAGGAAAACCGGGCAAATTCGAATTAGCCAGTGGAGGGACCCTTTTCCTGGATGAAATAGGTGAGATGCCATTAAACATGCAATCAAAGCTCCTGAGAGTTTTACAGGAAAGAAAGATTGATCACTTGGGTGGAATGAAAGAGATCCCTGTGGACACCCGAATAATAGCAGCAACGAACAAGAACCTTTCAGAACTGGTCAAAGAGAAAACTTTTCGCCAGGATCTTTTTTATAGATTGAATGTTATTAATGTAAGAATACCACCTTTGAGGGAGCACATTGAAGATATTCCAGCACTTGCTAATGAGTTTCTTAGACAATACAATTCCGATGCTAAGCTGTCAAGGCAAGTTCTTGAAGCACTTTGTAAACATCAATGGCTGGGTAATATAAGAGAATTGAAAAACGTGATCTATCATGCGATAATACTACGCCAAAAAGGTGAGATTATTTTAGAAGATTTGCCTGATCATTTTTTTGATTCGATCAACAAATTGGAGGATAGAATCAATCACCCCATAACCGGGAGCCAACCCCCTCTAAAAGGCTTTGTCGCTGAGATGGAAAAGGTTAAGATACTTCGGACGCTGAGCGAATGTAATGGCAATCGCACGAGGGCCATGCAGATGCTAGGAATCTGCAGGCGAACATTTTATAAGAAGTTGGAAAAGTACAAGATCAAATAAGAACTTTTTCGGGCAGAATCTGACCCCAAAATGCTTTTAGATCATTCGTGGTCAGGTTGATGCATTATTCTGATTTGAATAATTTGCCGTGCGGTTCTTTCATTCCAGCTTATTTAATTTTTATCCATCTTCAACCTCCCTGGATCGTTGAAAGGTCTCAGTCAGCAATGAACTCCCACACGTCTCCGTACGGGGCCGTGCAGACCTGGAGGTGTCCCATCCATTGTTGATCGTTCCGTTTCGGGTAATCCTCCCTGCAATGTGAGCCCCGGCTCTCGACCCTCCTGATCGCTGCTTCGAGAATAAGGCAGGCCGCTCTTGCAGCCGAACGCAGCTCAATCGCACTCACTTGGGCCGAGGTCAGTGTTTTCTTGTTTCCCGGCCCGGAAAATGAGAAGCTGCCGGTGATGTCCCGCATATTGCCCAAAGCTCGAGAAAGCCCTGCCTCGTTTCTCACTATCCCCCCCTCTTCCCACATAATTTTGCGGATTCTGTCCAGAAGGCCGGTTTCGTCACGCCGGAGGCTCTCAAAGGCCCGAAACCGTTCATCGAGCCGCCTCAAGACAGATCGTCTTTCTTTTGCGCCGCTCCTCTTCGCCCAATCGGCCGCCGAATTCCCGGCCCTTGCTCCGAATACCACGGTTTCGCTAAGCGCATTGCCTCCCATCCGGTTGGCGCCGTGCAGCCCACCTGTCACCTCTCCGGCAGCGAAAAGTCCCGGAACAGAGGTCGCCCCCCTGCCGTCAATTTTTACCCCACCCATGGTATGGTGGGCAGCAGGGGCTACACGAAGGGGACGACTGACCCCTCCGTGGCGATCTGCAAATATGGGCCGCAGGGAGGCTGAGAAGGGATCGCTGTGCCATTGTTCATCGGTGACGTCCCGTATATCCAGGAAAATCCCCTGGCAGTTTCGATAAATTTCCTGAAAAAACGCCTGTGAGAGGTGGTCCCTGGCCTTAACCGCCGCAGGGCGTTCATCTATTGCGTATTTTTTGAGAATATCCTCTCCGGACTCATTTACAAGCCGACCGTTGTCGGCGAGCATCGGCGGAATCACCAGGGGCGCATGTCCGGGTTCGGCCAGGCATACGGGATAAAACTGCACGAATTCAATGTCCTGGAGGAGGGCTCCAGCCTCAGTCGCCAATATCCACCCGTCCCCCAGCATCCGCCTCGGGTTGTCGTGGCGAAGGTAGAGTGCCGCAGCCCCGCCGGTTGCCAGCACCACTGCCCCGGAACTGAACGCGATAAGCTCACCCGATTGTCGTGCAAAGCCCATAAGGCCCGCCATCCCGTTTTCTATCACCAGGTCGGTGGCCGTCAGGTTTCCCAAGAACCGCGTTCCCAACTCCCTGTTTTTTCCGATGAGACAACGCACTATCTCCTCACCTAGAGCTGGAGGGCGGCCTTTGGCGAATAGAAATCCATGCCGGACTTCAGCCTGGATTCCCCAGCTTATAAGTTCACCCAGCCTCGCTGGGGCCTCTTCGCAGAGAATTTCTGCAAGAACCGGCTGATTTATTCCACGGCCTGCCTGAAGAGTGCGCTGCAGATGTCCGGCGGCTCCCGAACTGTCAGCACCCCCCATCGCGCCGCCACTGAGCCAAGTACAGGTGGACTTGCCAGGCCCTGCCTTGGAGAGCACAAGAACATCAAGCCCAGCTTCCCGCGCGGATATGGCAGCCCTGAGGCCGGCGGCCCCGCTGCCCAACACCAGGACGTCGCATGCAACATGTTCCATAATGAAATTCCCCCCTGAAAAAGGTTTTTCCTGCCTTCGCCCGGAAATGCGCACTCTCACCTAGACTGAAGTTTAACAGCGCCACAAAAATAATGATATAATTTCAGTGATATACGGTTGCCACAACACGCTGCGGCACTACCTTTCGGGCATTTTTAAAAATCAACCAAGCATTCATGCGGGTTTGCAGGCCATGACAGGGTGGTAACAGTTAAACTTTAGAACCACAACCTCGAATCATCGACGCCGAGGAAACGCAACTTATCGCTCTGCCTCAAAGAGCTGGATTAGCAGATCGCTTTTTTAATTCAGGGGTGGGGGAATTTTGCGTTATCGGGGCGGGTGGTTTTTCGGTTCCCATTACGAACTCTTTTGGATTATGTTCGAATTGCTTCTGGACAGTAACGCCGCCAATTCTGATTTTAGGCCGGACGAGATGAGAAAAAGAATCCGACCTCAAAATGCGGCTCAGATGCATATATACACGATGCCGTAAACAGATGCGCATTGCCAGACACGTAAATCAACCATCAGAGCCAATTTTAGCTGTTGCTTGAGGAGTTCAATGCTCAATTATTTATGTCGCTGTGTATAATGAAAAATTTGATGCATTATTCCGAGTGCAAGACAAGGGAATGTCATTTTGGGGACCAAAGTCTTTTTTATCCAGGAACTTGAAGCGGCGCGGCAGGTGGAGAGAATCGCACAGAGCATTCCGGGGGTTGAAGCAGCAGAGTTCAAGCTATCGCATTTAATCCACAGTGTTTAAGGAAAGGAAAGGGAATGACTCAGCCGGCGCCATCGTCCGCCGAAAGGTTTGTCTGGCTTGACAGCGTAAGAGGAATCGCAATTCTCTGGATCGTCTTTTTTCATTTCTTTATAACTTTCGGCGGAGACCGCTATCCCTGGAACATAACTTTTTCGAATTTTCAATCATTTGTAGACGGGTGCGCGCCCACTGGCCTGGCAGCCAAAATAGGCTGCTGCCTGGAAGGGTTGATCGTCGCACTAATCCAGAGTGGTCCTTATGCCGTAAGCGTTTTTATTCTCTTTAGCGGATTCGGGCTTACATACTCTCTGGTTAAAAGAGGAAAAGAGCCGGATTGGCCTGTTTGGTATCGACGGCGCATCTGGCGCCTGTTTCCCATTTACTGGCTGGCCCACCTGATTTGCCTTGTCTCGCCGTTCTTATATCTACAGAGCCCCATCGACTACCGGTTCGTACTCAGCTTTTTCGGCGACCGCATCATTCCGGTAGACAAGATGTTCTTTTATCTAAACCCCTCTTGGTGGTTCTTCGGCCTGCTTCTCCAGCTCTACATCGTCTTTCCGCTCCTCTACCGCCTGCTTCAAAAGCTTGGACCGGTCCGGTTTCTGGTGCTTAGCGCCGCTTTTGGCGCAGGTTGCCGCTATCTCCTTAACATGGTTATTCACGCTGACGGCAACTGGGCGATGGGTGCTTTTTTTGGCGGCAGGGTTTGGGAATTCGCAGCGGGAATGTTACTGGGAAGCCTTATGGCCAAGCAACCGCAAAGGACTTTGAAGTGGTTTTTCTCGGCTTGGGGCTTTTTTGCGGGAGTAGGCCTGTTTGCTTTGGGGGTTTGGTCTTATCAGCCCATCTTTACTTTCAGTTTTACAGACGGCCTGGTGGGAATGGGCCTCTCCATCATCCTCGCACACCTCGCTAACCAGTTAGAGAGGATTCCGGTTACCGCCAAGATTTTTTCATTTGTCGGAGTCTATTCATACACCGTTTATCTCTTCCACCAGCCTTACGTCATGTACTTCGGGAATAAATTGAACGGGTCCGGTATATGGGTCTATTTGACCTTGGGTTCCGCAATCGTTGTGGCAGTCGTTGCCGGAGCCGCATGCGTCGAATGGTCGGTCAACAAAGGGCTGGCAAGACTTACGCAAAAGTAGGCTTGCGGGCGTCTTGCTCAATTAATATGGAGTGTGTATTTGATTTATCCGGAGTCTGCCAACGCGAATGGAGAATGCCACTCACCCTGGCTGGAATCGCCTTCATCAGAGGAACTTTATCAGGCAAAACAGCGCATGAAATAAGATCAGGACCATGCGCTTAAGGTGAGTACAGCCCCGCTCTGATCGGCAGATAGGTCGAAAGTGCGGGAATCAGCGAAATAATGATCAGCATTATGGTCGATATGATTACGTAGGGTATACACTCCCTGGCAATGGAATCGAGTTTCCCCTGGATCAGGTTGGCGGCGATAAACAGGTTTACCCCAATAGGAGGCGTAGCCTGACCGATGGCCAGTGCACATACAAAGATCACCCCGTACCACAGGGGATCGATATTGAAGGCCACAAGCACCGGCACGAGAATAGGCATGAGAATGTAGGAAACCGAAATTGCGTCCAGGACCATCCCAAGAAGCAGGTGGAGAAGGTTCACCAGCATGATCATCGCCACTGCGTTTGGAGAAATTTTAACGATGAATTTAGCCGCGAGATCGATTGTGCCTATTACCGAAGCCACCCAGGTAAATATTCCCGCAAAAGCCACTATGAACATGATCACCGATGTGGTTACGGCTGCGTTTACCAGGATTTCGACAAAATTGCTCAACGTAATGGAGCGGTATACGAATACGGCGATGAACAAGCTGTAGAAAACGGCGACCACTGCCGCCTCAGTAGGCGTGAAGATTCCGCTGTAAATGCCTCCCAGGATCACAACCGGGGCCATAAGGGCCCATACCGCCTTGCGCAGGGCCGACAGTATTTCCTTCAAGCTGCCTCTTTCCTCCAGACCCCGGTAGCCTCTTTTCCTGGACATCAGGTAAGCTGCCAGGACCATACCCAGGCCTGTTAAGATCCCCGGGATGATCCCGGCCACGAACAGCGCGCTTACCGAAACGCTCGTGATGTTCCCGTAGATTATGAAGGCGATGCTTGGCGGAATGACGATGGATAAGTCTGATGCCGCCGCAATGGTGGCCCCGGCGAAGTGCTTGTCATAGCCGTGCCGGATCATTGGGGTCAGCAGGATCAGTCCCACCGCCGCAGTGGTTGCCGGGCCGGAGCCGGATATGGAGCCCCAGAACATGCACGTGAGCACTGCCACCATGGCCAGCCCGCCGACCATCCTTCCGACCAGCAGCTCAAAGAGGTGCGCGATGGTTGCAGCCAGCCCCGCCTTTTCGAGAATAACTCCAGCCAGGACAAAGAAAGGAATGGCAAGGAGAGGGAAAGAGGCAATACCGGCGCAAAAATTCATCCCCAGCATCGCAATGCCGAGGTCGAACTGAAAAAGGCCGACCACTGCGGCAATGCCGAGACAAGTGCCGATAGGCATACCAACCGCCACCATAACCAGAAAGACCAAACCGATGATCAAGGTTGCCATTATTCGCCTGCCTTCCCTTCGACGGCCTTGAGCTTTGCTGATGCCTCCTGATGGATGCCTTTGAAAACAAAAACCGACAGAACGGGAACGCCGCCGTAGTAGATCCAGATAGGAATATTCAGAGCGCCCGAGGTTGCGTGAAACAGGACAAGTTCGTCGTATATGTTTCGAATCAGAAAAATATTCACGAAAACAAAGAGAAGAGTGTTGAGTGCCGCAGAGGCAAGAATCACGAATTTTTTCATACCTGGCGGGAAGAGGTCAAACAGGGTGACCATGCCCAATTGTGCACCGCGGGTGAAAGCTATGCCTATACCCACGACGGTCATCCACACGAAGAAATTGATAGTTATCTCTTCTGTAGCAGCGAATGAAAAATGGAAAAGAAAGCGGCTCAATATATTGATGAATGTTATACAGGACATGACAAAGAGCAGGACGGCTACGATCCAGTGCTCTATTTTAAAAGATCTTAATGTACTTTTTGATTCACTCACAGTTTTCGATCTCCCTGAGAAAAATGGACCCTTGTAATAAATCTCAATTCACAAGGGGCCTTCCGGGTTGAAGCTCACCTGGCCATGTCGGCAACGGCTGTATCGTAGATATCTTTACCAACCTGTGAGGTCCATTTCTCGCGGACGGGTTTTTCAGCTTCTTCAAAGGCCTTCATTTGGGCCTCCGACAGGCTTGACACTGTCATTCCTTTTTCCTGGAAGAATTTGACCGGATCGGGAACCTCCATTGTATAATTGAACTCATCCTTTAAGATTTTGAGTGATTTTTCTCCATCAAGGCCAGCCCGGGCTATAGCTTTCTCGAATCTTGCCGCTTCATTGGCGGCATTCTGGATGGCTTCCTTAATGCCGGCGGGGAAGGCCTCCCACTGCTCTTTGTTCCAGTAGATGATCAGGGGATCGGCCAGATAATTCCAGAGAGTGACATATTTGTGATACTGGTAAATCTGAACGGGAATCAGCACGCCGACGGGGTTTTCCTGGGCATCGACAACTCCCTCCTGGAATGAGGTTATCGCATCCCCCCAGTTCATGTTGACCGGATCAGCTCCAAGCTGCCTGAAAGTGTCGATAAAGATCAGGCTCCCGACCACTCTGACCCGCAAGCCTTTCAAATCGTCGGGTTTTTCTATGGCCTTTTTGCCGTTTGTGATTTGTCTGAACCCGTTTTCCGCCCAAGCCAGTGGTTTTAGACCGATTTTTTCCATCTTGGCGAAGATTGCCTTCCCGGTCTCACCGTTTTCTATTTTGTCCAGATTTTCGAAATTATTGATGAAGAAAGGGAATGAGAAAATGTTCATTGCGGGAATGACAGTCGATGAGTTGATGGTGGACTCGAAGGCGCAGTCGATAATCCCGCGTGAAACCATCTGGGGCGTCTGAAGCTGAGCACCCTTGAGCAGTGTACTGCTGTAGAAAGGCTTCAGATTGATCGCGCCGTTGGTTTTCTCCTTGACCAGATCGGCAAATTTTGCCGCCCCCATTCCCCAGTAGAATGATTGGGCCACGTTGAGAGTCAGCTTATATTCATCCTTAAACTTTACCTTATCAGCAAAGGATAAGGCAGGGATGCAAAAGACCGGCAATACGGCCGTAATGAGCAAAAAACTGAGGACCTGATCACGTTTCCCTTTCATCACGAACCCCTTTCAGTTAATTTGAAGCCCGGATAATGCGCCAACTTCAGTCCCAACGGAAGCCGAGTTGGATTTTGGGGTCGAATTGTACCCGAAAACATTTTGGAACAATTGAAAACCCATTCAATTATCCTATATGCCTATCAAACACACAAGTGGCACACCAATGGGGCCGGAACCGGGCCGGTTTAGTTCGAACTTCTGTATTCCTTGGGAGTTGCGGCTAAGGGGAGATATACCGCGCTGGATCTCCGGAGACACCTACAGAGCAGTCAGGGATGGAGTGAATGCCTCCCTGCAAGTCTCCCTGGGAGACTCGAAAATGAGCTGGAGGGATGGGAATGGTCCACCCAACGGTGGCGAGACAAGAATGTCACGTATTCAAGATTTGTCGGCGATACCCCAGTATGTACATATTTCGGGCTCATATTGAAGGCAACTGCGCTCATAGGCCCAACTCAGAAACTCCGGTTGTTTGGCCGCAGTAGTGCAAAGATACTTCGGGTCAGGTATGATGCCGACACGCCCTAAATCGAGCCGGTCGGAATCCCAACAAGTTTGAACGGTGACATCGCCGGTGGTCAGGCTGTCCGTGTGGTAGGCGCAGGCGGTTTCGAACAAGGTGAAATCATCGTCAGAGAGATGGAATACTCTGCCGTTCAATATTTTACCAAACTCTGCTCCACGCCGGCCGTGACCGGGATCGCGGCTTTCATTAGTGCGCCGCGAATCGTGAAAAACGGCGAAGAGCGCCACCACCAGAGTTTGAGCACCGGTGTGTGAAGCCAGGCGCAAACCATTCTCAAGGACACGAGCCCAATGGGTGATGCCGTGGACACCCCTCCAGGATAGGTGGTACTCATTCAGGATAGTTTGAATGAGCAAGGGTGTAATCTCATTCAAAACCGGAGACCAATTCCGCTTCATTTCTTTGCCCTTAATCCTCCTAAATATGCCGAGATTTGCGAGCAAAAATTACCCATTCAGATCGAGTTGTCAAGAATGCAGACCTTATCAGCCCGACACATGAACCCGAAACAGAGCTTATTCCCATTTGCGTTTGATCGGACTTCAATTGAAAAAGCGGGAGTTTTTGAATTAAGTAATTTTCGGCTTGCTTGCCGGTCATTAATGGATATTCTCTGCACAGACATCAAGTCGAACAAGTTAGGGGGCAAAGCTCTATATGATGAGTACAGCCGATAAATTTAGTCTAAAACGTAAAAATTAAAATTAAAGGGGTCACCCTTGAAAATGGAAATTGGCAATGAAATTAGCATGAAATACGTGCAAACCCTAAATATTCTGCCTGGATACTATCTACTCTTTTCGTTAATCCCTTGTCATGTTTACATCGTTTTGAAAAACTCCGGCTTATTTTGGCCATCGCCGAACCACTACTGTACGGTTAAACATTAAGAAATAGGCCTGAATACCGCCTTTTGTGGTATAGTGTATTTGCCAATAACGCACTAAAACAAAAGGAGAATCAGGCCATGACGCATAGTTGCACAATCTTTTCGCAGTTGCTTCAACTTGTTTCCGGACATGATTTCATCCGACTTGAAAAAGAGGGATTCAAGTTCGGTCACAAGCCTCGCTCTCTTACTCGATGGGGCCAATTTGTAGCAATGATATTTGCTCATCTTTCAGAAAGGACCTCTTTGCGAGAGATTGCTTCACAGCTTGAGGCACAAACCCGCAGGCTTTACCACCTGGGCGTTAGAACCGTAAAACGCTCCACACTTTCCGATGCCAATCAGGGTCGTCCGCCGGAGATCTTCGAGTCCGTGTTTCATCACTTGTACGCCAAATGTAGAGCCGCTGCCGCCAAGAAGCGGTTCCGCTTCAAATGCAGGCTGTACTCCTTTGATTCGACGGTTGTGGACCTGTATTTGTCCCTTTTCCCGTGGGCAAAAGATTTCGCAAGAACAAAGGAGGTATCAAGCTCCACACCCTTTTGGACCACGATGGGCACATGCCGGCTTTCGTTCTGGTAACCGACGCCAAAACCCCGGATCTTATCGTTGCGAGGCTCCTTAAACTCCCATCCGGTTCCATCACCGTCATGGACAGGGCCTACATTGATTTTACCGGGTCTGGAACCCCGGATAAGAATGACCAGTTCTTTGTCACCCGCATGAAGCGGGGCACCCGCTACAAGGTGGTTGAGCGCCATGAAGCGGACCGCTCCCAAGGGCTCACATCCGACCAGATAATCCTTCTTGCCGGCGCCAATGCCAAGGAGTGTCCCATTCCTCTACGCAGAATCGGCTACCGGGACCCGGAGACGGGGAAGCACTACGTTTTCCTTACAAATATCGGCCACCTTGTCGCTAAAACGATTTGCGCCGGATTGATTCTTGCCGACTATACAGGTTAGGTTGTCGAGAATCTCAATCTCCCCAAAATGCTCTATTTTGTTTTATGTCTTTTCCTGCAGTCATGCACGTGTCAAGACCAATTGAACATACTGAGGCCATTTCCGGTCCCATCTTCTCAATAGCGTCGGCCGTCGCAATCTGTGCATCCAGCATCATTCTTGCGCCGTTTTTCATCATTGTCTTGCCCTCCGCCATTGTGCTGCCGGTCATCATACTTTCGCCTTTGGTTACCATGTTATAGCCGTCCGTCATCATCTTTTCGGCCGCCGCCAAATCTGCGTTTTTCTTTCCTTTCTTGGCTGCTGTATCCATTATCATTTTGTTTCCACCCATCATCTTCTGTGCGCCTTCCACCATCGCCTTGTTGCCTGCTGCCATTCCCTGGCCTTCAGCAGCTTGTAAATATCCAGCTACGGCGAAAATACCCAGTGACAGAAAAACGATTAAAGAAATTGCCAAAAACCTGCTGCGACTTTTCATTTGAATAGCTCCTTTATCATCTTAATTGGAAACAAAAACTTTAGGATGGACTTCCGACTTTTAGTATCGGACCACGCTATGAATCAGTAATTAACTGTAATCACCCCCTCTCCAGATAGGCGCGCGGCCTGTAATCACCCAGGAAGACGTAATGTATCAGATATTAAGAAGTCTTTGGACTTCGAACCACATGATAATGATGGTTTCAGGCTGTATTCCTAAACACTCTAATCCCCAATGTCAATCCGGGATGGTGCAGGGATTAACGGTTTCTGACAAAGACCCTGAACCTCCAGCCTCCGCTTTCCTGGACCGAACCGATCAACGGTCCGGGCCTCGGACAATATCCAGCAGCTTTCTGCTTTCCTCGGGCGGCAGCGCATCTGCAAGCTCCGCCTGAAGGGGCGCGCAGGGGCCTTTTACGGCAAGATAGCCGTTTAGGCGCGCTACGCGACCGTCGAATTCAGAAAGTCCTCATTGGACGGGTATATCGCCTTTAGCCCGGATCATTCAGTCCTCAGTCCTGCTTCTCTGCATGGCTGCGCGCACGGTCGCCGCTCTTATCATGTCAGGCGCATTTTTTTCGAGCAGGGTATTATATAAGTCTATCATACGAGGCCTCTCGCTCCTACCCATAGCGTGCGATAGACCTATTTTGCGGTCGGCCTCTGCGCTACGCGCTCACATGTCGCTATGGGAGGGCGGTTATATAAGTCTATCATACGAGGAGAAAGCCAGTGTCAGAGGTGATTTTTGCGCTGTTGAAGTGGATGGAAATCGACCTGTCGAAGTTGGGATGAATGGCCCATTTTTCCTTTCACCAACTCCTGCCACGCTGCCCATCCTCACTTTGACTTAATTTAGCGTATAATATCAGAGAGTTGAGGCGAATGCAGCATGATCTTTTCGCATAGTCACGCATAATCCGGGTTATTTCTTGTCTGCTAACACCGTGGGTAGGCGCATTGATGTCTGCCGCCCCACCGCCCTCATCAGTGCTTGATGCAGATTTTACCGAAATGCTTGCCACTCGCCAAAAAGTCGAGGGCAGGGTGCAATTCCTCGAAAGCAAACACCCGGCTGATCGCCGGGTGAACCTTGTGCCGGCCGATTGCCCCTGCCATTTGGGCAAAATCATCGCCGCTGCCGACGGTGATTCCCTGCAGCCGGACGTGCCGGGTGACGATCTGCCCCAGCGGCACGTTCAAAGTTGCGCCCGAAAGCACGCCTATCACGCTTATTGTCCCCCCCGGCCGAACGGCGCGAAGCGATTGTGCCATGGTGCCCTGACCGCCCACTTCAACCACGTGGTCAACACCTTCTCCACCCGCAATTTCACGTGCGTATTTGCCCCATTCCGGGACAGTATTATAGTTAATCGTTTCGTCAGCACCCATCGCCCGCGCTCGCGCCAGCTTCTCATCGCTCGATGAGATGATGATCACATGTGCGCCCAGCATCTTTGCGAACTGAAGCGCGAAGAGCGAAACACCACCGGTGCCCTGGACCAATACCTTGTCCCCCGGCATGGATCGGCCTTCTGTAACCAATGCCCGCCAGGCGGTCACTGCGGCAGCGGGAAGCGAGGCTGCTTCAACGTCTTCGAGATGCGCGGGGGCAAGCGCAACGCCTTCCTCGGGAAGCACCATGAACTCGGTCATCGTACCATCAAGCTCGCAACCCAGGCTCAGTGAAAGTCTCTGCTGATTCGGCGCTCCGCTCACCCAACTCTGAAAGAAAAGCGGGCATACCCTGTCTCCCGGCTTTAGGCGCGTCACGCCCTCTCCTAATGAGTCAACCACACCGAGGCCGTCGCCGAGCATTATCAGCGGCAGCTGTTTCATTCTCGACCCGTAGCCGCGGGCAGGCACGAGAAGATCTCGGAAATTCAGGGCCGATGCTTTCATCCTGATCCGCACCTGGCGCGCTCCGGGGTGTGGATCGGGCCGTGTGCCTATGCGCAGGTTGTCCATAGACCAGGCATCTTCGACTTGAAAGACTCTCATTTGCGACCTCCTGCGGCCCCGCCGCTTTAAAAGGACCTAATCCGCAATCGGTTGTAAGCAAAAATAGTCCGCAGGCCAGACAATGTCCGGACAGCTTTTCCCAAGCCTGTTCCTCACAATTGCACCTCATCGGCTGGAGGATACCTTAGCCTGTTTCAAGGTATAGAGCAAGTTACACGCAATTCGTATCGGGAATACTGATGTCTGAATGAACACGGTTAATGGCGCGAACTGCCGCATGCATTCGAAAAACATTGCTTTCATATACTAACCCAGTAAAATGAATGGCGTCCTGAATATTTCGGTTATGGTCACTCACCAGGAGGTAGAGATGAAGTACCCGGACGTTGGGTTTGAGTCCTTTTTCACCTGGATGAACAGGCCGCGAATCATGTACTCGCCCGGAGTACGCAGAGAGCTGGCCTTCGAAATGGAACAGCTTGGCGGGCGCAATGTCCTGATAGTCACGGACAAAGGGCTGGTCCAGGCCGGCGTGGCAGAGATGGTGGCCGAAGAGGTGCGCAAGTCAGACCTTAAACTGGCGGGGATCTTCGACAACATTGTTCAGGATGCCCGGCTTGAAAACATCAACGAGGGGGCTGCGTTCTATAGGTCTTGTGGAGCGGACTGCATGGTCGTGGTCGGTGGCGGGAGCGTCATGGATACGGCCAAGTCCATAAACATCATGATAGGTGAAGGAGCAGACGACTTCAGGCCTCTTGCCGAGCAGGCGGGCCTTTGGGAAGGCGCCAAACCGCTTCCGCCGCACATCGTGTTCCCCACCACTGCCGGAACAGGAAGCGAAGTCACCACGGCGATAGTCGTACTGGATGTCGAAGCCAAGGCGAAGCTCCAGGTAACCCACCCCTTCAACGCGGACGTGGCCATGCTTGATCCGGAGCTGACAGTGAGCCTGCCCCCAAAGGTGACCGCGTTCACCGGGATGGACGCGCTGACCCACGCTGTGGAGGGGGTGACTTCTACGGGCGCTGAACCAATTGCCGACGCGCTCGGTCTTCACGCAATCAGGCTTATCTTCCGGTACCTCCCGGAGGCGGTGATAGAGCCCCACAACGTTACCGCAAGAGGC
>Ga0187849_1000949_pt1 | contig 35171 bp, 36 predicted proteins | sample June2016WEW_4_10_2_FD_132412 | JGI IMG/M metagenome (GOLD analysis project Ga0187849, IMG submission 132412) | Peatland microbial communities from SPRUCE experiment site at the Marcell Experimental Forest, Minnesota, USA - June2016WEW_4_100 | ecosystem: Environmental > Terrestrial > Soil >...
CAATACGTACATCAGGGCAGTCCGCTGGTCCCTGTCATCTTCAGCTTGCCCATGGACAAGCTTCCGGTGGGCGACTACCGGATGGAAATCTGGGGTCGCGATTCTGCCGAGAATGTTTCACCAGTGCTGACCGGCGATTTTTCCATTGAGTAAGGTCTCGCGTGGATTTCTCACCCGCGAGGGGAAGGGCCGGGCTTGCGCCGGGCGCCACTGCAGCTTGTGCAGGCATGCGAAGCTTTGCAGTGCGGTCCGTCCACTGACGGACTGCCGCTTTGGTGCCAGCCAGCTTGCTGGCTGGCAATTGTGCTCTCGGTTGAAATCCCCGCGAGCGAACTCGCGGGGGGGAAAGCGGCAGTCCGCCGCGGCGGACCCACTCCAAAGCTTCGCATCCACGCCCGATGACTGTCGCGACTTACGGGGTGACAATCCCCCGGCGCGCTCCGCCCCCTTTAGCTTGACTTTGGACCTTGCGAGCCGGAAACTAAGTCTATAAACCGGCGGGCATCGACCTGCATTGGTTGGTTTCTCGTGGGTTGTGCGCAGGAGGGTCACTGTGTTCGAGTACACCGGGCCAGGATTTATGTTGTCTTCGCTTACCCCCGAGCGTCAGCCGAGATCCCAATGGCTTCCACAACTGTTGGCGGTCATCCTAACCGTGATTTCGGCCTCTGCGCCCGGCACACTCAAGGCGCAAAAGGAGGGGACCGGAGAGATTTCCTCCCGCGACGTTGAACCCACCTTCAAGCTGCAAGCGGAACGCAACTTGGTGATGGTCCGCGTGGTGGTGCGCGACGCGAAGGGTGCAATCGTCGAAAACCTCCGTAAAGAAGATTTTCAACTTTTCGATCACGGCAAATTGCAGACCATTTCGCACTTCTCCATTGAGAAACCGGCCCTGAAAGCCACCCAGCCCCCACCGCAGAAATCCGCCGAGAAAGCCGCCCCCGCCGAACCGGAGACCACGGATGAAACGGCCATGCCCACCACTGCGGCTCGCCGCTTTGTGGCGCTTTACTACGACGACGTGAACACCCCCTTTGAGAACTTGGTGCAAGCGCGCGACGCGGCGGACCACTTCCTCACCAGTTCTATCCAGCCCGGGGATCGCGTGGCGCTGTACACCTCCTCCGGGCAGAAGCAATTGGACTTCACCGACAACCTTGCGCAAGTGCATCAAGCGCTTTTCGACCTTCGTGCGCGCCCCATCGCGGGGCAGGATACCTCTTGCGGCGCGATCCCACCCTACGAGGCGTATCTGATCGTCGACCACGACGACCCGACCGCTCTCGCCGTGGCTACCGATGAAATCCTGAAATGTTATTTTCAAGGCGATTCGCAGTTTCTTGCCCAGGCGCAGGCCATGGTAAAGAGCAATGCGATGCAGTCGCTCACGCAATCTGAAACGGAGGCAAACGCGGCGTTGCGGGGGATTGAATCCGTCGTTCGCCGCATGACCTCACTCCCCGGGCAACGCAGCATGGTCATTGTCTCCGGAGGTTTCTTGACGGAGACCCTCCACTTCCAACTCGGCCAGATTGCCGACCGTGCTCTGCGTGCCGGCGTCATCCTCAACGCCATTGACGCTCGCGGTCTCTACACCGACACCTCGATTACCGACGTTAGCAACAAGTACATCGGCTACACGACAAATATGGCGATTATCGGACAGAAGATCCAGATGCTCATGGAGAGCGCCTCGCGTCAAACCGATGGCGTGCAATCCCTCGCTCTCGATACCGGGGGCATCTTTTTCAACAACAACAATGACCTGGAAGCCGGATTCCACAAGGCCGCCGGCATTCCTGAAGCCTTCTATCTCTTGGCTTTCTCCCCGCAAAATCTGAAACTCGACGGCAATTTCCACCCCATTCAAGTCAAGTTAGTTGCGCTCAAAGGCCTCTCCGTGCAAGCACGCCGCGGCTATTACGCTCCCAGGAAACCGAACGACCCGACCGTGCAGGAGAAAGAAGAAATTCAAGAAGCGGTCTACTCCCAAGACGAGACGCATGAACTTCCCATCGATGTCCACACCCAATTCTTCATGAGGACCGAGTCCGACGCGCGCATTACCGTCCTGACGCGCATCGACCTGCACCCATTGCATTTCCGCAAGGAAGAGGACCGCAACCTCGACAACCTGACTTTCGTGACGGTGGTGTTTGACCAGGATGGCCACCAGATCACCGGCCAGCAAAAGGCTGTGCAATTGCGCCTGCGTGACAGCAGCCTGGAAAGATACCTGCAAACGGGCATTACGATCCGGACTCTCTTCGACGTCAAACCCGGAACCTATCTGGTGCGTGCGGTCGTCCGCGATTCCGAAAGCGGTCAAATCTCCGGTCTGAATCGCACGGTGGAAATTCCTTATTAGGAGATCGACCTATGTCCCGACATCAATGGCTTCTGACGATGGGCCTCCTGATTACTCTGGGAGGGCTGGGCATCGAATCGGCAACGGCCCCCGCCCGTCAACTGACGGGTGCGCAAAATCCTTCCCCGCCGGCGGGTGAGAACCCGCCGATGGTGATCAAAACAGAAACCAACCTGGTCCTGGTCGACCTGATCGCGACCGACAAAAAGGGGAACTACATCAAGGATTTGGAGAAGAAGGACTTCCATGTCTATGAGGACGACGCGGAGCAACCCATTTCCTCCTTCTCCCGCGAAGCTGACATCGAACCCAACGCCCCCGCACATCAGCGCTATATGGTCCTTTTCTTTGACGATTCCACCATGGACCCCAGCCTTCAAATCCGGGCGCGCGAAGAGGCCGGGAAGTTTGTGGAAAGCACCGCTTCCCCCAATCGGCTGATGGCGGTGGTGGACTTCGGCGGCGGCTTGAAGATTGCGCAAAACTTTACGGCCGACGGAGAACTGCTGAAGCGCGCCGTCAGCACCGTCAAGTTTTCAGCCGTTAATCCCAACGCGGGAGGCGGGGGCGTGCAACTTGCGGCCATCGGAGTGGGGTCTCTGGGCCGAACGCAATCGGATTTCGCTGCGCGCAGCGTTCTGCTCTCCATTCGCGAAGTCGCCAAAACACTCCGCACTGTCCCCGGACGCAAAACGCTGATCTTTTTCTCCGGAGGTTTTGCTTTGACCCCCGAACGCCAGTCGGAGCTCACCGCCACCATCGATGCTCTGAACAAGGCTAACATCGCCGTGTATCCCGTAGATGTGCGCGGCCTGGCGACTTCCGCTAACCCCGGCATGGATATTTCCAAGCCCTCGGCCCCGGGTTTAGGCCCCGGATTCCCTCCGAGTTCGGAACTGCGCAGCCCTGAATCTCCCTTCCCTCACCTGCCGGGTCTGCTGGCAGTGTTAGCGGCCCCTCCCGCTCCTGAACCTCAGCGGGGAGGAGCAGGCGGGGCGGGGGCAGGAGGGTCGGCGGGAGGAGCAGGAGGAGCAGCGGGCACAACGGGCGGCGGCGGAAGCTCCCGGGGTAGCGGTAGTGGCGCCACCGGCTCGACAGGCAGCACCAGTTCTGGGAGTAGCTCCAGCACAAGTCGCGGCAGCGGCACAGTCAGCAACCCCGGCAGCACACGAAACAATCCCGGAAATAACATGTACAACAGCAACATGAACTGCATGGACACCACGGGCATGGGTGGATTCGGGAACCCCAACTGCATCAATCGGCAGATCATTCCGAATATTCCGGACAGTGTATCGACAAACCAGCAGGTTCTCTATGCCTTGGCCAAAGGCACCGGCGGTTTTGAAATCTTCAACACCAACGATTTCCTCAAAGGCCTGGACAAGGTCGCCAAGGAGATGAACGAGTATTACAATCTCGGGTATACACCACCCAGCCAGACGCACGATGGCAGCTACCACAAAATCAAAGCAACAGTGGACCGCAAAGGCGTGATCTTGCGCTACCGCACCGGTTACTTTGACGTCAAGAGCCCTGACCTGCTGAAAGGAAAACCCGAAGGTAAGGTGCTGGAGGAGCGCGCCGCCAGCCCGCAGGCCGGCGAAATTCCGGTCTCTCTCAGCGCCCCTTACTTCTACGTTGAGCCCGGCGTGGCCCGCGTGAACTTGGCCCTGTCCATTCCGGGTTCCGCCATCGACTTTGAGAAACAAAAGGGGATCTCCCATTCTGACGTGAACGTGCTGGGAATCGCCTACCGTGAGAACGGCTCCATCGCCGCGCGATTCAGCGACACGGTGAAGTTGGATTACCAAAAGAAAGAGCTCAAAGATTTCTCCAAGGGTTCCTTCGATTACCAGAATACCTTCAACATTGCTCCGGGATCGTACACGCTGAAGCTGGTGCTGAGTGCAGGAGGGGAGAAATTCGGTAAGTATGTCGTTGCTTTGGTAGTAGAACCCTTCTCCGGCAACGATCTCAGCCTGGGAGGCCCGGCTTTGGGTGATAAGTTCGTTTCCGTCTCGCAGCTTACCGCGAACATGGACGCAGCCCTTCTCGAGGAACGCACGCCCCTTGTTTTCAACGGTATGCAATTGGTCCCCTCTGCAAGCTACCGTTTTGCCAAGAGTGCACAGCCGGTGGTCTACGTGGAGGTCTATGATCCGGCATTGAAAAGCCCAGACGCCCCCCGCGTGGGGGTGATGTTCAACATAATCGATCGGAAGACCAGCCAGCAGGTCCTCTCTTCCAACACGATTCTGATCAACGATTTTTCGCAACCCGGCAACCCCTTGGTACCCATGGGGATCAAGTTGCCCGTCGACCATCTCCAGGCGGGCGATTACCGGTTTGAAATCAAGGGGCGCGACCAAATGGGCAACGTTTCCACCGTGCGTAGCGCCGATTTCTCCGTCCAGTAATCGGCGTGACCGCTATGATGAACCGGGAGATTTGCGAGGGACTGATGGCTCGCTACGGAGAACCATGACCAAACCGCCCGCAAACCTTCTCCAGTTGCCGTTGGAACAACGGGCCGAAATGGCGCTCAAAGCTGCGGTAGAGAAAGTGATTGTCAAGCATGCGCGCCAAGCCTTGCCAATCTACACCTGGCGTGAAGGCAAAACCGTGGAACTCTCCCCCGAAGCGTGTTATAAGGAGCTTTGGGCCGGTGGTGTAATGGGAACATAGCACCCCGCGAAGGTCGCAGATGCGGGTTCGAATCCCGTCCGGTCCACTTTCAGGGAGGGAAGAGTTTTCTTCTTGAAAGGAGGAAGGGGGGAAGATAACGCGGGGATGATCTTCCCTCAGAATATTTTCCTTGACTCCCCCAGCGAATCTACCGATAATAGGTACGACCTTCGCGGGGTGCATTTGTCGCCCAAAGGATCAAAGGGTCGAGTGGAGGTGAAGTTGCACTCGGCCCTTTTCTGTCTTTAGCGCACTCCTTACACTTTTTCTAACCGTCAACACACTTTTAGGACGCCACCAGTAATCGTCGTGACCGCAAAGACTACAACAAAAGGGCGCGGTCGGAGGCGAAAGCCTCCGGTCGCGGTGGCAGGGAGGCCGGGTCACATTTATGCCGCCATTCGCCGCGCGTTGCTCGAGTGGTTTCGCGCCCACGCGCGCGCGCTTCCCTGGCGAGGGACGGGCGACCCCTATGCCGTCTGGGTCTCGGAAATCATGCTCCAACAGACGCAGATCGCGACAGTGACCCCTTTCTACCAACGCTTTCTCGAAGCCTTCCCGACCGTCTCGCACCTGGCGCAAGCGCCGTTGGAGCGGGTGCTGGAACTCTGGTCGGGTTTGGGTTATTACCGGCGCGCTCGCCACCTGCATCAGGCCGCGCAGGCCCTGGCGCAACAGTCGAAATTTCCTGAAGACTATGCCGGCCTCCGCGCCCTCCCCGGCATCGGCGATTACACGGCCAAAGCCGTGCTGAGCATCGCTTTCAATCAACCCTATGCCGTGCTCGACGGAAATGTAGCCCGGGTGGTGGCGCGGTTGTGTAGTCTGCGAGGCAACATCCATCAGCCCCAGTTCCGCTGCACCGTGGAAACGGAACTTGCCGGGCTCCTTTCGCGCCGGGAACCGGGAAACTTCAATCAAGCCCTGATGGAGCTTGGCCAGACCCTCTGCCTGCCGCGTGGGCCGCGCTGCTCCGCTTGTCCGCTGACGAAATGGTGTGGCGGGTATCGCTCCGGCAATCCGGAGGCCTTCCCGCTTCCCCGCCCTCGCCGCGCGGCGGAATCCCATCACCTTGCTGTGGCCCTTCTCCGCCGTGGAACGCGCGTGGCCATGGTGCGCGGCCTCGCCGACGGCTTGCTCGACGATCTCTGGAATTTCCCCGCAGCCTTTGGCACCTCGCCCGCCGAAGCGCTGGAATCTCTGCGCGAAAAGCTCACTGGACTTATACGCGCTCCCTTCGCAGCGGTAGGGGCACGCCATGGCGTGCCCCTGCTCACCTTAGAAGAACCCATGGCGGAATTCCGCCACGGGATCACCTTTCGCACTATCCAAGGCCGGGTTTATCCCGTCGAGACCCCGCGCGCCATCCGCCATGCCGCCCTGCACTGGTTCGAACTCAAAGCATTGCCGCAAGCCGCCATTTCCCAATTGGCCCGCAAAATCGCGCAAAAGATTGCGTGAAGGCAGCTCCCCTCCCCTGGGGAGGAGTGAGCGTAGCGCCCCGATGCATCGGGGCGGTTCTTCTGTAGGAAAAATCGCGTATCCGAAAGACGGAGTCTGCCCTTGGATCCGGGAGCGTGAATCTAAGAAAGAACCCCCAGTCAGAACTGCGCTGACTATGCCTACCCGCCGAGCCCGAACTTCCACCCTTCCGCCAGGAGAGCCTTCAACCTTCCTTGCGCCGGATCTCCAGCGTGCTGGTGAGGCGGATATCCTGTGAAGAGTCGCCCACGTAGACAGTGTAAACGCCGTCGGCGATATCCCAATTGTCCAAGTCAACGTTCCAGAAGGACAAGGGGTGCGATGCCGACTTGGGATCGATGCTCACCGTCACCCGCTGCGTCTTGCCCGAACCAAGTTCCACTTTTGCCCAGCCAACCAATCGCCTGGGCGGCTCACCGGTGCTGGCAGGAAGACCGAGATACACCTGAGCGACTTCAGCGCCATCCCGCGAACCGCTGTTTCTCAGATCAAAGCTAACCCGAATGCTTTCACTTCCATCCGTCAACTCGGGAGTTACATGGAGACCAGAAAAAGAAAAACTTGTGTAAGAAAGCCCATACCCGAATGGAAACAGCGGCTGGATTTTGTTCGCCTCATACCACTTATAGCCAACTTTAAGGCCTTCAGTGTAGTTGATATCGAAGTACCCTCCCCCGGGAGGCGGCTGTTGGAAGTGAGGGCGTGGTAGTTGCGACTCGCTGTGGGGAAAGGTGATCGGCAGCTTGCCCGAGGGGTCCACAGCACCGAACAGAATGCTGGCAATGGCTTCACCGCCTCGCTGGCCCGGATACCAAGCTTCCAGCACCGCGCTCACACGGTCAAGCCACGGCATAAGCACGGGATCTCCGGTTTCGAGCACGACGATCGTGTGCCGATTGGCAGCGGCGACCTGTTCGATGAGTTGGTCCTGGTTATCAGGAAGGGACAGATTCGGTAAGTCAGCTCCTTCCGCCGTCCATTGGCTGGCAAATACTATAGCGACATCAGACGCCGCAGCCAGCTTGGCGGCCGCCGCGAAGTCCGTGCCGGCATCGTACCTGACCGTGGCGTTCGGCGCCTGGGCCCGAATCGCCTCGAGCGGTGAAGAAGGGTCCCAGATCGGGGGAGCATACAGATCAGAGGAAGCAGCAACGGGGGGCGGAACGGCATTTCCGCCGACGGGGTCAACCTGCGCGGAGCCTCCGCCGGAGAGTACGCCCACATCGGCATGCGACCCGATGACGGCAATCGAGGCGAGGCCTGACGGTCTTAACGGCAGTTGGTCCCCAGTGTTCTTCAGCATGACAATCCCCTGCTCTTCGACGCGCTGAGCTACCAGGGCGTCGGCTTGGGCTTCAATAGGCTTGACCACCGGCGGGTTGTCAATGACCCCCACCGCGAACAGCGTCCGCAGGATGCGGTGGACCATGTTGTCAATCCGCGACACCGGCACAAGGCGCGAATTCACCGCGTCTTTCAGCGCCCCCGCGAAGTACGTGCTAGCGAAGAACTCCTGGTCCAGCCCGGAGAGGGCAGCCCTCACCGTGCTGTGTGTGCCGCCCCAATCCGACATAACCCAGCCCTTAAATCCCCAGTCAATTTTCAGCACATCGTTCAGGAGGTAACTGTTCTCGCAAGCGTAGACCCCGTTAACCCGGTTGTAGGAGCACATCACCGCACCCACACCCGACTCCTTGATCCCAATCTCAAACGCCAGCAGATCGGTTTCCCGCATGGAACGGGCGTCGAGGTTTGAGCTCACCCACCAACGCCCCGACGTCTGGCGCACGTGGAGGCTTGGGGTAAGCCATTGGAGGCGGCCTGCCTCCTGGTCGTTCAGCGCATAATGCTTGATGGTTGCAACTACGCCCTGCGCCTGGATGGCTTGCAGTTCCTGGGCAAGAATCGTTCCGGCCAGAATGGGATCTTCGCCATGATATTCGAAGTTGCGCCCGCCCCGCGGGTCGCGCGCCAAATCGATGCCGCCCCCCAGCGACACGTTGAAGCCTTCGTCGCGGGTTTCCTTGCCGATCACCGCTCCAAACTCGGCGGCCATCCTCGGGTCCCAGGTCGCCGTCTCCGCCAGCGAGGAAGGCAGCGCGGTGGACCGGCCCTTAAGGCCCCGGCCATCGCTGGTTACCCCAACCCCCGCACCCACCAGTTGCAGATCGGGGATGCCCAAGGGAGCAATGCCCGGAACATAGCCGTCACCCCCCAAGGCTTCTGGAACATACCGCCAGCCCCCTCGCTGATAAGCCTCAATACTTGCATGAAGGAGTTGGATTTTTTGATCCAACGTCATATGCTCGATCAAGAGATCGGCTCGCACATCGGGCGGCAAAGACTTGTCCATCCAAGGGCGCGGCGGCTCTTGCGCCACTCCCGGGAAAGCAGTCATCAACGTGAACGTCAGAAACGCTAATAGGCCGAAAATCTTAAAATGCTTGGCGCTTTGGCTCATATCCCACCTCGCGAGATTTTTAGAGGCATGAAAATTAGCACCTCGCGGCGCTTCTGGCAACTCCTCTTGGTCCACTTCCAGCGATTGACGGTGGGGGTTTCCCCGCCGATGAGAACGCGAGAATTTGAAGCGAAAAGCCGCGGACCTACAAAACAGGTCCGTGCTACACTTGCCTCGGGAGGAACCTACAACATGAAAACAACGAATCGCAGAGAACTTCTCAAAGATTTAGGCTACGCGGCTCTCGGTGGGTATCTCGCCACTTCCCGCGGCTACGCCGCCAACGAAACCATAGCGGTCGGCTGCATCGGAACCGGCGGCCGTACCCAAGGCTTGATGAAAGCTCTGGCGAAGATCCCGGGGGTTCGCATGGCCGCCGTCTGTGACGTTTGGGACACCCATCTGGCGGCGGGCAAGGAGCTGGCCGATCCGCAGGCCTTCGCCACCAAGGAGTATCGGGAGATCCTGGACCGGAAGGATATCGACGCTGTCCTGATCGGTTCGCCGAACCATCAGCACGTGCCCATGATGATCGCCGCCTGTTCGGCGGGCAAGGATATCTACGTCGAAAAGCCTCTGACCCATCGGTTGGACGAGGGGCCGGCGGCGCTCGAAGCGCAGCATAGATTCAACCGAATAATCCAGGTCGGCATGCAACAGCGGAGCATGCCGCAGTTCCAGAAAGGATACGAACTGGTCAAATCCGGCCAACTCGGCCCGATCCGCAAAGTCCATCTCACCTGGAATCGCAATGCCGCCCGCGGTTCGGTGGAGTACCACATTGATCCCTCCACGGTGGACTGGAAGGCTTGGCTCGGCAGCGCCCGACTGCAGCCCTTTGATCCTTATCGTTTCCGGGAATGGCGCTGGTATTGGGATTTTGGCGGTGGAGTGCTGGCGGATCTCATGGTCCACTACATCGATATCGCCCACTGGTATCTGGATGTCGACCACCCCGAGCAAGCTGCGACCATCGGCAATAAATTCGTCAACGCGCGATGGGAGACTCCGGACACCGCCCAGACCCTCTTGCAATATCCTGGCGCCCAGGTCTACTTCGAGTCCACCTTCATGAACGCGCGCAACGGCGCCATGCTCGAATTCATGGGCACGGAAGCCACCCTCTATCTGGATCGCGGCCGCTTGGAAGTACTCCCCGAACGCCACCGCGACCCCCACAATCTCAATGCCCGACTCCCCACGGAGCCGGAGATGCAGTGGGTGCTCGGCACCGGTCCCAAAGGCGCCGATTTTTATGATGAGCCGGACGGCGAAGTGCTCCATCTCAGCAATTGGTTGGAATGTATTCGCAGCCGCAAAGTTCCCCGGACTCCCGTGGAAGCAGGCATCAGTGCCGCATCGGCCGCGCATTTGGCCAACATTGCTCTACGGAAGGACACCGTCGCTCATTGGAAAACTGTGGACCCGAAGGGTTAAGAAAGGGTGGCAGCACAGATGACCCCAACCCGGAGAACCTTCCTCGCAGCAGTGTCTTCCGCTCCGCTGTTCCTGGGTTTGCCCTGCCCCAGCGCACCCCAAGGGGCGCCCCTACAAAAGGTGCGGAATGCCTGCCAAAAAAACCAGGATTTACGGCATTGCAATGCAGAGCTACGCTCTGCGCCAGCCGGCGGAAGACCGAGCATCACCATTTTGGTGTATAATGGTGCCATGCCTGCTTCTAACAAAGTCGTTCGCCAGACCGTAGGTCTTCCGGCCGACACGGCGCGGCAAGTCCGTAGCCTGGCGAAGCAGCGGCGCCTTAGCGCCAACCGCATCATCGTCGAGCTCGTGGAAGAGGGGATCGAGGCCCAGAAGCGCAAACAAAAAGAGTTCTTTGACCTCGCCGAGCGTTTCCGCGCCGCCACCGATCCTAAAGACGTCGCTCGCCTCGGAGATGATCTGGGCCGTATGGTTTTTGGCGACTGATGCCCCACCTCGAAACTTGGCAAAAACTCCCGCCCGCAATCCGCCAACACCTGATCGACAGGATGCGAGATCGGAGCATCAGCATCGCTGACCTTAATAAGCTTCGGATTTGGGTTGAATCCCATCCGCCGGTTCCGGAGGGCGAGTGGTACAAGGATTTCGGGTCTTTCAAAATCTGCGGTGAGGGACCATATCCAAAAACCTTCCTGCTTTCCGGTCAGCCCGCCAAGGGCGAAAGCCTGTGAGCACAGGGTGGCAAGAAGGACGAGCGGTGAGATCACGAATCACAAAGCTACGCGCTGCGCCAGCCCGCCTCTAGTTATCTCCGGGCTTGATATCCGCCTCGATCACGCGCGGGTCTTCGGAGTCGAGGAAGTTGATCTGCCACGCACCCTCCGGCTCACCGTCGGAAGCGGCGTTCGCGAAGAAATCGTTCTCAATCCCAACTATCGTTTCAGAGCGTTCGGACTCGCCAAACGGCTGGGCGACCGACTTGCAGATCCTCAGGCGGGCGCCGGAGGAGACGCCGCTGGCCGTGATTTCGTAAACGTCGTCATAGAGCACACCCTCGGTTGGAAGAGCGTTCACGGTGGTGCTTTCTTCCCGAATACACCCGTAGGGATCGGGTAAGTCCGACGACACGGCGACATACTCGGCGGCGACAAGCTGGCGGACCTCCTCTCGCAGCGTTTTACCCTCCAATCCTTCGCGGGCGGCGTAGTCGCGAAAGGCGGAAAGCCACGCGTCTGACAAGTGCAGGATCTCGTGGACCGAAGCGTTCGCGAGCTTCGCCGCACGCGAAGGAGCGTAGTAGCGCCGGGCCATGCGCAAGCGCCCACGCTGGCCGCTGGCGAAGAACCAACACGCGCGGGCCTTGGCCACGTCAACGCCCTTGGAAAGATTTGCGGCCACGGCTCGCCAGCGAACGCGAAAGAGTTCGGCCACAAGCCTTTCGAGCCTCGTCGCCGACCTCATCGCGGGGGCCGAGAATCCGTGCGTCTTGCCTGGTCGGCTTGGCATCTTAACCCGACCTCCACCCCTCTGGCGCTCCAAACCCGTAAAGCGGGTGGCGCACGGACAGTGCCTTGCTATCCGTGGGCTTTCCGTCCGTGACAATCCCATGGTCAATTAAAGACAGATTGACCGTGATGGTCAGCACTATTGTCCCTCGATCCACTCACCAAACTTTTTCCATGAGCAATGCCGATAATTTTCGGCCTTACGGGGCCACCAGCGAAGCCCGCCAACACTCACTGTAAGTGTGCCAAGCTTCCGGCGATTGCGTTTCCATTTTTCCCACACTTCAAACGTTACTCCGACTTTGCCGACCCAAACCTGCTCCAAGATAGATGCCGATACCCACTTTGTGGGGCGCCCTTTCTGTCTGCCCTTCATATTGAGACCTCCTTTTCAGTGGCTGTGCCTAACTCTCGTTTAGTCTGGTCAGCCAACACCACCTCAGTGGGGCCACGGACACTGCCTTACGCTTTTCGGGGGGCTCCAGACCCGGATTACCTACCAGCGCTTGGCTCGCTCAAGCAGCGCCTGCTCGTGGTGCGGCCAATCATGCAACGTCGCAGGATCAAAGTCTGCGCGGTTGGGCCAAACCAGCGTGTGCACCTCAGGATCAATGCTGACCCGGTTAAACAACTTCAGGTCACTGAGCGGCGCGTACAGTTCACCGGCCAGAACCGGCTCGAAGTTGATGGTCTGGACCATGGCGTCTTCGAAGCGAACCCGCAGAGTGTAGGGCGGCACGATCTCGAAACCAACCACGCGATGGATGGGATGACTCATCTGATGAGCACAAACGCATTCTACCTCTCAGGACTGCGAGTGACCAGCGTCAGTATTCAATCGTCAGCGGGCCGTCGCCGGCGTGGCCGAGCTAACCCTCACCCTGAAGACCGGCGTTGGCCGGTCTTGGGAGGGCGGTCGCGGATGATGTGGCCGAGCGCACGAAGAGCATCATTTACCGATTTCGCATCGGGAAATATTTCGGCAACGTCAGGGTCAAGAACCACCGCGATCGTGTCCTTCGGAAATCGACTGGCGTATTTTCCGCGAATGCCCTGCGAGAAGTCGTACTCGGGCCGCATCGTGTCGCGGTCACTTTTCCGGTTTTGACGCTTGACCTTTTTCTTCATAACGAATCGGCGCTACGCTTGCTCACGCGCTCGCGCGCCAGAGCGACGTCGCGTCGGCTGCGGCGCGGTGCGGGTTTGCTGCCGGGGACGGTGCGGTCTGGAATCAGCGATATGCTTTCGGATGAAGCGCTTCTCTTCCTCGAAGGTCATCCCCTCGACTGCATCACTCAGCCGGTCGCGGACCTCACGCATGGCCAAGACCGCATCAAATTCTTTCTTAGCTTTTTTCACCAGAGAAGACCTCCCTCGGGCTTCGGATCTCAAGCATGGGATAGCCTTGCCGAAGGTTCACAGAATTATAACCTCGAATGCGGGCCAGGTTGACGATGTGGCTGAAATTCCAACTGACCAACACATCGACGCGGCTGATTGTGGCGATGGCAATGTGTTGGGCATCGATCCGCTTTCCGGGACCGATTACCCCTTCCTCCAGGTAACGTTCCGCCAGGTCTTTGGCCTCCGGCGTGAACTCGACATACTCTCTGTGCGCTTCGGGGGCGGCACTCAATACGCCGCCAACTTTTGCCGGAGCGTCCGCAAGTTCCAGCATCGTCAATTCGGACACGACGAGAATGGCCTCACCGCGTTTGAACTTCTCAAAAAGACGAATTGACGGGACCCGGAACTCGATGTCGAGGCAACCCCCAATCACGGAAGTGTCGGTATAGATGCGCAGATTCATTATAATCGCACTCGTAAATCACAGGCCCAGTCTACCTCACCCAAGCCGGGAAACCAAACAGCCGCGCACCTTCGCATGGCAGCGAACTTTCTTGCATGGCGCATCCGCTTTTCCAATTTGGCGGAATCAACCCTCACCTTGCACTTTTGACTTTAAACTTTCGACTTTCAAGTTGACTCTCGACAACCTCCCTCTTCCGCCTTCCCTCCGCAAAGCTAAGTACAGGGGCGGTTCGCGAACCGCCCCTACGACTCGCCCGGAAAGGGACGATCCCGCGCAAGTCTGCTCGACCATCCCTTGCCCCCTCGGGTTGCTGGTCCGTTCAGATCGGACCACCGGAATCCACGAATCGGACCTCCTAAACAAGGAGGGGAATGAGCGAATGCAGGCATTTCACATTGTATGAAAAACTACCGGTAGGAAATTGGAAAGAAAAATCCGACATAATGTTCCTATCTTAAGCGAATTCCCAGGTGTCCCCCTCGACCCTGGCAATCAACTTGCGTAGCCTATCATACTTAGGGCGGCGTCAGGGTGGAATCGCGCAGTTAGGAAGAGGTTTCAAGTGGCAGAGCTCGAGATTGGCGATTGCCGATTGGCGATTGCCGGAGGGTACTTGGTGATTCGAGATAGCCATGGTACAAGGATCGACCCATGCGGATGTAGCGCCGACCGGAACATGTCCCGCCATAGTCGGGAGGTCGGCACATGCTGACGTAGCGCCGACCTTTAGGTCGGCACATGCTGAACTCAAGTTCAGCGCTACAAGAGGCTACAAGATACTGCGGCTTGACACGATGTAATAGAAACAGAAGGGGTTAGGCGTTTAGCGTCAAAATGTCTTAACTCTTTATCTCATTCAAATACAAGATGGTTAGCTTGAAATTCGTGAGGCGGGGCTAAAAAAGCGACGCGGCTTGCCACGATGTATCAGAAACAAAATGGGTTAGCAATGAATAGTGAAAACGTCGCAAAAATCTATCTTATTGAATCTAAAATAGTTAATCTATCATCGGTGGCACGGGTCAGGAAAAAAAGGGAATTAAAAAATGCAACCTAGTTTCGCGATGTTGTTGAAAACAAATGTAGAAAACATGTCGCTTTTTCGCCTTGCCACGATGTTGATGAAACCAAACGAGTTAAAACACTCTTGCCACGATGTTGATGAAAAGAAAGGAGAAAGATGAAATGATGAATTCTGAATTATGAGGTTTGAAACAGGAGGTGTAAATCCTGAATTCTGCCGACGATTTGCCGCGCCAGAAGGGTTTCAATGGCCCGATGACTTGGCGCCCCGATGCTCCGATGACCTGATAATCAAGAACAGTGACAAGTCACCAGCGACGGGCTAAGTCCCAGGGTGGAAGAAGGGGGGCCGACAGACAAGCACGCGGCGTGACACACTTCAAAAGGAGTGACGAGTGGTTAGTGGTGAGTGGCGGGCTAAGCACGAACGCGGAAAGACGGGCAATGCCGACAGACAAAACCCCGCGTGACACACGACCTCACATCGGCTATCGGCAGGATCGAGCACGAAAATGAGGAAACGACTTCCGGCGGGCCGTTCCCCGTTTACATTCAGCCGAGCGCCCACACCTCCCCGCATCGGTTATCGGCGCTGCCAGGTGAAAGGATGAATCAAATTGCTGGTTTCGAAAATCGCAAATCTAAAATCGCAAATTTCAAATCAGCCGATGGATCGATGAGCCGATGAACGGATGAGCCGATTTTGCGGCAAAGCTTTTCTGCAATACAATAGAATCCTGAACCGGGTCACACAAGCCCATGGGCAAAAACGCACAAGTCGTCGCCACGGACATCCAGCAGCGGCAAGCGAACATCAGCGTGCAGCGTTACTTTGAGATTTCCCTGCTCCTGATGCTCGCCACCGGGTTCCTTACCGTCGCCACCACCGGCAAGCTGGACGTCATTTCCATTGTCGTGGTGTGTGGCGCGCTGGCCATCAAACTGTGGAGCTACGTCCGCGGCGCCGATTATTCCCTCGGTCCCAAAACCGTCATGCGCATTTCCATCTTCTACATTTTCTTCTACGGCCTGGATTTCCTGATCTTCTCCACCGGCCCCAGCCCCATTGACCGCATGTTGGAGGCCACCGTCCATTTGGTGCTTTTCACCGCGGTCATGAAAATCTTTTCGGCGCGCACTTATCGCGACTACGTCTACCTGGCCACGCTGTCGTTCCTGATGATGCTCGCCAGCGCCGTCCTGACCGTCGGCACCACGTTTCTGGTTTTCTTCACATTTTATGTGCTCTTCGCCATCTCCATGTTCATCAGCTATGAAATCAAGCGCGGGGTGGAAGCGGCGCGGCGGGCTCCGGAGGGGCCCTTCCGCGTGCCCGAGCAGAACCGGCGGGCTCTGGAGAAGGCGCTGATGACGGCGGCGGTGGGCCTGGCGGTGGGAATCTTCATCCTGGCCGCGGTCTTGTTTTTCGTCATTCCCCGCTATCGCACCGGATATCTGACCAACCTCTCGATGCAGGCCCAGAACATAACGGGGTTTTCTGAAACCGTCAATCTGGGAGACATCCGCAAAATCCTGCGCTCACCCATGGTGGTCATGCGCGTCATGCCGGAGGAAAGTCCTCGAGGGTATTTGGGCGTCAAATGGCGCGGCGTCACTCTGGATAGCTTTAACGGCAAGAAATGGTTCAACGACAACGCGGACCGGATTTCCGTCCCGGCGGAAGAGTATCAGCGATTCGTCATTCCCCCACCCGCGGGCTGGGAACACCGCCCGCACCGTCCGCTACGCTACCGCGTTCTGCGCGCGGCGCTTTCCACCGACGTGCTTTTCGCCGCCGCCGAGCCCCAGGAACTTTCCGGTGTGCGCTTGCTCAGCCTGGATGAAACCGGCTCGCTGCACAATCCGCAGAATCTCAGTGTCCCGTTCGCCTACAACGTAGTTTCCGATGCCGGCCTACCTCCCGCGCGGGAACTGCGCAGCGCCCCCACACAGTATCCGGACGAGATTCGCCTGATCTATCTCCGTCTGCCGCACCAGATCGACCCGCGCGTCGGCGAATTGGCTCACACCCTTACCGCTTCCGCCGCCAATAACTATGACCGCGCCGCCGCCATCCAATCCTACCTGCGCAACAATTTCCAGTACACCCTGGACCCGCCCGCCATCGAGCCGGAAGACCCTGTGGGGAGCTTCCTCTTCCGCTCCAAGTCCGGCTACTGCGAGTATTTCGCCGCCGCCATGGCGGTGCTGTTGCGCACGCTGAATGTCCCCTCGCGTCTGGTGAATGGATTTCAAACGGGATCTTATAACCGCATCGGCAAGGACTTTGTGGTGCGCGCCCGCGACGCGCATAGCTGGGTGGAAGTTTACTTCACCGGCTACGGGTGGATTCCCTTCGATCCCACGCCCGCCGATCCCCATCCCGTTCTGCCCGGCGAATGGGACGACTACATTGACACCGCGGCGCTCTTCTGGAATGAGTGGATCATCAACTACGACTTCAGCCACCAGGTGCAGTTGGCGCGGGAAATCGAGCAGGATTCGCGCGACTTCCAGCAGGTCTTTCGCCGCCGCACCGAGCGGCTCAAGCGCCAGGGAATCCGCCTCGCCTTCCGCATCGAGGGCTGGCTGATGTCTCACAAGATGCTCGTCCTCGCGATCATGCTCGCCATCCTGGCCGGGTTGATCCTGACCGACAAAACCGGAACGCTGGCGGAATGGCGCTTTCGCCTGGCCTGGAGATTTGCCCGGCGCGACTCGAAGTTGAACCCGCGTGAGGCCACGCTCACCTATCAGCGCCTGCTCCAGACGTTACAGAAGAAAGGCTTTCGAAAAAGCCCTTCCCAAACACCCCGCGAGTTTGCCTTTTCCTTCCTCACCACCCCGTGGGGTCCCGGCGTGATGGAGTTCACGAAACTTTATAACATCCTGCGCTACGGGCAAGCCTCCATTTCCCTCGCCCGCCTGCGGCAGATTTTGGAGGACATTGCGAGGGGGAAGTAGAACCCGGCCCCTTAGGGGGAAACGCTGAGAGCTGAGAGTGAACCCTGCCCCACGTTTGATGTAGCGCTGAGCTTTAGCTCAGCACGTGCCGACCTAAAGGTCGGCGCTACCATTGTTTTTCGTCAATCGCACGATTTGGTTGCGCCCGGCTGCAAGCTGAGCGCTGACCGCTGAAAGCTTCTCCTACGGAATCGACTTCCCGCCATCCACAGCAAACACCTGGCCGGTAATGAACTCGCTGTGGGTGGCAAGGAATAGCACCATCTGCGCAATGTCTTCGGCGGCGCCGGCTTTGCGCAGCGGTGTGGTGCGGATGATTTTGCGGATCGTCGCGTCGCGCTCTTCATCCGGGAAGAGGATGGTCCCCGGCGCCACGCTGTTCACGCGGATCGTCGGGGCCAGGGCCTTCGCCAGGGTGCGCGTCAGGGAAATGAGCGCCGCCTTCGACGCGCAATAGTGCATGTAGCTCGGCCATGCCTGCAACCCCCCGAGCGAGGAAATATTGATAATATTTCCCCGCCTCTGGCGCATCATCATTCGCGCCGCAGCTTGGGCGCAGAAGAAAGGACCCTTCAGATTGGCGCCCAGGACGCGGTCCCAGTCTTTTTCCTCCAACTCGTCCCAGTTCCTCGGGAAAAAAACGCCGGCATTATTGACGAGCAGATCCAACCGGCCAAAGCGCTTTTCGATGGCGCGGAACATGGCCGCCACCTGCCTCGGGCGCGAGACGTCAGCGTGCAGGGCCATCGCACGAACCCCCAGGGCCGCGATCTCACGCACGGTGGTCTGGGCGCCCTCGCGCGAGCGATTGTAGTTCACGATCACGTGCGCACCGGCGCGGCACAGCGTCAAGGCGATGGCCCGCCCGATCCGCTTCCCGCCGCCCGTCACCAACGCCACTTGGTCGCGTAGAGGTTGTTCGCTCATAGAGCCTGAATGGTAACACGCCCAGCCCGGATTTCTCACCACGCTTGGAAGCTCCAGCTTTCGTTCACCCTGGGTCATCGCACCTTGACGCTTCTCCACCCTTGCTCTTAGAATCCCTTAAGGCGCCGGTGATGGAGGTTGTACTCTACACCAAGCCGGGGTGTTGTCTGTGCGACACGGTCAAAGCACAGCTCAACAAACTGCGCGCCGTGCAGCCGTTCGAACTTCGGGAAGTGAATATTCTCGAAGACAGTGCTGCGCACGCGAGGTTTCACGAGGAAATTCCGGAGGTATTCATCAACGGGCGGAAGGCGTTCAAACACCATCTGGACGGGAGAGCACTCTTGCAGCGGCTCAAATCACGGTCGGCACAGGGAGAAGAACAGGTATATGGAAGTTGATATCCTAACCATCGCGGCGCACCCGGACGATGTTGAGATCACCTGCGGGGGCACGGTCATCAAGATGACGGAAGCGGGCTATCGCGTGGGCATCCTCGACCTCACGGCGGGCGAAAGCGGTACGGGCGGCAGCGTGGCTCTGCGCGAAAAGGAAGCGCGGCGCGCCGCGGCGGTGCTGGGGGTGGTCCACCGGCACAGCCTGAACCTTCCCGATGCCGGAGTAGAAAATAATCGCGAAAACAAACTAAAGGTTGCGCAGAAGATTCGCGAGTTGAAGCCCCACACGGTGATTCTGCCCTATTGGAAAGGCCGTCATCCCGACCATTACACTACCGGACGCCTTGGTTACGAGGCCTGCTTCCTGGCGGGGCTCGCCAAGCTGCCGCTGGCGGGAAAGCCCCACCGCCCCTTTAAAATCATCTACGCCTCACAATACGTGCCCACCGTCCGGCCTTCGTTCGTCGTGGATATCACCGCGCAATTCGAGAAAAAACTCAAAGCCATCTTCTGCTTTTCCTCGCAGTTTTCCCCACCCAAAGAATTTCAAAACCTCTTCCCCTCCCGCGGCGACATCAACGCCCGCATGGGCTCGGAAGCCCGCCATTTCGGCCATATGATCGGCGTGCGCTACGGTGAGCCCTTCATCATGCGCGAGATGACGGAGGTCGAAGATATCGTCAAGATCCCGGTGAAATCGATCTAGGCGGGACGGAAAGCTGTAGCCCCGGTGGCACCATCCCGCAGGCCGGGATCCCGGCGACCGTTACAATTCAGGCCTCATTTCCTCCTATGACTTCACCATGCGCTTTCGCATACTGTTGGGCTGCAGCAATGCGCTCGGTAGTGGCGGGATGCAAGTATCTCCATTGCGAGGTCTTGTCATAGACAATCAGATTCAGATCCGTCAACTTCTTAATGGCTGTAATAAAAGGCTCTACGCGGCCAATCAGCGACCAACCGTAAAGGTCGGCTGCTTTTTCCTGCCTGCGCGCCAAGGCAGCTAGCAGCAACGTCCCTTGGAGATGGCCAATAGCCCAGAAGAGGAAGATGCCGGGAAGCAATCTCAAGTCAGTCCAGTCCACGCTATCGTCGGCGAACCACACCAAGCCGTTGCGGACAGCAGCATCAATAACCCAAAATATCCCGCAGTAAATTACGTTTTGAAGCAACACTCTTGTCCTGATGTGGTGGTAAACGCAGTGGCCCAGTTCATGCCCAACCATGGCCTCCACCTCATCCTCGGAAAGTTCGCTTATCAGAGTATCAGTAAGGAGAATCCGTCGAGCCCTGCCAACACCTGCCACTAAGGCGTTCGCCTTGCGCGTACGTCCGGAAACATGCCATTCGGAGATTCTTCCCACTTGAATGCCCGCTCTAGTCGCCAATCGAGTAAGTCTCTCACGGAGAGAGTCGTTACTCAGAGGCTTCATCGGGTAGAACAGGGATAGGAGCCAAGGTAACAACCCCGCGACTCCCAGGAACAGAATCGAACATAGTATCCCCGCCCATATCCATCCGTGCACAGGGGACAATGTATTCGAGGCAAAGGCAATCTCCATGACCATACCCCCGAGCACAAGCGCCAGGGTGTTCGCCTTAAGAGAATCCCGAAGCCAAGTGCGAAGATCTGACTTCACCAATCCGAATTTGCGGTCAAGATAGAAGCTGTAGCACGAAACCAGAAGAGAAGCGGCTGTGCATATGATCCACACTGGAATCCAGCAGAGCGCAACTTGGAGGTAGAAGTTGCTGGTCGTGGCTTTGGCGAGTAATGCCGATGCTTGATGCAGCCCGAGGAGGCAGTAAGAAATTATGCCTATGAAAGGCACGAAGTACCGGAGCTCCAGAGCCCATCGCTGGCGTTTTGTATATGCACGACCGATATTTTGCGGTTCGCTTGGTGGCGCTGTAACAGTTCCCATGGCGGCACCCATTTTGGCATGTTTGAACCCCGCCGAAAAGTCCCCTGTTCTTGACAGCGCGGCCCACGAAATCTCGGATTACCTTGTTTGCGGCACGGAAAGAACCCACACCGCTGGAAGAGCCGCAGGGCCGGAACGCGAGCCTTGTGCTACCTGCGGGGTCGCGCACATTAGGTTCGATGCGCCATCCCCAGGCCATCACGGATCTTTGTAGTTGGCAGGTTCAGAACCGGGGGGCAATTGCCCGCTTGCAATTACGGACGTGCAGGGCCCCGCGTATCTCCGTCCGTGACGATGAACCTGATGACTCCCCCGCAGTGCACGCAGACAGCCCACTTTTCATCTCGTCCCATGTGGGGGGCGCGGGGGACACGGAATACACGCAGGCAGTCTTCGCAACCGATGATGTAGTGTCCGTCCCTATCCCATCTTGCCAGGACTGGTTTGTTGTCAACGTGCGGGGGAGCAGTTCGTCGAGGAGGTTTTCTGGTCAGGTCGGATATGGTTTGCAGGAGCTGCTCAAATCCGAATCCATTCTTGTGGAAGTAAGCGTCGGCGGCCACCCCGGCTGGCATTTCATGGGCGGCGACGGCGCTGATGACAATGACGGGTATTTGAGGGAAGCGTTTGCGCACTACGCCCAGAAGCTCAATCCCTGACATGCGCGGCATGTTGAGGTCAGAAATAATCAAGTCCGGGAGTCCCGCGCGGAGCTTTCCGAGCGCATCCAGACCGTCAACCGCCACCCGAACGACATACCCCGCAGCCACCAAGTATCCCGAGATGAGCTTTCGGACAAGAGGCTCGTCGTCTACTAACAAGACCCGATCGCTTAGCTGTCCCACCATGGTCGCCCCCTCAGCATCTTAGGAGCGCAGACTGCATTCTCCACAACCGGGCAGAGACAGTCTGTTCAATATTGCTCACATGGGAAAAATTATTTCCGAGCTTGGATTAGTGACTTCTAGTCCCGGTTTCTCACCACGCTTGGACGCTTTTTGGAGGCTTCGCCGCTTTAGAAACCGCGCAATTCTTCTTCACTGAGGCCGAAGTAGTGTCCCACCTCGTGCAGCAGCGTGGCGCGGATTTGGCGGCGCACGTCCGCCTCGCTTCTCGAGATGGCCTCGATGTTTTTCTGGTAGAGGAAAATGTGGTCAGGCGGGGTGGAATAGAAAACGCTCTTCTCCGTGCGCGGGATGCCGTGAAAGAGGCCGAGCAATAATCCTTGGTTCTCTATTCCTGCGGGTGGCAAGTCTTCCACGATGATGGCCACGTTGGTGAGCCGCTCGCGAAACGGCGCGGGCAGGTCGTCCAGAGCTTGCGCCACAAGAGTCTCAAACTTGTCTCGCTCCATCTCGTCCCGGATTGTAACCTCAAAGTAACCTGCCCCCAACGGGGGTGCAACCGGAGAACATGAACCACTTATTGATTCCCTGCCCTCTCCCTAGGGGAGAGGGTGGACCGCGACCGGCGCTTTCATCAGCCGGCGCGGGCCGGGTGAGGGGTCATTCCGCACGGCCAGGTCATTGCGGTGGATCGTCGTGGCGCCATGCTGACCGAGTAACCCCTCACCTGGCCTCCTTCGTCGGCCACCCTCTCCCCAGGGAGAGGGCTCCGATTTTCACTTCCCCTGTGTCCAGCAGAAGATAAGCGTAACAATTGGCCGCACACGGAGGGTGAACCTCCCGATTACCGATCGCCAAACTTTTCCAAGGGCCACACCAAGCTTATGCCGCGCGCAGGCGGTTTTTCCAGCGGTTATGGATGAACCAGACAGCGCCGAGGACGATCACGACGCCCAGAACGGCATCGAAGCGGTGGAAGTATTCGCGCAGGGTCACCCAGCGTTCGCCCAGCTTCATTCCCGCGTATGCGAGCGCCAAGCACCACGGCAAAGATCCGAGAAAAGTATAGACGTGGAAGCGGGCCACGTTCATCCGCGACACGCCGGCGGGGAATGCAATGAAGGTACGAATGACAGGCAGCAGGCGAGCGATGAACACGGCCCAATCGCCATAGCGTGCAAAGAAGCGGTCGGCCAGCTCGAGATCGTGGTGAGTGATCAGCAGCCAGCGCCCGTATTTTTCTACCAGCGGCCGCCCTCCGAGAGACCCGACGTAATAGGCCACAAGCGATCCCAAATTGCATCCCACGGCCCCCGCCAGTCCTACCCAGAGCAGCCGAAATCGGCCGGCAAAAACCAGGTAACCGGAAAAGGGCATGATGACTTCCGAGGGCAACGGGATGCAAGCGGATTCGACCGCCATCAGCAAGACAATGCCAAGATAACCTGTCTCGGAGATCACTGCGATGATGAAGGCGGCGAGGTACTCGAGAATGGCAGAGACCATAGGGAGTGTGAAATCGGGTGATCGGGTCATTGATTCATCGGGCCTTTGAGTCATCGGGTTATTGAGCGATTCTGGCGCTTTTTAAATGGCCCGATGGCCCGATCATGAAATGACTCGATAATTAGAAAGCGTCGGCATCCTGAGTGAAAATAAAACCGGGAAGCCCCACACTGTCGGCGGCCTTCTCAACCTTCACGCGGCGAACGTCATTGTCTCCTCCCCCCACTTTTCTGAGGACGGCATAGGAAGCGAAGACCTCCGAATAGACCTTAGTCACCAGCCAATTGTCGCCCGTCGCTTGCAACTGCCAGACTTGGCCTAACAGAATCGAGGAAACGGCCACAGGTTAACACTCCTTTGCGTGGAAACGGTGCTCTGTCACAGGAAACTGAATCCGAGCCTCGGTTGAAGGCCGATTTAGCTAATCTAACTGTCCTCGGACGCGGAGTCAAGTGCGCAATGAGGCTTCCTTCTCCGCAAAATGCCAGTTTCCCCAATGTAGACTCTATCCTGCCTCAAACTTTGCAGATCCTGCGCCTCCGAGGTGGCAAACCGCGTGACGACAAGTTTCACGCAATGCTTCCATTACATTGAAACTACATGGGTTACAAAGCGTCTGCGAAGCCGTGCGGGCGGGTTGTTGAGTTTTTCCACGCCTCCCGCCCTTCCCCCGATTGGCCGCGCCCCCCGCAAGATGGGATCTCGTGTAAACTCAATTTTACCCAAGCCGCCGATAACAGATGCAACCCCATTGCCGTCTACATAATCCAACAGACGGGTGGATTCGGTATGGGCCCGAAGAAAAGCGGAGCCCCTTTGAAATCATGGGCGGGGTCAGCAAATCAACAACAATGCCCGATTCGCAATCGCCGAGGAGAGGAATAAAGAAACAGCGGTCGAGCCCGCCCGCAATGGTATAATTGCCGGTAAGGAGCCATGCCATGAGGAAGCCGCGTTTCGTAGCGCTACTGCTTGCCGCGATCCTGTGCTGGGCCTCGCTGCCCGGTCGCGCTGACGATAAGAAGGACGACGTCGACGACATCGGCAATCGCAAGGTCGCACATCGCAGCATCATCTCCCAAGAAAAAGAGATCGCCATTGGCAAGCAGTATGCCGATCAGATTGACAAAGAAGCCAAGATTCTCAAGGACCCGGTCATCAATGAGTACGTGAACCGTGTGGCGCAAAACCTGGCGCGCAACTCGGACCTCAATATTCCCCTGACCATCAAGATCATTGACGACCCCGCCATCAACGCTTTCACTTTGCCGGGCGGGTTTATGTACCTCAACACCGGCACCCTGCTGGCGGCCGATGAGGAAGACCAAATCGCCGGCGTCATTGCCCATGAGATCGGCCACGCCGCGGCTCGCCACTGGGCCAGCATGATGACCAAGGCCACCCTTCTGCAATTTGCCATGATCCCCATGATGATCATCCCCATGTCTGCGGCGGTCTATTATGGCGTCCTGGAAGCTTACATGAACGGCGTGCCTATGGCCTTCCTGAAATTCAGCCGCAATGATGAGAAGGAAGCCGACTTTCTGGGTTTGCAGTACATGTACAAGGCGGGCTACGACCCCAATGCCTTCGTCGGGTTCTTCGGCAAAGTCATGGACGAAGAGCGGCGCAGCCCCGGCAGCATGGCCAAAGTCTTCGCCGACCACCCGCCCACGGGTGATCGCATCATCGCGTCGGAAGAAGAGATTCAGAAGATTCTCCCCAAGCGCCCCGAGTACCTGGTATCAACCTCGGAGTTTGATGACGTCAAGGCGCGTTTGCAAACCGTCATCACCCAGCACAAGCGGCAAAAGGGAGACACCGGGCCCACGCTGCGCAAGCGCGAATCGCCCGACCAGACCACCACGCCATCCGGGCAGCAGAAAACCGACTCGGGAGGCGACGATCAGCCGCCCGTGCTGAAGCGGCGCGACTAAACGCCAGCGATTTCACCTCAGGATAAGAGGCGTCCGGGTCATGGGCGCCTTTTCCTTTTTGTGCGTGCCGTGTCAGGGGCCGGAACGCCCTCTCCCGCGGGCGGGGAAAGAGTCGGGAGTTTAGCGATGAAATTCTGGAATCAGGGATTGCTGGGGGAATTGAAAACCACGCCCAGTTTCCGCAGCTCGTCGTTGTAGTATTTCCGGTAGAGAATCTCCCACTCGCCACTGCCTTCGGGGATGGTGCGTTTCTGCGAAGCGATCCGGGCTTTGACGACCTCTTCGATCTTCTCTTCCTCGTGCATCAGTTCCGTCAGGATCTTGACGGTTTCCTGGCGAATGGTGTTGGGCTCTTCAAAGATTTCCACTTCGTCCAAGGCTTCGATCGCCCCCATAATGCGGTGCGAGAGTTGGATGATTTTTTCGTGGCTCAATTTCATCGGCTCAGCCCACCGCCCGTTCAGAGGATGATTTTGCGTTCGCGCACGAGCTGTTTCTTGATAACCTTAAAGGCCTCTTCGAAGGTGGCGCCCAACTCCTTCATTTCGTCGCCGTGCCGTTCAAGGATCTTACGGACCTCATCATTAATCCGGTCTTCGATGCTAAACTCATCGAGCATAACCTCATACATGACTTCGGTGACGTATTCAGGCTGGTCGTACTGGATAAGCCCGGCCTTGGTGAGGCGTTTCAGAACCTGTTTGGCCATGTAGGCCACGTACTCTCGCGGGAACTGCATAGTTGGGTCTGCGTCTTCCTTGACGATCTAAGACAGCTAGTGTATATTCTATAGATTGGAACTGTCAAGGTTCGTGTGCCGGGGGGCCGAAAAAGTTCAGCCTCCGCTCGAAGGGAAGCCGGGCGGTTAGCTCAGTTGGTCAGAGCGTCTGCCTTACAAGCAGAAGGTCATCCGTTCGAGCCGGATACCGCCCACCAGCTAATTGAGTCATTGGGTCATTTGGCCATTGATTCATTTAAGGACGAATCCACTTGACCCGGGAGTTGCGAGCCCGGGAGGCAGATCCAGGTTCTTCAAGGAGTCAATGACTCAGTGAATCAGTCTTTCCGGGGACGTAGTTCAGTTGGTTAGAACGCATGCCTGTCACGCATGAGGTCGCGGGTTCGAATCCCGTCGTCCCCGCCAGATTCTAAAGTGCCTAGCGTCAACAGCCACCTTCAAGCGAATCGCCTAACTCACTCGATATCGATTTGCAGTCGATATTCTTTGTTCCGGGAGGGCTGAGGTATTAGCACATGCTCGTTGAAGAAGTTCTCGTAAGGTTGCCCATTAAGCCTTACCCGTGTGATCTTTCGCCCACAGGATGTGTGCGCACCCACGACGATTTCGTTTAACGTTCGGCTGGCTTGGTCCCTCTTCGGGTCCAATTTGAATTGATAATCAAGATGGCTGCCATCGCGCCGCGGTTCGACAGAAAGATCCAGATAGCCGAAATGAGTCGGGACATTCACGAGCCTTACGGGCTTGCCACCTTGCTGCCAGCGTCGCAGCGTTGCCAGAGTCAAAAGAAGGCTACTGCCGTCTTCCATCACAAATAACGCGTCCAACGACTTTCTCCTTTCTTTTCATCAACATCGCCAGAGAGCGATTTTAACTCCTTTTTTTTCATCAACATCGCGAGAGGCCGATAAATGGACATTTTTTCTCCATTTGTTTTCAATAACATCGCCTAACTATCCTTCATTTTTTCCCCCCGCGTTTTTTCTCCCCGGCTCCCGTAGCTCAAGCTAACTCTTTTTATATGAATGAGATACAGCTTTGAGGGGTTTTGGCTCTCCACGGCTAACCCCTTTCTTTTCTATTACATCGCGAGAGACGCGACCGTGTTTTTATCACCCTTGTTCTAATGCTTCCATCCGACGCTCATGGCGTTTAAGCTTCAGGAGCAGGTTGGTGACCCGCCGGACTTCCCGAAAGTTCGAATCTTGCATTCTCCGCATGAGCCGCGCGTTGGGATGGGTGGGAGCAATTTCCGCGGCGCGTTCGTAGGGTGACGGACCCGCGAGGGACTCCTTCAGGACGGCCTTGCGCTGAGCCTCGCAAATCTCCACCTGCCGCGTGAGGATATTTTCCAGAAGCTGGCGCGACCGCTCCCGCGCTTCCCATTCCGCCGCCGCGATGTTGGGATATCGCGCATCCTTTTCCTCGGGTTGTGTAGCGCCGACCTTTAGAGCCTGTCCTGAGTGGAGCGAAGGATCGGCATTTTTCGCGAGTGCCCGACCTACCAACCCATTCGCGGTCCTCAGAGCCTGCCCCTTCACTTCGTTCAGGGCAGGCTCTGAGCTGTGCGAAGGGTCGGCATGTGCCGGACTAAAGTCCGGCGCTACGCCGGTTTGCGCATCTCCGATTTCTGGAGTCCGATGGACTCCATCGGAGTCCACGAATCGGACCTGCTGGCTTTCCTCTGGCTGGCGGGAATCCGGCGCGACCTTCGCTCGGGGCGGATAGTCGGAGCTTAAACCAAAGATCTCCTTGATCCTTACGAGGACCCGGCGAGAGTTTTCGTTGGGGTCGATGCCGTCTTCGCCCGTCCCCGGCGCCTGAAGTTGGTAGAAGAGGGCGAGAGCGATTTCGCCCATTTCCTTCAACACTCCCTCCTGGTGCAAGTTTTTCATCTTCGCAAGGTCGGCGGGAGTGGTGACGTAATGCTCGTGCGCTACCGATTGGACGAGCAATCGCAAACTGTCCGCCGTCATCTTGAGGCGCATCATCCGCGCGTGCAGCCGATCCTGCCGCCCGCTGTTCACGTCCTGGGCCTGACGCACGGCGTAGCCTTCCTGCATGCGGACGGCGCGATTCATCAGCCACGTGCACCGCGTCAGATGGATCACCAGTCCCTCCTGCAAGCCGCTGGCGGGCTTCCATTCCTCCCAGAGCGCTTCCAGCAATTCCTGCAAGTGGGCCGGGTCTTCGCCGAGGGCGTGCATCGCCACCTCCTCCGCCTGCGCGTAGAACCCGTGATGCAGGTGGGCGGCGCGGATGCGCTCGCGGCCCTCCTCCGTCGCCGGACCATGGGCAAGCCTCCGGTTCCGCTCATTCGCGGCTACTTTCTTCTCGGTCATGTCTGGTTTTTTGACGAGCGACATTGAAGCCTCCAAGAGGCAGTGGCAAGTGGTTAGTGGTCAGTCAGCGTGCGGGAGTCAGGAGTCAGAAGTCAGCATACTGCCTACTGCCTCGTGCCTACTGCCTACTGTTCTATGGATTACGCCGACCCCTTGAATAGGTCTGCGCCCTTTCAGCCAGTTGGGACTGGCCTACCGATAAGTCTATCAAAGGCTATCGTATTTGTCAAGTAAAAAGTGAGTATATATTCTAAAATATATTGACTGTGATAAAATGACTGAAATGTTTCCTGCCGGGAAGAGAAGATCTTTTGGGAGGGTGTCTAATTGTCCGAAATCGTTCCTGCGTTTGCTTACTCCCCTTCTGGTTTAGGAGGGGTGGTCGAGTAATTCCCCCCGCCAAGTTAAATGAGGGCAATGAATCGTTGCCCCGTCCGTTCAATTATGGTAACTATTGCTTCCGACCGGACCGTCTCGCCACTGAGGATTCATGGCTGCCAACCCGATTGACCTATATCGCCAGCAAATCCAGCGTGAGCTGCAAGCGGGCAACGCTACGGAGCACACTCATCGCCCGGCACTGAAGACCCTCATTGAATCGCTGGCATCTGGCGTCACGGCCACAAACGAGAACGTTTCTTGTGACAAATATAAAGGGGGGCGAAGCGGTTTCGAACGAACCTGAATGGCCACCACAGAGCACACAATTAACGACGCAATTGCAAGTCTCTTAAGGAAAACAAGGCGGGCTTGGAGAACTATCAACGTAGTCAGTTCCGAGAATACGGCAATGCTGTTGGGGAGCAACAAGCGCCCTGACATCATGGTCATGGAACCCGGCGTTTCCCCCGTCGTTATCGAAACCGAGGTGGTACCTGCAACCACTGTCGAGTCAGAGGCAATCTCCCGCCTCGGGGAGCTCGCACGCATAAACGGCCGACCCATCTTGTCCTCAATTGCTGTCCGGCTTCCTGAGCGCTTGAAGAAGCGGTCCGGAACATCATTGCAACAGGAATTGGGTGCTTCGAGCGACTTTGAAATGGCCCTGTACACAGGCGACAGGCCTGAGAATTATTCCCGCTGGGCCAAGTCGGGGTGGCTCAATGGTGGCATCACTGATCTTTCCACGCTTACACAGTCGGCCTCAATCCCGCCCGACCTCATTGAGCAAGCGGCAAACCGATTAGTTGAAGGCGTGAGCGAAGCAGCCGGGTTGCTTGGGGAGATCACGCATGCCCATCCGGGCGCAATGCACGAGATTTGCAAGGTATTGTGCCAGCACGATAATGAACAAACGCGACGCATGGCGGCGACGATTCTGGCCAATGCCTTCGTATTCCACGAGAGCCTGGCGAGAGGGCCAGGACAACTGTCCCTCGTGCTTTCAGTTGACGAACTACGCGCATCGGGAACGCTCACAAAGTTTGCCGTTCTGAATGAATGGCGCAAAATTCTCAAGGTGAATTATTGGCCAATCTTTGACATCGCCCGCCGTATTCTCGAAATGGTCCCCACCGCCGATACCAAAGTGCTCATTGAGAGATTGACGATTACAGCAGACAAGCTCGTTGAGAATCATCTCACGCACTCACACGACTTGACCGGGGCCGTATTCCAAAAGCTCATTGCAGACCGCAAATTTCTTGCAGCCTACTACACCACTCCCGCATCGGCTGCGCTGCTCGTGGGTTTAGCGATCACGCCTAACAAACCTCCCACCGGTGGCTCGTGGGCGAGTCCAGAGGACGTAAAGACTCTGCGCATTGCTGATTTTGCATGTGGCACAGGAACACTTCTTTCCACCGCTTACCAGCGTGTCGGTCAGTTGCATGAATTGGGCGGCGGCGACTCAGAAGCGCTTCACCCAGATATGATGGCCCACAGCCTTATCGGCTGCGACGTGCTGCCAGCCGCAGCGCACCTCACCGCCTCCATGATCTCAGGGGCACATCCCACCGTGAAGTATACTCAGAGTTCCATAATGACCGTGGCATATGGCAAACAGCCGGACGGTCGGGTCGCCCTTGGTTCCCTAGACCTCATAGACCCTCAACGCAAATTGGAGATTCTCGACATCACAGCCAAGGCTGTTGAAGGGATGGGCGAGAGCGAGCGCGAAACATGGTCCGCACTTCCTCATGCCTCGTTCGATGTGGTCGTTATGAATCCGCCTTTCACTCGTGCAACGGTCCATGAGGCGGAGAGACTCACTGTGCCTAATCCTATGTTCGCTGCCTTTACCTCAACTGCTGAGGAGCAGCGCTTGATGGGCGAGGCGACAAAGCGATTAACGGCGGGGACAAGCGCTCACGGCAATGCGGGCGAGGCGTCGATCTTCCTGGTTCTCGCCCATCGCAAGCTAAAACTGGGCGGCATGTTAGCGTTGGTTATGCCGCTCAGTCTCATGTCAGGCGGCTCTTGGGAGGATTCGCGCACTCTCTTGGCTAGGAACTACAGCGATCTCGTGCTGATTTCGATTGCGGACGCTGGCACCGAGGCAATGTCGTTCTCAGCCGATACGGGGATGGGTGAATGCCTCCTCGTCGGTCGCAAATCCAAGACGGGAAGTAAACGCGCCACGTTTGTTGTTCTCAATGAGCGACCCGCATACCCCCTATTAGGTGCCAGCGCGGCAAAACAAATTCATCGTTTGATCGCGGGGGGGGGCCTCCGCCGCCTAGAGGATGGGCCGATGGGCGGCACTCCCCTTTTTTTTGGGAACGATGTGATCGGCCAAGCGATGGACACCCCTCTACCGGCTTCAGGTGGGTGGAACTTGGCGCGCATTGCTGACCTTTCTTTGGCGCAAGCAGCGTATCAACTTGCCAATAAGAAGCGCGTCTGGTTGCCGACTATGAGCAAGTCAGAGGCAGCCAGTATTCCGATTACCACGGTTGAAAACATTGGAGAGATTGGCCCAATTGATAGGGACATCAATGGAATAACACCCCAAGGCGGCATTAGAGGGCCTTTCGATACTCCCCCAGTAAAACCGAACAGCGTGCCAACTTATCCCGTGCTTTGGTCGCATGATGCGGGCCGTGAACGAACAATGTCATTCGACGCAGATTGCGAAGGGGTCCCGCGTCGTGGCACGAATGCTGCCGAGCGAGCCGCTCTTGCCCTCAAAGTGGCAAGCGTCTGGAATACTGCTTCACATTGTCACTTCAATCGCGATTTCCGATTTAATAGCCAGTCAACAGGTATGCAGTTCACGCCCCGCAAAACCATCGGCGGTCGTGCATGGTTGTCAATTCGATTGTCATCTGTTGAACAGGAAAAGGCTTTAGTTCTATGGGCGAATACATCATTGGGGATGCTATTGCGCTGGTGGCATTCTAATAAGCCACAGTCTGGAAGGGGTAGCATAAGTAAATTGATGCTACAAACTTTACCCGTCCTGGACGTAACCGCACTCAGCGCAACGCAGCTTAAGTCAGCCGTGCAGCTTTTCGATGCGAAGAGCGGACTCGAATTACTACCCGTGCACGAAATCGACAAGGACGCGGTGCGCCAGAAGCTGGATAACCGGTTCGGCTTAGAAGTGCTCGGACTGCCGGCGTCCGTCGTTGAGCCGGGAGGGCCGCTTGAACTGACGCGGATGAAGCTGGCTCGAGAACCATCCATTCGAGGTGGGAAAGCAAGAACGGTTGAAGATGAAGACGAAGACGAGTAGCACATGCCGACCTAAAGGTCGGCGCAAGCTGGCGGTGAGGGTGGTGGACATCTTCGGCAACGACACCATGACCATCGTGGAAGTCACCGTGGGAGGGAAGAAATAGCTCGCGCAGAGGCGCGGAGAAAGAATAATAGGCAGGAAAAGCAAAGATATAATAAGGAGCCGGAGGTCCAGCATATTGTTTTCTTATTCTTTTCCCTCGGAGGCTCTGCGCGAGAGTGAGTGGAGGTAACGATATGAGTGAAACGACCCAGTCAATGGAAGAAATGCTCGCCTTGCTCAAGACGTTCATGGAGCGCCAGAAGTCTGAATATGGGCTTGTTTCACTGGGTGTATTCGGCTCCTTTGCGCGCGGCGAGGCGCGAAGCGACAGCGATGTGGATATTGTGTTCGAAACGAACGAGCCGAACCTATTTCGGACCGCGAGGATGAGAGCGGAGCTGGAGAGTCTGCTGGCGAGACCGGTGGACGTGGTGCGGTTGCGGGAGCGGATGAACCCGCACCTGAGACAGCGCATTCTACAGGAGGTGCGCTATGTCTAATACCGATCCCCTCATCGAGCGATTGGAGGATGTGCTAACCGCGCTGGAGCGGATTCCTCGACGCTTCGCCGGAATCGCTACCGCCGCCGCTTTCGAGCAAAGCGAGGCAGGCCGGGACCGGCTGGACGCCATCTGTATGATCCTGGTCGCCGTTGGCGAAGCAATGAGGCAACTCGACAGGAAGACGGAAGGCCGTTTGCTCGCGCGCTACCCGGAGGTCAAGTGGCAGGGTGTGATCGGAGTGCGCAACGTCATTGCGCACGGTTACTTCGATATCGACGTTGAACAGGTTTTCGATATTTGTCAGAAAGACATACCCGTTTTGATTGAGACCCTGCGGAAAATGGTCGAGGAATTGCGCTAATGGCACTGCATCCCAACTTCCCCGAATCACCCTATGCGATTCTCGACCCGGCTATCCGCTGGTTTCCGGCGGATGAGGCCCTGCGGGAGTCAAGTGCTGAAAAGCTGAGGCCGCCGTTGGTGCCGGAACTCCGCAAGCTGGAGGTAGTTCATTGAAAGAACAGTTCACCGGGGCGAGCGTAGCGGCGGGCCAGATCCTCATTCAGAGTGACTCCCAACCCGGGTTTCTCCGGCAACGCGATGGAGCCGTTCTGGATAACCGGCTTGGGAATTCCATCTGCCAGGTCATCCCAAAAGGGGACATCGCTGGCGTGAAACGCTCGCCGAGAATGCCAGTGAAGGAAGCCCTTCTCACTTTCCAAGAGAGACGGTGAAAGTCGGGTGGCACGCCACGGCGGGATCGTTGGTTACCGACTTGGTCTCATCGCCGCGGCGGATGGTGAACTCCATGGGAGGCTTCTTCAGCTTTTCGGGCAGCCCTTCGAAACGCGCTCTACCGTCGCTGTTGGTGCCGATTTCAAGGTCGGTTTTTCTCTTGCTCATGAAACCGTAGTTCACCTTGACGTGAATCTTGGCGTCATAGACCGGTTTATTGAAGCTGTCGACCACGGTAAAGTCCGCGGTACACGGTCCCACGTCCGCACTGATGCTTGGCACGTCGACGGGGTTTCCGACCAGGGACGGGACACCCGCTACGCACAGGAAAAACGTGGCCAGCATCCGGAAGGCAATCCTTCTCCCTGCCGCCGGGGAACCGGCAGGCCTCACAACTTGCGCGCTCTGCAAAGGACTCATGGTCATTCTCCTGCGTGAATCCAAGGATGAATGCTTAATTATAGGACATGTGCTGGAAGTTAGGTCAGTCTTTTCTTGTGGCGGGGGGGGCCTGGACGCCCCAAGGTTCGAACGAATTCAATGCGAACGAAATTTTCAGTATGGACCGTTGCCTGCTTTTACGGCGCGGAGAAAATGACCTTCTCATTGGCGTCCAGGAAGGCCAAGACGGGACCGGACTGATTCGCCGCCAGTCCGGCTCGAATCTTCCCTTCGGTATCGTAGAGACCCAGGGCTGGCCCGTCAGTTGTCACGGCGAGGCCCGCTCGCCTCTTCTCATTCGCATCGTAAAGAGCAAAGACAGGTCCCCGCTCCTCGACTCCCAAGGCCAGCCGTGCTTTACCCTTCGCGTCACGGATGCGCAGGGTAGGTTCTTCGCCTTGTAGGCTGAGTCGGACTCGCCCTTCACCTGCCCCGTCGAACAAGGTGAGGTTCGTGCCCGCCGGCGAAGCGCAGAGTTCAACGCGTGGTTGGGCCCGACCTCCTTGCACGACAAGTCCGCTCAAATCCTTCGTCGCGTGCAGCCAGGATTGTGACCTTCCGTTCGCATCGAAGAGGACGACGGCAGGTCCGTTCGAGCCCATGCCGATTGCCAATTTTCTCTTTCCCTCCCCGTCATAGAAGCTCAAAGTCGGCCCACTTGGGGTCATGCCGAGGACGGCGCCGGTTTTGCCCCTTTCGTCCCGGAGGACGAGTTTCTCCACCTCCACAACCCGGGGCGATTCCCCAACGGCCATCATCAGAAAACCGCCGGCGAGCACCGAAAAGACGAGAACCACCTCCCGGGCGAGAATCCCTTTCGCCACCCAGGGCACGTTGGCCATCAGCAGGACAGCCAGGCAGATCGCCGTCACCAGGCGGATTCTTTTCCCTGCCACATTCGCGAGCAGTGCTTTAAGCGTCTCCTGACCTGCTTTCAGTTGTGTCATACGCGCTCCTAGGTCTCAGGATGGAACGAGAGGATTCACCTGGATTGATGTCCATCTTCTTGAGTTCGGCCGGGCCTGGAGGGTTAAGCGAACTGCCTACAGGGGCCTCCGCCTATCATACTACGGCTACCCCAGGTGCGACTCGCGGACCGCTTGAAGGAGGAAATGGCAGGTTGGAGATATTTCCAGGCAGGCGAAGCCCTCGAGCGCACACCCTCACCGCGAGATCCTTGCGGATCCGGCAACGAGAGGGGCTCACAACTTTGCCCGAGAACGAATCTGGAGGGGATATCCTACTGGGGGAGGGGACCGGGGGGGGGAATTCACGGTCCCCATCAAATGGGAGGGAGTTCGTAGACCTAAAGCAACCCGCCGGAGCGGGTGCCAGCCGCCGGGGCCTAAAGAGCAGTCCGAACTTGGCCTCGACGGAATACCACCATTAGAGCTAGCAAGGCCAA
>Ga0187849_1000960_pt1 | contig 34905 bp, 36 predicted proteins | sample June2016WEW_4_10_2_FD_132412 | JGI IMG/M metagenome (GOLD analysis project Ga0187849, IMG submission 132412) | Peatland microbial communities from SPRUCE experiment site at the Marcell Experimental Forest, Minnesota, USA - June2016WEW_4_100 | ecosystem: Environmental > Terrestrial > Soil >...
GGGACTTAACCCCCACCACAATGGAGATGTCAACCGCAACTCCCACTTTTCTCTGATGTGTGCCAGCATGCACGCACTCAAGGTTCGTTGGATAAAATTTAATCCCCAACCCAAACCCAAACCCACGTAAAAAATGCAAATTAACTGCCCCGAGAAATAGTTATCTAACAGTAACCATTCATTGAATAGTAATCGTTTATTGGACTTTTTATCATCATTTATGATAACTATTAAGTACAACTTACAGCATAATGCATTCTACTAGAGCGCCGAGGAAGGGCGCGATGATAAGAAGTACCCAAAAATGGAGGTTGTTGGGAATGGAATTGTCTGAGGAACAGATGAAGTTTGTGGAACCTCTAACTATGACACTTGGTCTCATGTTAGCCAACTACAAAAAGTTTGGTGATGAGGCGCTCAAAGTTGCCAGCGACTACTTCTATAATGTTGGCAAATCAACGGGAAAGAGTGCTAAGCAGAAGATGGGTATTACTGGAAGTGACGCCCACGCGCTAGCAGCTGTATTGAACGCTTTGCTGCCAGCATATGGAACAGAGGGCACAGTGAAAGTAGAGGGCAACAAAGTTATAATTGATGCCGCCGGCTTCTGCCCAATGATGGAAGCTGTTAAAATCTTAAACGCCCCTTGGGAAACTGTGTGTAGAAACTGTTCTTGGCGGATCATGGAAGGGGCGGAGGCGGCGGTGAACCCTAATATCAAACGCGAGATGCTGGAGTATAGGGCTCGGGGCGATAAGCGCTGCATAGAAGTAGTAACGGTTCCGAAGTAGAAATCGGAACCTACCTAACTTTTTTATGGAACTTAGGACCTGTGGGTGTGTTTTTGTGTGTGTGGGTGATTAAAATTTAATCCCCAAACCTCCCAACTCATACTGCATAGATTTAAGGCGTCAAGCTCCAAATAATGAAGGATGTAATGTAAATGAAGGCTGATGATAATAGAGACGAAAGAGCACGCGCGCTAAGGATTTTGGGCATAATCGTTCTCGGCATTGGTTTGTTAGTAGCGGTTGGACAAACTTTCGGGATAAGTGATGGAATTTATTGGGGCAACCAAGCAGGCTTGTTAGGTAATTTGTGCTGGATCGCTATCGGAATGGCACTCGAGATCTTCGGCATAGGTCTAATTATCGTTGGCAACAGAAAATAACGAGCGCCACAAGCACAACGAGCACCCACCTTATTTTTACAATCCAAATTTCTTTCATTACACACGTGTGTGTGGGGGGGTTAAAGTCTAGTCCCCAAACCCAACCACACACACCCAAACCTGCTGCTGCCTATTGTTCGAAATCCTAGAACATGGCAAGCAGTATAAGCGAAAATCCAGTAAGTTTCTACTGAGCCCAATGAAGACAATGGAGGCGGTGGTTGTAATACTGGTAGTTGCCCTAGGCGTCTCCATCATTGCCAACTTTGCCCTCTACGCTTATTATACTGGAGGCACGACGAATCTGAATGAGACTTTTCCACTGAGTGGGTCCGCAACAGGTGCATCTGGCCTGAACCTCAGTATTGCATTGAATAGAGCATCTATTATGCCAGGACAGGGCATCGAGGTTACCATAAGCGAAACGAATACGCTGGGCACGGCGAACACAGTAAGCGTTGCTAGTGATTGGCAGTTTTCACCGTTGAGTGATAGCCCATGCGGGGTAGGCAGCTATCCAATGGGAATTGCAATTTGTCAGGGCTATTATACAGCCTCAGATATTTCCAGTGCCGAAGCCCTATGGGTTTATTCATACGGCGTGTATGCGTGCCCAATGCTTGAGCAGCTAATAGCTTCCTATACCTTCCAGCCTTTGAGCAACATGGCGAGCATAAACTCTGGTCCGCCATTCAATTCCTCCTACACCCAACCCATTAACGCTACATTGTCTGCAAACGGATACTGGGGCATGACGGCAAAAGACTTCCACAGTTTCTCGCCTGGCATTTATACAGTGGTAGGCGGCGATGAGTGGGGGCAGTTAGTCTTACTCCACTTCCTAGTCGTCTAGCGATACCGATCTGTGTGTGGTTAAATTTTAATCCCCAACCCAAAAACAGACTCTTGATTAAAATTTAATCGCTCTCCTTCATTTTATTGCAGACAAAAACCGTTAATAGCTCACTGCTGAGAAACTATTACCATATATGAACTTCAATGCCTTGCTTCTGGCTATCATTACTTGCTTCTCAACATTGTTAGGCGGAATAGCGCGCGCGGGGAGGCGGTAGCCATCAACGGACGTGACCTTCTGATGACTGGGGCACTACAGGTAGTCAAGACACTGAGGCTCTTCAGGTTTCAAAGCATCATTGGGACTACGCGTCCCTTCGGTGACTATTTCAGGGGTTTTGACAAAGTTGAGGCTGTTCGCAGAATTTTCGGTGACAAGACTGAGCAGGTGCTTCGCGATTTGAAAGTTGAGTTCATTTGGGCAGGCGGCTACATGGGAGTTAACAGCGTAAACGGGCATCTCATGGTCAGTCCCAAGTACCTGAACAAAGGTGACAAAACAGACATCTATCTGGACGTAATCCACGAACTCGTTCACGTTAGGCAGTTCATGGAGGGCAGAGATCTGTTTGACAGCCGTTATAGCTACACTGAAAGACCGACTGAGATTGAAGCCTATCGCCACGCTGTTGAGGAAGCGAGGAGACTGGGTCTTAGTGACGCAAGAATATGCGAGTATCTCAAGACCGAGTGGATGAGCGGGAAAGAGTTGGAGCAACTCGCATCAGCCGTGAATGTTCACTGTAAACAAGTACAGAAACATGCAAAAAAATAGCACTTGCAAACCAGATTCTTAGCTGATTTTTCAATTACAGCAACTAGCACGCGCTAGGTTATGTGTGGGGATTAAATTTCAGCCCCAAACCCAAACCCCTCCATAGCCTTATCCATAGTATTATCCATAGTTCGATTCTATAATGGATTATCTCGCGCGAGGATCAGGTATGCAAGATACATCGGGAGAAAGCAATGGTCACCTGAAGGGCATCCCGCGAAACGTACTGCTGATGATAATTGCCCTTTCGGTAAACGGCTTTGGCATCGGCTACCTGTTCATCTACATACCCGCTTACCTCCCGCAGATCGGGGTGCCGTCTGCGACCGTAGGGCTCCTCCTCGGGGTGGAGGGCCTTACCATGGCGATCATGGCAATACCCTTCGGCATGCTTTCAGACCGCAAGGGAAGGAAACGCCTGCTCATTATAGGCTCCTTTGGTCCTGTGCCCATGTTCTTCGTCTTCGCACTGACCATTGACCCAGTTGCGATGACGCTGGCTGCTGCACTCGGAGGGATCTTCGAGGGGATCTACCTGGCCACGGTGAATGCCCTGATCGCCGACCAGACCGCCCTCAAGTACAGGGACACCGCCTTCACCCTCTCCTTCATAGTGGGGGGGACGGGCATGGCCTTGGGGACAGCCCTGCCTTTCTTCATACCGGAACTGAGCGGAATCCTTGGAATCAATAGCGCGGCGCTCCACACGGACCTTCTGTACTTGCTGGGCTTCATAAGCCTCTTGATCCCCTTCGCCCTCTATTTCATACTGAAGGGGGTGAAGGAGACGATCAGACCTGCGACGATCCCGTGGAGGGGGAAGAGCATCCGAACTCTCCTGAAGTTCTCAGGCATAAACGCAATAATAGGCCTGGGAGCGGGGTTCATAATACCCCTCATCCCAACTTGGCTTCTCTACAAGTTTGCCATCCCGGATTCTATAAGCGGGCCCATATTGGCCATATCAACCACCACCATAGGTCTTGCTGCTGCCTTCAGCCCCATGCTCGCCAGGAAGATAGGCACGGTCAGGGCAGTCGTGCTGACCCAGGGGCTTTCACTGGCATTCATGGTCGCCCTGGCTTTCGTGGGGAACTTCATCACCGCAGCGGTCATATATGTCATAAGGACCGGCCTGATGAACATGGCTCAGCCGCTCCTCGACTCCTACCTTATGGGGATCGTGGACAAGGATCAGCGGGGGTTTGCCAGCTCACTCAATTCGGTCATATGGAGGGTTCCCAACAGCGTGACGACCATCGCTGGCGGGATCATACTGGGCTCGGGCAACTATGATCTTCCCTTCCTTCTGGCTGGGGGATGCTATATCGTGGGGATATCGCTCTTCTACGCGACCTTTAGGAACATCAAACCATCAGAATAATTAACCAAGTTGCAGGACTTTTGGTTTGGGGGGTAAATCTTAATCCCTAAGTCCAAAGGCAAAGACATGGCCCAGAAGACCTTTATCGCAATAGAAAAAATACATCAATGGGGTAATAGGTGTATTTTTGATGGTGTGCCAGGTGGGGGGCCTCGGCATTATTGCTTATTCTATCAGCAAGAGTTCCCCATTTTTGCCTTCGCTTGGGCGGATTTGAACCTTCTTTTTGTGGATGTTCTCAAGGGTTTTCATCTTCGTCCCCATCAGAGCGGGGATGGAGAACTCCCTGGTCACAATTGCCAGATGAGATCCCAGACCCCCTGACATGCAGACTACCCCTGCCAGCTTTGGCAGGATCGGGCCAAGGGTCGTTATTCCCGCATCATCTACCATGACGATCTTGCCGCTTGCCCCTTCCTTCCAGAGGGTGATCACATCCTGTACCGATTTGATGATTCGCAATTCACCCTCGGCAGAGAGGTTGAGAGTGATCAGGCCTTCCCCAATTCTCTTCATGCCCAACACATTGGCATAGGGTTTGATGGATGGTCTATAAATAGAGTAAGGTGAGCCAAGGCGTACCAAATCTTTTATGCTTTCAGAATCAGATGTTTCTTTCAATGGGGCCAGACCATGAATGTCTCCGAAATAAACGTTCAGATTTCTCACCTAAGCAAAGTATTTTCAGCCATTGTCCAGGAGAGGAGCCTCCTGGAGTCCAAGCTGTTTCCAGTTAATGCCTACATATGCGTTGGGTTCTACCAGACCTACGATCAACTCTACAACGTAATGAAACAGGTCTGGGACAGGATCTCGCCAGAGGACCTGGCAAGGAAAAGCAAGACCCTCCTCTCCCCTGTGCAGGCCTTGTCCATCTCCTACCTTTGGCTCTACTATTCCCTTGCCCGGATGGGCGAGATCTACAACAAGTGCGGGAGCGACGCGTCAAAGGAGCCGGCAGACAAGAGGGAGCAGTGGCAGTATATGCTCGAGAATTGGTACAGGCTTGCGACCAACTATTTCAGTTCAGGCAAACCTACGGTGGCGGCATCGGGCGCTACAAATCTGGCCTTCGATGACAAGTCCTTGGGATGGCTCAAGGACCACCTGCAGCCCGTGACCCAGGACCAGGTTGTAAAAACCAGGCGCGCCATCGGTTCCGTCGACCTCTACGCATTCCTAGATGAGTGCGAGGCTCGGGCGAAGATCGTCGACCACGGGCCTTACCCATTTGGAAATGGCGAGATACTTGTGGTCTCCGAGTACACAAACCTCTATGACGGCCGCGGCAGGCTGTGGCTGCCATGGTCAGCTACCGAGGCAAAATTGCCCTCCTCGTCCTTGGGGGTTGCAATGACGATAAAGGGCGCCAAGGCCACCTTCAACGACATCGGCACAATGAATATCGAGCCTGGCAATTACTTCGACCGCGTAACTGGAATGGCAGCCTACACGAGAAGCGGGGATAACATTGTCCCTGTCGGCATCGACGAGCTGCCAGCCTATGGGGAGGCTGCGACCAACGCCCAGGGCGAACTATACATCAAATTCGCTGGCATGGACCGTAGGCAGCTGCTGCTTGCTGGGGCTGAAGCCTACTGGCGGGGGTTCGCCAGGTTCACGGATCAAGTCGGCATTACGGAGAACGTAGACTGGAAGGTCTCCCAGAAAGTGCTGGACGAACACCTCGAATATTTCATGAAACACAATGAGGACCCCGCATTTACCAGGCTGAAGCTGAAGGTGTTGAAGTCCAAGGCGCTCCCATTCCTCAAGGAGAAGGATCCGGTACTTTACCTGCTGCCAGAACGGTAATCAGCCAAAGGAGCGTCCGCCCATGAGGCTCAACGATTCCGACGATTCCCCCCACAGACCATCCGATAACCCAGACTGGCGGGAGAGTTACTACTTCAACTTTGTAGATCCCGCAAAGGGCATATCGGGTTTTACGACCATAGGGGTCCTGCCAAAGGTGAACATGAGGGAGTTCGTCTTCGTCCTCTTTCACGGGGACAAGCGCGAGGTCTACTATGTGGAAAGCCGAAAGAAGTTTCAGCATAATTCGCTCAAATCCCTCTCGGACGGCCATCTCTCCTACGAGCTGGTGGAGCCGCTCATGGAGTGGAGGATCAGGTTCGCTATCGACAAAATGGGCGCTGACATAAACTGGAAGGGGAGGTTCCCGGTCTACAACTTTGGAGGCGGGAGCATGACCTCCTGGAGCGATCACTTCGAGCAGTCGGGCCGCATCTCTGGATTCGTCAGTGTCCCGGGAGGGAGGATGGTGAAGATCGAGGGGATGGGGCAGCGGGACAAGAGCTGGGGTCCCCGCGACTGGCACATTGAGAGCTGGTTCGCGCTCCACGCCCAGTTCGATTCCCTTTCCATAGCCCTCAGGCGTGATATCGTCGAGGGGGTGGTCCATGTCTCGGGAGCCATATCCAGCCCGGAAAAGCATGTAGCCATAGCGAAGGTGGACCTGGAGACCGAGTTTGCAGGAGCGGAGACGAAGATACCAGTCCGCGCTACGACCCGAATCCATGGAGTTGATAGGAGCTGCTACACGTTGCACTCCTCGCTGATCTCTCCCACCAGCTTTGTCAGGTTTGCGAGACCATTCCCGGGCGGGAGCACCGAATTATTCGAGGATATGGCCATCCATGAATGCGAGGAGACTGGAGAGAAAGGGACAGGGCTAATCGAGTGGCTCTTCACCCACACGGGGTAAACTCCTAGGCAATCCTCACAAAGGAGGGGTTTGCTCTTCGAGCAATATTGATCGCCGCATTTGCATCGGCGTGGACCCGATAGCCGCATTTTAGGCACTTGAAGTGAACACCATGGCGGTTCTTCGGGTTTATGAATCCGCATTGGTTGCACTCCAGAGATGTGTGTCTTGGATTGAAATAGCGGACTGGAATTCCGTTTCGTGAGGCCATTCCCTCAATTGCTCTTTGCAGTGTGGCTGTTGGGGTTAAATCTCCGCCTTTCCCAGAAGAAGGAATCAGGTCATCTTCGAGAGAGATGCCGTATTGATATTGCGTGGCTATCTCTTTTAGTTCCTTGCAGATGATACCGATGGCATTTTTTCTATACTTTCTATTCTTTTGATCCCACAGCTTGCTGGATGGTGGAGAGTTGTCAAATGTCTGCCGCAGATGAGTAAGCTGCATCATTTGTGTCTTCCAATCCTTTTGTTCCCTAGGCTTCCCCTTCCAATCTCGCGCCAAGAAGGTTACACCGTGAACTTTCCCGGTGAGGTCCGTTAGAGCTGCCACCACAAGGTGATTCCAGCCGACGCCAACCCCGATCCAACCCTTTGGTGCGAAGGGCTCGGGTGCAGGAAGCTCTATCGTTATGTAGACTCCGTACCACGGCTTATGGGCGGGTTCTGTCAGCCGAGCGCTTTTATAGGATCCTGGCGTTCGGGCGGCTTGGCGAAGCAAATCGTTTTTATGCTCACTGCAGGTCACCAATGCCTTAGCTACCTGACCCTTGTCTGATCCATAGGGAGTTCCTGAAACCTTCAGATACAGGCAAACACTGTTGTTTTCCAGTGCCAGCCAAGACTGCTTATCCAAAGCTAAAGTTATGTAGTCGATGCCTGTTTTAGGAAGATTTTTCATGGCTTGTATGGAGACTTTGTAAAGCTTGTCGGAATAGTCTCTGTAGGCCCTAAGCTCCTTGGCCAAGGCTTGATGATCGGCGCTTTGAACACTCTGGAAAGGGATGTAGCCTTTTATGGTAATGGTATATGTTTTTTGAGTAGCATCCCTGCGGATATCCTTCCTAGGTTGGACAATAGAAGCACCCGTTGGGGAAAGCGAATCCGTCTCACATGTAGTTGGAGAGTTATGCTCTTCAACAATCTCCTTCAATGCACGTTCAGACGGATCGTCAGGTTCAGCCATGGTTTCACCTTTTGGGTAAGGGCTTCCTTTGAACTACCATATTATGGAATGAAAACAGTTCTTCACTTTTAACCTAGTTGCTTTGCTAGCTTGCTGCTGTAGTTTTATCTCACTGAACTTGTGATAATAGGTATATAAGCAGAGATGCACATTATGATAAGCCCAATGTTCAAGATGTTGTGGTATAAACAAACACAACGTCCCAAAGAAAGAATATTGGAATCATTCAGAGCAGGAGTATTCTACGAGTTCAAGGTAGTGATATAATTGATAGATCGCATTAGAGAGATGCAAAGGATAGCCAGTAAAAAGCTTCTTAAAGAAGGGTTAAAGAAGCCTGGCATTCGTGGAGTGAGGTATTGTAGCAGCGATAACAGCTTGGCATCACCAGTGAGCCAATATGAAGAGTTTTTGAATGCCTAAATCCAGTTGAAATACTTTAAAGATGTTTTTCTCTGCTTTATCTCCGAGGACAAGGTTTCAGTCACTTGACTGAGGCTCATGCATGGCCATCTGGCTATGCCCTGTGGACCTTGGAAGCTGCTCTTCTTCAGCCCCTCTGAATCCTGCTCGAGACGTAGAGGCAGCAAGTTGGTTCCAGCCTGTACTTCTTTACCTTCAACGTCCTCTTTTCCTACTACCTAGGGGATATCGGAAGGTTTCAATGCTTGCAACCCCGGTGCTGCTTTGACTCTCTAATTGGATCAATCATGACTACAAAGATTTAGAGTTGTTTCAAATAAAAAGTCGCATGAAATCAGATCTTGTTAATATCCCAGTCACTTTTCCTTCCTCTTCCACAAGAATGGCCGGATAATGTATCATCACCTGCGCGACAACTCTCAAGGGTTCATTTCCCTCATATTTTGGGAGGGTTTCAATAATATCTGCTTCAAGCAACGTCATGTCGCTAAGTTTTTTCAGCCAGCTCCTTTCGTTTCCTTTTTCTGGTGTTAGCATTTTTTTTATTAGGGCATCCTCAGTTATGACTCCAAGATAAGCTTCGTTTTCGCTTCTTACAGGCAGCTGGCTGAATCCATTTCTAAACATCAGTTTAGCAACATCCCTGATCTTGTCATGCGAGTTTGCCCACGTGAGGTCCTTGCCTTTTACTGCCAAATCTTTCACTACTTTATTGTAGGGTATTGGCGAGAGCACCATAAGCAAGAACTCCACCAAACCCTGAGCCTCATAGTACATCAGATTCCTCTCTTCATGGAAGATTTTCCAAATTGAGGTCTGTGGCAATCCGAGTGGCTCGCCGAGAGATCGATCGGAAATTCCCAGCTCCTTTTTCATTCGCTCAACACGGGTGAGGAGTTTTTTTTCATCGGGAAGGGGTTCAAACGACTCCATCTTGATCATCACTATTCTATTTTAGAATAATAATTATTATTTAATATAACTTTATCTTAATATAATGATTGGTAATGACTGTGGGAAAAATGCAACAAAAGCTATTGTCGGAAGAAGAAAATGCTGGAGGCCGAGAAGGTGCTGTGGGACCAGGGTGAATGAAAAATGGCAAGGACTCCGGATAGTTCGCCCTTCATTAAGGGACTCTATATGCAGGCTGTGACTTCGGGCGAGAGTGCTGCAAACATACTGAAGACCAAAAAGAACCTTTCATCCGTAGAGCGGAAAAGACTTGAGCGGATAGTGAAGCAAGGCGAGAGGGCGAAGGAACACCTATGCGAGATGGGGGTCAACATATGAGAAAGCCAAAGCGTCAGGTCTATTCTAAGGGGGAGCTGAACCTAATGATTGACAGCATACTGCACCCCCTGGCCACTGGTGATAGTGCGGTTGCGATCCTGCTGCTTGATGGCCTCCTCCACTCTGCTGTCGAGCAGGACCCCGGGCAGAGCATCCAGAAATTCATCCGCTACAGCCTCCCTCTAATAGTGAAAAATAACCACGATAAGCCCAAGAGGGCAAGAAGAAATTCTCTTATGATTCATGGAGGTGAGAAAAGATGATAACGGATGAAGAATTCAAAGAGGCAATAATCCAGTATGTTAGGGAGCACTACGAGCACTACAGAGAGGCACCCTCTCTAGGGGAGATTATTAGGCACTTCGAAGGCGAGAAGCTGAGCTTCTCTCGCTTCTACAAAGTCTTCCCTAAGGGCATGTCTGAGGTCTGCACGCTGGCTGGTGTACCGGTCCCAACTGAGCGGATGAAGAGGACTGCTAAGGCAATAAGAGCCGGAAAGAACGGACGACAGGTCGCAATCATGACTCAGGGGACGCAGGTACCCTCAAGGGTTGAAGAAGACAGGAAAAATACTTTTCCAACAGGACCAGGCGGTGCGAGGTGTCCAGCAGAAGATTGGCCTGAACATGATGGAGCGAGCAACAGTATCTGGGATGATTTGCTTGACTTGAAAGCCCGAGTAGCGGAAGTGGAGAAGTACCTTATGATAGCGTTTAAGATGGTCAAGTCGCTCGATGCAGTGTGCCCTGAATGCGGAAACAAGCTAGTTCTGTGGAGTTTGTGTACTAACTGCCAGAAGGACTACACAATAACCCTCAATGTCCCAACCTCATAGACCATGTGAGATGATCCACCCAGGTTATGCAACTAATAAGTTTGCGAGAAATTTCAAAAATCCGGACTTCCATTTTTTTAATTTATCTCTTCGCTCTCCGTTTCCCCCTCTACTCTAAGCAAACATTAGTTCAATATTAAGGGGCTCTTTAATGATTTCTGAGAAGTGGAAGGGGAAGCAAAACAAGGAGGGGAGATAGCACGTTATCATTTTTGGGTGCTCGCTCCACCAACGTTCTTAGACGTTCCTGAACATTCCAGACTCGTTTTAAACACGCTCTGGTACACTCTGTCCCGCTCTGAGACGTTCCAAGACGCTCTGGGACGATGTCCTCACTCTAAGAATGTTCCAGCAACAGCCTGCTGGGTATCCCTAGGCAGATGCATAAGAATAGAGAAAGGAAGAGTGGAAGACGCAACGGGTGATAAAGTGGACTGGGTGGGATTTGAACCTCAGACTAGTGAAAGCAATATCTGCTATCTCTTCTGTTTTAATGACTGAGGGTACTTTTCATCAAAACAATCGACTGAATTGGTAAGTATCGACTCAACCAAGTTATCTAGTATCGGTGATACCCAATAAGGACCTGCTGTGCCTGTGCTTTCGAAGAGCCTTGTCCTCGCGTTAAAGGGGGGAAGGGGGTTGATGAACTGGGTATAGTCCTTGCTGCCAAAGACGTAAATTGCAGTTGGATTGAACCGAGCAAATATTGCATTACATATTGCCGTCAGACTCTGTCCCCATATTTTTGCAGTATATGGGATATCATTTTGGTGGGCAATCGTGTAATTGAAGGACGCCTGATAGGATTGTGCTTCCTCGAAAGCATCTATTATTCCATAACCGCCTGAAAGGAAAAACCATTCTACGTCGTTGGTATTGAGTAGAAATGATTTGATTTGTGGATATCTTTTTCGACGTATTGCTCGATAGGCACTTCCTGCATTGACATATAGATCAAAGGCATACGTTTTTTCAGTTCCTAGGCATGCTCGCGGATCTCGGAATATTCTTTCTCTTGTAGTCAGTAGGGAAGGAAGTAGGCGCTCCTCTAAATAATAGGAAGGACATGTTATCTTGGAACCTTTATCGATGGGGATAAACGGATACTTCGAGGCTGAACACGATGTAATGACAATGATGGTCAGATTACATCACCTGTTTGCTCTCATGTGTGATCCACATACTTTGGAAGCCTGCTAAATTTTAACATATATTTTTTATGCAATTCTTCTTCAACGGCGCAGGGTCTTTCAGTTGTTGCCCATCTTACAACTATCTTAGAGGTATCCTCTTTTTCCCGGATTTTCTCCCCAGCTGAATGCGGCAATTTCCCTTTTGCCAACCCCTGTTTGACCCGCATTCTTAGGTTGGACGCTTTCCCAATAGTAAGCCTCTCTTCCTCTTCTAGAAGTTTAGCCTCATAAACACCTGATTCGTTAGGAACGCTTATCCCAAAATTGAACCTCAAGTCAACTTTAAGATCGTCCCACTTTGCCCAATCGGTCCAATCAAGGGTGATTTTTGGTATTTCAATAATTTCCTTATCCATGGTTATTTACACGCTCCCTTAGAGATACTTCTAGACTGTAAAGTATGAACCTAATCGTTGTTGTCTCTCGCTGAAATCGGGACACATCTTTGACAGTTCTTTTTTGAACCTCTTTGAGTGGTTAAATTCCGATAAATGAGCAAATTCGTGTAGAATTATATACTCTGAGAGTTCCTCAGGCAGGGCTATCAGGTGCCAGTTGAAAGTGAGATCACCGTTCCTAGAGCATAGCCCCCACTTGCTGATGCTTCTGATGTAGATGTTTTTTACCTCAACATCAAAACGCTTGGACAATTCATCTACTTTGCCTCTCACATAGGAACTGGTTTCAGACTTCATCCAGTTATGAATCAAGCTCTGGGGATCAGCACCCTCGTTGATATGGACTATGAGTTTATTACCTGTAAATTCGACATCGCCCAGCCTGCCCGATTCGCTTTCCCTCTCGATAGGATAATACTTGCCCCTGTAAAGGATGCGATTCGGCTCGATAGTCTTCTTCGACCTGCTCAGCTCATCATATTTTCTCTGAATCCATTTGCTCTCCTTTTTCAGAAAGTCCTCAACATTGATCTTCTCTCCGCTCGGGATAACGACTTCAACGGTAAGGTCCCTTCTGATTTTTAGAGTGGCATTCTTGCATCTGTCGCTGGTCTTGGCTAGATATGTAATGCTAAGGTCACCTAGCTTCAATTCTGGCATGGGCACTACCTATGGGTTGTATTTGACCAGAAACTTCATCATCTCTGTGCTCATTCGTGAAATCTCTTCTGTTTTTAACTCCGTAGAGTATTTTTCAAAGTTGTGTTGGAAGACCTTCTCCTCCGTCTCGTTATAGACCTTGACCTTTTTATACCAACCAGGGAACAGGCTCTCTCCCAAGCTTTTGCGAAGATCTTTCACATAGCCTACGGTTTCAGTCTCCTTGACAGACGGGAGATGCTTCTTCACAACATTAAGCAGGGCGAACTCTTCCTTTGTCGCCCCGAGCTTCTTGCCGTGCTCCTCTACGGCAACCACCTCATTGATTAGCTGCTGCATGTCATTGATGAGCTTGCTCTTGTCTGTGGATTTGAGTATCCTCTCCATCCTTTCGCCGAGGGTTTCGTATATGGGGTTGGTCTCGAGGTTTATCCTTATGGTGTACTCGAGGGCTTGCCTCATCTCCATAACTTTTTCCTCGGTGGAGTATCCCCTTTCGTTGAGTTTCTTTATGTATTCGCTGTTGATGTCGAAGGTTGGAAGATTCTTTTCCAGTTTGTCGATGATCAGCTTCTCTCTGATGAGGTCCTTTGTTTTTTCCTCATAGTCCGCTAGGTCTGAGACATTCCTATTGCGAAACTTGTTGTAGGCTTCATTATTCTCGATTAACCAGGAATAGTCATCCATATACTTGAAGAGCATGGGATCGGGTGCCAGAGTCTCGTATAACATCTTCAGCTTCGATAGTTTGCCCTTGAACTCCTTGAATGTCTCCTCGTCTTTCAGTATTGCTATGAATTGCAGAATTGAGCTTCGGCTGCCATCTCTGGGAACATCACGAAACATCTTCAGGAGAGAGTTGATTGTTCTGTCAAACTCTTCCTTGAGGATGTCGTAGTTGTATGCGACGCCTTCTATGTCCTGCTCTTGGAAGTTGAGAGCTTTAACCAAATTATTGAATATGCCCACATAATCGAATATGATCCCTGCTTCCTTCCCATGATAGGGTCTATTGGTTCTGGCTATCGCTTGGAGGAGCTTGTGGTCCCTCAGAGGTTTGTCGAGATACATCACCTGCTCAATGGGTGCGTCGAAGCCAGTGAGCAGCATGTCAGTCACGATGAGAATGCGGGGGTTGGTTCCTTTCTTCTGGAAGTCTATTCTGGCTACTCGAAACTGCTCGGTGCTATCCATATGGTATTTCCTGAGCAGTCCGGGGTCATTGAGCCCTTTGGTGTAGATAACGGAAGAATACTCAGGGGGGAGATACTTGTCCAGGGCTTCCTTGTATAGGGCACACCCTTCCCTATCTACTGCCACTAGCTGTGCCTTGAATCCATTGGGTTCTATATGGGCTTTGAAGTGCTCTGCGATGTCTTTGGCGACAGAATCCATCCTATCCTTTGATTTTAACCATGTTCGAAGGGTTGCACTCTTCTCGAGCACCCTGTCCTGCTCCTCTTCGGTGAGGCCAGCAGTTATTTGGTAAAATTCCCTGTCCAGGGTTTCTTTGTCGACATGGGCCCTCGGCAGCCTGGCTTGGTATACCAAGCGGACTGTCGCTCCGTCCTCGATGGATTGCTTGATTCCATACTTGTCGAGGTAGATTTCACCCGTTGGGCAGAATGTCCTGAAGGTGCTCTTCCCACACTCGCTCTTCTCGATCGGGGTGCCAGTGAACCCAAAAATGAAGGCATTGGGGAATGCTTTCCGCATCCTCATCGCAAGTTTCCCATACTGGCTCCTGTGGGCCTCGTCAACAAAGATGATGATGTTTTTCCTCTCGCTGAGCACATTCTCGATGTCTTCGAACTTCTGAATGGTGGTGATGATAACTTCTCTGCTGTCTTTCATCAGCTTGTCTCTGAGGTCTTTGACACTTTCCGCTTTCGAAGTGTAGGGGAAATCGACATTCGAGAATGATCCCCATAGCTGTTTCTCTAGGTGTATCCTGTCCTCGATAAGCAGAATAGTGGGGTTGTCCATCTGAGGTGCTTTCTTCAGCTTCCACGCTGCCAGGAGCATGGTCAATGACTTACCCGACCCTTGGGTATGCCATATAAGCCCGCTCCTTACTTTCCCCTCGAGAACACGGGAAACAATCTTGTTGGCAGCGATTACCTGCTGATACATAGCAATCTTCTTTCTGACCTGCTCCATCTCCTTCTCGAAGACGATGAAGTTTTGGACAAAGTCGAGGAAGAACTCTCTTCTGAAGAGGTTCTTTATCGAGTTCTCTAGGGGGTCTTCGTATTCCCTGCTCTTCCATTGAAAATACTTGTCTTGAGTTATCCAATCGTATCTGAAGTTGATACCGTCCGTGGCACATGCCAGGGCGAGATACTTGAAGAACTGGGGAGCTTCCTCGTTGTATCGGAGTATCTGCTTTATCCCTTCGTGGTAATCAAGAAGCTGATGGGCGGGTGCCTTCGCTTCTATAACGACTAGAGGGATACCATTTACCATTAGAACAATGTCGAATCTGACATTCTCATAGCCAGAGAACTTGAACTGATTTGTTACAACATACTCGTTATTGCCAGGGTTGTCATAATCAATGAGGCGTATTGTTTGAGCGGTTTCACCCTGGCGTAGGATAATACTTTTCTCTCCCTTTACCCAATCAAAAAAATCGCTATTGCCATAGATGTTGTTGGAAATCACCCGCAGTTGATTGATAACTCTATCAACATCGGAATCGTTTCTGATAACTGAATTGAACTTTATTATTGCTCTTTTCAATGAAGGGAGATGAAATGGTTCATCAGCGTCTCTAACCATTTCATTTGGTGGAACATACTTCCAACCGAGTTCAACGAGCCAATCGATTATTGGCTTTTCAACGGTCTTGAACTCGGTAAAAGGCATTTAATTCACCTTAACTCTTAATCTGCCTGTAAGAAGGTCACTCATTAGCCCTTTTTTTAGGCTGTCTAATTCTTGTATTATATGCAGATCATTTTCTATTTTAGCATCAACATTGGAAAGTATTGATACGATGTAATCTTGTTCAAATCGTGTGTTTGGTAACGGTATAATTATTGACAATAAGTCACTGGAGCTGAAACTCACTTGAAATACAGCGGGTTTTAGTTTCTTTTTTATTTGTTGTGAGATCTCGCTTAACATAAGAATATATTTCACGCAATGCGGGTTGATGTTATGATTTATTGTTAAAGCAAAGTTATTGAAACCGATAATATATTTATCATCATTGCCTTCATACATGGCAACTTTTCCTATCTTTTCAGGACTGTTAACACAATTTATTATTATGTCATTAGATTTAATATAATATTTATTTTTGTCATCAATTAATAACTCATCTAAATATTTTATGCTATTAAAATTTAATATATTGTTATCATCGATGCAATCAGAAGTGATGTATCCGATGCCTTTTTTTTCGTTGTTTGTCGCCTGTGAAGGTCCCCTTTTAATAACATCCACTATCTTTCCAAGTTCATCTATATTCCATTGTTCGGGGATCTCCCCAATCTCTGTCTGCTTGAATCTGGTATGCCTTATCCCTTTTGTGAGAAGTTTTTGCATTAATGCCTTTTTTATTTTTTGATTCCCATGAATTCTCATCTGCGTTATTTTGATCTGTTGATCTACTGACCACAATATTGCGACGATTTTTTGTTGCTCTTCAATTTTTCGAGGCACAGGTATCTTTATCTTTCGTATACTTTCCAAATACAGCCCTTTTCGAGTGGTTGAGGTTTGAAGAGCCTCCATTTGATATTTAGTCATTGACAAATGTAAAAGATAAGCCAGAAAATAAGAATTAATTCGAGTTGCGGGTCGTAATAAGGCTACACTTCGCACTATATTGAACTCTTCTTGAGTTTCTACAACTGCAGTTCTACCAAGAGTCCCTACGCATGTCAGCAAAACATCCTTATCTTGTGGATGGCATCTTTTCATTTCTTTTCTATGTTCTTCAATCGATATTTTGTCGACATTGTCAAAATGGATTTTATCATCATAGATATTCTCAACTTTTATTAAAGCAATGCCATTAGGAGCTTTTTTAGGAGTATTGTGAAAACCATCAGTTATATCAATACAAACATGACCATTTCCAAGTTCCAATAAATCCCAATCTTCGGGGATCTCCCCAATCTCTGTCTGCTTATACCCTGGCTTACTGCTCATAGCCAAGTTCCTTCATGAAACCCTTCACTTTTTCTTCGATAGCCTTCCGCTCTTCTTCAAGTTTCTTCAGTTCCTGCCAGACCTTGGCTATATCGACAGGTTCCTCCTCCTCGAAGACATTAACATACCTCGTCACGCTGAGGTTGAAGTCATTCTTCTGTATCTCAGGAAGCTCCACAACCCTGGCATATTTTTCAATGTCCTTGAAACCTGAATAAGTCGAGATAACCTTTGAGATGTCTTCGCCTCTCAATCTATTCATATTCTTCAGCTTTTCAAATCCTTTCGCAGCATAGATGAAAAGAACCTTCCCTTTCCTTTCCTTGGGTTTGTTACAGTTGATGAATATAAGACAGCCAGGTGCTCCAGTGTTGTAAAATATCTTCTCTGGCAATGCTACAACGCAGTCGATCAAGTCCTCCTTAATCACCTTCTCCCTGATCTTCCCTTCGGCTCCTCCCCTGAATATGGCACCCTGATCCAGCACCACCCCCATCCTACCGTTCGATCTTAAACTGGCAATCATATGCTGTATCCACCCCCAATCAGCGGTGCTGTTGGGGGCAATACCATAGGTGAATCTTCCGAACCTATCGTTCTCCATCAGTGGCTTGAAACCATCCTGATTCCACATCGGATTAGCAAGAACAATTTCGAACCTCTTGAGGGAAGAACCATCAAGGAACTTTGGGTCGACGAAGCTGTCACCCTGGCGTATGTCAGCCTCCATATCGTGGAGTATGACATTCATCGATGCTATTGCCCAGGTGTCGCCGTTTATCTCCTGGCCAAAGAGGAAGAGTTTCTTCGGGTCCTTCTTGTTTTCCAGAAGGTGATAATGGGAGACTATCAGCATTCCTCCGCTCCCGCAACAGGGGTCGTAAACCTCGCATCCCTCGCCAGGGTTCAATATCCCGACCATCACCTTGACGACTTCCCTTGGGGTATAGAACTCACCAGCCCTGGCAGGAGCTTCCTCGTTGAACTGCTTCAGGAGATACTCGTATGCGTTCCCCAGCATGTCAGGGGAGACTTGATCGTTTCCGAGCTGAAGTTGGCTAAAGTGCTCGATCAGCCGGACTAGCCGATCCTGGGGAATCTCGTCCTGCTTATTAAAATCGATTCGGTTGATAACCCCGTCTAATGGTGGATTGTTCTTTGCGATGGATGCTAGGGTGTCGTTCAGCTTCTGACCAACATTCTGGCTCTGCTTCCGTATATCCTCCCAGAGACACCCCTCGGGGATGATAAACCTATGGAACTTCTTCTTTGCGATCTCCTCGTTTCCATACTTCTTCAACAGCTCCTGATACTCTGTAAGATAGACATCGGATAATCTCTTGAAGAATAGCAGGGGGAGAACATAATCACCATACTTCTCTGGCTTCACTGCCCCCCTGAGGATGTCCGCAGCCTTCCATAATACCTGTTCAAGACCCTGTTGATTGAGACCGTCGTCAATGAGTTTTTTTTGCATTTAGTTCACCTTTGCTCGCAGTCTACCAGTGAGAAGCCCTCTCATTAGCCCTTCTTTTATCTCCAATAAATTGCATGATATTCGTGACATATTTTCTATATCACCATCAATGGATAAAAGAATTCTTGTTATTTTTTGTTGTTCAATAATAGGTGGTGTTTGAATAACGAGTGTCGATAGTATTGACGCATTTATTCCGCTCTGTGCACTTCCTACCTTCTTTTGACTAATTTGATGCCAATAATATTGGGAATTGAAAAAATATTGAAGAAATTCAGGGGTTATTTCTCTTGTGGGTCTAACCCTGATAAGATAAGAAGCAAAAACTGCCTTTGGGACATTTCTTATTAAGAGACTTTTTCCTGTGGTCGCTCCTGTTCTGGCAAAGAGGATGTCCCCTTCGTGCAATTGGTATTTAAGGAATAGATCATCAGAGCATTCGCAATATGGAACGGTATTCCAATCTACTTTTCCGTCTTGAATATCTGTAATTCGAAGAAATTTAATTCCTGTTTGTGCTTCTTTTGCACTTTGAGTGTAACCGTATTCTGGTTTTTCGCATATACTTGATAATATATTAATTTTCCACTCTTCAGGTATCTCCCCGATTTCTGTTTGCTTAAATCGGGTGTGACCTACGCCTTTGATCAGGAGCTGGTGCATGAGACCCTTTTTTAAAGTTAGGGCTTTCGCTATATTTTCAGCAGTCTTTTCTATAGCATCGTCGACTATTGAAAGGATTGATGCAATAATATCTTGTTCATGAGCAGGTGGTAACCTGATTATTTGTGAATAACATTCGACTCGGTTTAAGCCTGGCACGCCAGTTGCTGCATTCAGTCGGTGAAGTTCTAAAAAAATGAGCAGGTAGTATAACCACTTCAAATTCATTTTGTCATCTTTTACGGAAATATAATATGTAGTATCTATTGCCCAAAAATTTGTAGTGACCCATTGTATTGCCCCAACAGTTCCCTTTCGCCCTACGACTATCCCTGGCTGCGTAACCATTGATTCATTATGAAAACCAACAATTCCGTTTGAGCCAAATACAGGAATTTTCCCATCTATTCTTTTTTGAACAGGTAGGCTTCTACCATATTCAAGTGAAATAATATCTCCTAATTTCTTAATTCCCCATTCTTCAGGAACCTCTCCAATCTCTGTCTGCTTATAGCCTAGCTTACTGCTCATAGATTCAATATCCTGCTAGAGTTGGGTTTTCTAATCGCACATCTGGGCAAGTCTTACATTTAAGATAAACTGATTTACTCCTTATTTCCAAAGTTCAATTATGTCAAAACAGATGGACTCGTCTTCCACTCTGAGGGAGGGGCACCTGTTTTTGACATGGAATGGCAAACCGATTATGTCTTTTAGATTCGATTCAACTACAGATAAAGGAATTACATTAGGGCCATCAATGGAAGGCAATGATATTCATTTAACAGTATGGGAAAATATGGGTAAAGTCCGTTATCATGTCAGACATAAGGGGATCAAGGAACCTGCTGACGAAAGCCCTCTAAGTGCTCAAAAATCGTCGAAACTTGTTGCTAATGATATTGAAAAAATGATAAAAAAACGACTAAAAACATATAATCGGGATAGTCTCTGTTGGGCCTTTACTTTTCCTAGGTGGGAAAAAATAAAGTCAATTTTGCCAAAAACTGACTTAGCAGGCAACGTCTATGTGCCTCTAGAAATCAACTTTGCACAGTTGGACATGGATTTTTCAAAAAGTGATCTTTGGATAAGGGTTCGCATTCAAGAGCTTCTTACAACTGAACCTTTTTTTGGCTTTAAGGAAATTAGAAGGGAGCTCAGATTAGTTAAACCAATTTCTAAGAATCAAATGCTAGCCTGGCCATTATCTAAGGTAGATGAAATCCAAAGGTATATGTTGGAAGTCTTCGGAATTGACCAATTTTTCCAATATCTAGAAAATACTCCTGAAGGGAGGCAATATATTTCTCAAGCCCAAAGCAAATTAAGACAGTTGATTGGACTATAGCAGCTTTTAGTAATCAATTGCCTGTTTTAATTTTCAGACTCGTCAATCCATTTTAATCGCAAATTTGTTGGTGGATGAGTTTCTGATGGTTCATCAAGATTTTGATTATCTTCCAGTGCCAATAGTGCTGTTTTTATTGCATCTTTCCCTACATATCTTACTGCAGCGTGATCAGCCCTTTTTTCGAACCACCATTGAATAGGTGCGAGAGCTATCATCATATATGCAAATAAACCTAGATCAATAATTATCGGGTTCATGTTATACCAACTAAAATACAGACAAATCATTATTGGAAGAATGTAAATGATCTGGATGAATCTGTGTTTTTCCTTTATATGCCAGAATTCATGGGCACCTACAGCTTTGATCTGTTCCATACTAAGTTTCCTAAGAAGCTCATCACCCATGAAGAATTGTTTCCCCCAAACATAAGCATTGCAGAGGTTTGGGATGACTTTCATTCCATCTATTCTGAGTTTCATTTTTCTTGAAAGAATTGCTAGCTCATTAGGAAGAGGTTGTTCAATGCCCTTATTTCTGAAGGTGAACCTGATTTGACTTGCAAATAAAGGATAATAACAGTAAATAAACAACTCCGCAGAAACTAACATGACAATCGAAGAAAAGAGCTTGACCAAGGGAATATTGAAGGCGGTAAAGAGGGTAATACTCGCAACAAGAATACTACAGATTATCAATCTTTTCCAAAAGCCTATTTGAACATATTTTACATATGCCTTGACTTGGCTAGCCTTCATCAGATCTACTCCCTTCCTCAATTTTTTCTTTTATCCTTTCTTGCAACTTTGAGATTTGATCGACGTCATCAGAAAAATGGAATCCCTTTTTTATCATCAAGTCAATATACTCGCTTCGGCTCATACCCAGTGCCTTCGAAGTTGTATCCATTTTCCCGATTGCTTCTTCTGACAAGGCCAGACTCACAATTTTTTTTGGCATGAATATATTATTAATATTAATAGTCTTATTAAGATAATGGTTTTTATAGTAGCACCCAAGTGACTATCGAGACCACTTATATGGGATTAGAATTAGACTAGCAATCACTTATTCATATCTTGAAACAGATCGCTTGAATTCCTTTTTCTCTTCATTCTTCTCATTCTCCGCAATTGCCTTTTGGACGCTAATCTGCAGGTTCTGGAAAGCTGTGTTCTTGGGAGAGAACTCCAAAGCCTTGCTGATCGCCCTCGTTGCCTCCTCCAACCTCTTCTGACCATAAAGCCGCTTGGCAAGGCTATAAAATATTACTGGGCGCTCGCCAATCATCTTTGCCAAAGAACTCCTATATTCCGCATCATTTGGCGACAGCTTAACCGCACCTTCCATAGTCGAGATGGCTTGGTCGATGCTGTCGGGATAGAGTTTCTTCGCCTCTTCAGCAAGTAACTGTGCCCTGTGGTAGTTCGCCAGCTCTTCCAGCTGCCGTGCCAGAGATTGGTTGTTTGGGTCGAGTGTAATCGCCTCGGCAACCAGCATCATTGCAAACCCAAAATTCTTCCCTCTAGCATACCCCTCCGCAGATGGCACCAAAAAAGAGGGGAAGGGTTGCCTTCCAGTATCGCCCTTATTGGCTTCAGATGCTTTTTCCGACAGGGTAGATCGTTTGTCTGGATATTGGCATGTTAATGATTCTGCACACTTCAAAGCAACTGTAAAGTTGCCTGATTTGATATTAGCGAGTATTTTTTCCGAGAGCGCTGCTGGGTCAAGGCTCCGTTCGATCTCTTCTCGCGCATCTTTGTAGGTATTACTGCAGGGGGCGTAACTGATTGCCAGCTTTATCTCATTCAACGCACTGATGAAGTCACCAGCCTCCTTGTAGGCCAGCGCTTTTTCGTAGTAACCATATGCAGTTCTTCGCTGATCAAGCGCCATTAACGTTCTCTTTTCTTCGTTCTAAGAAATAATCATTCCTTAAATTCTCGTCCTGCCTTAGCCGTGATAGTTCGCATGTTTCAAGGATTAATAACATCCAGCAACAAGAGCCTATTTTTCATCTAATTTCTGAAAGAAATATCCACGCCGTATTTCAAGTGCGCCTTCATATCTCAGAGGATGCCTTTCAAAATCTTCTGTCATTGTATGTACTTTGTTCTGCTCCTCCAGTGCTTCTGTTGTTCTCCCTAATTGGATAAGCGCTTCTGTTTTCGCCTGATGAAATTCCGAGCTATCGGGAAGTAACTCCAAAGATGAATCAAACTCCATCAATGCTTTTTCGTAATCCTTCATTGATGTGTGAACCAGCCCTTTGAAGTAGTGATAATCGGCATTTCTTGGGTTGAGTTCTATAGCCTTATTCATCTCATCAATGGCTTCATCAAAGCATCCCAATAATGCAAGGGTGTCTCCCTTTTCAAAGTGAGATTGCACATTCCCAGGTTTTAATTTGATCGCATTATCAAACTCAACCAAGGCGTTTTCGAAAGAACCAAACTCAGCCATGCATTTAGCCAACCAAAGATGCAGGCGATAGTCTTTTTGATTAAGCCTGACCCCTTTTTCAAATTGAGTACATGCGTCTGGAATTTGATCCTTATCAAAGAGCACTATTCCTTTCTGCAAAAACTTGTCTGCTTTCTTTTGGTTCATCAATCCTCTTCCTCGACAATCCTGTTGGACAAGGTTATACGATATGCATTTTCCTTTTTCGCGAGGCTTGCGATGTCCTGGTCTATTTCGTCATGCGCGATCCGCGATGATATTGCAGGATAATTAAGCATCGACAATTCATCGTAAAGGCCCTTTTCTCTTATGAGCGAAATCAACTCTCCCTTATCCTCAGGGAAGCATATTCGGACGTATTCCTTCACTGAGGCTTTTTTGTTTGAGCCGTACACCCGGCTTAATCCTTTTTGCAATGCAAACTCAACGAGCTCGCCTCGCAACTCCTGAATTTCCTTATTGGCAGTGCTCATTAATTCCTGCAGCTTAGCTAGCCTGTCCACTAGCTTTACGCCGTCATCGTTCTTGAACTCTTTGACGGTCTTTTCCTCCAGTTCAACTTCATGCATGAACAGGGGACAGCGTTCCCGGTAGAGGCAGTAGTCGCACAAGGCGCTTTCATTCGGAGTAAAGTTTTGGCAAGATTCAATTTCTTTAATTCGCTCCATGACATCCTGCTGGAGCTGCTCCAACTGCTTGTGTGTTCGCTCAGAGACAACCTCCTTATCGAAGGCAAGCATATGCCAGACCAGATTGATTTTTTTAGCATCTTTGAACTTGTCCTTTACCCAGAGAGAGTACATGGCCAGCTGTCTGTCATCATCTGCCTCCTCCTGATCCTTCAGCCTGTTGCTGGTCTTGTAATCGCAGACGTAATACTCATCGCCTTTGCAGCCTAGTCTGTCTATCCTGATATGGTAATAATTGCCATCGGGCAGGGGCAGCATCTCTTGCGTTTCTAGGCCAATTACAGTCATCTGATCAAAGGGTTTGTAATGATTGTAATAGTCTGAGAGGAATTTTTCGCCCATCTTTTTGTAATTCTGTTTAGTGTATTCGCTCTTAGTGATCTGAATTTCATCGGTCCATTCCTTCGCCCATAGCTTGTCATAATAGGCGAGCAAATCATTTAGCGAGTTCATCTTTTGATACTTTAGATCTCTGTAAAGCTTCTCAAGAGTCCTATGTACGAGATTTCCTAGGAATGCTTCAATCGTGTTCGGCGTCTCGACTTCAACGCGTTCGATGTATGCAAGTTTATACTTGTAGCGGCATTGTTCAAAGGTGCTAAGTTTTGAGTTAGAGTATGTAGCCATTTCAACCACTATAATGGTGTCTATTGCGAGTCAAACCTTAAAACAGATTTGTCAGCAACGAAATGGAAGTAAACGAGTATTATGATGCTTCAGTCATAAAGTCTGACATTATCTGTTTCAATTGCTCTTTGACCCCAGCAATGTAATCTTCGTATCCAATTTCGTTGCAGTCGTCTAGGTGAAGGTCAACGGTTCTCGCGTAGATTTTGACCTTGCTTGAGTCCTCTCCTGTAAGGTCCCGTACCAAGGTCAATTCCCTGTCAATTTCTGAGGCTTCTGATTTTGGATAAATAAGGCAGCATGCTTTGCTTTTCCGCAATGCCAAGCTGTAAGCTATGACCTGATAGTAATCTGCATTTGCTGGATCCTTCTTATATTTAGTATCAATTATGAAAGGATATTCCGCTTTACCCTTACGCAGCACAATGTCTGGTTTCGTTACTATTGTCTTTTCCTCAACGAGTTTGTTGAAGCGAGGTTGTCTTTCGATTATTAAATCTTTGAATTCAGTGCCTATGACTTCTTCGACCATTTCAGTGATAAAATCCTCATAAACTTTATTCATGTCTACTATGAAGTTGAACCCTCTCGACTCTCCTTTGTAAACACTTCTGATGAATCTCTCTTCAAGGATGAGCCTGGACAGACGGATTATATCTTCATAGTGTTGGTTAATTCTGTTGAACCTGATGAAGCTACATTCATGAGGATCCATGTTAACTAATGTAATGAAATCTTTTAGTGCTATTTCATGCCTTCTCAACTTACTTCTTAACTTCTGATCGAACTTTATAAGGGATATAAGGGAATGCAAAGCGCTTAGAACCATTTGATTTTCCTTGTTGTCAAAAGTGAGATCCTCGAATTCGCAAAAAAACCTTGACTTGTAGATCATGTTCTTCTTTATCTGACCCTTGATTAAGATCTTGCCTTTTGCAAAGCGCGCGTTCTCCTGTTTTCTAACATATTTTCTCAGTAGCCCTTTTCTAATTACATCGTCGAGCTCTTTCTGGAAGAATCGCCCTAAAATGTCAAAGAAATTCATACCTTCTTTGATTTCAATTGGAGTTTCTGGGTCGTACAGAAATTCTTCTTCGTCTTTCAAGGAGCTGAGTAAGTAAAAGAGGTTCGTATTCACTTTCGTGGAGAAATGTATTCGTTTCTCTGAAAGTTGAATTATGCCTGCGTAGGGGCCAACTGTGATCTTGGGTTTGTATTCATGGTCGCTTAGACGAGTGTAGGTAATTCTGATATTTTTTTTCGAACCTCTGTTAAAGTATTTGCTATGAAGATATGCCTCATCTTCTTTTGACGGATAGAACTCCAGTTCTTTCTCTAATGAATTCTCTGGGACTGTAATTAATTCTTCAGCCATTTGTGGAGCCTGCTTTGTTAAGCACTAGGTCCAGAAAACTATCCAGTTCTTCTATCTTTGTGAAGCCTTTTATGCCAATTCTGTTGTTAATGTAGAGATTTTGTTCTGTCACTTCAAGAGCTTGAAGTATCTTGTCATAATCACAGTCAAAGTACTCCTCTAGCAAGGGAAGAATTTCGTACTGCCAAACTCTCATTAAGGCGCCTTGATCAAACACTCTAAAGAAGAAAGAATGACCTATTTGTTTGTCTCTCCCTAGTTCTTTGATTATTTTACCATTGATTTTTGTGACAGCATCAATGGATTTACTTAGATATTGATAGACATCGTTCTGTTGGAGTACTGCTTTGTTTCGCTCCATATGATTAGATCGTAATATGTCAAAATCTGGAGGCACCTCCACGAAGCCGAACCTTCGTCTGAGCGCAATATCTACAAGAGCAATACTTCTATCAGCTGTGTTCATCGTTCCTATTATATGCAGATTTGGTGGGACGCTAAATTCATCATTTGAATATGGGAGTCGAACGACTATTTCGTTTTCCTGAGCTAACCTCTTGTCTTTTTCTAGTAGAGTAACTAGTTCCCCAAATATCTTTGATGCATCTCCTCTGTTGATTTCGTCTATGATAAGAACAAAGTCCTCTGCTTTGTCCCAAATGTCATTTCTGATTGCTTCTCTTAATTTGCCTTTAACCTTGCTCTGGTACTTCTCAAATATGCTTCGCCATTGGTCTTCCCAAGGTTCCAAGCTTCCATTTAGGTTTTCTCCGATTGCTTTCGCTAACGCAAGGGTACAGATTTTCTTAAATATCCCCCATTTTCTGATGTAGCTTATTTCTCCATTATTTTCTGCTTTTCCTTGGTCAGTGTTGACAGTTATTCCTTCAATGAACTCTTCATAGCTGTAAGAGGGGTGGAAGGTAATGAATTCTAGACGCCCCTCGGTGCGAAGCTGGTTGTATTGAGCATGAAAATCATTCTCAGACATATTTCTAACTCTCCTTTATCTGATTTAACTTTGCTCCTATCAATTTCGAAAACATTTGCTCGAATCTCCTATGGTTCTCTCCCATTAGCTTGCGTGCTACGTAACAGATAACCTACTGCAAACCTTTGAGCCTCGTAGGTTTTGCCAGTACCTGGCGGGCCATACAAAATAATCTGTTTCTTCTCCTGCAATAATTTAAAAAAGGGTGATTCGCCATCTTGTTGTCCGCGTCTGTTTACTGCTGAACCGAAGCTGACTTCAAGTCCTGCTTTTTCAAGACTTCTCACAAGAGCTAGTTTGTCATAATTCTCTGCACAAATCAATATTGTTCCCGGAACCTTAACTTTCTCATCAAGAGGAGGAGGCAATTTTGATCTATTGAAGTTCCTTGGTTTTTCCCACCATACTACTTTGCGCTGGTTGGCATATCCTAATTCTCCATTTATGTTTCCAACCCTGTTCTTGTCATCGAAGTAGTAATCGCCTTCAATCTCTCCTATCATGGCAACGGTATTATTCCTACTATAAGCAATTATAAGATCCCCTTTGTGGATTTTATCTCTAAAGGTAATCAGCTGATTTGCGTCTTTTAGACTACTTAGATTAGAACCACCCCACTTTGCTTGACTAATTTGCTGTATTTCATCTTTTGTTTTACCAGTTAAATCACCGAAATCAGTCCAACCTACTGCGACAACTCCATCTTCGTAAAGGATCTCAGCTGCCCTTTTAGGATCTTTATGATGGGTAACTATCTTAATTACTTGCACATTGGTTGTTTTTTCTACAATGTCGAATTCTTTTCTTTTTAGGAAGTTGTTTGTCTCATCACCCCCAGAGAATTGCGAAGGGTCTAATTCACGACCATTAGCGAACTTATTTGCTAAGGAAATTACGTACTTTGGGGGAAAGTGTTCTCCGTTGTAAAGAATACTCCATGCAGTCGATTCGCGATAAGGTGGGATCTTGCCTTTCTTTATCTCGCTTATAGCTTGGAGAATGTGTTGACGAGTAATGTTTGACGGAATCACAAGTCAAGCCTCATCAAGCCATTTACGACATTTATTTTCTGTTGGCGATTCTTAGTCATCAATTTCACCTATTGTCTTTGTCAGACAGGAATTCTACAGCAAGTTTTTGAGCTTGAAAGGTTTTCCCCGTGCCAGGTGGACCATACAAGATCACCTGCTTTTTCTCAGATAGCAATTCGACGAAGCCCTGAGGTGCTTTTTTCATGACTGGTGCGATGGTCCCTAGCGTCTTGAGAAGCGTTCTCAATTTTACTAGATGCTCTTCTGCTTCATTGTTCGGAGGGTTCAGTTTAACAATTTTCTCATATCGATCTATCACATCTTCAAGGATTCTTTTTGCGTTTGAAGGTTCAAGATAGTTGAATCCTCCTTGTCCGACTCTCTGGCCGTTCAAGTGAGGCTCAGAAGCATCTAGGTAGGTTTCAGGCAAGAACCCGAAAGACACTCTTCTATCGCCTGAGATGTTGAAATAAACATTCCCTCCTATTGCTGTGTTTTTATCTAGAACTCCTTTCTCCAAAAACTGGGCATTTCCGTAGATTCCAACAATCCTTCCATTGGAATGGAAAAAGATGATTTTTCCTTGACCTTTGTTTTCAGCGAAAGCTCTTGGTGTGCCATGGCACTGAAAGAATCCATAGACTACTTCTGGCGTATCGACTGCTTTATCGAATTTGAAGTCTAAGGTTTCATGAGGCATATTTCCCTTTGCAACGTATCTGTACCCTGATTTTGGTGGTATTTGGGGTTCCATCCATCGATGGTCATTCCAAGCAAGATTAGCAACAATATAGCTCCCATGAATGAATTCATTCTTTGAGCTGGGTTCTTCGAAGGCTGAATAGATAAAATTATAGATTGGCTCAAGTTTTTTGAAATCTTCAATTATTGAGTTAACCAATTGAGGAGACGTTACCATAGGGTCATTTAGGTCATATTTACGAACTATCTCCATATTGTCCGATTGGAGCCAATTACTTAGACTAACTTCATCCACAATTCTATTTTTTTCTGGTGGCACATTATGAGAAGGTATGTTTCGAGTGATCGGAAATGTAAATTCAAGGGGCAGTGCCTTCGCATACTCTACGAAAGTGCTTTTTTCACGTTCTGCCTTTTCTCTAAATTGATTTTTCATTGGTTCCTTTACCCTACTTCCCCAAAAAATTCCTGTCTCGAAAAAAGAATCGTGAACAGTGATGTAGAGTTGAAAATCAGACGACTTATTTCCACTCGCTTTTCTATAAAATGCTGCCCATAGATATTCTTGATATATCTTTCTATCTTTTGTTGGAAATCTTCTATTGATTACCGACAAGCAATGCAATGAATCAGCCTTAACCTCCAATGAGGGATATGTTTTTGAAATATACTGTTCAGCTATGTCTTCAACTAAAGCTTTGACTCTCTTGTTCAGATCGTCTAGCCTAGATCTATTTGCATCCATCCATTTTTTGTTATTGTTGGACTTTAACTCTGCTAAGAAATTAAATGAATCCCGGGTGAAACCGGTAAATCTCATCCTTAAAGCACCTTTAATTCTCTTTTCAAGAACAGCATTAATTGAGCTTCTGTATTCTTTACTAATTACCGTTTCATTTTCTGTGGTATAAGAAGTGTACTTCTTATAGCGCCCCTCAGACGCTCAATACGATTCATTGGGATACAATTTGCAATTAATGGCCGCTTTAACAATAATGCAGACATTTTCTTGGATTACGTACGATCAACATCACAATTGCATTCGTCCATATGAGACTTTGGATGGAAAGACGCTTACTGAGGCTTGCGAGATTGAGGTCAAGGGTGAAAACAAATGGAAGATGCTAATCCAGAATGCAAGTCATCATACTTAATATTTGTAATGAAGTTCTTGACGGCACCATGTTAGATTCTTCGGAGCAGAATTTGTAAATGTAAACTCATATTTTTCAATATTGATGATATAATCTGCTTTTGCTGGAAGTTTTAGGGAATTAGACATAGGTTCCAGCCCCTGGATTCTTATTCCAAGACCCACATTTAATATTTATGGATGGAATCTCTCTATTTATCATGTTTGGAATTAATAGAGGAGGATAAACAACGCCGTCAGATATCCAAATATAAGAATTATTAGCATTTTCAATCGCCCCAAGTTTAACTTTGAAAGGAACGGGGTTAGGTATAGTCTGGTTTAATTGAGTAATTATCGTTTGATATCTGTATTGTTGAGGTAATAGTATCTCAGCATCGAAAGGTTCTGCCATTTTGAATTCCTTTGCGTAAGAATAGTATATTTTCATCATTAATTCTTCCTCCACGGTAGAGGGTTGGACAACCTTCAGCCCAATTTCTTTAGCTAAATCTCTTGTAATTTGAAAATCGTGAGTATATACTTCAGTAAGAAACCTAATGATGTTTTCTATTTTCTCTTCATTTGTCTGCGAATCCATGTGTAATGATAGAACCTCTTTGGCAATTCGTCTTATTTCATTATATACTCGATTAACATTTCCAAGTGCTAAAGGCTCACAGTTTTTTGTCAATTCTTTAAATACTTCCAATTTATGATCTTCGCCACAAAGTCCGACTTTGTCTCTTGCTAAATTTAGGTATGCTTGAACATCTTCAACGCTGATCTGCTTTCTATTTAATGGATTAGAAGGGTCAACTTGAGGATTTAATATAGGATTAAAAACACTACCTGTTGAAGGATCAACTGGGCTAAGAACGCCCATCTTCCCCATCACAATATTATTCGCTCCCAATGCGAGCTGTGTTCCAGCACTATGAGCCCGGAATGGAACTAAAACGTTAAATTCTTTGGTATATTCTCGAAATAATTTTACTATACTATATGCAGACATCATAGCCCCACCTCTTGTATAGAGGAGGAGTTCAATTCTATCCCTAGTCCCAGTTTCTTCTAATAAAGAATGCAATGGTTCAATAGCATCATCTGCGATCATAAGATTTGTCATGTTTGTACGATCTGTTAATGTAAAATAGGTAATCAAAACGGAGTTCCTTTTTTTCTGCAATTCATCAATAAGCTTTTTTCGCTCTTCAAAATTACTCATGACCCATACCCTATATATTTTGAAGTAAATGATAGTATAACATTGTCACAAAAATAGTTTTGGTTTTTTAAATATTAAATTATTTAAACTTTGACTTTTGCTACCAAATAATCCCAAAGTAATATGTTATAGCAACCAGAGCCAAGATAATATAAGGTAAAAACAGCAGTAGAGTTTCGAATTTCTTGGATAAAGTCCATTCATTAGATGCCCTAAATAAAGCTACAAAACCTGCTATAATGCTAATGACTATTGAAATGAGAAATATTTGTACGCTGAGAATAAGCGACACGAATTGGTGATTTACACTTAGAAAGAGATACAGAAAATAAATGTTCATCACTTCAAGGAAAGTAATACTTATCAAAAGCACAATACCTGGAAGTTCTGGGTCTTCTGGTTCTGGTTTCGAAGCGATTTGAAAAACACGAAATGCGTACAACGCTGCGAAAAGAAGAAAAACAATACCTACAATGAAAAATGCGATTTCAGGACTATTTGAGAGAAAGAATGGTGCAGCCATGTCGCATAGTATTGAAAATAAGAAAAATAATCCTGCTAAAAAGAATAACATTGAACTTTGGTTGAGCCAATCAATAGGCTGATCTGCTTCCTCGTATTTTATTCCTAGATCAATTATAGCCTTACGCTTTTTATCATCAAAAGCGCTGGTACTTTCTGCTTTGATACTTTCCACTAACTGTTTTGCGTCATCATCGAGTTTTTTCAGTATTGCCTTTCGAGCTTGTTTCATTTTATCTTGGAATGCTAAATACAAAGTTAACCAAACAAGCCAACAAACGCCTAGTAAACCAATGCTTGCTTCTAGGATTGCAGACACAATTAACAAGAATAGTGATAGGGTAAATATAAGTGTGACAATTAATCCTCTTAGAATCTTTATCAAAACTTTTGTATTTTCTGGCTCATCACCCGATTCTTTACAATGGAGTAGATGACCCGATAACGTTACAGAACCCAAAATAATAATCCTTATTGACTTCGAGACATTCCCAGCCAAAACTTGACCGCTACTTTAGGATAGTACTGGATCACAAAATCATTATTGCCTTAATTTTTACTCTGAGCAATACTTTTTAAAGAAGTGTCATCAATTGATGGCGTAAGGGGTCGTCGTCCAGCTTGGTTCAGGATGCAAGCCTGGGGCGCTTGTGATCTCGGGTTCAAATCCCGACGGCCCCATCACTTCTCCCAATCAAATCCCCGAAATACTTTTTTAGTTGTGCTGTCTGCCCTAGGTGTATGAAGCCGCTTGTTGTTTATTATTCGAGGACTGGTATAACAAAAAAGGTAGCCGAGAGCATCTCAAAGGAACTCGGCTGCGATTCTGAGGAGATAATCTCCAAGAGGGGCAGAAATGGGCCCTTCGGTTTCATGTACTCAGGCTATGAATCCTACCGAAAGAAGCTTGCTGAAATTGGTGAAACCAAGAATGACCCCTCCGCCTACGATCTTGTAATAATCGGAACCCCCATCTGGGCAGGCAGGATGTCTAGCCCAATTCGAACCTACATCACTAAGAACAAGGATCGTTTTCCGAAAGTTGCATTCTTCGTCACCTGTGGCGGCATGGATCTTACGAAAGCCATGGCAGAACTCGAAGATCTCTGCGGAAAGAAATCAGCAGGAACGCTCACCGTAACGACTGAAGAAGTGTCAAAAGACAAGTACCTTCAATCGGTCAAAGACTTTGCAGCCAAAATCTCCAAAGGAGAAAATTGATATCGCCGCATCAATATAACCCCAGTCTATTTAATTTTTTAGATAGTTCTATTGAAAACCTTCATAAGCATCCTATGGGCAAATCATTTTTGAGGAAAGAAAACAGGAGATTTGCCACTGATTGGAGACTAGCTTTATCGTTCCTCGTGATATCGAAGAAGCGTCATTGTACCCACATGTCAGCAGGCTCCTCTCCGACAAGGGCTATTTCACCTTCCAGAAATTCCCCCACGGCAAGTACAGCCCCTTCGAGGTCGACGTTCTCGGTTTCAAAAAAGAGATCAACGAGCTTTACATGGTCGAGGTCAAGCTCTGCCACATAAACAAGGCCCTGAGGCAGGGATCCATGAGGCTGCCCTATGCAGACTATGTATCGTTGGGTTTCCCCCAAGCATATGCCGAGTGGGTCTACAGCAAGTTCAGGCCTGCCTTTGAGCAGAAGGGGTTCGGCCTGATTGCAATCAACGGATGCGCAAAGGAGCTCATTTTTCCGAGAAAGTCAGTCCGCCAGAAGCAGATTTACAAGGAGTTCATCCTCAGGGACATTTACAAGAGTCTCCAGCAGGATATGCCTACGTGATTGGGCCTGTTAGGTTCTCTCGAAGTCGTGAATATGGCTTTTTGTAATGGAGACTATCTCAGGCCAGTTTGATGTGCGTCCGCTGCCAATGCCAGGACATTTTTCGTCGTATATAATTACATAGCTCTCCCCGTCATCCGAGATGCGGATTGCTGATTCCGGGATTTGCTCTTTCATTTCTTCCAGATCGGCGACGGGTATAGCAAGGAAAGGGTACACCCTGCAGAGTTTTGGCCGCGACTCATAGATGGCACAGGCGTTTCCTTTGAGCAAGCAGCACACAGGATCGGATGGACCCATTACCTTTCGGGTCGTGTGCCATTTTCGATCGACATCTTCGCCCAATCTTTCCATCTCTTCGTCGCTCAGCATCACATCCAGGGAGCAGCACCGGGAGCAACGGGTGCATTCGAAGAGGGTTGCATCGGTGGCGAAGTTGAATTCCATAGGATTCAGTTCCCGAGATGGAGGCTATTTAGCCTTTTGCGGTTCGCTCATCCCATTAGTAAAGTTTTTTAGAGTATTGCCCTCTCTTACCGAGTAAGCGGCCGTAGTCTAGCCTGGTCTAGGACGTCGGCCTTCCATGGCCAACAAGCCGAAGACCGCCGAGGACCCGGGTTCAATTCCCGGCGGCCGCACCTTCTTTCTAGGGGTCAAATTTTAATCCCAAACCCAAACCCAAACTCAGGGGCTAAGACATGGCCCAGAAGACCTTTATCGTACAGCTGACTGGTTGAATCAATGTTTATTTGATCAATCCAACTTAGGTATTACTACCCGTTTTTTTAATGTTAATTAATTGAATAATCGCTCTAGGATTAAGGCACCCCATTGAAAATTGTTAAATGTATTTTCCGCCTATAGGTACCTGGTGATTGTATGAGAGCTTATATCCTAATCCAGACCAAGCCAGGTACTTCGGAGGAGGTCGTGAAGAGGATAAGGAAAAATGTGAAGGAAGTCGTTCAGGCAGACACAATCTACGGCCGCTATGACGCCATAGTTATGATAGAGACCGCAGCCATTGACAACATCAACAAGATAGTATACAAAGTCATCGAGAAAGACCCCAACATAGTACACACCGAAACATCGCTAACCCTGTCGACCTAAATCATAAGAGTGATGCCATTGACCTCAAAGTTGCAACGTAAGTTGATGAGAGCCTTTGTTTTAGTCAGGACCAAACCAGGGACTTCCGAAGAAGTCGTTAAATCGAGGCGGATAAAGGGTGTGAAGATTGCCAATTCCGTTCTTGGCAGGGTTGATGTGATCTTGGTTATCGAAGCCTATACCCTTGAAGAGATCAGGAACATATTGTACGAGATGGTTGAGAAGAACCCTAACGTGGTTCGAACAGAAACGTTGATCTCAATCACGCCCGAAGCAGAAGAAGAATAGAAAGCGGGACAGTAGCGAAGACAGCGGTTAAATTGAGTACCTGCGGCTGATAATTCAGCAACATAGATTTATGATAATCATTGAAAGAAAAAACTTTTTACTATTAGATTATATACGCTAATTGGCTTTACAGGATTCAAGTACTTTCTCTAATTCTGATGCCAAATGTCCTCACAAAAGAAGATCAAAGAGGAGATCGACCTCGCCAAGGCATGGAGTTGGGACATATTTAGCAATATACCATGATTGATATTTGCAAAATGTTCATATTTTTTCCAGAAAGTTTTATATTCAATCACAGTAAAGGTAGTGAAGTTATTCAGAATTGGTGTTGGACATGGAAAAGTACACAGCTGAGGAAGTAGTAAATGCGATAGCGAAGGA
>Ga0187849_1000961_pt1 | contig 34885 bp, 34 predicted proteins | sample June2016WEW_4_10_2_FD_132412 | JGI IMG/M metagenome (GOLD analysis project Ga0187849, IMG submission 132412) | Peatland microbial communities from SPRUCE experiment site at the Marcell Experimental Forest, Minnesota, USA - June2016WEW_4_100 | ecosystem: Environmental > Terrestrial > Soil >...
GACTGAGGACTGAGCAAAAGCGGCGACCGTGAGCGCAGCCATCCAGAGAAGCAGGACTGAGGACTGAGCAAAAGCGGCAAACCCGCGCACGCAGCCATGCAGAGAAACAGGGCTGAGGACTGAGGACTGAGCAAAAGCGGCGACCGTGAGCGCAGCCATCCAGAGAAGCAGGACTGAGGACTGAGCAAAAGCGGCAAACCGTGCGCGCAGCCATGCAGACCGTGCAGACGGAAAATGTGGTGCGGTTGGAGGCAAGCGAAATGCTAAGGGCATCAGAAAGTCAAGCTGCAATGGTGTCAAGGTCTCTCTCTCAGCCCTCAGTCCTCGTCACCCCGGAAGTTTCCAGTCCGGGGCCTCAACCCTTATACCAGGTTGCGTTCAGGAAAGTATCGAGTGATATCTGGCGGAGCATCGAGATTATGTGGCGCGGCGGCGGCCTCTCCGGCCCACCGCCGCGAGCGCCGAGCGCTCGGCACTCACGCGCCTGCGCGTGATGCCGAATCCTGGCGGGTGCGGGGGAAGCTTTCCCCCGCTCAGTTCGGGGTTATTCGCCGCTCTTTGAACGCAACTTGGTATTAGCCCTCAGTCCCCAGCCCTCAGTCCTGCTTCTGTGCAAGGCTGCCCGAGAAGACCTCCGGCTACTTCAGGCAAGCCTCGACCGCTTTCAGGCAAACCTCGTAGTTGGGTTCGTTCGCGATTTCGCTTACAATCTCGATATGCCTGATCGTGTTGCCTTTATCGATCACGAAAACGGCCCTCGCCAGCAAACGGAGGTCCTTGATCAGTATTCCGTAGGCCAAACCGAAATTTGCGTCCATGTAGTCGGATAAGGTCGTCACATGAGAGACCCCCGCGGCGCCGCACCACCTTTTCTGGGCAAAGGGGAGATCCATGCTGATGGTGAGCACGGCTACATCATCTCCCAATTTCCCCGCTTCCACGTTAAAGCGGCGCGTTTCGACATCGCAGACGGGAGTATCCAGAGAGGGCACTGCCGAAATGACCACTACCTTGCCCTTATAGGAAGCAAGTCCGGTCTTGGCAAGACTGTTATCCACCACGTTGAAATCCGGGGCTTTATCACCCACCTTCAATGCGGTTCCCACCAGTTCGAGCGGCTTTCCGCGCATAGTCACGGTTCTTTCCATGATTTTTCTCCCTGTAGGTGTGTAATTTTACAGATTTGAAGCGTGAATAGCTCTGGAAGCGGATTTAAGGAGCTGGGGACCCGGAGTCAAGACCGCGCCGGTCAATTTTCCCGGTGCAATTTCGAAGAGTACTAATGAATTGCATCAGGCATCTGCTAAACTGCGGCTTCAAAATGAAGCTTAAAATAGTTGTAGAGGTTCTACTGTCCTGAGTCATTAATTAGTTCCCGAATTAAGGGTAGGGTGGGCAAAAGCAGAGCGTTGCCCACCACTGATTGGTGGGCACATAAAACGTGCCCACCCTGCGAAAATTATGCAATGAACTTGTGACTCAGGACACTACACAAGGAGCAAACGGTGGTGTTGGCAACGTTGCGGTTCAGGCGCTCGTGCGAGCGAGCAGCGAAGCGAAACTCTAAGCTCGGGGCGCCTGCAAGCGCGTGTCAAGTGCCTGCTGTAAGCTGAAGAGCCGCATTAGTAGCTTGGTCAAGAATACTCCAGATAGTATCAACCCATTCTCGGTGTTCTGGTTTCATTAAGACAGAACGCAGGCACGTTATTGTGTTGCGGTCGGGTTCCATGTGGGCTGCATGAAGATCAAACAACTTAACCGGCAAATTGGCCAATGCAAGATAGAGTTGACGCTGTTCGGCCTCGGCAAAAATCTGGCGCGCAATCTCGCAGGCTTGGCTCACCCGTGCGGCCTGCGGCGCCCAGATAACGATATCGAGTTCTGGCGCGAAGGCAGTGAGGAAGCGCGGATCGGCCCTGAGCTTGAGATAAAGCTCTAGGGCGGCCTCGCGCGAACTTTGCAGTCCTCGGGCAAATTCACCGCCTTTCGCTAAGGGGAGCAGTTTCTGCGTGGCCCACAATCCGACCGCGGCTGCCCCGGCCCTGGAGCATTCCAGGCTGATTTCACCGAGGTGCAGCTCATTCGAGCTGAAGTAAGAATACGGCGAGTCGTGCTTGTAGAAACGGCCGACGCTGGGATCCTTGAACAACACACAACCACATCCGTAGGGTTGCAAACCGTGCTTGTGCGGGTCAATGACGATGGAATCGACCTCTGGAAGCAAGTCGTACACGCGGCGCGTTTCGGACGTCAAGTTATCGGCCAGTCTGAAGTAGCCGCCATAAGCCGAATCGGCGTGGATGCGGAAACCATAATGCTCGCGTAGATCGAGCAGTTCGGGCAGGGGGTCGATTGAGCCGGTGGCTGTTGTGCCGATGGTGGCTACAACGGTGCCGATCCCGCCCCGATCGAGACGCCGTTTCAGCGCTTCGAGATCCAAGCGCGCCCACCGGTCGCAGGGAATGGCTTTATATTTCAGTTTGAGGACGGCGCTGATGCGACTGTGGGTATAGTGCGCCTGTTCTGAGGCGACAATGCGGCTGGCCGGGCTGAGGCGATTGGCTACCCAGAGCGCTTCCAGATTGGCCATCGTACCGCCACTGGTCAGATGACCGAGATACGTTTCCCAACCCAACATTGCGGCAATTTCGCTCACGGCTTCTTTTTCCATGCGGGAACTGGCGCGTCCGCCGTCGAGCGCATGGTTGTTGGGGTTGATCCACATTGCCAACATCGAAGCGAGCCGCGCCACGGGGTGGGGCGGTTTGAGCATTTGTCCGGCATAGAGTGGGTGAAAGTAAGGGTAATTGTCGCGCAGGCGCTCGGCGACCTCGAGGATGACGCGCTCAATAGGCTGGGTATCTGGAACTGCGGCACTTGCCGGCGGCAAGCTGGAAAAGCCTGCCTCCAACCTGTCAAGCGCGTCCCGCAGGATGCATAGCGAATCCTTTTCTAAAATGGAAATCGAAGAGTTTTCCACAGTTTGGTCTTTCTTCAGTAAAGCAGGGAAGCCCCGGCGAGAGGTCCCACCACCATTATAAAGCTGCCGGACGCATTCCACTGCTAACCTTTGTATACTTCCGGATGGACCTTTTCAAACTTATCGGATCCGGCATCAGTAATATAAGGATTCGCACGTCGTTCACGCGCATCCTCGAGTTCTTTCTCGACGACGAGTGCAGCGATAAGCGGCATTCCGATCCCTACTATTCCTAACCGTCTGAGAAAAATCGCCCACCCGATGAAAAAGGAGATACCCGCAGTAAAGTTTGACCCAGGAGTATTGAGATGTCGACATGAGTTTCGAATTTTTTTTTGGGCCCCCCCTTGCATTTTCTGCAGTGTGACCATATACTGATTACAAATGGCTACCCGGCGGAAGGGACGGCCAGGCTGTGAGCAGTCCGCATCCTCGCAGCCGCGCTGCCAAGCTTAAAAAGCTTGGCTTTTTTTATTTTAACCTCTTGAGTTAGGTGGCCACGGCAATTCATGTTCATCCCGATGTGAGAGGCCGCAAAAAATTAATGCGGTTGGGAAGAGAAGATCTCACAGCGGTTCCCGGGTAATCGCCAAACACGGAACAATTCTAGTCGGATTATTAAGGAAGTATGGGAATACGGCAAGAGTATTTTCCCTTTTCCCGACATGCTATTGGAATGTGTTGTTCTCTCAATCATTCTCTCGCCGAGTACTCTTGCCAATAATTGCTTGTTTTCATTGATGTTTTTAAATGCTCCGCAGGTGGCTGCTTTGGATGTCCTTCTTCGACATAGTGTTGAAGCCTGGCCTGACATGCTGCCAGGGGCTCAGGTGCGGTCGCAAACAGACGTGGTGAAAAAGGAGGTCACGACCGCTTTCGTTGATGGTGGCTGATCGAAATCGATTGACCTTTAACGGGGAGAAATAAAATGGCACAGAGCACTGTACCGTATCAAAAAATGGTTGACGAGGCCGTTGGGGCCACGAAGTCCGTCTTCAACGTGATCAAGCAGAAAAGGGGCGGGACTTTCACCTTTGACCACTGCAAGCCTTACGTCGACGCCGTTAACAAGATGAAACCGGCCGAAGGTCAGAGCAAGGAGGTTTTTGACCTGCACGTGAAATCCGTCAACGCGCACTACGAGATCCTCACCGGTCTGACAAAGACTATCCGGCCGGAGGATGATCCTTTTATCGAGCATTACCAGACGCCGCCGATCCTCGAGATTCTGTATGATGCCGACCCGGGATTCAAGAGTGCCATGTGGAAGTTCATCGATGCGCTCGCGAAGAACAAGGCTCTCATCGGTCTCGAGTCAGTTCGGCGTTATGGAGGCATGTACGGGCTGACCTGCGTCGTGGACTTCGCGCTTTCCGTGGGTTCGGTCTCCAATCTGGTTAATCGTATTCTCAGGCAGATGGATATTCCAAAGCAGCACAAGCAGACCATTCTCGCCTGCAAGTCCTGGGGGATGAATACTTCCTACGGACTGGGGGGCGCCTTCCGTGCCGCTCTGGAGTCGGGAAAAACCGCAGCTGAGGCGGAACAGGCCGAGGTCGACGAACTCCAGTTCATTTACCGGGAACCGGTGGCTGCCCAGGCGCAGCTCATGGATACCCACAATCTGGGCGGTCATGGGCCGCACACTTCTTTTGACGTTCGCAAATACATGGCCCAGTACAAAGAGAGGATGAAACCGACTGTCCTGGCGGCGTTGGAAAAGGGCGTCCACCCGGCCAACATCACGGCGGTGCCTGCATTCTGCGTGGGTGAGATCGGCCACCATATAGCTCAGTCCTCCTATAACATGTTCAAAGACGACATGGCCTTCGGGATCTACGAAGCCATGATGGACGTGTTCGACAACACTTTGCGCACCGGACTGAAGATGAATGCTTTCAAGAGCCAGTGGGATGTGCTGGCGGTGGCGACCGGAGCTCCCGCATGCGCGACGGCTTATCTTTTGTGGCTCGACAGCTTCACCGTGCCCATGGTCGTGGACCTGTTGACCAAGCGCTTCCACAATTACTGTGGCATGAACCCCAAGCGTGGCGAGGCCGATGAACTGCATAACGCCGATTTCATCGATATCATTTCGCGCGGGGAGCAGATCCTTGACATCGAACCCATCGGCGCCGGCGCAAAGATCAAGGGCATCCCTGTGGATCTCAGTCCCATCGACAAACACCCCGTCGTCATGAATCCGCAACGTTATACCTACCCGGCCTGCGCCATTACGCAGCGCTTTGCAGCTTTGATGAGCATGGCCGACTTTCCCTGCTATCTGACCCCTGAATGCACGACGGCGACGCTTATGACCAACTGCATCGCGCTCAACCCGGCCGTACCGGGCGCGCCGGTGCGTGGTTGCAAGGGCTGCGGGGTCTGCAGCCTCATCAAGCGCAATGTCCCGTACGTTAAGGGCGAATTGAAGGGCGCAAAGGGTTACTGCGAGTGGAATTTGGCAGTGTAGACCCGAGGCGTTTGGGATGATGCTTTTCGAGTCCGGAGGAATTTCCTCCGGACTCCAGACGATACTCCCTTAAGAAAGGAAGTGAAATCAATGGCCAGTGAACCGACATCAATGCAGAAATACCTGGCGGAATTGGTAGGCACCTTCATGTTAGTCTGGATTGGACCAGGCGCCGGTATAGTAGCCGGTCTGCTGGGGGTGAAGGGATTGGCGGATGTCCTCGCCATTGCATTGGCGTTTGGCATCGCGGTGGCCTCTGCCATCTACGTGTTCGGAAAAATTTCCGGATGTCATATTAATCCTGCAGTGACCATCGCTCTGGCATGCCGCAAGAGTTTTCCGTGGAGCCAGGTGATTCCTTACATTGGTTTTCAACTGGCGGGCGCAGTCCTCGCATCGTTGCTGTTTGTGGCCTGCCTGGGGACTAAGGCTTCCGTAACGTACGCCTTGGGGGCCACCACCCTCAATGCCGGAGCAGGGGTGACCATTCCCATGGGGATTCTGGGAGAGGCGATAGGCACATTTTTCCTGATGATTACCATCATGGGGGTGGCGGTCGACAGCCGTGCTCCGGCAGGCTGGGCCGGTTGGATCATCGGCATGGTGGTTGCCGGTGTCATTATAACCCTCGGGCCGATGACGGGGGCATCGATCAACCCGGCACGCACCTTCGGGCCCTATATCGGCAATCTGATTTTCGGGGGCCCTTGTCCGTGGGAGCAGTTCTTCCTGGTTTATTGCGTCGGGCCGATCGTCGGAGCGATTATCGCCGTGTTTGTGTACGACTTTATCGCACCTCAGGAAAAATCGGCCTGAACTGCAGTTGGCAATATGCATGAGCACGGGCCGTAGCGCCTGCGCTCACCAAGTAGCGCTTCGGGTTGGTCTCCCACAAAAGAATGATTGCCCCCCATCGGAAGACTGACCCTTATCATTCTAAATATCGAGCAGGAGGGATTGACGTGCAGTGTTATGTTTGCTCACAGACCGGGTCGAAGAGCGAAGCCATTGCCATTTGTATCGTGTGCGGCATGGCTGTCTGCAAGGAACATCTGATCAGGGCCGATGTCGATATGTGGGAAGGAGGCTATCCTTTTCCGCCTCACAAGTTGAAGAAAAAGTTGCCGAGAGTTTTATGCAAAGAGTGTTACAGCGCTCTTGTCAATCAGGAAAAGTGAGGCGATCGTCCCACAGCGAGGCAAAGTGGATTTGTTGACCGTACAAGCCTCTCCTCCCACGGAGAGGGGGGGAGAGGCGTACCCTGCGGCCCCGTTGCCACGCAGTCGGCGCGAATGTTACAGTACTAAACAGTAGCTCGGCTCGGGCGGACCGCTCGAGGACCAGTCAACCCCAATTCGGTCAAATAACATGTCCAATACCGTGAAACTTTTGGGAATTTCCGGAAGCCCCCGCCTCGGCGCTACCGATTTCGCCGTTAAATCGGCCTTGGATTACGCAAAGGAAAAATATCAGGTCGAAACCGAATATTTTACGGCTCGAGGCAAGAAGATCGGTTTCTGCATCCACTGCGATCATTGCGTCAGAAAGCGAGAGGGGTGTATCCAAAAGGACGATGTACAGGATCTCTATCCAAAACTGGAATGGGCCAACGCCTGGTTGCTGGGGAGCCCGGTCTATCAAGGACAAATATGCGGGCAGTTGAAGGCGATATTGGATCGCTGCAGGGCGCTGGTCGCAAAAAACCCGAAAATCTTCGAGAACAAGATCGGCGCGGGGATCGCTGTCGGTGGTGACCGTAACGGAGGCCAGGAACCCACCATTCAGACGATGATCGATTTTTACCTGATAAACGAAATGATTCCTGTCGGCGGCGGGTCGTTTGGAGCCAACCTGGGCGGTGCGGTCTGGTCCAGAGACAAAGGGGCGGAGGGCGCCGGAGACGACGCTGAAGGAATCAAAGCCGTTTGCCGAACCGTGGATCGTTTGATCGGAGTCGCTTCCTTGATCCATAAATGATCCGTCACCACATGGGGAGAGACAACTATGGCTGCGAGAATTGTATGGGGTATAACGGGCTCCGGAGATCGCATCGCTGAAGTGTTCGAAGTGATGAGTCAACTGGCAGGACACAAGGAACTGGAAATCACTTCGGTTTTGTCCAAAGCTGCTGTTAAGGTCGTGAACTGGTACAAGCTCAAAGAGAAGCTGGATAGCATTTCGAAAAAAGTCTTTGTCGAAGAAGATGCCAATACGCCATTCATTGTAGGACCTCTACAGATCGGCGAGTTTGACTGCCTGTTGGTTGCTCCGGCAACGGCGAACACCGTAGCAAAAGTGGTTAACGGAATTGCGGATACAATCATAACGAATGCCATATCTCAAACCAATAAGACGAATACGCCCATATATATTCTCCCGGTAGACCAGAATAAAGGGACTACTACCACGATCCTTCCCGGTGGGAAGAAACTGGAACTTACGATGCGTGATGTGGACGTTGAAAATTCGAACAAACTTAAGGCCATGCATGGCATAATTACGTTGGCAAATCCTGGTGATATAAAGACTGCTTTAAATAAGTATTTACAGTAATATGGCAAATTCATCAGTTATTTGTATTTTTAATTGCGCATCTTGTTGTTCCACCAAATCAATTTGAGGGATTGTCGAAGATCGGAAGTCGATAGAGGGTCTTGCCAGATTTGGATGTATCTTGCAGAGGTGCAAAATGCGCATAACAGTCAAGACAGGTTGTAGACTTCATCTCGGTTTCTTAGATCTAACCGGAGATCTCGGCAGATTATACGGGAGCATCGGAGTTTCCCTGGATAATCCCGGAACCGTTATTACAGCGGAAAAATCCCGGCAACTCGTTGTCGAACACAGTAACAACAGCGAGGAGACCATTCTAGACGTTGTGGCGCGGTTTTCTCGGCATTATCAATTGCAGCCTGCAACGAAAATTCATCTGGTAGACGGCATCCCTAAACATTCGGGGCTCGGTTCCGGAACTCAACTCGCGTTGGCGGTCGCAACAGCTCTGGCAAGAATGTTCCACATAGATGCGAGTGTGAGGGAAATATCAGTCATAATGGACAGGGGAAAACGATCGGGGGTGGGCATCGCCTGCTTTGAAGCAGGGGGATTCATTGTAGATTCCGGCCGCAAGAATACCGGCAAAGACGTCGTTGGCGGTCCGCCCTCTGTAATCTTCAGGCACGATTTCCCTGCCGGCTGGTGTTTTGTCATCGTTATTCCCGAAGCAGGAAAGGGTTTGTTCGGAAAAGACGAAGAGTACGCGATGAGCAGTCTAAACTCTTCCAAGAGGATTTCCGAAGAAATCTGCCGGCTGACTCAGATGAAGCTGCTGCCCGCCCTCATCGATCGGGATATAGTGGAATTCGGTGAAGCTCTCACTGAAATTGACATGAGAACGGGCATGTATTTCGAGCAGACACAGGGGGGCATCTACAAGGATGCGATCACGAAAGATCTGGTCAGATTCATGCTTGAGTGCGAAGTCCGCGGGGTTGGTCAAAGCTCGTGGGGGCCGACCATATATGGCTTGGTGGAGGAGGACAGAGCACAGGTCGTAGCGGACAAAGTGAAGAATTTTCTTGCTGAAAGAAAGATGGGCTGTGAGGCGTTTGTTTCCCAATGCCGCAACAGGGGTGCGGAGATAACCGTGAGCGACTAGAGCAACGTCAACTAAGTTCCGATAGGTATGGGCCTACAGCCCGTCATTCCGGCGAAGGCCGGAATACAGCGTCTTTTCAGTTGGTTAACAGCTCTGGACCCCGGCCTTCGCCGGGGTGACGATTACTTGCAACATGTAATAACTTTATTGACAATGCACTAGAGATTCGCGGTGGCAGGGGAAAATGCCGTCGTGAAGACAAGAGGGTATCAGAATTCATTTTCGGAAGAGTGCGGCATCCCGCCCGCTCTCCGATTGGAAGCCGGTCCCGTCGCGGCGTGCAAGACAGGGGCAGACTGGCGCATCGCAAATGACCCTGGTTGGAAGCTCGCCTCACCCGAAGGCGTTCGAGGGGATCACGTGGGGGAATCAATATGAAAAAAATTCTGATTCAGTTGGATAGCGACAGGGTAGCGAGCAGTTTCGATGCCATTACGGCCTATGACGCAGGCGTAGACCGAGTGCTCATCTATGGGGGAGTTGTGCCCGAAGAGGTGCGCGGCATAGTTTATGGAGCAATGTTCACTCGCGGCGTAGGGGATTTGAAGAACTCGGCCGTGTTTATTGGAGGCTCCAGCGTACTCCGCGGGGAAGCGCTGCTCGATGCGGCGAAGGCCGCCTTTTTTGGCCCTGTGCGGGTGTCTCTCATGCTCGATGCCAATGGCTGCAACACGACCGCCGCCGCCGCAGCAGCAAAAATTCGCTCCAAAGGCGATGTGACGGGGAAAAAGATAGCAGTGCTGGCAGGTACGGGGCCGGTCGGGCTTCGGGCGGCCGCTTTGCTCGGAAGGGAGGGAGCCGTGGTGGCGCTCAGTTCTCGCATCCTGGCGCGCAGCGAGGCAGCCTGTGCCTCCGTCAAAGAAAGGTTCGGCGTTGAAGCCAGCCCGGCCGAGGCGGCGGATGCGGAAGGAACCGCCCGCGTGCTCGACGGCGCTTATGCAGTGCTGTGTTGTGGCACGGCCGGCGTTACACTGGTCCCCGAATCGATCTGGTCGAATCATCCCACGCTGCAGGTGCTGGCCGATGTGAACGCCGTTCCGCCCCTCGGCATCGAAGGGACCGAATCCGGTTGGGCGGGCAATGAGAAACACGGAAAGAGCATTTTTGGCGCCATCGGTATCGGCGCTTTGAAGATGAAGGTACACCGGGCTTGCGTAGCCCGGTTGTTCAGCCAGAATGACCTCGTACTCGACGCCGAAGCGATCTACGCCACTGCCAAAGAAATTGTGTGACGATGAGTATTCTCGTTGTTGGCGTAAGCACGCGCGCCATTGCCGAGTCTGCAGTGAGGGCAGGCTGTCGGGTTGTCACAGTGGATTATTTCGGCGATCGCGACCAAAAAGAACAAGTCGAGAATCATTCGCTTCTGCGAGACTTCAAAATCCCCTTCAGTGCGAGAGGTCTCCTGGCAGCGAGTCGGCGCCTTGAATTCAGTTCCGTCGGGTACATCTCGAACCTCGAAAATTACCCTGAAATCGTTGCGGAATTTGCGAAAAGGGGCCGTCTGCTAGGCAATACGCCGGATGTTCTGCGTGATGCGCGTGACTGGCGGCAACTCAGGCGGCTCTGCCGCGAGGAAAACATTCCGCTGGCCGTGACGCTCCTGCCCGGGGAGGAGAAGGAAGCCGTCCGGGAGTTCCGGTGGCTCTTGAAACCGGTGCGCAGCGGCGGCGGACACGGCATCCGTTTTTGGGATGGGTCGCGGTTGAAAGGAACTCACGTCCTGCAACGGTTTGTGGAAGGACGACCCGCCTCGGCAGCCTTCGTGGCGGACGGAAAGAACAGTGTGGTTATCGGTATCTCAGAACAACTCATCGGATGTCGGGAACTCGGAGCCCGGGGATTCGCCTGGTGCGGCAATCTATTGCCGTTGCAGCTAGATCGCCCGAGCAGAGCGGCCTTCCTTGAAACTGTAGAAACCATGGCTGCGCGTATAGCTCGCCGTCTCGGTTTACGTGGAGTGAACGGATTGGACCTTGTGGTAGCAGATAACGCCAACGGCTGCCCCACTCCGTTCCTGGTCGAGGTGAATCCCCGCTACACCGGGTCCATGGAATTGGTGGAAAGAGCTTATGGGCTCAATGTTTTTTCTCTTCACCTCGATGCCTTGGCCGGGAGACTGCCCCAGTTTTCATTGGTGCAACATATTGAGGGCCGTTTCGCCGGCAAAGGGATTGTGTTCGCCAGGCGGACGTCCATCGTTCCCGAGACAATGGGGGGAGTGGAGCGAGGGAGAAGAGACATTCCCTTTCCCGGAGACCGAATAAAGGCAGGCCATCCGATCTGCACGGTGTTTGGAGAAGGAGACACGCGGGAATCGTGCCTGGCAAATCTATTGGCAAATGCCGGAGCCGTTCGCCGTGAGATCGGAGATGAACTGGAGGACTACGTTGAGTGAAAATTTCATACTCGTAACTGGGCGGACGGTCAAACAGGCGAGCGGCTTGCACAAGGGAAAACATACGGACACGTACCGCAGGGCCGTCACGGTGGTGGAAATGAACCCGGAAGACATGGCCCGTCTGGGAATCGCCGAGGGACGGCTCGTCCGGCTGCACACCTCTACAGGACAGGTGGAGGCGCCGGTTCATGCTGGAGCGCTCCCCCCGAAGATGGTGTTCATTCCCATGGGACCCGTGGCAAATAAACTCGTCGGCCCCGAGACGGACGGTACTGGGATGCCGAGTTTTAAAGGACTGACGGTGGAAGTGGAACCGGCATGAAGACTGTTGTCGAAAATGTAACGTGCACCTTTTGCGGGTGTCTCTGCGACGACATCATAGTCGAAGTGGAGGACAACCGGATCAGTCGCGTGCGACGAGCGTGCGCCAACGGGCGTGGGATCTTTCTCGACTACGACCCCACTCCCAAAAAGCCTACCGTTGCCGGCCGGGAAGTGGAATGGGAAGACGCCGTTGCGGCAGCGGCGAAGATTCTGGTCCGGGCGGACAGCCCGCTTATCTATGGACTCAGTTCATCGGCCTGCGAAGCTCAGAGAAAGGCGATCGAACTGGCTGACCTGCTCGGGGCGATCGTGGACACTACTTCGTCGGTATGCCACGGACCGACCGGCCTGGCCATGCAGGCTGTCGGCGAGCCCACTGCCACTTTGGGAGAAGTACGGAATCGCGCCGATCTGCTCATCTTCTGGGGATGTAACCCCGTAGCGTCTCACCTCCGCCATTTCGAGCGTTATTCACTGAATGCTGAAGGCGCGCTTGTCCCGAACGGACGCCGGGATAGGACGATGGTTGTTTTTGATGTGCGCCCCACTGCAACCGCAAAGGTAGCCGATCAGTTTTTCCAGGTTCTGCCGGATAGCGACTTCGAGGTGTTGACGGCGCTTCGGGCACTGGCGCAGGGAAAGGAGATCGAGTCGGATTCCGTGGGCGGAATCCCTCTTGGACGATTGCGGGACTTGACGGAGCGTATGAAGGCATGCCGATTCGGGGTTTTTTTCATGGGCATGGGGCTCACCATGAGCCGTGCCCGCGATATCAACGTGAGAGAGCTTTTTGCGCTGACAGCTCAATTGAATGAGTTCACCCGCTTCATCGTCATGCCCATGCGAGGGCATGGCAATGTGGCCGGGGCAGACCAGGTGCTCACCTGGCAAAGCGGTTATCCTTTCGCGGTGAGTTATGCACGCGGCTACCCCCAGTATGGCCCAGGTGAATTCAGTGCGGTCGACGTGCTTGTGCGCGGAGAAGCCGACGCGGCGTTGATTCTCGCCTCGGACCCCGTTGCGCACTTTCCCCATGCGGCCGCCATGCAACTGAAACGCATCCCGACCATCGTTATCGATCCGGTGGTAAACCTGACGGCAGATACGGCTCAGGTCTTTTTCCCCACGTGTTGTTACGGGGTCGATGCTGAAGGCGTTTCGTATCGAATGGACAATGTACCGATCAGACTGCGCGGGGTTCTCCCCACCGTGCGCCCCACGGATGAGTCGGTACTTGACGCGATTATAGAGGCAGTAAAGCGATGTTAGGAATACTCAACGGCAAAGTCTACGATCCCTCCAACGGCGTCGACGCACAGGTGCGGGACGTCTGGGTAAGGGACGGACGCATTGTGTCCCCGCAGGACGTGGACCGCGAGAGGGCGGAGATAATCGATGCTTCGGGGTTGGTGGTCATGGCCGGAGGGGTTGACGTCCACAGCCACGTCGTGGGCTCGAAAGTGAATGCCGCCCGTAAGTTTCGTCCGGAAGACCATTACGGCAACACGCGCGAACGGACGGCCCTCACCCGCTCCGGCTCGGGATTCACCGTCCCGTCCACCTTTCTGACTGGATATCTTTACGCGGAAATGGGCTACACCACGGTTATGGAAGCCGCTACCGCACCTTTAGTGGCGAAACATACCCATGAAGAACTCGAAGACACTCCCATGCTGGATATGGGGGCCTTCATCACGATGGGCAACAACCACTTCATCATGGAGTGCATTCGTGACGGATTGATGGAAAAGGCACGGGACTATGTTGCCTGGCTCCTGAATGCGACCAAGGGCTACGCTATCAAAATCGTCAATCCGGGCGGTGTGGAGAACTGGAAATGGAGACGCAACGTGAGTGAACTCGACGACGAGGTGATCGGCTTTGGCGTCACTCCTCGTCAGATTGTGACTACGTTGGCCCAGATCGCCGAAGAACTGGGTTTGCCTCATCCGATTCACGTCCACGGCATCAATCTGGGCCGGAGCACCAGCGCCCGCACAACCATCGAGACCATGGCTACCATCGAGGGGCGGCGGGCCCATTTTTGCCACCTTCAGTTCCTGAGTTACGGGAAACAGGCCGGCACTCTGCATAGCTCCGAGGCCGCAAAAGTAGCGGCCATGGTTAATGCGAATCCTAACCTGACGGTGGATGTGGGGCAGATCGTATTCGGGGAGGCCACCACAATGACTTCCGATGGTCCCCTGCAATATGGGATACACATGCAGACCGGCAACAAGTGGATGAACGACGACATCGAAAACGAGACCGGAGGCGGCATCGTTCCCATTCGTTATTCGCGAAACAATGCGATCAACGCCGTAATGTGGCGCACTGGACTCGAGTTGGCATTGCTCATCGACAATCCGTGGCAGGTGCTTCTCACTACCGACCATCCGAATGCGGGACCTTTCATACATTACCCTCAAGTCATAAAGTTATTGATGGACCGCGGCTACCGGTCCGCGATGTTCGAGAGGCTCAACCCCAGGGGGCGCAAGGGCGCGTTGCTCCCGGAACTCCATCGCGAGTACTCTCTCTGCGATATTGCCGTTGTCACCCGCGCTGGCCCCGCCCGCGTTCTCGGCCTGAAACACAAGGGACACCTGGGTGTAGGCGCCGACGCCGACATAACCGTCTACGCGGACCTGGATGACAAGGAGGAAATGTTCGCCCGGCCCCGATATGTCGTAAAGGAAGGCGTCGTTGTGGTAGTCGACGGCGCTCTGGTTCGGGTACGGCGGGGGAAAACGCTCTATGTGGCTCCCGCATACGACACGCGAATCGAGGCCGATATCCGCGAGCACTTTCGTAAGAATTACACCATTTCTATTGACAACTTTTCAGTCCATGCAGATCATTTCCCGCATCGCGAGATGGTCTGTTGCCGGTAGGAGCCATGGCGAGTCTCAATCGAGTTTATTTGGGCCTTGGCAGCAACCTGGGAGGTCGGCAGAGCAACCTCCTTCAGGCACTGCAGTACATCCAGACGCGAGTTTCCATAAAGAGAGTATCGTCTTTCTATGAAACCGAGCCGGTAGGATATGCCGACCAGCCCAAGTTCCTGAATGCCGTCTGCTATGTGGAAACGGAACTCTCCCCCGGCGACATGCTGAAGTTCATCAAGTGGATCGAAAAGAGAATGGGCAGGGTTGAATCTTTACGAAATGCTCCCCGCCTCATAGATATAGATATTCTTTTTTACAACGACATCGCTGTCGCTTCAGATGAGCTTCAGATCCCTCACCCTCGTTTGCACGAAAGAGCCTTCGTCCTCGTCCCTCTGGTGGAAATCGCTGCGGACCTGGTCCATCCGATACTGAAAATAACCGTGGAAGAAATGCTGCGGAGAGCCGACCCGGCTGGGGTCCGGAGGGTCGAACGAAGCCTCAGGCTGCGACTCGAACACGACGTTCAAGATTCGGCGCCCAGCGTATCCGTCAGCCTGAGTCGCTCGGGAGTCACGAATTTACGCCGCATTATTCACATAGCCAACGGCGACCGGGGTATACTGTTTTACGCCGAATTGGATCTATACGTGGATGTGAAACCCGAACAGACCGGGGTTCATATGTCGCGCTTCAGCGATGTGCTGGAGTCACTCGCGGCCGAAATAGTTCTGGAACCCTCACCGGACATTGAATCTCTTGCTGAAAGGCTGGCCCGGCAGATAGTGCGCACCCAGTCCGCCATTCGCTCCGAAGTGCATATCCGTGCGCGCGCTCCCCTGATGAAAGTCACCCCCATCTCTGCAAGGCCGGTGGAAGAGATCTACACTTTGATCGGCATCGCTTCCGGCACTCGTGCAAACACCAGGCGCCTGGTGGGTGTCGAGACGGAGGGGATGACGGTATGTCCGTGCGCTCAGGACATGGTGCGAAGCCACTCGAAGGACCTGCTGACGGCCGAAGGGTTTACGTTGGAAGTGGCGGAACGTATAGTTGACACCATCCCCATGGCTTCTCACAATCAGCGGGGAAGAGGCACGCTGCTGATCGGATCTGAGATGCAGGTGAGGGCCGAGAATCTGGTGCACATAGTGGAGGCATCGATGAGTTCGGAGACTTACGAACTCCTGAAGCGCACAGATGAGTTTTTTATTGTCAACAAGGCCCATCGCAATCCCAGGTTTGTGGAAGACGTGGTGCGCGAGATGCTGCGTAACGTGGTGGAAATCTATCCCGATTTGCCGGATCACGCTTTCGTCCTGGCCAAGCAGGAGAACTTCGAGGGCGTTCATAAGCACAACGCTTTTGCGGAACGATTCGGCACCATGGGAGAAATCCGCCGTGAGATGATAGGAAGAGATCACGTGGTCCGGCACACGTCTCTGGAAGAGTGGCTCAAAGGATAAGATGTGTTTCGTGTCGAAGTAGGCAAAGGCGATTTGCGTTTCAGTGCTGCGCATTTCATATCGTTTCTCGGCAAGTGCGAGCGGTTGCACGGCCACAATTATGGCGTCTCGGTGGTTTTGGAAGGCAACCTCAGCCGGGAGGGCTTAGTTTTCGATTTCGTGGAAATAAAGAAGATTGTCCGCGAAATTTGCGATTCGCTCGATCACCGCTTCCTTTTGCCGTTCGAAAGCTCGTGTCTCCAAATTCAGAAGACCGGGGAGGAGTGGGCGATCCATTTCGGGAACAGGCGTTATGTCTTCCCGTCTTCGGACGTGTTCGTCCTGCCGGTGGACAACATCACTGCCGAGCGGCTGGCGGAGTATATCTGCAAGCGCATCATGGAGACGCTGCAGCCGAAGGCCGGGAACCTTGCCGCCGTCACCGTGGGAGTGGAAGAGGCTCCGGGACAAACCGCTTACTATCGGCATTCTTTCACGGCCGAAGTTCCTCCTCAAATCACTTAGCTTCGTCCGCTGAAGGCGGCCGATGCCCGGCAACCATTCATGTTCTTCCCGAACACCCCGAGGCGATGAAAAGGAACCTCTCGGTACGGAAATCGGCAATGCCAATTACATGGTCTCAACCCGCGTTTCTCTCTTTTGGAGGTTCATCGGTATCTGAAAATGCCTGATTACCTGTTCGTGACCGGCAAACTGGCCGCAGATTCCCTCAGGCTCACTTTGGAGAAAATGGAACCCGGCTTCGACTACGTGCTGGAGGTCCTAGACATTTCCGTGGCGGGTTTGATGAGCGTCAAATGGATCGCCCGGCGCCTCTCCGATGCCCGTGGGTGCAGGCAGGTCATGATTCCGGGTCTTTGTCGCGGTGACCTTTCGCTCATCAGGGAACGCGTGGGTGTGCCGGTGGTCCGCGGCCCCAGCGATTTGAAGGACATCCCCGCGTTCTTCGGCCACGAGTCCGTGCGGGAGGGTTACGGCGAGTATCATGTAAAAATCCTGGCTGAGATAGTGGACGCCCATCGCATGTCCCCGCAGGATATCCTGGCCATGGCGGAGTACTACCGTGGCAGCGGGGCTGATATCATCGATCTTGGCTGCCCCGCCGAGGGTGGGTTCCAGGGAGTGGGAGGGGTCGTGGCAGAGTTGAAGCAGCGTGGCTTCACGGTCAGCGTGGACAGCTTCGATACCGGCACCATCCTCGAAGCCGATGAAGCCGGCGTGGACTTCCTTCTGAGCATCAACTCGGGAAACCTGCATTTGGCCCGCGGCCTGCGGTGCAAAGTAGTGGTCATCCCCGATTTCGGGGAAGGGCTGGAGTCATTGGAGCGGAACGCCGCCCAGTTGGCGCAATGGGGCGTGCCCTACATAATGGACCCCATTTTAGATCCCATCAATTTCGGTTTCACTGAGGCCTTGCATCGCTTTCACGAAACGCGGCGGCGTTACCCCAGTGCCGAGATGCTCATGGGAGTGGGCAACCTTACCGAACTCATCGATTCGGACAGCATCGGCATAAACGCCCTGATGGCCGGGGTGCTCACCGAACTGAGGATAGACTACGTTCTCACTACCGAGGTAATCAGCTGGGCTCGGGGGGCTGTTCGCGAATTGGACCTGGCTCGCAGACTGATGCATTATGCAAACCTGAACCGGCTATTGCCGAAAAATATAGACTCCGAGTTGATCACGATTAAAGATCCGCCCTATGAACCATACAGCGAAGCTGAATTGCGACGTATGCAAGAGCAGGTGCGGGATAAGAACTTCCGTATTTTTACCGATAACCGGAGGATTTATGTTTTCAACCGCGACGTCTTTATTTGGGGCAGAGATCCCGACGAGATTTTCGCTCAATTGAAACTGAAAGACGCTTCTCATGCTTTCTATCTCGGGCGGGAGTTGGAACGTGCCTCCCTGGCCGTGCACCTGGGCAAGAGATACACCCAGGAGTCAAACCTGCGTTGGGGTTACCTGAGCGAAAGGTGGGATATGCCATGAGTGGCGTGCGGCGTGCTGTCGGCATCGATCCGGGTACGAAAAGCTTCGACATTTGCGGATTGGAAGGCGACCGCCTTTTCCTGGATAGATCCATCCTCACAGCGGATGTCAGCGCCCATCCGCAGGGGCTGGTGGACCTGTTGCAGGCGGCGGCCCCACTGGACATGGTCGTCGGGCCGTCCGGCTATGGATTGCCCTGGATTGCAGCCCGAGACCTGGGGCCGAGGCAAGTGGATCTTCTCCTCCTGAGCAAAGAGCGGGATTCCGGCCGGGCTGCCGTCATAGGGGGAATGCGCAGAATGCTCGATTTACTCAAAGAGAGCGGCCTGCCGATTTACTTCGCTCCCTCAGTGATTCATCTTTCCACGGTTCCGCCGCAGCGCAAGGTGAACCGGGTCGACATGGGCACTGCTGACAAACTGTGCGCCGTGGCGTTGGGCATACGCGACCAGTCGAGGCGCCTGAATCTCGATTATGAGGCGACTTCCTTCATCTACGTCGAACTGGGCGGGGCGTTCACTGCGGCGATCGCGGTGGAAAACGGAAAGGTGGTGGATGGCCTCGGCGGCACTTCGGGTCCGATGGGATATCTGGCTCTGGGGGCCATGGACGGCGAATTGGCCTATCTGCTCGGCAGCTTCCACAAAGAAGTCCTTTGCTCAGGCGGAATGGCCCACATTGCGGGCCACCCGGAGATGCCCCCAGAGGAACTGATGGCCCGCACGCGCACCGATGCCCGTTGCTGTCTGGCCCTGGAGGCCTTTCTGGAGAGTCTCGTGAAGTGTGTGTGTGCTGAGATGGCCATTGTCCCGTCGCCCAGGGAGATCCTTATCTCGGGCCGTCTCTGCCGTGTCGAGGGGTTTGTTCGGGAGGTGATTCACCGCCTCTCACGCTTCGCCCCGGTACACAAGGTCGAAGGTTTTGCCCGTATTGCCAAGGAAGCTGCACAGGGAGCTGCCCTGTTAGCCGAGGGACTGGCCGGCGGCATGTATGAAAGGTTGATCGACGTAATGCGCCTGCGCGATGCCGGTGGTGCGTCTCTTGATCATCTATGCGTCGACGGAGCGGAAAGCCTGAGACGAAAGTACTTGAGTTAGTTTCCGTCCGGAAACCAACCCTGCTGCTCCGGCGAATGGGTTTGAAGTTCCCCTTTTCAAAAGGTGGATTTAGGGGTATTTTAGAGTAGATTCGACGTATTACGAACCAAAATTCCCCTGCCCCCTTAAGGAAGGAGGTGTTCGGCACTGGCGCTCCCGCAGGAGTGGTGTTTCCGGATGGACACTGGTTAGCAGTGCTCGACCCATGTTGAAAACTTGGCCAGGGAGGGTGGAACTCGAACACGTGCATATCAACAACGTAGAGATCGAAAACACCTTTGCCGAGGCCTTCGAGATGTGGGCCAGCCGGTTAATAGTCACGGCGACCAACGACCGTTGGGCCATGACTGCGGCCCAGGCCGCCACCGGGTTCGCGACATCCATTATCGCCTGCGGCTGCGAAGCGGGCATCGATGGGGTCCTCTCCCCGGAGCAAACGCCCGATGGCCGCCCGGGCGTTATCGTGCTCTTTTTCACGATGTCGAGCAAGGACATGGAAAAAGTCCTACTGAACCGCGTGGGACAGTGCATCATGACTTCCCCCACCTCGGCGTGCTACGACGGCCTTCGGGCAGATACCAAAGTGAAGACGGGGGGCAAGCTTCGCTTTTTCGGCGACGGGTTCCAGAGCAGCAAACTGCTGGAAAAACGAAGGTTATGGCGCGTTCCCGTGATGGACGGAGAATTTGTCATCGAGGAGAGTTTCAGCATGCAGAAGGCCATAGGCGGCGGCAACTTTCTCATTCTGGCGGAAAACGAACGAGCCGCGCTGTCGGCGGCCGAGGCAGCTGTGGACGAAATGTGCGCCGTGCCGGGAATCATCATGCCTTTCCCCGGAGGAGTCGTACGGAGCGGGAGTAAAGTCGGATCGAGGTATAAAGGACAGTTCGTGTCCACCAACACTGCTTATTGTCCTACCATCCGGCGTCAGGTGGCTTCAGCATTGCCCGAAGGCGTCAATTGCGTGATGGAGATCGTTATCGACGGTCTCGACGAAGGAGCGGTGAGAGAAGCGATGCGGGTGGGCGTCCAGGCCGCCTGCCGTGCTGGAGTGGTGCGCATCTCGGCTGGGAATTACGGCGGCAAGCTGGGCCCCTATCACTTCCATTTGGATGAAATAATGGGTGTGAGCCAAGTTGACGGTGACGTTTGACGGCTACAAACCACTTCAGATGGATGTGGCGCTCTGAGGCCCGGCCTTCACTCGAAACTGGCAGGCTGTCCCGGTTGATTTTTTAAAAAAGTTCGGAGTCGGGAAGGAGCGCACCTTGGGCTGCGTATCGTGTGCCGGATTGATGAAGCAATCCGCAGACGAAAGGGATATCGTCACTCTGCGGCTAAGAGAGCCAACCACGATCCCCATCGAGGCCGACAGTATTTGTCCGGACTTCTTTGTCAGCCGCACCTTGGCGGAGATCAAGGCTTTGCCGGCATTTTACGGCCGCCGTAAGGTGACGCTGGGAGACCTCTTTGAAATCGAGGGCGATCGTTCCGACCGCCTGGTGCTCGAGGGCGACCTGCGACATGTCAAGAAGATCGGGCTTCGGATGAGCCACGGCCGGGTCTTGATTCGGGGTAACGCGGGGTTGCACCTGGGCGCTTACATGCGAGGCGGTGAGATTGTCGTCGAAGGCAATGCTTCGGACTGGGCCGGCGCACACATCCAGGGCGGGTTCATACGGATACAGGGGAACGCGGGTCACCGCGTCGGTGCTGCCTACCCTGGCGAGAAACGTGGCGCCAACCGGGGAATGATCATCGTTGAAGGCAATGCAGGCCGTGAGATCGGCGCAAAGGCATGGCGCGTGCTCATTGTCGTTCAGGGCGATGCGGGGGAATTTGCTGGAGCGTACATGATCGCCGGTACGATAATCGTTTTGGGCCGCCTTGGGAAGCGTGCCGGCGCAGGCAACAAGCGAGGGACCATAGTGGCTCTGGGCGAAACTCCCGATATTCTTCTGACCTATCGTTATGAATGCACGATTCGCCCGGTGTTCCTGCGTTGTTATCTGCGGCGTCTGCTCGATTGGGGATTGCCGGTTCCGACAGCGGCTGTCGATGGGGACTTTCGTAGGTACAGCGGCGACATTTCAGCACTCGGGAAGGGGGAGATTCTCGTCTATGCTAAGCCTGAATGAGCGAGCCCTGGAGATCGTCCATGATATGATCGGCGAGGCGGAAGCACTTGAATTGGAGGCGACGCGGCTCAGCAACGGGACGACTCTGGTGGATGCGGGAGTGAATGTTCCGGGCTCGCTTGAAGCCGGACGCCTTTTCGCCGAGGCCTGTCTGGGCGGATTGGGGAAAGTGCTCTTCTGCGAGATCAACTACGGCGAATTGTCATTTCCCGCTGTGAGCGTTACGGTCGCTCGACCGACGCTGGCATGCATGGCGGCTCAATATGCGGGATGGGCTGTAAAGGTGAATGAGACTCAATCATCCGGGGAGTATTTCGCCATGGGTTCCGGTCCGGCCAGGGCTTTATTCCTGGGGGAACCATTATTCCGGAAGCTGGACTACCGGGACAGGTCCGAAGTCGCAGTTCTGGCTTTGGAGAGCCGCAGCCTTCCATCGGAAGAAGTTGCCGGATGGATAGCCGGCAAGTGCCGGATCTCTCCCGACCGGCTCTACCTTCTGGCCGCTCCCACCGCCAGTCTGGTGGGATCGGTGCAGGTGGCGGCAAGGGTAGTCGAGACGGGTTTACACAAGATGCTGGAGGTTGGTTTCGACATCGGCTCGGTGATATCCGGCTTCGGAACCTGTCCGGTGGCGCCCGTCGCCCGGGATGACCTGCGGGCCATCGGACGCACCAACGACGCGGTTCTCTACGGGGGAAAGGCATGGTATACCGTGCGTGGAGACGATGGGCGGATTGAAAGCCTGGTGAAGGAACTTCCATCTTCGGCATCGAAGGATTATGGAACGCCCTTCTACGAACTCTTTCAACGTTACGGGGGAGATTTCTACAAGATCGATCCACTGCTTTTCAGTCCTGCGGAGGTTTCCATCAACAATGTGGCCACCGGGTGTTCCTTCCACGCAGGGAGTGTCAACCTCGACCTCATAGAGCGGATGTTTCTGGAATGAGAATCGGCATTGTCGGACAGCGTGGCAGTTGGTATGTGACGGCCCTGCAAACCGTGCTGGCCCGGCGTGGCATCGATGCCCCATGTTTGCCCGTCACCCGCCTGACAGCTCGCCTGGGTGGGGGGACGCCACGCATCGCCTGCTGCGGCGAGCCACTGGAGAGTTGCGATGTCCTGCTGGTGCGGGCCATTCCCGGCGGTTCTCTCGAACAGGTAATATACCGCATGGACACTCTGCACAGTCTCGAGAACTCAGGGGTCAGGGTCATCAACTCAGCCTCGACCATCGAGCGGTCGGTGGACAAATACTACACGCTGACTCTCGCCGAGGATGCAGGACTTCCCACACCTCGAACGATTGTCGCGGAGCGCTTTGACGACGCTCTGGCCGCGTACCATGAACTGGGCGGTGACGTTGTCCTCAAACCCCTTTTCGGCTCTGAGGGCCGGGGCATTGTGCGGATCACCGATGTCGACTGCGCACACCGGGTCTTCAAAGCGCTCGAGCTTGGCAACTACGTCTATTACCTTCAGGAGTACGTTCCCCACAACAGTGAAGACATCCGCGTTTTCGTGATAAATGGAGAACCCGTCGCTTCGATAGTGCGGAGGGGAAAGAACTGGAAGACAAACATGGCCAATGGGGCGTCGGCGGCTCCGCTGGTTCTCGACGACACACTGCGTCGGATGAGTATTGAGGCAGTCCGGGTATTGGGCGCCGTATATGCGGGAGTGGACATCCTGCCGTGTGAGGGCAGAGGATACATGCTGATAGAGGTTAACGGCATCCCTGGTTGGCGGGGCCTCCAATCCGCAACCGGGATCGACGTGCCCGAACTTCTAGTGGATCACATATTGAACGGAATGCGATGATTCCTTTACCCGCAGATGAGGTTGCCTGGGCGGCGCAACTGGCGTGTATTCTGGAAGTAAACGCCTGGAAACCCGGCAATGTGTCGAGAATGCATGACTTTGCGGATTGCCGCTTCGAGGAGTTTTTGGTCAGTGCGGTGGCCATCGGGCCTGCATTTCGGGAAGCAGCCCGATCTCTTGTGGGAAAGACCATATTGGAGGCGGTGAGAGCCACCCGCGGGCTGGTGGGCACAAACACCAATCTGGGCATGGCGGTCGCCCTCGCTCCTCTCGCGAAAGCAGCCGGAACCGGGCATCCCGATGGACTGCGGGCGGCTGTCGTGGAGGTGCTGGAGGATCTCACCGTCGAGGACGCCCTGATGGCATATGAAGCCATCCGAGCTGCTGCGCCGGCCGGATTGGGCAAAGTGGAACGATGCGATGTATACGGCGGGGACGCTGATGTGACGCTGCGCGGAGCGATGGAATTGGCCAAGGACCGCGATGCCCTTGCGAGCGAATACGTCACCGGTTTTGAATTGACTTTCGACGTCGGGTACGCCACGTTGCTGAGACTCTGGGAAGGTGGGTGCAGGTTGTCGGATTGCATTCTGCAGACGTTTCTAACGATTCTTGCCAGGGCGCCCGATTCGCTGATCGCCCGCAAGAACGGGCCGGCGGCTGCCGAACGCGTTTCCGGGCTGGCACAGGGCGTTCTGAAGGATGGTGGGGTTTTCTCCGAAAACGGTCTCGAGGAACTGAAGAAGCTCGACCTCGCCCTTCGCGATGAGCGGCACCGTCTGAATCCGGGAACGACGGCGGATCTCGTGGCCGCCGCAATCTTCGTTTTCCTCGTCGAAGGCCGGATGTTGAACCGCTTCAAGGACCTTCTAGAGTGCTGGTAATCTCCTCAGCTTTGCGGTATCAGGGTCTGTAAATCCTGTGGAGTGATCCATCCACGGTGAAGGGACGTGGCAATCAGAACGCCGCTTAGGTTCATGGATGCCAGTTGCTGCAGATCTCGAGGCCCGCGGACGCCTCCTCCCGCGATGAGCGAGAGTTCGGGGAAACGGATGCTTGCCTCCTTCACGAGCGCCCAGTCCGGCCCGCCTCCGGTGCCCACCAGGTCCAGGGTCAGGATAATGAATTGCGACCATCCTTCCCGAGCCATCAGATCGAGAGCAGTCAATGGGTCGGCATCATGCAGGGCGGAGCAGCGAGAGCGGACGCGGCCTTTTACCACGTCTATACTGAAAAGCAGCCGCTCGGCGGGAAGCGCGCCTCTTATGGCTCTTGATTCATCCATGTCCTGGAGGGTCTCGGAGCATACGATCGCCCGTTCGGCCCCGGCCTCTATCGCCCTCATGGCCTTGGCCGTATCGGCGATTGCAGCGTCCACGCTCAGTTTTGCCCTTATTCCGTCGGCCATTTCCCGAACGACGTTCCATTGGGGTTGTCCCCCCATGATGGCGTCGAGATCGGCTATGTAGAATTCATCGCACCCTGTAGCATCCTGGAGAGCACGGGCAACGGAGAGGGGCTGCGCATCATGGGTGAGTACGCTTTGCACTGGCCGGTAATTGGCTCGGTCGCCACGTATGGCCTGCACAACCTCGCCCTTCATCAGGTCTATCACAGGGATAATGCGCATGCGGTCCTTACCTCCCAGGGTTCTGGTTCATGAATACGTAACCGGCGGCGGCTGGCCTGCTAAAGATCTGCCGCATGGGCTGGCCGCCGAGGGCTTCGCCATGCTGAGGGCCGTCCTGAACGACTTTCGGTTGTGCGGGGGCGTCAGCCTCATCACCACCCGCGACGTTCGGCTGGCCGGCTTTTCTCTCTGCGCCGACAGGGTAGTGAATTTGCATCATGAAGAATACCTCCGCACATTGAACGACTTGGTCGCCGACGTGGACGCGGTGCTCGTCATCGCCCCGGAGACCAACGGCGTTCTTGCCCGGCTGAGTGCTCTCGTAGAGGAAAGAGGCAGGCTTCTGTTGGGTTCCAGTGCCGAGGGAGTGTCCGTCGCGGGAGACAAATGGGATTGTTTCCGCCGATTCGCGGAGAATAACCTGCCCACGCCGCGCACGTGGAGGGTGAGTGTTGCCGAAGCTCTCAGAGCAGCCGAAGAATTCGGATTCCCGTTGGTGGTGAAGCCTATCGACGGCGTTGGCTGCGAGGGGGTCAGCATCGTTTCGGATTCGCCTTCCCTCCGGATGGCTCTCGACCTATTGCATCCATGGCCCGAAAGTATCCTCCTGCAACCATACCTCTCAGGAACTCACGCCAGCGTTTCGCTCCTGGTCGCTGAAACGGGCGTGCTGCCCCTTAGCCTGAACGAGCAGGTGCTGAGCGTGGGCGTGCCGTTCCTTTACCGGGGAGGGACTGTGCCTCTGGATCATATGAAACGGGATTTGGCGTTCGAATATGCCGAACGAGCCGTGTCCCTGGTACCTGGGCTCAGGGGATACGTGGGGGTCGACATGCTGCTGACCGAAAAGGAATGTTACACCATCGAGATCAATCCCCGCCTGACCACCTCATACGTGGGACTGCGCCAGGTGATCGATATCAACCTGGCGGAGGCCATCTGGCACGCCTGCTGTGATTGTATGCTTCCGCAGAAAATCATACTATCTGGCAGGGCATCATTCAACAACAATGGGGAATTCGGTGCCGCTGGACTCGCTTAAAACGATTGGTTGGGACATTGGGGGCGCCAACATCAAGGCGGTGGCGCTTTGCAGACGAAAAGAAGGCTCAGTTGAGCGTAAGGTTGCCGTTCGCCCTTTCGAGATTTGGCGGGAGCGGAAGAATCTGCCTGCCGCGCTGGCCGAAATAGGGGATGCACTGGGCGCCCCCGATACGAATGCCATGGCGGTGACCATGACCGCTGAACTTTCCGATACGTTCCTGACCAAGCGCGAGGGAGTGCTCTTCGTTTTCGACGCTATGGCCCATGCTTTCCCGCGGACTCCCATCTATCCCCTGAGTCTGGCGGGCGATTTCGTGCAGCTTGGTGAGGCGCGTCTGCGTCCCCTGGATTTTGCCGCGAGCAACTGGGTCGCCAGTGCGTTGTATGTTGCAATCAGGCATCCCACTTGTATCCTGCTGGATGTGGGCAGCACGACTACGGATATTATCCCCATCCGGGATGGCCGCATCGTCATCAGGGGGATCACGGACATGGAACGTATGACATCGGGCGAACTGGTCTATTCCGGAATTTTGCGAACTAACCCCAACACCATTGTCGGCGAGGTTCCCATTGATGGCCGGATGTGCCGTGTGGCGGCCGAATACTTTACCGTGATGGCCGACGTTTATCTCATCCTGGGATTAATATCTGCGGAGGCATACACGTGCCCCACCCCCGACGGACGGGCCAGAACTCCGGGAGCGGCGCGGGAACGGCTGGCTCGCCTGGTTTGCGCCGACGTAGAGATGCTGAACGAAGAACAAACGCTCAAGTTGGCCCGATATCTTTTTGAAAAACAACTCAATCAACTGACCGATGCCTTGTGCAAGGTTCTTTCGGGATTGGAGAACGGGTATCAAATGCCGCTGGCTGTGGCGGGCGCGGGGACTTTTCTTGCCGTAGAAGGGGGGCGGAGACTGGGCATCACAATCCTGGACCTGGGCCGGGAATGGGGGGAGGATGCCGTAACCGCACTTCCCGCCACGGCTGCGGCGTATCTTTTGGCACAAAAAATCGACAGGGAAGATTCATGATCGAGGTCGTGGCCAAGGTCGGCGGAAGCCTGAGCCGAGGAGCCAACTTGCGGGCGCTGTGCCTGCTGCTGGCGGAACTGGGGTGCGAACGCCGCCTTCTGGTGGTGCCCGGAGGCGGTCCTTTCGCGGACAAGGTGCGGGACTGTGACGGCCGCTACGGGCTCAGTGATGCCGCATCGCACTGGATGGCCATCCTGGCCATGGATCAATTCGGATACCTACTCTCTGACCTGATCCCTCGGAGCAAACCGGCACGCGACGCGGACGCCGCACGCCAAATCGCTCTTTCCGGGAGGGTTCCGGTACTCATACCGTTCGACCTTCTTCGTCGAGCCGATCCGCTTCCGCATAGCTGGATGGTGACTTCCGACTCCATCAGCGCCTGGGTAGCCGAATTGGTGCGGGCGCCCAAGCTCGTTCTCCTGAAGTCGGTGGACGGCCTTTCGGATTGTATCGGCCTGGACGCTGGAGACGGCGGATTGCCGAGCCTGGTTACGTTGGAACAATTGGCCCGCTGGGAAGGGGTGGATCCATACCTCGCGACCATCCTGGCCGACAGCGGCCTGGACCTTTGGATCATTAACGGGAATACGCCGGACCGCTTGAAAGAGCTGCTGGGGCAAGGAACGACCCGGGGGACCCGTTTGCAGCGATGAGATCTTTCAGACGCCGGACTTTAAGGCTGTCCACGAGATCTTTTACCCGGTCGCCCCGGCAGACCGCAGTCCTGACACCGATGAGATCCGCTCCGAACTTGCAGACGTGCGCAATATCCTCAGCGCCAAGCGAACCGGCCAGACCGCATAGGAGCCCTGCCCCGCGGCATTGGGCCACAAAATTTTGCAACTGGCTGTCGCTCAGGTTCGTGAACAACGTTCCGTCACCTTTCACGGCGGTGTCCAGGAGGCAACCATCTGCGCCTGCTTCGGCGGCCACGGCGGGTAGGGCTAGCGGCGCCAATGAGTTCACCTTGTGGGCATCCGCGTAGGCTGCTGCAATGATCCGCGTGGAGGGGCCGTGCGCATGCACTGCACGGCATGCCTCCCGGAGAAGGAAAATGGCATCCTGCGGGGTCCGCGTGCCAAGCAGTCCCACTTTGACGTATTGGACTCCACAGACGGCCGCACCCAGTGCGGCGAGGGATACCGTACCCGGCAGGTTCGGCACGTCCCCGATGGTCGCGCTCACTTCAAGCTCCGGGGGTGTTATCTTGCGCACTGCCCGGATCACATGAGGGAAATTGGCGCCCAAAGCTCCCTCCGCGGGGTTCTTCACATCAATGATATCCGCCCCGCCTGCCACGGCCGGTGCGACTTCCTTTTCGCTCACTACGCTGACCAACAATTTCACATCGAGCCTCCAGACGCCAAACGCTCCATCTATCGAACCGCCTCGGTGAGAGATATAATAGGGAGTATAAAATTAGTTAGTGAAGTAATCGAGCCTAAATTTGGCGGTTCGATTCAGAGACCTGAACGGGATTTGCTTGATTGCGTTGTTTGGAAAGCCTACTGTAAACCCGAATAAGATGGGACGGACCTGGCGACGGACCTCCCCTTGACTCAGATGTCCTTTTGTCTGAAAATCAGCCCCCAACGGTTTTTGCTTTTCGCCGGAGGAAGGCCCGCGGCGGATTTTGCAAGCTCTGGGGGCTGACGCCGATTCCAAGCGCGCGTGAGAAAGGCCGGGCAAATGATGGGGCAAACTATGGAAACGCTCGAAGCGGTGGAAGGATTCGCCGTTGAAACGCTGGAGGGACTGATCTTCACTGTCAAAGGCCTAGTCCACCCTCTCCATAGGTTGATCGCCTACCTTCGGTTCATGCCGGACCCTGGGGGGGACCGGAAGCGCGGAAGCGTATCGTATCGGCGCGTGTATCGATTTGAAGAGCAACGGGAGATACTGCAGCGCCGATTCCCAATCTATATTGCTTACGATCCCATTTTCGGATTTGAAGTGCAGGGAGTGCCGAGGCAATATGCCCAAAATATCTTTGACCCATGTTTCCGGCTGGCTGAGATTCTCGAAAAGGGTGCGAAAGACCCGTTGGAGGAAAACTCTCTTGCCTTTGCGAACCTTTTAAAAGACGCGGCCGGTGTTCCCATGAGTAGCCTCGGCGTCTCCGGTTCGGTGCTGGTTGGGTTGCATCGGCCGGGATCGGACGTCGATCTCGCAGTCTATGGCGATAGGGAATCACGGGGGGTACACGGCGCACTCGGGGGGCTTCTGGATAGCGGCCAGGGGCCAGTTCGCCGCCTCGACAGAGCTGAACTGGCCGCGCTGCATGCTTCCCATCGAACCGATACCCCGCTCACTTTTTCGGACTTCGTCAGGCTCCAGTCCCGCAAGACGAACGAGGGCTATTTCGCGGGAATTCCATACTTCATCCGTTTCATCAAAGGGAAAAGGGAAGGTGAACAGCGTTACGGCGATACCTCGTACGAGCCGCTCGGGAAGGCTACGATTCGATTTCGAGTGACGGACGACGCAGATGCCATCTTCACCCCCTGCCGCTATGCCGTTGAGGATGTGTTGTTTTTGGACCGTGCGGAGGAGGCCGATCTGCAGGAGGTCGTCTCCTTTCGGGGGCGCTTCAGCGATCAGGTACGCACGGCAGAGCTGGCAACCGCCAGGGGGAGCCTCGAACGCGTGGTTCCGCGTGAAGGTAAAGTCCACCATCGACTTGCCGTTGGTGGAGAGGCCGGGGATTACCTCTTGAGCCAGGGGCAGCTCCTTTCGAAGTGAGCAGCTATGGGGCCGACATGGGCCGGAAGCTCGAAGCCGCTGCGAGGGCTTGACAAAGAAGAGGCGCCTGCTGAAAGCCCGGTCCCGTGCGATGGACCGGGGACCGCCAAGATTTCTCGCCTGAGGCTTGAAATGGCGTACTTCCGGTATCTCCCTGCAGATTGCCGGCCGACTTACCACGAGGAGTTTCTGTGAAACCGCTTCAGACAATCGGAATGAAAAAAGGCTGGATTTACGAGGTGATTGTATCGACCTACCGGGGCAATAAGCCTCATTCGGCGCCAATCGGGGTTTGGACCGATGATTTCGCCACTCTGAAAATGGAAATATATTCCGACAGCGGCACTCTGAGGAGTATCATGGAGCTGAAAGATTTCGCCGTGAACCTGATAGCCGATGTGACCGTTTTTTATAACTCGCTTTTCGATGAAGCAAATGTAGAGTATCGAGATTCGCTAAATATCAATGCTCCGGTTGTAAGAAGTGCCTCAGCTATTATAGAAGCCAGGCTCAAAAAGGTGGAAAATAAGGGAAACAGGTTTCACCTGGAATCCGATCCTGTCAATGTTGAAGTGAATGAGCCCGTAAAATTGATCAACAGGGCGGAAGCTATTGTGATAGAAAGCCTCATACTTGGCACAAGATTGCCATATTTGCCGGGATCGAGGGCGCAGGAAGCCTTGAGAGAAAACTACCGGGTCGTAAGAAAGGTGGCCCCCGGTTCACAGTATGAAAGAATCATGGGGAAACTGGTTGAGGCGCTTCATGTGCCTGCTTCCGGCGAATTCCCTTGCTGATACGGGAAGTCAGGGATATCCCGGGAACTTCGAAGGGGATGCGGCAGGACGGCGGGGTCGTTGACTCTTACTTTGACCTGCCGCTCTCTGGAAAGCGGCGGCTACGAGAGGGGAGCGCATTACCCGCCGCTCACTCATCGCTGGTTTCGATTCCATCTAATCCACGATTCAACCTGTTTGTCGAGACACCTCCAACCATAAATTCCATCCGGGCGCAGGCGAAGCGCGACCCCACCCTTGAATCAAAATTCGGCCGAAGCCGGCGAAACTAAGTGAAAAGAGGACGGGCAAGTGGTATAGCTGTGCTCTAATCCGGTAAAATTAAACAGGAATACGCGGATTGCTTCCGGACTCAACAATCAATCCAGTCAAAGGCTTAGAAGTGATCGACCTTCATTGCCATATACTGCCGGGTCTGGACGATGGTGCGCAAGACTGGGCCCAGAGTCTCGAAATGGCAAGAATTGCCGCTGCAGACGGTATCTGCGGCATCGTATGCACTCCTCATTCTTCGACTGTCTTTCCCGCAAACCACCGCACCACGATCCTGGCCGCAGTCGAAGAACTGAGAACAAGGCTCCGGGAGGCGGAAATCCGGCTTGAAATCTATCCAGGCTGCGAGTTGTCCCTCCAAACCAATCTCCTTGAAAGAATAGAGTCAAGAGATCTGCTGACAATCAACGACAATCGGCAGATCGCTCTCATTGAAATGCCAACCGATCTCATTACGCCAAACCTGGACAAATTTTTCTGGATGATGCGGGTCAAAGGGATCGACACTGTTCTGGCGCACCCCGAAAGAAACCGCGATCTCATGAAAAATCCGTCCGTGCTGTTGGAATGGATTCAGGCCGGCGTCATGGTTCAAATCACTGCCGCCAGCCTCACAGGCTATTACGGGCATGCAATCCGGGATTTTTCCCTGAAGCTGCTTCGGCATCGAATGGCTCATTTCGTGGCTACCGACTCACACAGTCCCGGCAGAATGGCGCCGATGCTTTCGAAGGCGCGCGCCCTCACTGAAGCCATTATCGGTCCTGAAGAGGCCCATAGAATCTTTTACGAATATGCGGTCCAGGTCCTGCGTGGAGAGGTCCCGGACGTCATGCCCGCTATTTCTTTCGAAAAGAAAACGCCCCTGATCCGGCGCATTTTTTCATTCCGGTAAAACGGCCGGTCAGCAAGGCCTGGATCTCTTGGGCTTCGACAAGAGGAAGCTGGCCTCTCTGCGCACGGACGGAGTGATCTGAGCGACGGATCAAGCGGTACGCCTAATCCTGGTTTAAGAGCGAGCCCCATTTTCCCCTTTGTCAGGAGTCAAAAGCATGAAGCCGGTCATTGCGTTCGCCAACCACAAAGGCGGAGTAGGGAAAACCACATCGGTTGTGAACATTGCATCGGTCCTGGGAGAAACGGGTAAGCGGGTATTGGTCGTGGATATTGACCCCCAGGGAAGCGCCAGCCTGCATTTCGGGGTCAAAGACAAAGGCACGGGATTCCTGCACGCCCTGGAAAGAACCGTTGCGGCGCCTGTGCTCCCAACAGCAGTGAGAGGGGTTGATCTCATTCCTTCCGGCCCCGCACTTGCCGAGGCAGCGCAAAGGTTTGGCGGAGTACTCGGAGCGGAACTCCTGGCCCGCTGCCTTGCGCGGACCCAGGGCGATTGGGAGCTGGTGATAATCGATTGCCCACCAGGTCCCGGAATTCTCACCACGAGCGCTCTTCGGGTCAGTCAGCATGTAGTCATTCCAATTGAAACCAATCGGCTTGCAATGAACGGCCTGGATCAAATGATCGAGACGCTGGATGCAGTGCGCCGGGATAACCGCCATCCCGGGATTCTGGGGATAATCGCGTGCCGCGCCAACCCGAGGCGTATAATTCATAGGGAAATCATGGCTGATTTGGAGAGGCGATTCCCCGGCAGGATGGCTCCATTCGTCCGTGAGAATGTCTCGTTGGCGGAGGCGCCCGCTCAGGGCAAACCCGTAATTCTGTATGCGCCTGATTCAAATGGGGCCGAGGATTATCGCCGGGTGACACAATGGCTGTTGGAGCGTTTGGGTTGAATCAACCGATACGGGAAGCCGGAGGCCGGAACCTTCGTTACCCCCGCATTATTCTTTTAGTTCCGGCCCAGCCATTTTCATCCAGAAATGCCCGGAAGCAAGGACGACAACGATGGATACGAACTGAGCCGAAAAACTGAAAACCCTGGTTGGGGCCAGCGCGCTCACAACGAAGGGGTCGGTAAGGATCATATCTGCGCCGACCTTCGCAAGGACTGCGCAACCAACGTAGTTGAGGATCGGATACCTTTCAATGGCCAGGCACAGGAGGTTGCTGGCAAAAAACACAATGGGAATGCTCACACCAAGTCCGATGAAGAGCAGGAAAAAGTTCCCCTGGGCCGCACCCGCAACAGCCAGCATATTGTCCAAAGACATGGTGATGTTGGCAATTACGAGAATTTTTACAGCCTGGCCGATGTTGGAGATCCCTTCATCCACAGATGTTGCGCCGGACCTTAAAACGAGAAGACTCACCGCCAGGTAGAGGACTATCGCGCCGCCCACAAGTTTGACGAAGCTGTGCTCCAGAAGCTTGGAGACAAAGAAAGTAAGCAAGACACTCAATACAATGGTAATGCAAGCGCCAAACGATAGGGCCCTCAAGCGCAGACGCCTCGGAAGAGACCTCAGGGCCACGGCGACGACCATCGCGTTGTCGACCGATCGGACCAGATTGATAATGATGACGCTGAAAAGAGCTGAAATCCAATTCCAGTCGAAGGATATCGAGCCAAGATTCCCCAGTCCCACGATTCGCCCCACTTGGTGAGAACAGCTTCCCGTTTGATGGAAAGAGCCTCATCCTGCACCGGTAGAGACCTACCGTTACGGCTTTCTTTTTGGAAGAGCAGCGCCCGCAATGTCCTTCACACCTTCCACAGTGTTCACCAGCACATCCCGGACAGCTTTAACAGCCGTATTCCCGATACTTCCTGCTGCTTCGATCGCTCCATTGACGGTTACCTTAGCCATCTCTTCGGCATTTGACCCCGTCTCCCTTGCCGCTTCAATGATTCCGTCCACCGTCCTGCGGGCGACCTGCCCCACGTCCGCTCCAATCTCGGCAGCTCCGCTGACTGTCCCCCTGATAACCTGTTTGGCGACGCTGAACACATCGCCTCCAACATCGCTTACACCCATGATAATCCCTTTTGCCACGCTCTTGGAGCTAAGCAAAAGCCCTGTCCCTACTTCTTCCGCCGCTTTGAAGGTCCCTTGCAGCACATCCTTTGTCACGTTGACGGTTTCATCGGCCACCGATCCCGTAGCCTTAAGGGTATCGGAAACGGTGTTCTTGACCAGGGTGACAATCTGTGCTTCAATCTCGTTGACGCTCTTAAGGCCGCTGAGGACACCCTCTCTTACAGTGGCCCCTGCCTTACCCAGGGTCGCCTTTATTTCTGTCCGGGGTATTTTTTCCTGGTTCTTTTCTTCAAGATTCATTCCCTGCTCCTTCTTTTTCGGTCGCTCAGCTTTTTTTTCGGCCATCTCGCACCACCTTTCACAACAGGAACAAACAACCTATGGTCGGCATTGCTCCCTGTTTGCTTCGCCTGACACAGTGTTCCGAGTTTGCCAACGCATATCAGGGCGCCGCACCCCTGCCTGATCCCGAGACGCCGGTGCTAACAAAAGGGGCAACGGGTGCGGCAATTCCGTTAATTGCGCGGCACATGCATCGTTTTGGAAAAGAAACATATTGCCGGTTACACGATGGACGTCCGGGACAGCAGTGTTAGAGACGAAAAATAGTACCGGCCTGTTTTCCGGGAGAACAATCCATCCTCGTATGATAGACTTATGTAATACCCGATTCTCAACAAAAAAGAATCGGCTCTTTCCGCGCAGCCATGCAGACAGCGCAGACACTAAATGGAGTATGCTCTCGGGAAGCGTTTCCTTTCAGTTCAGCTTCGCATTGCAAAGGCGCGAAGAGGAAGAGATACAGAACCGGGTTCAGAGCGTAATGCCTGAAGCTGCTCACACTGCCGACTCATTCCGTTATCGAAAACGGCCACGATAAAATCTCACAGAGAAAACCCCTGCGCTGGGAGCATAGGGATTTCGCAGTATCAACCCCCCTTTACAGCGTCTATATTTGCCTTTCGCCATAAAGTAATGATTTTATCAGTTTTGTCATCCTGATTGTTCATTACCTGCCTACCGAGGGATTGAGGGATTGAGGGATTATTCTCCAGTGTCCTGAGTCATTAATTAGTTCCCGAATTAAGGGTAGGGTGGGCAAAAGCAGAGCGTTGCCCACCACTGATTGGTGGGCACATAAAACGTGCCCACCCTACGAATTTTATGCAATGA
>Ga0187849_1000967_pt1 | contig 34765 bp, 26 predicted proteins | sample June2016WEW_4_10_2_FD_132412 | JGI IMG/M metagenome (GOLD analysis project Ga0187849, IMG submission 132412) | Peatland microbial communities from SPRUCE experiment site at the Marcell Experimental Forest, Minnesota, USA - June2016WEW_4_100 | ecosystem: Environmental > Terrestrial > Soil >...
AGTGCGGCTTACAGAATGAATAGCCGGAAAAAGCGGTGAACATGTCCCAGACGCTTTCCACCACCTCGGGTGAAATCCCGTTTCGAGCGCATCCTTGCTCAAAGCGCGCCTTGTAGTCCGAGAGCTGCTCGCGGCTTTTCCTGCTTATCACTTTTCTCAGGCTATCCGCCTCGCCCCATGAAAAGCCGGCCAGCGCCATCGCCGCCTGCACTACGTCTTCCTGATAGACCAGTATTCCGTAATTTTCGGCCAGAATGTCTTTAAGACGTGGATGGAGCGGCTCGTACGGTTCTCCATGAAGCCGGCTCAGGTATTGCCGAATAAACCGGTTTGCGGCCGGGCGGATAATGGACGAATGGATCACGACATGCTCGAAATCGCCCGTTCGTGCCTTTTGCTGCAGGAGCCGCATGGATGGGGATTCCAGGTAAAATACGCCCATTGTATTTCCCCGGCTGATGATTTCCCGGGTTTTCGGGTCGTCAATCGGATTGAAGTTCGAATAGTCGATGATCTTCGCCGTGTTTTCCCGAACCGCCTCGATGGTGTCGCGGATCACGGCAAGCGAGCGGTTGCCGAGAAGGTCTATTTTGACGAGGCCCGCCTTTTCGGCCTGGTCTTTTTCCCACTGGATGATTCGAACCCCCTTGGCGCTTATCTGGACCGGAACATACCTCGATACCCGGTCCGGAACGAGTACCATCCCGCCGCAGTGGGTCCCGATGTTTCGGGGCGCTGACTCCAGGCGCGAAGAAAGATCGATGATTTCCGGCCAGGGCGGGTCCAGGGGGAAATTACGGAATTTGGGATATGATTTTATGTGCTCCCATATATCAGCGCCCCGCGAGGTCCAGTAGTTCATCCTGCGGGTTACCTCCTTTATCTCGGAGGCGGGGACGCCGTATACTTTCGCCACTTCCCGCACCGAGGCCCTGGCCCGGAACCCCACGTGGTTGCTGACTAGAGCCATCCTCCGGCTCCCGTAGTGGGCCATAATTTCTTCAAAAAGCCCGTCACGCTCGTCCCACGGGAAATCGACGTCGATGTCCGGGAGGTCCTTACGTTCGGGATTTAGAAACCTGCCGAAAAGGAGATTGTGCCGGATGGGATCTACATGGGTTATTCCCAAAAGATAGCTGACCAGGCTTGCGGCCCCGCTTCCCCGTCCGCAGTGGATCGGACGGCGGCGCACGATATCTGCCACCACGAGGAAATAATCCACAAATCCTTTGGAACGGATAAGATCGAGTTCTTCAGCGAGGCGATCTTCAATCGCTCTGCCGGTTTTTCCGTAACGCCGGCCAATCCCCCTGCGGCACTCGGAGACAAGGATGGCGAAGTGGTCCTCGTTTTTATCGAGGTAATGAGGGAAAACGGTCTGAAAACGGTCCCAGGCGGTATGGCAGGCTTGGGCAATTTTTACCGTGTTGGCCAGCGCTTCCGGGCAGTTGGGGAAGTGCACGGACATCTCGCGGGCTGATTTCAGCCACCGGCCCGCAGTTGCGGCCTCCCCCGGCGCAAGCGACCCCAGGGTTTTGTTCAGGTCTATGGCCCGAACGAGCCGGTGAAGGGAATAGTCTTGCTCCACGGCAAAATGGACTGCATTTGTGGCCACAGGCGCAATGCCGATCTGCTTTGCCGCATGGAGGAACTTTCGGTCGGATGGGCCCGGCACTATTTCAAAAAAGCATTCCAACCGGTTGCGCGATGCTTTTATCAATTCCGGATCGGCGCTGATGAGCACAAGGTCGGAGCTTTTTTCCGGAAGGCTTCGGATAAGTGAGAAGTCATCCTCGATATGACGGCGGGTAATGAGGTCCGAGAGGATTTCGTATCCATCGGCGGTTCCGGCAAGGATCACCGCACATGTTTGCGGGGTTTTTATTTCAGCCCCGACCACAGGTTCGATCCCGGTTGCGCGCGCAGCTTCCAGGAAATTGATAAGGCCGTAGAAACCGTTTGTATCGGTCAGGGCAAGATGGGTAAAACCGGCTTTTTTGGCCTCCCTGCACAGGACTTCGGGCGAACTTACGCCCTGCATCATGGAATAGAAGGAATGGACATGGAGGTGGACAAAATCGTTCATGACTGAAAACTGCCTTGAGTTACCCTTGCCCAGGCAATTATCTCTTTCCCGAATTTCATGCGGATCGAATCCAGGACCTTCTGAAGGTTGAGCTCTTTTGACGATTTATTTTTTTCCCACGTGAAAAGCGAAAGCTGAGAAAAGGGCATCGCGAGGTCCGAAAATTCCAGGACCAGCTTGCGCACGGCCACTCGCCTCCGGAAAAGCTGATAAAAGACGGGGAGAATCGACAGGAAAAGGAACCGGTCAGCCTGGACAGACCCGGAGGAAATCCGCCTGCGGGTATCGGCCGACACGCCGTCCGCATACCGAATCTGCAGCCTGAAGTTTCCCGGACAGCGATTATGACGGCGCAGGTTCCATCCCGCCTCTTCAACCTGCTGGAACAAAACGGATTCAAGGCGTCCCAGGTCGATTTCATCGCGGTCCAGAATTTTCGTAATGGATACCCGCGGGACCTGATGAGTGGGAAGTACCGGAGCGGGGTCCATGCCTTTTGCGATTTTAAGAAGACGCTCCGCACTCCTGCCGAAAACCGCCGCAAGCATGTCGAGGGGAAAGGATGCCAGTTGCCCGATTTTCAGGATGTTGAAGCCGGTCAGCCTGGAAGTGGTAACCTCACCCACGCCGGGAAGAAGATCGACGGGCAGAGGCGAAAGAAACGATTCTTCATTCCCGGGGAAGATAAAACTCAGGTCCCCGGGGTCGATGCAATTTGATGCAACCTGGCTTACCAGTTTGTTCGAAGCAAGCCCGACCCGTGCCCGAAGTCCCGTTTTTATGTAGAGGTCCTTTTGCATCCGGCAGGCCAGGTCCGGTCCAGGTCCCCAGAGGCGGCGGGTCCCGGTGACATCTATGAAGTAACTTCCCGGGCAGCTCCCTTCGACAAGCGGCGAAAAGAATCCGGATTCCCGGACGATGTCCAGGTGTTTTTCCCGGTAATGATAAAAATCAGACGGCATTACATGAATCCGGCTGCACAGGCGGCGCGCACGGCTAAGCGGCATGCCCTCACGGATGCCTTCTTTTCTGGCGTTGCTGTTTACACCCTGGATAACGGACCTCTCGCCCGCTTCGGCCAAAACGAGCGGGCGCCTTTTCAATTCCGGCCGCCTAAGTTGCTCGATTGCCGCATAAAAATCGGGCACCCCCAGATGAACTATATTTCGGAGCATAAGTTCCCGCCTGAATCTCCACGCCCCGCGAGGTGTCTATGGTTGCGGTAATTGCGCAGCAGGCCCATTACGACACCCACCACCTCGACCTCTTCGGCGCTTGCCACAATCGATTTCATCCGGAAATTGGCCGGCTTCAATTCGATTTCGTTTTCTCTGCGGTAAAATTTCTTTACGGTCGCTTTCCCGGCCACCAGGGCCACGACGATTTGCCCGTTTTCGGCATGGGGCTGCTGGGTGATGATCAAAATATCGCCGTCCCTAATGCCGTCTTCGATCATTGAATCGCCTCGGACCCGCAGTGCGAAATTGCTTCCGTTGCCGAGGAAATTTTCCGGAACCTCTACCGATTCCGCCGTCTGGACCACTTCGATCGGTATTCCGGCGGCAACCGTCCCCAGGAAGGGAATGCTTGAGGCCCCGGCATTCACGGGGGAGTGTAGCGGACTCAGGTCGAGGGCGCGTTTTTTGTTGTTCCACGGCGTCCGCAGATACCCTCGTCCTTCGAGTTGCTTCAGGTGCTTGTAGACAGAGTTGAGGGATTTGAACCCGAGATGACGCCGTACTTCCTCATAAGATGGAGAATAACCGTGCCGGGTTATATATTCCCGCACGAACCGGAAAACTTTTTCCTGCGCCGGGGTAAGCCCCGTCATTCTGAACTCCTTTTCGAAATGTTTAGTTCAATTTAGGTGAACAAAAGGTGAAAGTCAAGGGGCAATTTCTCTCACGACTCCCATACATATGCCCTCCGCTATGCGATCTGCGTGTTGCAGTTTGGTTGCGATGCTTTTGTGCATAATTTTTAAGAGTTGTATTGAAGAAAAAAATTTCTTCTGCCGATTAATACACAAGGAGCGACGGAGAAGGTCGCATTTGAAGCAGTGGCAGCTTATATCGGATGCGGGATCAGCCGGGCGCCGGGAGGGCCGGCGCGGATTCGTGAGGGTGCAACTTTCCGGCCGCCTGCAAAAAAAATACATATCGAGCGAAAACAGGAAGGGATTTCTTATGAAAGATCAGCCGGGCGAGGTAAATCGGATAGCAAGTTTGGGACTGGAGAGGGAAGGAAAGTATCTCACCTTTTCTCTGGGGGACGAAGAATACGGAATCGGCATTTTGAAGGTCAAGGAAATAATCGGGATGATGAGAATTACACCGGTCCCGCAGACGCCTGATTTCGTTAAAGGGGTGATAAATCTCAGGGGTAAGGTGATCCCGGTAATTGACCTGCGGCTAAGGTTCGGCATGAACGAGAACGGCTATACCGAGCGCACATGCATTATAGTGGTCGAAATCGAAGGTTCGGGCGCAAAACTGCACATAGGAGTGGTGGTGGATTCGGTTTCTGAGGTGCTCAACATAAAGGGAGCCGATATCGAAGACACACCGAGCTTCGGGACCGCTTTGGAGACCGACTACATCCTCGGGATGGCCAAAACGGGCGGAGGCGTGAAGATACTGCTCGATATCGACCGCGTTCTGAGCAGCAGCGAAATAAGTTTTCTGGACAAAGTGGCCTGATAAGCAAAGGTGAAGTTAGAAGAGTGAACTTCCGGCTAAAGCCGGTAAGAGGAATGAACAGATTATTTTCATTCTGCACTTTTCTTTGTACCGCCAGGGCAGAAAACCTGAAGAAGCCTTTCCGGACAGAAACTGGCTGTTAGTGTGGGAAGAGCCCCGAGAGGCAGTGGACGCAATGGAAAACAATTTGTCGGATCGCCTGTTTAAGCAGTTCAGTCTGCTTGTTTATGAGCAGTGCGGCATAAATTTACACGAAGGCAAAAAAGCGCTTCTGCAGGCAAGGCTCAACAAGCGGCTGCGACTGACCGGGATCAGTTCATATGAAGAATATTTCAAATTCATAACCTCTGGGGCGAACCCCGGCGAATTCGTCCATTTTCTCGATTCCATCTCGACAAACCTTACCTATTTTTTTCGAGAGTCCCAGCATTTTGATTTTCTGGATGGGGTTGCCATGCCTGAACTGATCGAGAAAAAGCTAAAGGACAGGGATTCCAGGATCAGGATATGGAGCGCGGGGTGTTCGACAGGCGAGGAACCATACAGCTTGGCAATGTGTGTGCTGGCACACCTGCCGGAAGTGGCGAGATGGGATTTGCGGATACTGGCGACCGATATATCGACACGCGTGCTGGAGACGGCAAGCCGCGGGATTTACTCCGAGGAGAAGATGCAAAAAGTCCCGCCTGCACTCCGGCAGGCGAATTTTCAAAAGATCAGCAACAAAAATGGGAAACCGGACTTCCAGGTAACCCCTCATGTCAAACGGGTCGTCACTTTTCACCGGCTGAACTTCAAAGAGCCTTATCCTTTTAAAGGACTGTTTGATTTCATCTTCTGCCGAAACGTAATGATTTATTTCGACAAGAAAACGCAGGAGGAACTCGTCAACAGGATGGCGGGCTTTCTCAGCCCCGGGGGCTATTTTTTTGTCGGCCACTCCGAGAGCCTGACGGGACTGGCGCATAAGCTGTCTTATGTGCGGCCGGCTATATACCGTAATTGGGTCGTAGACTAACTTGCAGTGATGACTCGGGATTAGATCTCTAATGGAATGTCGTGCGTCATTTAATACGAGAAAGTCTCAAATGAGACGGGTAATCGGAGTGGCGGATATGGCGCTCAGCGACTCGCCAGAGGAGCTTCTGATCACATATTCTCTGGGTTCCTGCATTGCTGTAATAATTTTCGACCCGCTCGCAGGCGTCGGCGGAATGCTTCATTACATGCTTCCGGAGTCTTCGCTCGATCCGGAAAAGGCAAAGAAGAACCCATGTGTGTTTGCGGATACGGGGATCACGCATCTTTTTAAGAACAGCTACCTGATGGGGGCCAAAAAGGAGCACATGGTGGTGAAAACAGTCGGAGGCGCACAAATTCTCGACCCAAACGGTATTTTCAATATCGGCACCAGAAACTATCTGGCGATGCGCAAGATTTTCTGGAGAAACAACGTGGCGATCGCCGCTGAGCACGTAGGGGGAGAAAACAACCGCACTGTGCGGTTGGAGATGGATACCGGCAGAGTAATTTTGAAGGTGGGGACCGAAGCTGAGATAGAAATATGATCTCCGAATTGAGTGATAAACAGACATTCAGGCCAGGGCGAAAAACCTGAGAAAACCCTTTCAGGACGGAGGCAGGCAAATGTCCGGTCTCCGTTGGGTGCGCGAGGGGCGCCATGTCGTACAACGTTCTAATAGTGGATGATTCCAGATCGATGCGGAAGGTCATCTCGAAAGTTCTTCAAATGTTGAAGTTTGAGCTTGGAGAGTGCCTGGAAGCTTCAAACGGCCAGGAAGCTTTGGACATTTTGGAGGGCAAGTGGATCGACCTGATTTTGGCCGACGTTAATATGCCTGTAATGGACGGTGTAGCGTTTATCCGATCCCTGAGGGAAAAGAATATCTGCGGGGATATTCCGGTGGTATTTGTAACAACCGAAGCAAACGAAAACAGGCTAAATCAATTGATGGATCTGGGCGCCAGCGGTTACATCCGCAAGCCCTTCCGACCGGAGGAAATGGGGGCTTTTCTGAGTCGCATCATGGGGGAGAAAGATGGTTTTAGAATGGGAACCAGTGTTGAAGGATGTGATTTCTGAGATCCTCGAGACCATGTTTTTTGCAATGGTGGAATTCCAGGATTGCGGACGGGGAGACCGGTGTTTTGACTATGAATCGGAAATCGAGCTTCAGAATCACGAAGGGCGTATCGCCATTTCCCTGCAACTGAGTGAAGAATTCGCCAGGATGATAACCGCCGGCTTTCTCGGCATTGAAGAAAACCAGGTTAAAGATGAGGACCTCCAAGACAGCATGAAGGAACTGGTAAACATGATCGGTGGCGGATATCACGCCCGGATCAATGATGCGGCCTGGAAATTGGGAATACCCAGGGTCTGGAAGATCGGGCCCGACCCAATGCACAGGGCTCAAGCCCCCGTATGGCTTGATTTCAGCTTTTTTGAAGAACCGGTCGGCTCTGCCGTTCTCAGTTATCTGCCTAGTTGAGTTCAGGGTCGTGAAATTATTGAAGATGAATCTATCAGGTAATGAAAATGAAGCAGATAAAAGTACTCATAGTTGATGATTCGGCTATTGTGAGAAAGATCTTCTCACAGGAACTGTCCAAACACCCCGATATTTCAGTTATAGGTGTTGCGCCCGATCCATTTGTCGCCAGGGATAAGATCGTCAATCTAAAGCCTGACGTTATCACGCTCGACATCGAAATGCCGCGGATGGACGGCTTGAGCTTTCTGCGAAAGCTGATGAAGTACCATCCGATACCGGCAATTATAGTGAGTTCACTGACCCCGGCCAACAGTGAAATGGCCCTGGAGGCGTTTGAATACGGGGCAGTCGAAGTGATGGCCAAGCCGGGTGGATCATATTCGGTCGGTGATATGTGTGCACAGTTGGCTGAAAAAATCCGGGCGGCAGCCAGCGTGCGTATGAACACCCCAACGCCAATGGCGGAGCGTATCGCGCAGAACAACACCCCAGGGCTAAGCCTGGCTCTCAAGCGATCGACTCATAAGGTTATTGCAATGGGCGCATCGACCGGGGGGACCGAAGCTCTGAAATGCGTTCTCATGGCAATGCCCGCCAACTCCCCTGGGATCGTGATTGTTCAGCATATGCCCCCGCGCTTTACAACGGCTTTTGCGGAGCGGCTTAACGGTTTGTGCCAGATCGAAGTGCACGAAGCCAAGGACGGGGACGCAGTTCTGCCTGGGACCGCCCTGATTGCGCCGGGGAACTTTCATATGCTCCTTAAGCGTGTCGGCGCCACTTATTACGTGGAGGTAAAAACCGGCCCGCTCGTTTTCCACCAGCGTCCGTCGGTAGACGTGCTTTTCCTTTCGGTTGCCCGCTTTGTCGGGGCGAACGCGCTCGGTGTGATTATGACCGGCATGGGCAGGGATGGCGCTGCCGGATTGCTCGAGATGAAAAAGGCGGGCGCATATACCCTTGCTCAGGACGAAGCGAGTTGCGTGGTGTTCGGGATGCCCAAAGAGGCGATCCGGTTGGGTGGGGCCGAAAAGGTCGTATCTTTGTCCGATATACCACGAAGTTTGATGAATTATCTGAATTCGGGAAAAGGCTCTCTTGATTGTACAGCACCGGCCGCAGGCACGGCGAAAGAAGTTTAAAGGAGGTGGCATCCATGTCCTACAAGAACCTTACAGTTCTTATAGTTGACGATTTCATTACAATGCGGCGCATCGTCAGAAAGATTCTGCGCGATCTGGATTTTGAAGACATTATCGAAGCGGAAGATGGATCGGCAGCCATGGAGGTCCTTCAGAGGACAAGCGTTGACCTGATCATCTCAGATTGGAACATGCCCAAGATGACCGGGCTGGAATTGCTCAAACAGGTCCGAAGCACGGAAAGTTTAAAGGATACTCCATTTCTGATGCTTACAGCGGAAGCTCAGAAGGAAAATATAGTAGAAGCGATCAAGGCGAAGGTCAGCAACTACATAGTGAAGCCGTTCACGGCTGCGAGCCTCCAGGAGAAACTGGCTAAGATCCTGCCGCTGTAGGGGGAAGGATCTGCCTTGCCTGAGGCCGTTTTTGGCAATGAATTTGTGCAGTTGTTCTAATTGGGACAATAATTCATGGAAAACATAGTTAACCGGCTTGCCAACGGAGTGATTGACGGTCCTGACGATCTGATGGGAATCGGGGAGTGCCTGAACCTTCTCGACGATCTCGATGCTCAAATTGGGCAGGCAGGGCCGTTGGCTGGAACTATTGAAAGAGCGAGGCTGATTTTCAAGCGCCTCATTCTGGAGGAGTCATCTGATCCGAATGCCGATTGGCTGCAGATTCAAAAGCTCCTTGGTTCCCTTGTGCATGCCGGCGCGGTGGAGAGCGGCGAAGGGGAGATCGCACAGATAGAAACTGAGACCGCTGTGCAACCAGACGAGGACGAAGACTTTCTTGCCTCGGCGTCCACGGATTCGGGCAATGGTTCGGAGTCCGGCGAATCGGCCCTCGATCTGGAAAGTCTATTCCGGGAGGAAAGCGATCCTAAAGTTGACGAGATACAGGACCCTGAGCTGCTGAAAGAGTTCATCGAGGAAGCCAAAGAGCATCTTTCGACGATCGAGCTGAACATGCTTGGCCTTGAGACGAACCCGAAAGACATCGAGGCGATGAACGCCGTATTCCGGCCATTTCACAGCATAAAAGGTGTCGCTGGTTTTATCAATTTGATTGAAATCCATCGTTTGAGCCACGAGGTTGAGAACCTGCTGGATTTGGCAAGGTCAGGTAAACTGGCTATAACCGACTCGGTGATCGATATAGTCCTGGGGGCCGCCGACATTCTGAAAGGCCTGCTCGAGGAGCTGGAAAATGGCGAAGGTGGGCGGAAAGATCCCTCGCCGCTTGTACTTGGTTTTATCGAAAAGGTGAGAAACTTCACCGGCGATCCCGTGGTCGGCAGTGAGATTCCAGTCAGGAAAGTCGGGAAGATCCTGGTTGAGCATGGGGTCCTAGAGGATGAAACAGTTGAGGATATCGTTGAGAAAGGCAAGGCCGAAGGCAGAAAATTCGGTCAGACGGCAATCGATGAAGGAGCTGCCAGCCCTCGGGAGGTCTCGAAGGCTTTACGCGAGCAACGTCACACGATAGAAAACGCGGCGTCTGTCAGGGTTGACACCCACAAGCTCGACAACCTCGTCGATATGGTTGGGGAGCTGGTCATTGCCCAGTCAATGGTGATGCAGAATCCCGAAATACTGAAAGTAAGCGATCAAAAACTCCAGAAGGACTGCGTTCAACTAAATAGGATCACCGCCGAGCTACAGCGTATCAGCATGTCGATGCGCATGGTCCCCATCAAGAGCACTTTCCAAAAGATGATCCGGCTGGTTCGCGATCTTTCCAAAAAATCCGGAAAAGAAGTCGTTCTGACAATGGAAGGGGAAGAGACCGAAATCGACCGCAATATGGTCGAAGAGATATATGAGCCGCTGGTGCATATGATCAGAAACTCGGTCGACCATGGAATCGAAATGCCCGAGGAACGCTCCCGAGCCGGCAAAGATCCAACGGGAACGATATTTATTTCCGCCGAGCAGAAGGGGGGCAACATAGTAATCGACATAGAGGACGATGGACGGGGGCTGGACGCCAAAAAGATTCGCGATAAAGCAATTGAACGGGGGATAATCAGCGCCTCAGATCAACTCGATGAAAAGGCGACCTTCGATCTGATTTTCCATCCGGGATTTTCGACCAAGGACAAGGTAACCGAAGTCTCGGGGCGTGGCGTTGGGATGGATGTGGTAAAGAAGTGCGTTGAGCGGCTCCGCGGCAAGATGGAAATCTCGAGCCAGTTCGGCAAGGGGTCATCCTTCCATGTGAAACTGCCGCTCACGATGGCCATTATCGACGGGATGATCATACAGATCGGGGCCGAAAGATATATCGTGCCGACAATTGCTCTCAAGGAATCCCTCAGGCCGTCGCAGGAGGCGTATTTTACCATCCATGGGAGGGGAGAACTGGTTAAAGTTAGAGATTCCCTTATGCCGCTTGTACGTTTGCACAGCTTTTTGAATGAAGAACCTAAGCACCGCAACCCCTGGGAGGCTTTGCTCATGGTGGTGACCGAGGGCGAGAATTCATATTGTCTGCTTGCCGATGAAATTGTCGGCAGACAAGAGGTGGTGATCAAGAGCCTAGGGGACAAGTTTCAGCAACTGCCGGGGATCTCGGGGGGCGCCATACTGGGAGATGGTAAGATTGCATTGATAATCGATGTAAAAGGGATAATCAGCCTATACGAGGAAGGCAAAAGATGATGGCATTGGAATCGCAGGAGTGGGATGAACTGATCAAGTTTCTTCAGGACGCTGAGGAAAGCGTGTCTGCTCTGGTCGCTGGGGATGTCGAGAAGGAGATGGAAAAATCTCGCCGGTCTGTTGTGTCATTTTATACTACAGCGGCCATGCTTGGTCTGGGGGAGTTGGAGAAGGCCGGACTCGAACTCGAAAAATTCCTGACCGACAAAGTGTCGCCGGGCGCAACAGACTCTATTTCCGTACTAGGATTCGCAGTAAGCTCGGTTATTGACCAGATGCGGACTTTTAAAAACGGCAACGGGGTCCCCGAAATCGATTTGAACGAACTACTGGAAATATTGAAACCATCGGAGGCGGCAGCGTTGGTTTCCGGGGGAAATGAATTGCCACTGGAAACAGTGCCTGAGGCATCTGGGAGCATGGATGAAGCAGGTCTTGAATCTCCTCTTGAGGGAGGTTCAGAAAAGCCCGTTTTGACTAACTTGATTGAGTTGGTGAGGAGTTGGGGTGGTGAGTTGTCCATGACCTCCGAAGGAAGCTCCGGCGATAAAATCAGCCTTACCTTCACGCGTTCGGCCGATTTCCTGAAAGAAATCGAAAAGCTCCTCGGCGCTTCAGACCCTATGGCTGGGGCGCCGCACTCGTTTGCGGGAGACGTCGGGGTCAAGAGTTTGGTTACTACGGGCAGGGAGTTCGTAAAAGCGTTTTCCGGCGGCGATCTTGCCGGCGCGCAGACGATCCTGTTGAACATAGCCAACCATCAGCTCAACTCCTCGGGCCTTTACAAAGAAATTGGAGGCCTGGCCAGGGGGCTGCACGATTCAATACGCGGTTTTCTCAGCACTCTTGACCCGTCCCTCTATGAGATTGTCGAGGACAAGATACCCGACTCAGGGAATCGTCTCGAACACATATTGCAGATGACGGAGAAGGCGGCCGTAACCACCCTGGATAATGTGGAAAGCATGCAGGAGCGGCTTTCGAATGAAATGCATCAGATCTCGGAGTTGCGCGGGCTTCTCGGAGGACTGAGAGCGGTAGGTGATTCGGCCAGGAAAAAGCTCGATCAGGGCGCTCAAGTTCTGGACGCCATGGAAACGATCATTAGCGAAAATCGTTCAGACCTGGATGCGATCCTTATCGCGCAGGACTACCATGATTTGAGCAGTCAGATCATTAACAAGATCACCAAACTGCTCAAGGATATGGAACTAAAACTTGTCAGCCTGATCCGCACGTTCGGGGTAAAGACGGAGACTGGCAGGCAAAACGCGGACTCCGAACTCTATGGTCCGGCGCACGCCGCTGTGGAAAACGCGGTGCATTCTCAAGATGAGGTCGATTCTCTGTTGGCCGAATTTGGATTTTAGATTACTCCCGGCACTCAATCCGCTCTCCGTGACCTTGCTCGAGTATTCGAATTGAGTGCCGGGGAGACCGGCCACAAAACTATCCCGCCTTTTTCTTCAAAAGCGCTTGCGTATCTATGGTGAAATACATGGTCACAGCACCGATCAGAAGAGTAAGCACGCAGAAGACGAATGCCATCTGATAGGCCTCGACAGGGAATTTCCCATTTACTTTCCCGTATGCGTCTAGAATGACGCCCATCACCGCCTGATAGAAAGCGCCACCGATAAAGTACCAGATGTTGAGCATTCCATTGGCCGTGGCGATGAAGCTGTGGGGCTGCCCTTCAGCGATGTGGGCGTAATTGGGCACGTATGCGCCGCAGAAAAAGCCCATTATGAACAGCATCGGATAGAAGACCTGGACTGGAATGGATGCGGGCCAGATTACGATGGGGACCCAGGTTAGCACATAAATGATCATTCCGTAGAGCGATGCTTTCCGGCGGGACTTGAGGAGCCGGTCGGAAGCCCACCCTATGCTAAAGCAGCCGATAGCCATTCCTATCGGCCAGAACATGAGCATATTGGCAGCCTCCTGTTTTGGCAGTCCGTAAATATGTTGTACATAGGGAATAAACCACAGACCCTGAAATCCCATAACTGTCCCGTAAATCACGAAGGCATAGACGGCGATGAGCCAGTAATTCCTCATCCCGAACAACTTCTTTACATTTTCGGTAAAAGGGACCTTGGCGGCTGCTTTGGTTGAGTAATAATCTACACCGTCTATCTCCGAGACGGTCGGATATCCCTTGTCCTGAGGCTTGTTCCTCAAGATGACGAAATTCAGGATTGCGATGACCAGCATGAACCCGCCGAGCCAGAAAAAGGATGGACGCCACCCGACGCGGCCCACAAGGAAAGCGAGGGGCGCTGAGGCAAGGATGGCGCCGGCATTGCCTACGGTGAGCATCGTGCCGGTGAGGGTTGAGAACTCATTTGGACGAAACCAGTTTGCCAGTATCCTCATGCAGGGGATCCAGACGACGGCAACGCCCACACCCATCAGGAAGCGGCCGAAAATGATCGTGCCGAAAGAATGTGCGAGACCGAAAAGGGCTGTACCGATTGCCGCAATTACGAAGAAGGTGCCTACGGAAAATCTCGGGCCGAGGTAATCGGAAAGGATTCCTGATGGTATCTGCATCGCGGCGTATGGATAAAAGTACATTGAGGATAGGATGCCGAGACTGGTCGCCGTCAGGCCGAATTCCTTCATGAGTTCCGGGGCGACCACTGCCGGCGAGACCCTGTCGAAGTAAACGAAAATGTAAGTTAAAAGCAGCATTCCGTAGCAAAGCCATCGGTATCGAAGCATCCGCTTCGCCAGACTGGCAAATTCTGTCCTTGAAACGGAAAGTCCAACGGTCACATCACTCATTGATATTGCCCTCCCTTAGCAAGATGTTGACAACCTGTGTCGACCATTGCCGGGAAGCGGCCCTCCCCGGCCTCCCGAAAAATTGATTCAAGGCATTCACGGGTGCTAAGCTTTCCTTATGATTGTCTCCTCATAGAAAGTTCACTGCACTGGCTTTCGGCGTGCAAACAGGTGTAGAATGGACAGAACATTCACTTCTGCTTATCGAAGCAGATTGCCGGCAATTACCATTCTCATTACTTCCGAAGTGCCTTCGTAAATCTCGGTGATCTTGGCGTCCCGGTAGAGGCGCTCGACCTTGTGGCCTTTAATGAAGCCGATTCCCCCATGGATCTGCACCGCCCTGTTGGTTTGCCGCGCCGCTGTCTCCGAGGCGAAAAGTTTGGCCATTGCCGCTTCCTTGCTATAAGGGAGACCCTGGTCGTAGCACCATGCGGCATGATAGGTCAAAAACCTGGAAGCCTCCACTTCCGTTGCCATGTTTGCGACCATCCACTGGATCGCCTGGAGGGTGGCGATAGGCTTACCGAACTGGACTCTTTCCTTGGAGTAACTGATGGATTCATCAAGCGCTGCCTGAGAGATGCCCAGGGCCTGAGCGGCAATCCCGATTCTGCCTCCGTCCAGGGTCATCATGGCTATCTTGAATCCCTGCCCTTCGCCGCCGAGGAGGTTTTCCTTGGGAATACGGCAGTCCTTGAGAAAAACCTCAGCGGTAAGAGATCCACGAATGCCCATCTTGTTGAGGTGCTTGCCGATCACCAGGCCCGGGGCGCCGGCAGGCACAATGAACGCACTGATCCCTTTGGTCCCCTTGGATCTGTCGGTCATCGCGAAAACTATGATGACTCCAGCCACCGGGGCATTGGATATGAAGATCTTACTGCCGTTGAGGACCCATTGGTTTCCGTCCAAAACAGCGGTGGTGGTTGCAGCGGCCGCATCAGTACCGGCCCCCGGTTCGGTGAGAGCAAATGAGCCCAGCATCTCACCTTTGCAAAGCGGGGTGAGGTATTTCTGTTTCTGTTCTTCGGTTCCAAACTTGAAAAGAGGAAAGCAGGCGAGCGAAGTGTGGCATTCGAGGGTAAAGCCGGTTGTTGCGCACGCCCTGGAGAGTTCCTCCACAACTATTACGTAGCTAAGGTAATCGGCGCCCGCACCGCCGTATTCCTGCGGATATGGAATGCCAAGCCAGTCCTGTTCGGCAAGCTTCTTCACCGTATCTGCCGGAAACTTTGCTTCAGAGTCGGTGATTTCGGCACAGGGTTCAACGTACTTTTGGCAAAACTCACGCACGCTGGACCTTATCAGTTGGTGTTCTTCGGTTAAATTGAAATCCATCTTCTTCCCCCTTGATCTGTTCTTAGAAGAAAATCCCATGACGGCCAAAAAGCAAAGCACGGTTAATCTTGGGCCCTGATCCCCCATGTCGTAATTGGCGAGATGAAGTTCGGAACCGGTCCATTATAGACCCAGCGGTGCCCGCTTCTGCTTTGGAATTGAAATGGACCGGTCCCGGCGCGGGCAGAACCATCGAATTGCACGCTTTCACCGGTAAGAGCTATTTTTTCTTCTTCTCGGGTTCCGGGATATGTTCCGTAATACCTGCAATGTTGCGGGCGTAGTCGGCAAACTGGTCAACGGGTGTGAGAGAGCGCACAACCAGTTTAGCCCCGTCGGGGGAGCCGCCGCCGTGCATGCATCCTGGGACACCTGCGCCGAGGGTCAGCCATTCCGAGAGTCTGGCGGCGCGCGCCCTGGATTCCGCAGTGTACTTGTCGCTGGCCTGGACCGCTTTTGATATAATTGAACCATATTCCGGGTTCTGGAAATCCTTATAGGACGGGAAACAGCCCGTCTCCACGATTCCCCCGCCGATATCCTGGCAGACGCGCTTTGTCTCATAGGGAAGGGTCGCCACGTGGACTTTGTTGGCATGAGCGATCAGCGAGTCGGATACCCACATTCCTCCCGGCCCCTTTTTGCCTAAAGCCATCGCCCCTATTCCCATTGCGTAGGTGGTCTCGTTGTTTACCGACATATCAGTAATCTTGCCTGCAAACGTGCTTGCCGCCAGGCCGTTTACCCTGGCCATCAGGGCAGCCGCGCCGATCATCACGTCCCCCTGTCCTGCCACACAGGCGCCGATACAGGCTCGGTAATTTGCAGTGAAATATTCGATGATCTTTCCAGTGTACTTGAACTCCCTGCACATGAAAACCCGCTCGTTCGGGACGAAACAGTCCTGAAAAAGCAGGTAAGCCTGAGTGATTCCGGTGGCAGGTATGTCCCACCCATCCTCCATTTCCCTGCTGTCGCTGGGACGGCGTGCTTCTACTATGGTAAGACCCTCGATGCCCCTGGGGACCACACAGGCGAGCGAATAGTCCTGGTCCTCTTCCCTGTAGCCGCTGCCGGACAAAAGGAAGATTTCATTGGAGGCAGCGACGCCGCAGATCATCGCTTTCGCGCCGCTGATCACGATACCGTCAGGCCTCACTTCCTTGATGCGCAGATTGCTGTCCGGGTTGGACTGCTGAAAGGGCCTCATGCTGCGGTCGCCTTTGGCGTCAGTGAGCCCCCCGGCGACAACCAGGCCTTTTTCCTGTGCGTTTATAATCCATTTTCTGAGCCGTTCCTGGTAGCCGGTCCCGGTTTCCTGGTCAATCATCGCGGTCACATTCCACAGCACGTTTTGGGCGTTCCAGCCAACGCACAGCCCGCCGGTGCAGGACCCGGTAAACCGGTACATCCACCTCTTCAGCCTGGAATTGGCCATCACCTCTTCCAGGTTCTCCATCATACCGTTCCACCTGTGAATCTTCTCGCCTGGAAGGAAAGTTGAGGTTGCGGTAAAGTCGTCGGAATACTTGGGATCGTGTGAGGCGTCGAAAGCCCTGGCGTGGCTTTCCACAGTCCTTTTAGTAGCTGGATGTGTAGTGACGTCCTTGACTAGTTCCCCGAATTTATAGATGTTGGGCCGCATCGATTTGAGGGACTCCAGATACTGTTTTCTAGTTTTTAGCGCCATGGTGGCTCTCCTCTCATTAGAGTGAATCAATTTTTGACGGTCGAAGCTGGTACAGTTTCAACCGCAGTTTGCGCACGATGCTTGCTAAGTATCTCGTTTTTGATCCCCATTGGGGTCTTTTGGCTGAAAATTCTCGGGTCCATGAGTTTGACCCCCGGCTCAATCAGGGGCCTGAAATCCATCTGCGACAGAACATCCTTTTGGAGATCTACTCCGGGAGCGATTTCTGTCAGGGTTACTCCTTCAGGGCGAAGCTCGAATACCGCGCGCTCGGTAACATAGAGGATTTTCTGGCCGCTGGTCCGGCCATAGTCACCGCTAAACGTGATATGTTCGACCTTGTTGACCATTTTGCGAATCTTTCCTTCCCTGGCGATTTTCAAGCTGCCGTCGCCAATCTGGAAGTCGAAGCCGCTGGCCGTGAAAGTCCCGCAGAAAACGACCCTTTTAGCACTCTGAGTGATGTTTATGAAGCCTCCGGCCCCAGCGATCCGAGGGCCGAATTTGCTGACATTGACGTTGCCGAAGCCGTCCATCTCCGCCATGCCCAACACGGCCAGATCCAGGCCTCCCCCATCGTAGAAGTCGAACATGAGTGGATGATCGATCAGAGCTTCAGGGTTGATCGCCGACCCGAAATAGAGTCCGCCCAAAGGCACTCCGCCAACCACTCCCGGCTCTACCGTCATGACCATCATGTCGCTCATGTCCTCTTCAGCACAAACGACGCCTACCCCCGGAGGCATGCCGATTCCTAGATTGACGATAGCATTGGGGACCATTTCCATTGCACATCTGCGGCATATTACCTTGCGCTCGTCGAGAGCCAGAGGGCTGACTTCGCTGAGCGGAATCCTTACCTCCCCGCACAGAGCAGGATTGTAAGGCTCTGCCATAGGGACCTGCCAATGGTTCTGCGGCTTGGCAACTACCACCGCATCGACCACTACTCTGGGAAGCTTTACCATCATGGGATGAAGAGTTCCCGCCTTGACCTTTCGTTCCACCTGGACGATCACCTTGCCGCCGCACCCTTTGGCCGCCAGCGCCAGGCACATGAATTCCAGGGCGATTGCCTCACGCTCGATCGAAACATTGCCGTTTTCATCGGCGCTCGTACCTCGAACTATCGCGACATCAATCGGGAAGGCCTTGTAGAAAAGATATTCCTTGCCGTCTATTTCCATCAGGCGCACATACTCTTCGTGGCTGATGCTGTTCAGCCTGCCGCAGGTTTCCCTGGGATCAACGAATGTCTTAAGACCCACGTGGGTAATAATCCCGGGCTTCCTGCCCGCTATCGCCCTGTACAGGTGTAAGATCACCCCCTGGGGAATATTGTAGGCTTCGATCCTGTTGTCGACAGCCATTTTGATCAGGTCGGGCTGAAGGCCCCAGTGGCCGGATATAACCCGCCGCACCAATCCGTCTTTGGCCCAGCGATTTAATCCCCAATTTGATTTTCCATCATTCTGACTGGCTCCGAATGTGAGCGTGAGATCTGTGGGCTGACCCGTTTCAAGGAATTTCTTTTCCATTGCAGCGGATATCTCTTCAGGGTGTCCCATCCCGACAAAGCCGGACATCGTAACGGTGTCCCCCGATTTGATGAGATTTACTGCCTGTTCAGCAGACATGAATACGGCCATACCGATCTCCAGTTCAGATAAGCGGTTAGCAAGCCTTGTGAAAAAACTGTTGAGAGGACTTGAGGAACATTTTTGGCAAATTTTGTGCCAGCCTTTTGAGGACGTGAGAAACCTGGATGCGAAAGGCACAGACGGGGAGGTACAATTTTGAAAAGGCGATCAAAGTGATGCATTATCACATCGTCCATATTTTAGCTAATTCCAGAGGGTTTGAGGTTGTATTGTCACAATGGGGGCATAAATCCGTTGTGATGTGAAAAAGCATCGGTGATGTTGGTTTGCATCGAATTGCAGCATCGCCACTCATCCTGTCTAAAGCCGGAATTTTAGATCCTCAAACGGGTTTGCCGGTTCTTCGGCCTCGTGACTCAAACCGGAAAGCCCATGCTTTCTGGTTTTTCGAACCACTGTGGACTGATTGATCTTAAGGGCCTTTGCCGCCTTGCGTGTGCTTCCATATTTTTTGAGTGCCTGCTCGAGGATTTGTCTTTCGACGCTTTCAATAGCTCTCTTAAATGGAATGGTCTCATCTAGAGCCACTTTGGCGCCGTGTGAATGCGCCTGGCTCCGAATGTTCGAAGGCAGATGGATTGGCGTGATATGCTCTTCCGGGGTCATAACGAGCATACGCTCGATTACGTTCTGAAGTTCGCGAATATTTCCAGGCCAGGAGTACAGCATGAAGTGATCGATTACCTGCGACGAAACCCGCTTCGAAAATTGATATTTTTTATTTATCTTTTCGACTAAGTGCAGAACAAGAAGCGGAATATCCTCCCTTCGTTCGCGCAACGGAGGAACTTCAATTGAAACAACGTTGAGCCGATAATAAAGGTCCTCCCGAAAGGACTTGCTTTTAACCATCTCCTTGAGGTCCCTGTTGGTGGCCGCAATAATTCTGGCGTCAACGGCAATGGGCTTTAGCCCTCCAACCCTCATGATTGCCTGGTCCTGTAGGGCCCTCAGCAGTTTTGCCTGTATGTTGCATGGAATATCTCCTATTTCGTCAAGAAAAAGGGTGCCCTTCTCGGCCATCTCGAACATGCCGGGTTTGCCCTGTTTTCCGGCGCCGGTGAAGGCCCCCGCTTCGTATCCGAAGAGCTCCGACTCGAGCAAGGATTCGGGAATTGCGCTGCAATTTATCTTTATGAGTGGTCCTTCACAGCGGCGGCCCAACCGGTGGATTGAATTGGCGATTATTTCCTTGCCCGCCCCCGATTCGCCTGTAATCAATACGGACGAATCCACTTTGGCCACCTGAGCGGCCATTTCAAGCGCCAGCTTTGTTTTGGGGCTTCTAGCAATGATGTCGCCATTTTTGGTGATCTGTTGCAGGCGCATCTGCTCGAGTTCTGCTGCATATAGCTCATTGAGTTGCTTTGTTTTTTCAAGAAGTTCCTTGAGGTAGAGTATTTCTGTTATATCTCTGATGTTTGCGACCACTCGTCTTATCTGCCCGTTTTCATCCCAGATCGGAATGGCTGTCGCCAGAATTTTCTGACCGACCTTTTCACCCCTGGTCATGTGGAGCATGATAGTCGTTTCTTCGCGGGACCTTATTGCTGCCATCACCGAAGATTCGGTGTAGTACTTTTGATTGACGAGGTCCTGAGCGTTTTTCCCCACAACGAATTCCCGGCCAATACCGCAAATGCGCTCCCAGGCGCTGTTCACCATTTCAATATTCCCCAGTCCGTCCGCTATGAACAAGCCATCGTGCGAGGCCTCGAGGATATCTTCAAGCGCACAGATATCGAATTCACCCGCCCCATTTTCGCAGTTAGAGTTGCACAGTCTTTTCTTTGCGTCCATGGTTTCTCCTCTCAGGGGACAGGGCCGTTCAGGAGCAATGGAATGCTGCCAAAAAGGCGAGGCGCGGCAGCGATGGAAGCCACGTATTTATTTACGAGCCGAAAACGGCTTCCTAGCGAGTGAAAATCAAAGTGAACTAAAAGGTGAAGGCTTGTTTATTGTATCTGACAAAAGGTTGCAGGCAACAAAAATCTTCCGAAGGGAAAAGGCGCCTTTAATTCCCTAACTTGGAGTTGGGCAGGCCAGAATAGATTATCTCTGCGCCTGCAAAGATTTCGCGATATACCTGAACATCTGTTTGAAAACGCCTTCGAGAATTTCCGGGGAAATACAATAGCCGGGCATTTGCTGATAAAAGGAGGAGGTGATCTCCCTGGCGGCCGCGTCGATGTCGAGCGGGTTGCGCCTGAAGGTATCGTACATGAGCGTTTTCAATCTCAAGGCTTCTTTGATGGTTTCAGAGACGATTCTCTCAGCTTCATCTCCGGTTATGTAGCCGTAGTGATCGGCGCAAAACACATTGACTTTAAGAGGCCTCAGCTTTTCGAGGCTGTTAAGAAACTGGTCGATATTTGTGTTCATGGAGGGGAATAATTTGTCCGAAAAAGGTATGCCCATTGCGTCGGAGGCAAAAAGGACGCCTTCATCGGGTTCGTAAGCCGAAATTGAACAGTTGGAGTGCCCCGGAGTCTCATAGATTTTCAGCGCGACCTGGCCCAGGTCAATGATGTCGCCCTCCCGGACAGGTAGTGGTTCAATATCGTCCCGCCACTCGAGATCAAAACCCTTGAGCGACTCATTCCTTTCCCCGGCGCTCGACTGGTTGTAGCTGTTTATAAGTTCGATCGCCTTTGGCTTCTCGAATGTCTTGATGGCCGCTTCCGACGCAAGTACTTCAATTACCGGGTAATTTCTCTTGAAATAGGGGACCACTCCAACGTGGTCGAAATGTGAATGCAGGATCAAAAATTTGGTGATTTCTCCAGGGTCAATCCCGAATTCACGCATCTGGGTTATAACATCCGGAAGAATGTAGCTCATGCCGCCGTTGATCAATACCGTGCCGTGGCGCCCCCGGAGCAAATAGATCCCTGATTCCTCAGCGCCGAGGTACCATAGCTTACTATCGATTTTGCCCGGTTTTCGAAATCGCATCTTATGCCCCCCGATTATTATCTATACCGCTCGTAAAACATTTTAACTTGTTGGCTCCTGGCCTGCCGCCCCACCATAAGAACTTCCCATTCCGCTCAGTTCTAATAAGTTAGATTAGCATACATATATAATGATTACAATCGCTTATTTGATCGTATTCATCAAATCGTGTGCATCGGATTGATGGGGCAAAAGAAGGGTCCGCTGCTTTTTGCCGGCGAGATTCAGGGTATGAACCTCGCAAAATAAACCAAGGGCAATACATTACTTTTTATTCCACGCGTGGTTGCACAAAATAGTTCAAAAAACTGAAGTGATTGACTAGACTATCCACTTTTTGCTGATATATTTCCATCATTTCTGACATATGGAATATTTTGAGAGGAGTTAAACAGTGAGGGGTATAAAGATTTCCGAGGTGAGATTGACCGATGAAGAAATAGAGGCGGCCGTCGAGGTGCTGCGGTCCGGAAATCTTCGCCAGGGTGATCAGTGCGAGGCTTTCGAACGCGAATTTGCGCTTAAGGTGGGGTCACGTTATGCTTTGACCTGCGCCAGCGGCACGGCTTCCCTTCATTTAGCGTATATGGCATTTCTGAGACCGGGCGATGAAGTGCTTGTGCCTTCCTTTACCTTTATGGCGACCGGTTCGATGGTGGCGATGAGCGGGGGGGTGCCGGTGTTCTGTGACGTTGACCCCGATACGTTCCTGATCGATCTTGAAGATGCTGAAAGGCGCATTACCGATCGCACCCGCGCTATTTCGCCGGTGCACCTCTTTGGCAATCCACACGATACAGCCGCTGTCAGTGATCTTGCGGCGCGTCACAACCTGGTTGTGGTGTGGGATGCCGCCCAGGCGCATGGCGCGACCTGGAAGCAGCGGGATATTGGTTCATTTGACGATTTTGTAGCCTACTCCTTCTATCCTTCCAAGAACATGTTTGTCGGCGAAGGGGGAATGGTGTGCACAAATAACGCAGAATATTACAAAAAAATGCGATCCATGCGCAGCCATGGTGAAACCGGCAAGTACTATCATACTGCTCTGGGATTCAACTACCGGATGACCGATGTGGAAGCGGCCATCGGGTGCAAACAGCTCGGCAGACTCGATGAGATGTTGGTCAAAAGGAGACTGAATGCGGAGATTTTGACCGCAGGCCTGGCGGACGTTGCCGGTCTTCGACCTCAGAAAGTCATACATGGAGGGGTACATGCCTGGCACCAGTATTGCCTATTGGTTGATCCGGGTGAATTTGGCTTCAACCGCGACTCTCTGGCTGAAAGACTCAAGGAAAAACGAATCGCCAGCGGGGTGCACTATCCACGAGGCCTACATCAACAGCCTATCTTCGAAAAACTCTATGGTCCATTAAAGCTTCCGGTCACGGAAAAAATAACTGAAATGATCCTGGCGATACCCGTGCACCACGGTTTAACGCCGGATGACGCCAAGACTATCGTGGAGGCGATCAAAGAAAGTGGATTGAGAGCGCATGGAGTGACACGTAACGCAGCTATTTTAAATTGCAGGATAAAGGATTGTGCATTGGGAGATGACTGAGCCATTCGTTCCCGGCTCTATAAATAAGTTTTTGGAAGTATCTCCTGGTATTGCTTGGAGATCGAGTCGGAGAATTCGGGAGCGATATAAAGAACGGCTATACCGTCGATGGGAAGGTCAGGTGTGTATCAAGACCTGTTAGACCGGATCATCATTGTTACATTTGTGTGACTTACTCCTAATCTTGCCGTCCGCCTAAACATATCTCTTTTCTCCGTTCCGAGTAAGTGTTATAAGCACCATCTATCCGGCAAGTTTCAGGGAATAGAAAAATCTATCAACATTTGACTGCGACACAGGATTGATTGTGCTTTTTAATCGATGGCTCCCAACCATTCGGAGCAAATTGTACTGCCTCGTGCTTACCATGTTTGTTGCGGCCCTTTTGCTTCAGGCCGGATATCTGTATGAACGAATTAAGAGCAGGCAGGCAAACGAGTTCCGGGTCAATCTTGAGATGGCCCGGGCAGTGGCGGGCACGCTCAATATGTTCGTTCAGGATGTTCTCCATCAGGAATTGGCCATCTGCATAAACCTGACATCCATGCCCCAGGATTTGTCCCCCGAGCAGATGAACCGTATACTCGCGGCCAACAGGGCCGCATTGCCCTCAATTCGTGACTTTGCCTGGGTCCGCCCCCAAGGCCGGATTATCGCATCCAATATGCCGGGAGTAATTGGCGAGGACATAGCCGACCGCCCGTTCGTCCGTGCTATTATTGAAGGGAGCGAGTGGAGCGTCAGTGGTCTCCTGCTGTCACGCGGTACGGGTGAACCGGTTTTCTTCATAAGCCGGGGTATCCGGGATGGAGAAAGCAGGCTGCTTGGCATGGTCGTCGGCGAAGTGAGAGCTGAAAAGTTAAAGGGTATATTGGGGCTTGATCTCTCCCAAAGCGGCGCGATCAACATCGTGGACGGCAGGGGCGTGCTGGTCGATTGTTTCCCCCAAAGAGAGTTGAAATGGGAAGATCGTGATTTGCTTAAAAAACGCCCGGCCATCAGGCAGGCCCTGGAAGGCAAGGAACTGACCGGTACCTTCCCGAGCCTTTCCATTGGAGAGGAGCGGATCGTGACCTGTACTCCGAGTCGCTTCACCAACTGGGTTGTGTGCGTCAGCCGGTCCCAGAGCGAAGTCATAGCGCCCATCAGATCGCAGGCCATCCATCTGTCTGGCCTTTCCCTGCTCCTTACGGCGGTTATTTTCATTGGCGCATTTTTCCTCTCACACGGCATTGTAGACCCAATCAGGCGGCTTCGTGATTACACTCTGGCCCTTGGACGGGGGGAGTTAACCCAACGGTTTGAATTCAAGGGTTCAGTGGAACTTCAGGACCTCTCTTCTTCTTTTAATGCAATGGCGGATGAGATCGGCAACCGGGAAGAAGCGCTTCGCAGGAGTGAGGGAAAATACCGGGAACTGGTGGAGAATGCCAACTGTAGCATCACAAGGCTGAATCTCGACGGGACAATCACATTTATCAATGAATTTGCTCAGAAATTTTTCGATTATACCGAGGAGGAGATCCTCGGACGCAATATTGTCGGTACCATTGTGCCTGAAACGGATTCAGCCGGACAAAACCTCAGGGCCGTCATAGAGGGCGTCGTTCGTAATCCGGATCTGTATGCAAGGCATGAAAATGAAAATATGCGCAAGAACGGTGATCGGGTCTGGGTCATGTGGGCCAATAAAGCTCTGTTTGACGAAGAGGGTAAAGTGTGCGGAGTACTTGGCATCGGTACCGATATTACCGCCCGAAAGATGGCCGAGGACGGCCTTATGAAATCGGAGCAGGAGAAAGCGGCAATCCTGAGCAGCTTGAAATACGTGGCTGTTGAGTATCTTGACCCGGAGATGCGGGTAATCTGGACAAATTCGGCGACAGAGCAGGTCTTCAGCATGACACCCGAGGAGCTGAAAGGCAAGAAGTGTTATGAAGCTATCCATCGCCTGCCGGAACCTTGCCCGGGATGCACGGTAATCAAGGCCTTACAAACAGGGGAACCCCACGAAGGTGAGGTAGCAAAGGCCGATGGGAGGACGTGGCTGGTTTCCTCCAACCCTGTCAAGGACCTCTCCGGGAAAGTAACGAACGTGGTCCATGCCGCTATGAACATCACCGCGCGAAAGCGGATGGAGGAGGCTCTGCGGACAGAGATTTCGGAGCGGGAGCAAGTAGAGGCGATGCGGCGACTTGATGAAGAACGCCTCGAGGCATTGTGGCAGTTATGCCAAATGACTGATTCCTCAACATATCAGACCGCCAGGTTCGCCTTGGAACAGTTGGTGAGGCTTACGAAAAGCGAAGTCGGCTGGATTGGATTTCTGAACGAAGACGAAACGGTTTTGACTGTTCATGGCTGGCCGGAAACCCCGTGGCAGGGATCTGCCGGAGGATCTCCCGTGCAAATAGAGATTGAAAGAGCGGGTGTCTTCGCAGATGCGATACGGGAAAGAAGAGTTGTAGTCATAAACGACTACTCTGGTCCTGATCCCGGCTCCGGAGTTTTCCTGAAAACTAACCTTCCGGTTAGCCGTATTATGATTGTCCCGGTATTTGAAAATGACCGCATTGTAGCCATTGCAGGCGTAGGTAACAAAGCGACCGAATATGACCTCCCAGATGCCCGGCAACTCACCCTCCTGATGGATGGAATGTGGAAGATCATTCAGCGTGAAAAAGCAGAAAAGAATTTGCGGGAATCGGAAAGTCTCGCCGCAATGGGGAGGGCGATGGCCGCTGTAGCCCACGATATGAAAACCCCGCTTATCGCAATCGGCGGCTTTACACGCTTGGCTCAAAAGCGCATAGAGGATGACAGCCCCATCCAGGACCAACTGGAAATCGTTGTCAAGGAAACCCAGCGGATGGAAAACATGGTGAAGAGTATGCTTGATTTTTCGCGCCCGTTGGAACTGGAGTGTTCAAAGGGGGATATAGGCCAGCTTGTGGCTGAATGCCTCGCAATAGTTGCCCCCTTGGCTCAAGAGAAGAAAATAAAGCTTTGCAGCCGTCTTGATTCCGGTACTCCTACCGTAGCCTATCTGGACTTCATGAGGATGAAGCAGGTGCTCATAAACCTCATGACAAACGCCATACAAGCTTCACAGGAGGGTGAGGACGTTATAATCGGATGTGATACGAACGGAGAAAACCTCTTGGTGAATGTGATTGATTACGGCTGCGGTATTCCGCCCGATAAAAGGCAGGCAATTTTTTCCCCTTTCTATACGAGCAAGAAGGAAGGCACCGGCCTGGGACTCGCTATTGTCAAGAAGATCATCGAGGCCCACCAGGGTCATATAGAGATTTCGGACAATCCCGGCAAAGGAATCACTTTTCGGGTTGCAATCCCGCTGGACTTGTCTTCACATGAATATCCATACCAGGTTGCAAGTTGATCCGGTTGGGCCTTTTAATTATTTCCTCAATGCACCGGTCCAGGGTAAGTTTCTGAAAGATCTCCCACCACTACCCGGTGTGCCGCATGTATGCCATATTGAATTTGTCGTCTCCGGCGCAAAAGCTGATGATCTTATATCCCAATCTTATCGCATGCTTTAAGCTCCTCAACCGAACGGTGTTCAGTAAAGCTCTCCGACTGGATTCTTCCGCAGCCATCAACGTTCAAGCCATTTCCAAGCGGCTTCGACCTCGGAGCGGAAAAAATGTTTTGTCTCAGCATGCGCCACCAACCCGCCCACCTCCACCCAAGACTTGATCCAGACTCGATCACTCAAGACCGCTATACGTTCTATGTCTCCGGCATGATCCCCGGCAAATTTGAGTTTTTCAAGCAACTCTTCAGGCTCCATATGACGGAAGCCTTCGATCTCGACGAGAAGCCGTATTTTCCCTGATGCAGCGATCTCCTCAGCCATGATTGCGCCTATTTGCCGAACGTCTTCACCTGTGATCCCATCGCTGATCTTGAACCCAAGGAGTTTTCCAGAACTCCCGCTCAGTTGCTGATACATTGGAATCTCCTATGTGAGAACTCTTCGCGCATTATTCGGACGGTTATCATTGGGTGGCGGACCTGGAGACCACAGACCGGTATTCCGAAACGGTTTTTACCGAGCATTCAGAGAACGGGCGGGCTTTATCCCCTCTCAAGACGCTTCTCCACGAGGCAGTGCAGCGCCTCGCCCGCTCTTGCCTGTTCGTAACAAAGATTATCTGAGAGGCACCTTGCCTTACCGGTGTCCCCAGACTTCCAACGATTGATCAAATCGGGCTCCCGAATTAAAGGGCGGGACAGGGAAATGTAGTCTGCGATCCCTTCCTTTATGATTCGTTCCGCTACCGCATAGGAGCGAATCCCGCCAACGAGCATTAGAGGAACCTTGACCTTTTCCTTGAATTTCCTGGCTGCTTTCAAGTAATAGACTTCCATGTTCTCTGTATCGAGCCTTCCCGGCCTGACCGGTATATAGTCGCCCGAATACCTGGTCCCGCCGCTTAGCTCAATGGCATCGATACCGGCGTTCTCCAAAATTGAGGCAACTTCCAGCATCTCTTCCACGGTAAGTCCCCCCGTGACAAAGTCTTCCGAGTTCATCTTGACCATCACGGGAAACCTGTCTCCGACTTTATCCCTGATATTATGCGCAACTTCCAAAAGGAGTCTTGCCCGGTTTTCGACGCTTCCGCCATATCGATCATTTCTTCTGTTGTAAAACGGCGATAGAAACTCACTCAGCAAATAACCGTGGGCAGCATGTATCTGGACTCCATCGAACCCTGCCTCTTGAGCTCGGGCTGCAGCTTTGCCGAAAGCTTCAGCAACCATTCGAAAATCATCACCGGTCATCATGCGGCAATTGGGCATGCCTTCACCTTTTATGCTCGACGGCCCCAGAGGCGTTTGCCCTGTGAGATCCGGGTCGGCATGGCATCCTGCATGAGCCAGCTGAACAGCGATCTTTCCGCCTGCATTATGCACGGCATCGGCCACGGCGGCCAGCCCTTGGACAAGTTCGTCGCTGTAAATACCAAGCTGCCCGGGTCCGGCCTGTCCTTCCCTGCTCATATACGCATGGCTAGTGATGATCAGCCCCACTCCCCCTTTCGCAAGCAGGACCATGAGATCGGTAAGCTTCCGGGGGCATGAGCCGTCTTCTTTTGCCATTCCCTCCCATGTGGCCGAGCGGACGAATCGGTTAGTCAGGGACATGCTTCTTATCGTTGTAGTTTCGAAGAGCATCGGCATATCTTCCCTCCACAATGTAATCGCCGTCTTCAGTCATCCTGCCCGTTCATTGCGGCCCGCAACACGTTGGAGCACTTGAAATTTACTACCTTCCTGGGTGCCAGAGTCATCGGCTTCCCAGTCTGGGGATTCCTGCCCCTGCGCACCGGCTTTTCTTTCACGGAAAGCTTTCCAAATCCGCTGATTAGAACGTCTTCACCATTTTGCAGGGACTGTTTGATCAGCTCGAAGAGGGTATCGATGATTTGGGCTGTTTCAGTCTTTGTGAAAATGTTTTTGACGAAGAGTGCTTCCACGATTTGAGCTTTGGTCAGAGTCATTGGTCAGTCCTCAAAAACGAAAGTGCAAGGCCACTTCTATTTTGGTAGATTCCAAAGAGCGATGAGGGAAGCATACTACTTCAGCGGATTGCCGGAGACAAGCTGTGAGCGCTTTTAAAATCAAAATATCTCGGGAGTTGGCTGCCGAGTATGGGCGTCAGGCAGTCCAGATCATTGAGTCTGGGAAATACCTGGCGCCTTCTGGTCGAGTAGTCAACGTTTCCCAATTGGTCAAACCATCAATCGATGGAACGGTTTCTTATCCTCCAGGCCAACCTTTTCGGGAATCGGCCAGGGGGAATTATCAAACAAAGATTTCAGTAGAAAATATGACAACTCTTGAGACTGCACGCCGTCTGATCTCTGAAGGGTGTCGGCCGGCAGTACTTAACTTCGCTTCGGCAACAAATCCAGGTGGCGGTTTTCTCGGTGGCGCCAGAGCACAAGAGGAATACTTGGCCAGATCGTCGGGCCTTTACGCCTGTATCAAAGATAACGCAATGTATGCGTTTCACCGCTCACGCCGGGATCCTCTTTATACGAATTTCGCAATCTATTCTCCCGATGTACCAGTCTTTCGCTCTGATGGTGGCAGCCTTTTCGATGAGCCATACACAGTTGGAATCATCACGTGCCCGGCAGTAAACGCCGCTAAGGTGGATTTTGGGAGGAAAAATGAAATAGGTCCGGCCATGTGGCTACGTATTCTCAAAGTTCTGTCCATTGGGGTAAAGCATGCCCACGATTCCATTGTCCTTGGGGCATGGGGTTGTGGAGCATTCGGTAACGATGGCCATGAAATTTCTAAGTTGTTCCATCGGGCACTCGAACAGAACTTCAAAGGGAGCTACAGGCAGGTTGTTTTTGCCATTGTGGACTGGTCTAGGGACCGAAAGTTTATCGGTCCATTTCAGAACGATTTCAAGGTGAACTGAAGGGTGATCCTCCTATTTCCTGGTCGAAACTTCTGATCTCGGGCTCACCATGCTAAAAAATAGGCTAGCGTCCATCCGGAAACTCCGGATGGAACACTAGCAGTTTCCGATTCGAAAAGGACCCTTTCCGGATGGAAACTAGGCTAAGGTTCTCCTTTTACCAGTTCCTCCAGAACATTGTATGGCTGGGCACCGACTACCATGCGGCCTTTGGCCGCGAATGTCGGGACAGCCTTGACGCCACAGCGGCGTGAGTATCTCCAGTCACTATCCACTGCATCTTTGAAAGCCCCTTTGGATAAAACCTCTTCCACTCCCTTGAGACCAACCGATTCTGCCAGCTCAACTAAAACCGGAATCTTTGCAATATTGAGTCCATCCGCGAAGTAAGCTTTGAACACCGCCATGTGAAACGCTTCTCCCTGATTCTGGGATTCGGCCCATTTTCCGGCCTCCTGAGCCCTCCGGCTATTATACGTCATAGTTCTCACCCCGAAGGGCAGGCCGCAGTCGGCCGCTACTGACTTCAGACGATCCAATATGGCAGAAATGTCAACATTCCTTCCAGCGAAAAGTTCATCCAGCGTAAGGCCCTCTTCGGGTGTCTCCGGATGCAAGGGAAAGGCTATCCACTTGACCTCGAGATCGTATGCTTGTTTGAGTTTTTCAATACGCCCGGTAATGAAGTAGCACCAGGGTCAGATGTAGTCAGAAAAGACTTCCAAAAGAACTCTGCCTCGCTCAGTCATCGCTCCTCACCTCTTTTACAGTCCCACGATCACGTCTTGCCGATTCCGATGAATTTAATGGCCAAATGGGAGATGAGGGATGATACCGCACCGGCTGTCATGAGGCAAGGATAGAGCAAGCCTCCGGTTAACTGGAGGTTGAATGAAATGAGCGAAATCAAATCGATGATGCAGTTCAAGGCTCCCGCGGGAGCCTTGCCAATCCTAATTTATCGGAAGCCTTCATGAAAGCGGGAAGCTGAAAAAAGATTGGGGGCACTCTGGGACCAGCTACTCTGAAGAGCCATGCGTGAAGCCCGCTAGGAAGAATCTGACCGACTGAACGCCTCGACGAATTTGCATTGTGGCGGTTTGTTGCTGATTTGGAACATCCAACTCCTTCATCCAATGCAAATTAAAGAGGAGCATCCGGAAGCGGCCGGATACCCCCTGGTGTATCAGGCGTGTATCAGTGTTCTGAACACGCTGATTTATAATTGTAACATCAGTAACTTCGATAGGCGGGAGAGGATTTGAACCTCCGACTTCCACCGTGTGAGGATGGCACTCTCACCGCTGAGTTACCCGCCCGTAGGCCCCGCAACAGCACTGCGGGATTACTTTTCAGTGCCGCTCTTTATATATCTGATACCTTTGCCAAACGCAATACTCAATGCCGAAAAACCGAAGGCGCTCTCCGCGACGGCGGAAAGGGCGGGCCGGTTGGCTGGCTGAACAAATCTCCAGTTTTTGCGAGAGGGGAAAGAACATCCCTTACAAAACATGGCGTTGGCCTTCCGGACCAACGCCAATCAGGAAGGATTCTGCTTGCCGGGCGCGGGCGTCTTGCGCAGTTGCTCGATCTTTACTCGTTCATAATCTTCTCTTGCCTTTTGATCTTTAAAATCCATTTTGAGTATGGCTTCGAGTTTCTTGGACGCCTCGGCATACTTTCCGGACTCCTCGTAGAGGTATGCTGCGAGCCTGTAGTATTTTTTCTCCTTTGGCTGGAGCCGAATCAAGTGCTCGAGTTCATGCAGGGCCGACTTCTTGTCTCCAAGTTTGGTTGCCGCCTGAAGAAGATATTTGTGCACGCTGCTGGAATCCGGGTTATGCTCGGCTACCCCGTGGAAGTAGGCCTGCATGCCTTTGTAGTCCTTCCTGTCTTCATAATATTTGTACACCGAGTCCATAGTTGCAGGATTTTGGGGTTCGAGCTTCACGAGTTCCTGGCGGACCTGGATCTCGCCTTTATCGTTTCTGAGCTTTTGAAAGATAATGAGAAGCTGTTTTCTGGATTCGACATCGCGGGGGTCCATGGAAGCAATTGTCTGCAGATGTGCCTGCGCCCTGTCATACTTTTTCTCATCTATGTACAGCATTGCGGCATTGAACAGATATTTGCGGTTATTGGGTTCGATTTGGAGAAGTTTTTCGTAGTTCGCGATTTGTCCGGTCTTATCCTTCAGTTTCTCAAGGATGGGGATAAGGCTGATAAAGGCTTCCTTGTTGCGAGGGTTTTTCTGGACCATTGATTCGTAAATGGCTTTGGCCTGGGCGTGATTTCCTTTCCTTTCGTAGAGATCGGCAAGCAGAGCCCAAGTCTTCGCATCATTTGAATTCTTGCCAAGGTATTTCTCAAATTCTGCGACAGCCTCATCCGTTTTGCCCTCTCGCAGCAGTGTGACCGCCAGGTTATACTGCACATTGGAGTCCATTACCCCCGCCTTCTCGGCCCTTTCCCATGCTGAAGCCGCTTTTTGCCAGTCCTTGCCCTCGCCGGCTAACTGGGCGATTTCGACCAGGACTTGGGAACGGAAGGAATGCGGGATTTCGTGCTCATATTTTTCGAGAAACTTTCCAGCCTGATCGCTCGTCTTTTTTTTCTTCAAATAGGCGAGGAAATCGCTGAACATCTGCTGTTCCTCGGTCAGTTTCAGGAGGTCGAGGTAGACGCCGAGGGCCTCATCGGTTTTATTCATTATCTGATAGGCGAGAAGAAGCTTTTCGGAGATATTCCTGGATTTTCCCGATTTGTCTATTTCCTCGTAGAGTCGCGCCGAGTCCCGATAGTGCTTGATGTCGAAATAGAGCCCGGCAAGTTGTGCCTTAAGCAATATGTTGGAGCTGTTGTCGTGGAGCGCCTTTTCCAGGTAGGCGATTCTTTTGTCAATATCGGCGCTGGTGTTCGCTCTGTGGAGCCAATCTTTGTAATCGAGCTGGACAAGGAGCGAGACCTTGCCGATGGGCCGGTTCCAGAGCAATACCCTTAGCTCGACAAGTTTTGGAGTTTCGAAGGATTCCTGTGGGAAGAGATCTTTTATAATCACGCCGGGTTTCTTGCTGATGGGTTTCACATCCACATCTGAAGAGACCACCCGGGTTCCCCATGAGAGCCAGCCGTCGGTTCTGATACGGACGAGCTGGAGAGAATCCCTTGGATTCACAATAACCTGGGAGTCGGGAAGGAGGAGCAGTTCCTGGCCGTTGTGCTGAAAATGAAGAGCGATGAGTTTCGTTGGAAAGATCGTGAGTGAGGAAAGGCCGCGGTCCATGGTCATGAAAAAAGCGAAAGCGGTGCCTAATGCGAAGACAAGAGCAAAAATGACGATGATCAGAAGGCGGTGCGATGATCGTTGTTTTTTTTCTTTTCCCCCTCCACCGTGGTGGAAGGAACCGGGAGATCCGTAAGGATAACCGCGCTTTGAATTCATCTCCGGCATCACTCCCTGTAGAGACCGGCTTCCTCGTAGATTTTCCGGATTTCGTCAAGTCTGAACAGCCGGTGCCGGCCCGGACTTAACGTGCCAAGGCGCACCGGTCCGTAAGCAATGCGCCTGATCCTCAAGACCGGGTGTCCGACCGCCAGGCACATGCGTTTAATCTGGCGGTTCCAACCCTGGTGCAGAGTAATCCTCAACCAGGCGGCATTCGGCAGTTCCCGAATTATTTCAACTTCGGCCGGGGCCGTTACGCCCTCTTCGATCCGGACACCGGACCGGAGTTGTTCTATCGTTTTTTTGTCAGGATGTCCCTTTATTTTTACATCATATACTTTAGATATTCCATACCGGGGGTGAAGGAGGCGATTGGCAAGCTCTCCATCATTGGTGAGCAGAAGAAGTCCTTCTGCGTCGTAGTCGAGCCTGCCCACGGGAAAAATCCGTGTTCCAAAATCGGGGAGAAAATCCAGGACAGTCCTGCGGCCCTGGGGATCGGACGCGGTGGTTACACAGCCGCGGGGTTTATAGAAGGCGAGAATAATCCTCTGTGTCCGGAGCGTAACTGGCTTGCCGTCCAGGCGAACGCGGTCCTTCAGAGGATCTACGCTGAGGCCGAGTTGGGCCTTCCCGCCGTTTACTTCGACCCGGCCCTGCCTGATCAGTTCTTCGGCGGCGCGCCTCGAGGCTATTCCAGCCTGTGCGAGAAATTTTTGAAGCCGCATTACACTGGAAGTCGAAGATGGCAGATCGGAAAATCTGATTTCTATCTCCAGCTTTAATAATTCCGGTACTTATCCGGCCGGTTTCCGTCCGGAAACCCATAGAGCTTCCGGGGACGATGCACTAGATGCCTATGGCCCGGCGGACCAGTTCCATAGTGATAATCGACTCACGCCTTGCCCTGGCGGCGCCATCGGCTATGATTTCCTTTACCGTATCGATTTCGCCCTCCAGCTTAAGGCGCCTTTCGCGTATAGGCGCAAGCCGGGAGATGACATTGCGAATGAGAATCCTCTTGCACTCAACGCAGCCGATGCCGGCCGTGCGGCATCCATCGGCAATTTGCTCGATTTCGGCTGGTGAAGAATAGAGCTTGTGATATGCGAAAACAGGGGAAATCTCCGGGTCGCCCGGGTCATTGCGCCTGATCCTCTGGGGATCGGTCATCATTTTCGATATCTTTTCCGATACATCTTTTTCGGACTCCGTGATGAATATGCAATTTCCGTAGCTCTTGCTCATCTTCCTTCCGTCGAGGCCCGGGAGCACCGGGGAATCGGTCAGCAGCCCGTCGGGAATGGGGAATATCTCGCTTTTGTACATGAAGTTGAACCTGCGGGCGATTTCCCTGGTCAGCTCGATATGAGGAAGCTGGTCTTTGCCGACGGGAACTCCGTTCGCGCGGTAGATGATAATGTCGGCAGCCTGAAGCACCGGATAGCCCAGAAAGCCATAGGTAGCGAGGTCTTTGTGATCGAGTTGCTGCTGTTGTTCCTTATAGGTGGGATTGCGCTCGAGCCAGGGCAGGGGTGTTATCATCCCGAGCAGAAGATAGAGTTCCGCATGCTCTTTTATGTCCGACTGGATGAACATCGTACAGAGTTTCGGGTCAAGCCCGGCGCTTAACCAGTCCAGGAACATATCCCAGGTGTTTTCGCGGATTGCTTCCGGAGAGGCGTAGTCGGTGGTGAGAGCGTGCCAGTCGGCAACAAAAAAATAACAATCGTAC
>Ga0187849_1000978_pt1 | contig 34432 bp, 26 predicted proteins | sample June2016WEW_4_10_2_FD_132412 | JGI IMG/M metagenome (GOLD analysis project Ga0187849, IMG submission 132412) | Peatland microbial communities from SPRUCE experiment site at the Marcell Experimental Forest, Minnesota, USA - June2016WEW_4_100 | ecosystem: Environmental > Terrestrial > Soil >...
CTCTGAGGATTTGCCGGGGTAAAAGTGGACCTGGTCATGGAGGATGCCCTTAAGCCAAGAATCGGCCGGCAGGTTCTGGAAGAGGTTGTGCATCTATGAAGGCGGGGCGCACCTACCGGCGATTCTAATGCACTTTCAGATCTCCTGCCTCGATGGGGGCGAATCCTCTGCGAACCGTATTTTCCACTATGTTTCGAGAAATCATGAAGTGCTGAAGATAGTCCGGGCCTCCAGCCTTATACCCAAGACCTGACATCTTGAACCCGCCGAACGGATGGCGTCCCACAACGGCGCCCGTGCACCCCCTGTTTATATAAAGGTTCCCGGTCCTGAAACTCTCCCGGGCCTTGCGGATATTTACGGGGCTTCTGGAAAGCACTCCACCGGTCAGCGCGTATTGTGTCCCGTTTGCCACGCGAAGCGCTTCATCAAAGTCCTTGACTTTTATTACAGCGAGCACAGGCCCGAAAATTTCCTCCTGGGCCAGTCTGCTTTCAGGGTCCACGTCAGTGAAAATCGACAGCGGGACGAAATAGCCGTTTTCCAGTTGGATTTTGCGTTCAAACAACGGGAATCCGGCATTTTTACCGATCTCGATGTACCTCAGCACCTTGTCGCGCGCGGCCGATTCTATGACTGCCCCCATGAAATTCTGGGGGAATTCGACAGGTCCGGCGTTGAGGCTCTGCGCCGCTGCTATCAACCGCTCCACAAAGCGCTCATAGATGTCCTCGATAACTACCAGCCGGGAGCATGCAGAGCATTTCTGCCCCTGGTATCCGAAAGCCGACTGAAGCACATAAATGACGGCCTCGTCCAAATCGGCGTCCGAATCGAGGATAATGGCATTCTTGCCGCCCATCTCAACGATGACATTTTTGACGACTGAAGATCCCTTTTGGATTTCGTGCGCCTTTGCCAGAACATGAAGGCCCACGTCGATGCTGCCCGTAAATGCGATCATAGCAACGTCGGGATGTCCTGTCAGGGCGTCTCCCATCGTGCCGCCGGGGCCGGGAACAAAATTGAAAACTCCCGCAGGCAACCCCGCCTCTTCGAAAATGCCGTTCAGCATATACCCCGTGACCGGTGACTGGGATGCGGGTTTATAGACTACGGTATTGCCGGTAACTATGGCCGCAGAACTCATCCCGGCGGAAATGGCCAGGGGAAAGTTCCAGGGAGCAATAACCACCGCCACTCCGCGCGGTTCATAGAGCAGATGGCTCGTTTCACCCAACACGCAGTCCATCGTCATGTGACGGCTGTACCGGAGCATCTCCCGGCCGTAGTACTCCAGGTAATCGATTGCTTCGCAAACGTCCGCATCCGATTCCTTCCACGATTTGCCAACTTCAAAAACCTGAAACGCCGCGAGTTCGTATCGCTTGAGCCGGGCCGAAGCCGCTGCATTGAAAAGATATTGCGCTCTTTTTTCCGCAGAGACAGCCCGCCACACAGGGAAAGCGGACTTTGCGGCCTCAATTGCCGATTCAGCTTCTTTGACGCCTGCCGCAGAGATAACTCCCACTGTTTGATCGGCGCGATTAGGGTTCAAAGACGCAAACCGGGATGCGGTTTGAATCTTTTTGCCGCCTACTTGCAGTGGGACCTGTATCGGAAAGCTGTCGCGCACTCTGTTTAAGGCATCGGCAAATCGAGCGCGATGCTGCGCGCGCGACCAGTCGAAAACGGGTTCTATCCTGTAAGGGCCGGTGCCTCTTTGTTCGGCAGTTTTTTGCGGCTCTCCCCCCATTTTTTTCAGTCTGCCAGCCGGGTTGCTCAACAGCTCTTCCCTGGGCAGTTTTTGTGAAAAGGCCTGCATCAGAAATGATTCGTTGGCCGTGTTCTCGAGCAGCCTTCTGACCAGGTAGGACATCCCCTGCAACATCTCACCAACAGGGCAGTAAACGCGAACGTGCAGGCCAGCTTTGCGAAGAGCGCTGCGAACCGGTTCACCCATTCCGTAGAGCACCTGAAATTCGAGGTCTTCGCCGCTTGCGCCAACTTCTTTGGCCGTCTCGACAACCGCCGCTATGGACCGAAGGTTATGAGAGGCGCACGCGAGCTTTATGCGGCCCGTGTTTTCAAGAATGATCCCGGCCAGGCGCTCGAAATTAGCGTCTGTTTCAGATTTGTGGGTGAACACGGGCGAAGGCCAGTTCTTCTGGCTCGCAACGATGAGTTCCTGGTCCCAATAAGCACCCTTGACCAGGCGGATGGTAAAATGCAAGCCGCGCTGAACAGCCCAGTCAATCATCTGTTCGAGATCTTTTTGGCTTTCGCGTAAATAAGCCTGAATAACAATCCCGGTATGCGGGTAGTTGCTGAACTCCGGCTCTTCCATAAGACTTCGATAGAGCGCAAGTGTCAGGTCCTTTATCCCATGGCTTTCCATATCAAGGCATACGAAGGCGCCGGCCTGCATTGCCTTGCGCAGGACCGGACGCAAACGCTCCTTTGATTTTTCGATGGAGTGCCTGAAAGCGCAGGGGTTGATCTGTGAGTACATGGCGGAAGTCTTGATTGACACATTCACCCTGGGAGAACGACCCCAATCGTGGTCACCCGAGACTCCGCCAAGTGGGGGCCATTTGCGCTGGGCGGTGTTCAAGAAGTCAAACAACTCAAGATAGCGCCCCAGATACACTTGAGCTTCGTTTTCGGATACGACGGCTTCGCCCAGAAGGTCTATCGAGAACGCCATATCTCTGGAGCGCAGTTTTTCAAGCGCCGGCAGGCAGTTTTCCGGAGAACTCCCGGCAATGAACTGCCTGGCCACCCTGCCGATGTTTCTTGTGATCCCCCCGGCAATAATCCGGGAAGTCATCCAGGAGGGGGCAACGTATTTGATTCCCCAGTTCACCGCAGAGGGGAAGTTCAAGGCAGGATCGGAAAAATATTGCTGTATGTGACTAATTACCGAATCGGCATCCTTCAGGTAGGGGAACACATCGATGAAGCGAAACATCTGCACCTTAAAGGTCTCGTTGTGCATGCACCACTCGAAAAGCTTGCCTACCCAGTATTGCTTGCTGAAGATGGACCAGGATTCATCCTCCATAAGATCGTAGAGGCGATATCCCGTTTCGCGAATCCTGCTTTCGATATCGGAACTCATGGGCAAACTCCTGGCGGAAAACCACTGATTTTATGAATTATTTTATTCGTGATCATCCACTGCGCTACGCTCCCCATCCGTGGAAAATGCGCTGTTTGCGGATTAGCACTACATATCTCTTTTATGCCTCTCTTTTCGTCCCTCTTTTTTCCACCCACCTCTTGGGTCCTTCTTTGCTCCTTTCTTAGTTGGTTTCCCGGCGCCCGGCGCTTCAAGATGGCGGCTCTGAACGATAAACGAGCCGGGAGGGGTGTGAGGGGAGGGCTGAACCTCCGGCTTGCGGACAGGCCCGGCCAGTCTTTCCGCCAAGTCCTGGCGAACTTTTGGAAAGAGGATAAATTGCGCAGGCATGGATTCGACAAGGTATAAATGCGGCCCGGCGGCAAGGAACGATAGACCACTTTGATAAGCTTCCCGAGCCAGTATTTCAATTGGGAGCGGTGTCTTTTCTTCTCTTCGGGCGATCCGCAACGCAAGTTCGCGCTCGCCGCAAACGGGTACAAACCGGCGGCGGGCTCTTGCTAAACCAAATTTTTGGGTATAAACCAAATTATTGGGCTTCAAGCCAAAATAAAGTCTCGCAGGGACATCAGTGGCAGGCGGATAGGCCGGCAGCGCAAATCCAGGACGAAGGCGCAACAAGGTCCCGTCGAGTGTGAACGGAAGCTCAATGCCAAGCAGCGTGAGCTCCTTGATGGTGGATTGACGCACAAAGCGCAGGGACAAATCTTCCTGCAGAGCCCAATAGAATTCCTTCCAGGGCATGGTGCCCTCAGGGTCCCAGAAAAGACCGTATTCGCCGGGCGAGCGCCAAGTAATGTAGTCGAGGATTTTGGCGAGCGTTTTAGGCTGATGCTTCAGCATGTTGGGGGCTCTGAGTTTTCGAGTGTGGAGTTTGATTATAAGGTATCAGATGAATAGTTCAATGGAGAACTGGGTGCTTGAGTCGTAGGACGCCATGGCGCTGGCCTGGGTTCTCAAAGATCAAGGACCAGGGGCAACTTGGGGGTCCGACATTAGTTTACATAATATATATTATCAGACATTACTAACGGAGCATTCTTTTTCCACTTGACTTAAAAGGCGCCCTTCCACTATTTTAATCTGAATTTACGCGGGAATAACTCAGTGGTAGAGTGCAACCTTGCCAAGGTTGAAGTCGCGGGTTCAAATCCCGTTTCCCGCTCTATGGCAAATTCAGGGTGGTTGCAAAACCATCCCTTTTTTTTGTGGACTTCGAACCACTTCCGCCTATATTTTTAAATCATGAACCAAACTGCACTCGTCGAGCAAATTCATGCTATCAAAAGAAAAAGCTGGAAAACCCAGCTTGATGAACTTTATTCCTGCTTCGCCTCCAAAGATTCTGTCCTGGTTACGATAGACCCCGACCCGGACTCCATCGGTTCGGCCCTTGCCGTCAAAAGGCTGCTCTGGCATAAAGTGGCATCTACTTCGATAGGAATCATCAGGCCTATAAGAAGATTGAACAATCTCGCAATGGTCAAGCTCCTCCGGCTTCCCTTGTTTCCCTTAAGTACTCTAGATACCCGCAAGTTAGACAAGGTCGTCTTGGTCGACAGCCAGCCATCTCACAATGACCTTTTCAATCGTTTTCATTATACGGTGGTGATCGACCATCATCCGCAAAACGAGACACTGAAGGCCAATTTCTGCGATGTGCGCCCGGAGTACGGGTCCACCTCCACGATGATGACCCAATATGTCATGGCCGCAAAGATCAAACCCTCGCGGGCTCTTGCCACCGCTCTTCTTTATGGAATAAAAACAGATACCCGCAACTTTGAACGCCATACGTTAATCGAAGACATCGAGGCTTTCAGGTACCTTTTCGAATATGCCGACCACAATATTTTAAGAAAAATTGAGATTTCAGACCTTTCGCTTAGTGACACCAAATTTTTCCATAAGGCTTTCGAAAGAAAACACGTCGTAAAGGACCGGATTTTTGTATACCTTGACCAGGTGCCCTCTTCCGACATCTTGGTCGAAGTCGCCGAATTCATGCTCAAGATTCACGACATCTCCTGGAGCATTGTGTCTGGTATCCATCAGGATAACCTCATAATAGTTGTTCGAAACCACGGACATCGAAAGGACGCCGGCAGGCTGGTCAGGCGCTCGTTCGGCTCCCTGGGATGCGCAGGCGGACATCAGGCGATGGCCCGTGCGGAAATTCCGCTAAACCGTCTGTCTGAGGTCATTGGGTCTTTATCATCGACCTCAATCGAACGTTTTGTTCAGCGCAGCCTCTCACCTTTTAGGAAGTATTAGCGCATAACGTGCAACATCCTGATTTAAATAATAATACTGTCGATAAGACAATGATCCAGGGGGATCCGCGTCCGCTCAAGATTGTGGATATCTACACGGATGGCGCTTGCGCAGGCAACCCAGGGCCAGGCGGATGGGCCGCCATTTTACGCTATAAGGGATCTGAGAAGGCAGTTTCCGGCTTTGAAAGACAGACTACCAACAACAGAATGGAAATGAAAGCGGTAATCGAGGCCCTTGGTATGCTGAAAGAAGCTTGCCGGGTGAGAGTCCATACCGACTCTCAATATCTGCGCAACGGGATTACCGACTGGATACATGCATGGAAGCGCAATGGCTGGAGGACCACGGGCAGGCAGCCAGTGAAGAACCGTGAGCTTTGGGAGGTTCTCGACGATCTATCACAAAAGCACCTGATTGAATGGGTCTGGGTACAGGGACATGCCGGCCATCCTGAAAACGAGCGTTGCGACGAGCTTGCCCGCCAGGAGATCATTAAGAACACAGGGTAATCTCGGTTTAGGGGATCGTGTCCATCGTATGATAGATTTATATAATAGCTTGCCCGGAAAAAAATGCGCCTGACATGATAAGAACGGCGACCGTCTCGACAGCCCACCCACCCGCGAGACGGGGCGGGAGCGGGAGGCCTCATTCTTCGCTTATGGCCGAAGTCTCGAACCGGATCCGGTGTTTATCGATTTTCGCCATGAGAGTCGGGCGGGAGAGGCCCAGCATCTTTGCGGTGCGGGACTTGTTTCCGCCGTTGAGGTTCAGCGCTTCGGTGATGAGCATGGCGGAAAACTGCTCCATCGCCGAATCAAACGTACTTAAACCCGCTTCCTGGGAATTTAAATACCTGCGGATCCAAGTCCGGATGGCATCCTCGGGTAAATCGGGCTTTTGGGCCGTCCGGTCCGGGGCGATTGCGCTCACCCGCGCAATGTCTTCGAGCAATACAGGCCCGCCCCGGTTGAAGATCAGCGCTTTCTGAACGGCGTTTGCCAGTTCGCGCACGTTACCCGGCCAGGAGTAACCGCAAAGCACCTCGTGGGCCTCACCCGTAATCCCCGGGTCCTGGACCCCCATTTTTTTCGAGTAACGCCTGACGAAGTATTCGCAAAGCAGCGGAATATCTCCCTCCCGGTCCCGCAAAGGTGGAAGCGAAATAGTAACGACCTTGAGCCTGTAGTAGAGGTCTTCCCTGAATTTGCCCTCCGAAAGAGCGGCTTCAAGATTGCGATTGGTCGCAGCGATTATGCGCACGTCAACCGGAATGGGTTCGCGGGCGCCGAGCCGCTCGATGCTTCTTTCCTGGAGCAGGCGCAGGATTTTTGCCTGAATTGCGAAGGGCATGTCTCCAATTTCGTCGAGGAAAACTGTCCCGCCGTCAGCTTGCTCGATGCGCCCTACCCTGCGGTTCACTGCGCCCGTAAAGGCGCCTTTTTCGTAGCCGAACAGCTCACTCTCCAGGAGCGTCTCGGGGATCGCAACGCAGTTAATAACCAGGAAGGGCTTATGCGACCTGGCGCTGTGCTGGTAGAGGGCCCGGGCGACGAGTTCCTTGCCCGTGCCCGATTCGCCCCGGATAAGGACCGTAGCATCGGTAGAGGCTGATCTTCCGATCGCTTTATACACACCCTGCATGGCCCGGCTGCGTCCGATAATCGCTTCGCCGGAGCCGGTCTCAGGCACAGGGTCCAATTCGACCCGCGAGCGCATGAACCGGCCGGCTTCCACGGCCTTTTCGATCAGGGCGAGCATTTCGGGGATGTTGAACGGTTTGAGGATATAGTCGAAAGCGCCCATCTTGGTCGCTTCTATCGCAGTTTCGGTAGTCCCGAACGCGGTCATTATAATGACCGGCAAAAGCGGTTCGATTTCACGGATCGCTTTGAAGGTCCGGAGTCCGTCCATACCGGGGAGCCGCACATCCATAATTATGAGGTCGAATTCATCGGACCTTGCCAGGGGCAGCGCCGCCTCGCCGCTCGAAGCCGTCTTGACCGTGTGGCCGTCCTGGGTGAGCAGCTTATCGAAACTCCGGCGTAGATGGTGATCGTCATCAACTATAAGGATCGCGGCCAAGCTCCCTCCTCCTGGCACGGAAGGGTGATGGTAAAAACGGCGCCTTTACGGGCGCGGCATTTAACGCTGAGACAGCCTTTGTGTTCCTGGATAATATGGGCTGCTATGCTCAATCCAAGCCCGGTGCCTTCCTGTTTTGTAGTGTAAAAGGGCTCGAAGATTTTCTCTCTTATCACCTCTGGAATGCCCGGTCCGGAGTCGCTTACGCGAATCACAACGACCCTGCCCATCGGATCTGTTGTCCCTTCTTCTTCGGTTATGAGAATGCGCCCTCCATCGCCCATCGCCTCGCATGCATTTACGATCAGGTTCACCAGCACTTCCTTGAGTTGCTCGGGGTCGCAGTCGACCTCGGGAAGTTTCCGGTCTCTCATCAGTTCGAGAGTAACTCCATAAGAATCGATTCGATGCCGGAGAAGCTGCACGGCCATGTCGACCACCTCCGACGGACTCGCCTTTTGAATCTTCAGCTTGGGCGGCCTGGAGAATTCGAGGAAGTTTCCGACTATTGTATCTATATGGCGGATCTCCTCGGAAATAACCTCAAAGTCTTCTTTCTGGGCAGTCGAAAGCGAGAGCGTGCGCTCCAGGGTAAAGAGCCGCATTTTCACCGAGGTGAGCGGATTTCTTATACTGTGGGCAACCCCAGCGGCAAGTTTTCCTATCTGCGCCAGTTTTTCGGACTGAAGCAGATGTTCGCGGCTCTGCTCGAGTTCAATGCGCGTGGTATCAACACTTTCGATGAGCCCCTGTATTTTTTTTCCAAGGGCCTTCACCTCGTCGGGTTCATCAAGCGAGACACCGCCGTCGCGGCCGGCTGTATGAGCGAGGAGCCGGATCGGCACGAGCACCCTGCTCAGGAGCAATACCCCAAGCGTAATCCCCAGGCCCAGCGCGCAAATCATGGCTATGGACGCCGCTGTATCAAAAAAGGCTACCTTAAGCCTGATGCTCTCAGAGATTAAACCGACCCTTTCATACTGGACCTGCTTGAACTGCTCGCAAAGGTCCCTCATCGAGAAAAAGGGGTTGCGGACATACTTGTGCAATGCGTATCCTTCTTCCCGTTTTCCGGCCCTGTAGAGATCGATGACACGTTCGCGCAGATTGGTATAGTGAATGTATTTAGATTCAATATCGTTTAGCAGTTCGCGCTCGCGGCCGGAGTCAGCAAATTCGCGGGCTTTTTTCAGCCAATTCTCGAATTCGAATTGATGCTGATCAAGCTGGGTCAGCCATTCACTATTGCCGTCGATATAATAATAGCTTAGCAGGCCCCTTTGCATTGCAAGAGAGCTTTCCAACTCCTGGCTGACATTGAGCGCGGCGACCTTGGAACTGATTACCGAAGAAACGGCGCTGTTCATCCGGTGCACCATCCAGATGGTGGTCGAGCCGCCCAGCATGGCGATAGCAACCAGTGCGCCTATAGCGAACATTATTTTTATTCTGAGGCTCAAGCGCTTTAACATTCAAGGTCCTTTGCAAAGGATAAACAGCGTGGGGAACTTTGTAAGCCTTCACGCAGAGGCGCAGAGGGCGCTGAGAAAAACCTTTTGAGACAGGATTTGCAGGGAACGTAGGAGAATTTCACCTTATTGACAGAAAAGGCTATTTCCAAGTCCTGAGAATCCTGTTGAACTTGCGGTAATTTGGTTCTCTGCGCGCTCGCAACCCTCACGCGGAGACGTGGAAAAAGACAACTCTCAGCCTCGTCCCTGCGCGCGTCAGAAACCCCGGGGGTGAAATCATTCCCCTGCTCTTTTCTCACCGCTCAATTACCGGGAAAAGCAGAAGCGCGCCTTCATAGGAGGCGCATATCCGGGAGACCAGGTCATTTGCCCAGAACGCCCCAATTCCAGCCAGTCCCATGGTGGCCATGGCGACAATGTCCGCCTGTCTGTCAGTTGCCGTGCCGACAATGGCGGGATCGGCCTGACCGCGTTCAACGTTTCCGCTCGCCTCGACATTCCGGGCGAGCAGCAATTGAAGGTGTTCTTTCATGCGCCCTATAGTCTGTTCCGTTTCCAAATCCAGCAACAAGCGCGTAGTAGTCGGGGCAAGGCGCGCTCCAGGAACTTCCTCCGGGGTGACGCTGCCTGCGGTCGGCACTACGTACAACAGGTGCAGTTTCGCCTGAAATATCATCGCCAGTTCCGAACAGGCAGTCAAGACGGGATCGCTGTGGGGTGTGCAATCCAAAAAAGCAATTATGCTGCGGGGGCCAAAATCGGGAGCGCGCCCGTATTCGTCGGTCTTTATAAGAACCACGGGCGTGCGTCCGTGCATGAGCACCTGCTCGGCATTGGTTCCGAACACAAATCTTTTGAACCCTCCGCTTCCGTGCGTGCACAGGACAATGAGGTCCTGTTCCAGCTCTTCGGCGTGTTCGGCGATACATCTGGGCACATCGCCCTGCGGGACTTCGTGCACGTGGCTCGATACATTCAGTCCCCAACTCTTTAGCCTTTCCACGATTAATTCCAGGTACCTTTCGGCGCCTGCGGCGTCCTGGAGGTGAGCGTCACCATGTATGCGGCTCGGGGGGCGCTTCTCAATCACGTGAAGGAGTTTAACCTCGCACCCAAGCCGTTCCGCGAGCCTCCTTACGACCGGGAGAACCGATTCGGCCAGCTTTGACCCGTCGAGAGGAACGAGAAGATTCGAAAACATACACCCTCCACATTCTCCGGATATACAAATGTCAATCGCCCCCGGCCGCTATACTGTAGATCAGGTATGAATTCAGCGCCAGAATCAGCAAGGTTGCGATGCCGGCCAGAAATGACGTGAAAGGCCTGTTTACCAGCGGCCCCATTATGTTTTTGTTCGCCGTAAAAAGAACGAGCGGGATCACCGCAAAAGGAAGCCCAAAGCTGAGCACGACCTGGCTGATTACAAGCGTTCTTGTTGGGTCCAGTCCCAAGGATAGAACGGCCAGCGAGGGCAGGACCGTAACCAGGCGCCTGGTCCAAAGCGGGATCCTGAAGTGAACGAACCCCTGCATAACCACCTGGCCGGACATGGTCCCCACCGCCGAAGAAGACAGGCCTGCGGCAATCAGCGCAATCGCGAAAATCTTGCCCGCTGCCGGACCCAGAAGGGGGGAAAGCGTCCTGTAAGCTTCCTCGAGTGTTCCGATCTCGCGTAATCCTTGAGCGTAAAAGGTCGATGCGGCCATAATCAGCATTGCCGCATTCACAACCCCGGCGATCGTCATCGCTATTGCCACGTCCATGATTTCAAAGCGGAACAGCCTTTTGAGTTTGTCCACATCCTTCACTATTATTCGCCCCTGGGTCAGGGCGGAATGAAGGAATATGACATGCGGCATGACTGTTGCCCCCAGAATGCCTGTGGCGAGCAAAACGCCTTGCCTGCTCCCGAAGCTCGGGATAAAAAGTGATGACACGATCTGCGCGGGTTCGGCTTTAACCAGGAATATTTCAATCAGATAGCTTACCGCCACAATCCCTATCATTGCGGTAATTATAGCTTCCAGAGGACGAAAACCGTACCTTTGCAGGCCAAGGATCAGAAAAGTGACAACAGCAGTCAGTAACCCGGCGTAGACAAGCGGGATATGAAACAAAAGGAAAAGCCCAACCGCTGCCCCCACGAATTCGGCAAGATCGGTCGCGATAGCAACGATTTCAAGTGTAACCCACATTGCCCAGACAAGGGGGGCTGGGAAATGGTTCCTGCACAATTCCGCCAGATTCAGGCCCGTAGCGATGCCCAGCTTCGCCGAAAGGATCTGAACGAGCATTGCCATTAAATTGCTTATTATTATAACCCAAAGAAGAGTGTAGCCCAGTTGCGCTCCGCTCTGGATATTTGTGGCGAAGTTTCCGGGATCTATGTATGCAACGGCGGCGACAAATGCCGGACCAAGGAAAGGAAAAAGCCTTTTGCGCCAGGGGACTTTTTCTCGGGCGAGTACCTTCTCAGCCGCCGAAATCGTGCCGGAGTCAAAAGTGCGAGGTTTGTTTTCGGGGCGGTCTTCCAGCACGCCGGGTCCTTTCAAGGGCAGATCTACGATGAACTATTACCATAATTCTAAATTCATTGTAAGCGTTCACCACGGAGGCACAGAGAACGCGGAGAAAAGCTTTGTCAGAAAAGATTAACAGGATTAACAGAAATGGCTATTTCCAGATCCTGGGACCCCCTTTGACCTTGTTGAATTTTGGTTTCCTCTGTGCTCTCTGTGTTTGTGGTGAGATGGCTTCTGGTGCATATGTGAAAATAAGATTTACAGGATTAATAGAAATGGCTATTTCTCAATCCTGAGAGGAGCGTAGCGGAAGGGCCACTATGTCCAATGTTCTGGATTTAATTCTCAAAAAACTGAAGGGACACATGAGGAGGAAGATTTCGGGCGATACCCTAACCGAGGTCTTTCGGACCAAATACAATCATTTCAAGGCGATCCTGGACTCCAATGCGGAGCTTTCGAAAATAATATCCGAACTGGAAGACAAGCTCCAGGGAGATGAAGTGTTCGGCATGACCTACATCAAGTCCCAGTGCGCCAGGGCTGTATTCCACGCCATGAGAATGATCGGGAACTTCGATACGCTTTCGAACGGGAAATTCCCGGCTCTTTTTGACGTTCTTGAGAGGCTGAACGTCGAAATAAGAATAGAACTCGAAGATCTAAGGGAAGAATCGTCTGCTTGTGGCTGGGTCCTACCCTATTCTAATATTACAAAGGAAATGGTTGATCTTGTGGGCGGCAAGAATGCAAATCTGGGAGAAATCCAAAGCCGGCTCAATCTCCCTGTGCCCGGAGGCTTTGCGATCACCACCGCAGCCTACAGATTCTTCCTGGCTGAAAATGACCTGACCGACCAGATTGAGATGAAAAAGATCGCGCTGGACCCCAATGATCCCGAGTCGGTGAATTCGACGAGCGAGGAAATCCAGCGCCTGATTATATCCGCCCCCATTCCGGAAAAGCTGCAAAAGGAACTTCTGATTGGCTACGATGCCATTGCCGGGCCTGCGACCAGGGCGCAGGACCCTGAGGGCCGGCCTAGGATTTCGATGCGCAGCAGCGCTGTCGGGGAGGATAGCGAGCTCTCGTTTGCAGGCCAGTATCTTTCCGTGCTCAATGTGCCTCACGAAAAGATTCTCATGACTTATAAATACGTCATTGCGAGCCTCTTTACCCCGCGAGCGATTTCCTACAGGCTCCTTAAGGGAATTCCCGACAAGCATTGCGCAATGAGCGTTGGGTGCATCACAATGATAGACTCGATTGCCAGCGGCGTGATCTATTCTAGACATCCCTTCGACCCCGGCAATGAGAATATCCTTATCTCAGCGGTTTGGGGCCTTGGACCGTATGCTGTGGAAGGCGCAATAACGCCTGACAGTTACACTGTATCCAGAAAAAGAGAAATTCTGGAGAAAAATATTGCCGTGAAGGCAGTTAAACTCGTCAGCAATCCCGGTGGGGGGTTGCGGGAAGAAACTGTTTCAGAAATAAACCGGCAACGCGCATGTCTTTCCGACCCGCAGATAGCGACTCTGGCAGGGTATGCCCTGAAGCTTGAAGAGCATTCCGGTTCGCCACAGGATATCGAATGGGCGCTCGACCCCGATGAAAACCTGTTTATCCTTCAAAGCCGCCAACTCGGTGGTGGATATAAGACCTGGGTCAATGCGCCTCAAACCATTGCGGTGGATCAATCACCCCTGCTCGAAGCCGGCTTGGCCGCCTTTCCAGGCGTGGGATGCGGAAAGGCGCACAAAGTAACGAGCGAAGATGACCTCCTGACTTTTCCCGAAGGCGGTGTCCTTGTCGCAGTCCAGCCTTCTCCAAAATACATGGTCATAATGCCCAAGGCGAGGGCAATAGTTACGGATTTTGGCAGCGTAACCGGCCACATGGCCTCTTTAGCCAGGGAATTCTCCATCCCGACCCTGCTCGACACCAAAAAGGCGACCTCGGTCATCGCCGACGGAACGGAAATCACTGTGGACGCATTTTCAGGCAAGGTCTACCAGGGTATAATCCCCCAGTTGCTCGAGCTGCAGCGAAAGCGAAAGTCTTCACTGAAGGGAACCCCGGTTTACGAAACTCTAAAGCGAGTTGCGGCAACAATCACCCCACTGCGTCTCGTCGACCCCCAATCACCCGAATTTGTACCTGAAAACTGCCGCTCAATCCAGGACCTGATGCGGTTCGTTCACGAACTTTGCTATTCAGAGATGTTCAAAATAGGCGATCTTGTATCCGGAGCTGAAGGGTTCGCAATCAAGCTGATCGCCCCGATTCCCTTAGATCTCCACTTGATCGATCTTGGCGGCGGGATCTCCCAAGGGGCGGCCAATTGCCGAAAGATAAAGCCAGACCAGATTACTTCAGTCCCATTGAAAGCGCTGCTAAAGGGACTGCTTAATGAGGAGCTCCGCACGTTTAGCCCTCGCCCAATCGAGCTTAAAGGTTTTCTTTCCGTCATGGGAGAGCAGATGCTCAATCCACACCTCCAGTCGGAACGTTTTGGAGAGCGAAGCTATGCCATAATTTCCGACAAGTACCTCAATTTCAGTTCGCGTGTGGGGTATCATTATGGGGTTCTGGACTCTTACTGCGGAGCATCCCTGGCCAAAAACTACATAACCTTTTCATTCAAGGGCGGCGCGGCAGACGAGAGCCGGCGAAACAGGCGGGCACGAGTGATCGCCCTTATTCTGGAATCCTTCGGTATGAAGGTTGAGGTGACGGCGGATCGGGTTGATGCAAGAGCTCAAAAGCTGGAGGCGTCCATACTTGCTGAAAAGCTTGATATTATAGGCAGACTATTCCAGTTTACCAGGCAGCTCGACATGCTGATGACCGATGAAAATATGGTGGGGGCTGTCGCTAAGTCTTTTCTCGATCGGAGATACAACTTGTAAAGAGACGCGGGTCTTAATCTTCGGCATCGCCCGCACAACCGCCAAGAAGAAGGCATCCCGCGAACGCCCAACGCGGACGATAGACACGCCCAGCGGTCGCCTTCCGCGCTACGCGCTCACACGTCGCAAAGGGAGGCCGGCAATCATGCTTCACTTTGTGAAGCAATACGAAGCTCGCGAAGCGTGATCTATACACCGGAGGCACTTCACTTTATGGAAGCGCCTCACACTTGGCTTGCCTCCAACCGCACCACATTTAGTGTCTGCGCTGTCTGCATGGCTGCGCGGAAAGAGCCGATTCTTTTTTTTTGAGCAGGGTATTATATAAGTCTGCCATACGAGGGGAAACCGCTTGAAAAGCTATCGAAAGGAGCTGTGGTTCAACGCCCCAACGCGCGCAGCCTTCATCAACATCACGCGAGAGGTCGAAGAATGCCTTCATGAAAGCGGCATTCGGGAGGGGCTCGTTCTTGTCAACGCGATGCATATCACCGCTTCCGTGTTCATTAACGACGACGAACGCGGACTCCATCGCGACTACGCCGCATGGCTCGAAAAGCTCGCCCCCCACGATCCTGTCAACCAGTATTGCCACAACGACGGCGGCGAAGACAATGCCGACGCCCACATGAAGAGGCAGATCATGGGCCGTGAAGTGGTGGTTGCCATAACCGGAGGCAAACTTGACTTCGGCCCCTGGGAGCAGATCTTCTATGGCGAATTCGATGGACGCAGGCGCAAGCGGGTGCTCGTCAAGATCATCGGCGACTAAGACCGAACTGCCTAACGCCATGCGATTACTCTGTTCATAGATCGCTTCATCGCAAGGTTTGTTAGATCCTTGCAAATCCCTTATTTAAGCATTGGCCAGCCATTTGCCGGATGAATGATTCTTTTGACCAGACAACCGGGTCTCACCTCGCTGAGCGCATCGACTTTGGCCACAGCATCAGTGTCTGAAACCGTTTCCACCCTGATTTGGCCGAGTGGCCGCCTTTTTGAATCCAGCAGGAGCAGCTCTGAACCCCTTTTGATCCCGTCTATCCGCCCGAGGCCAAAATAGATGGAAACACCTGTCTCATCCCCTCTGACGAGAAAAACCTCCGCTTCTCCCTGCCGGGCCATGAGGCGGTCCTTTTTCCCGGACATCACGTAAAGCCACACGCAGGTGAGCAGCGCCATCGAGAAGAAAAGGCCGGCAGCTACCCAGGGCGAGAGTCCCGAATAACGCAGAATGAGCGAGTTTGACGCGGCAAGGTAAGCTTCGCGGTCCTTGTACACCATGAGGTGAAAAGTGTTTGCTCCAACCCTTTTCCGATCCTCTTTTCCGAAAACCGACACGACGTAATCGCCGGCAACGATCTCAGGGCTGAGGTAAATTCTTCCTCTCCACATCCTTGCTCCCATCCAAAACCCGGAAATTACCTCCTCAAAAGAAACGAAAACGGCAGCGGAATCGGTTTCAAAACCCATCCCGTCGACAGCGCCCACTCCCGGGGCCATCGGACCTGTCAGATTTACGCTCTCACCCGGCAGAAGACGAAGGCTGTTGAAGGGCTGACGAAGATACCATACGCCTCCGTCGATAACCGCTATCGTGAAAAGGCAACACAATACAGCGCCCGTCAGGGAAATCCGGTTCTTCCAGGCTCCAATCCCGTCAAGGTCCATTTTGAGAGTTGCTTCCTTTCAAGCTTTCCGCAACAGATCGCCCCCGGCTGAAGCCGATTGCGAAAAAACTAACATCGAGTAGTTCTTGCCGTTCATGGTTTCGACACCTCCCCACTAACAGCTTTCTCTACTTCTTGAAAATGTCCGTTCTGGTGACGTTCATGAACCGGAGGGCTTTCCCCTCTTCCTTGTAGTATATCCGAACTTCGTCGCCCGCGTCCCAGGTATATTCAGGAAGGCTGAAGTACTTCTCGGGCAGCGAGAAAGTAGTGAGAATTTTCTGCCGCGGGGAAAAAACGGTGATTGTCTTCTTTTCCTTGTCTATGGCCGGAAACTTCTTTGCCTTCTTCTGCGATGCATCAAAGACCATCGGGTCATCACCGGCCAAATTTTCTTTCTGATCTATCAAGGCATAAGAGATCGTCTCTAATTTCCCGGCTTCCGGGTCATAGAAGGTAATCTGATTGTTCCTTATGTCGAGCTTCATCCGCAGGCCGGCCTTTGGCTCAGGCCCGATCTCCGCAGGGTCTTTGGGCATAGTGTAGGTCAGGGCGGGCAGACTATAATTGGTGTTCCGGGGATCGTTGCTCGAATCCCGGACGATAGTCACCGTGCCTTGCCCCTTGTCGAATTTGACGACCCTTCCCTGATCGACCTTGCCATAGTTGCATGCGGCTGCCAATATCAGCGGCAGGGTCAGAAGAATCGCCAATATCAATTTTTGATACCTTGCCATTATGTGTCTCCCCTTCATTTTTGCCTGACTGAGATAAGAGTCGAGAATCAACCGGCCTGCGGTCCAAGAAAGGCTTTTTTAGCTGCAACCTCCCGTTTCGCTCCCTGAACCATTCGCACCGTGATGTAAATTGCAAGAGCGCTGACCACTGCAAGAACCACAACGGTTGCGGCGTAGTCGGTAAAATCCCTGAGACCGGGGAAATAGGTCGGTATCAATTTCAAAGCAACAGAGACAGCGCATCCGATGACCGCGCAGCCGAATGCTATACGAATTCCATAGCCTTTGATGTACTTCGTGGCGACCGTGCCAACCTGAGCACCGATGGCGGCGCCAACCAGCATGATCAGAGCGGCGACGAGTTCCGTGCGGCCCTTGTAGGTGTATGTAGCAGCGCCATAAAGGCCCGACATCATAACCTCGAAAAGGTCCGTTCCCACCGCGATATGCGTGGGGCAGCCAACTATGTAGATAAGCGAAGGCATGCGGATGAGACCGCCGCCAATGCCCAGGATGCCGGCAAGCCAGCCCGTGACAAGACTGACCATGATGGGGAGCCACGCAGAGCAGTAAATTCCAGCGGTCTTAAGATGAACCATCGGGGGAATTTTGATCTTATGAAAAGTCTTGTGCCACTCCAGACCGGTAGCCAGTTTATCGAGTTCTTTGCCTGCTCTCAGGGCTTCTCTTTCCTTTTTCTTCCGCTTGGCTACGTCCGAAAATACCATGTAAGTAATGAACATCAGCAGCGCGATATAAAGCCAGCGGACAACGAGATCAACCCTGCCGATCCGTTCGAGCCACATGATCATCTGGGCACCTACTTCGAACCCGACGACAGTGCCGAACAACATGATAAAACCGAGTTTATAATCAACGTTGCCGAACTTGCCGTGGCGCATGGTCGAGATGAGGGATTTGCCGGCCATATGCGCTATGTCGGTCCCGATCGCAAAGGCCATTGGAAAACCGAGAATATTGAGGCCAGGGGTTACCATCCACGCGCCTCCCATGCCGAAGAAGCCGCCTATAACACCTACACCGATTCCGAGAATGATCAGACCCGGCCAGAATATCTTAACGCCCGCGATGGGCATCAGAATATATAACCAATCCATCTGTTTGCCTCCCAAGACATCAGCCGCATGAAATTGTCAAACCGATCTCAGTGCTCGGCCAGTTCGCGGTGTTTGAGGTCAATTCCTATCCAGGTCATTACAACATCTGCTATCAGTCCGAAAATAACGCCAACTACCGGTATTATAATGACCGTAAGAAGAGTGAACTGGACATGGCTCTCATTGTACATGTTCGCCCACCATGCCATGATGCCGTCGAGTTTTCTGGTGTCTGCCACGAGGACCATCGGCGCAACGCCGCCCCCGCCGGCAGCAAAAGCCAAACCGGGGAGCAACAGCGCAATCAAAGAAGAAAGGCAAAGCCCTTTGAAAAACTTACCCATTTCGTACATCTCCCAAGTGCTGAATGATTTGATCCGAACCACTACCCATCATGAATATGACTATTTTCAGATCATTTTGCTCTCCGGTTCACAAAGGCTTAGCGCCTGCAGGGCAATTAGCATACCATGGGGCGACGCTGTTTTGGCTTGATTATATCAATGCTTACAATAGGTTATGGAATCGTGACTAAGCTTGCAGCATTGCTGCGCCATACTGAAACTAAAATGCGACAATATGAAACTATGAGTGGACATAAAACGAGCTGTTATGTACACGCGGATGCGGAGAAATCGTCTATTAACTTTCGTAGCGAACTCACTGTAATAGGTTTTATAAAGTACCCTGCGGCGCCCATTTCCATGGCTTTCTTCATGTTATTCCTCTCACTGAGGTAGGCGCCGACTATTACGACTGTCCGGCAAGCCGCTTTCTGAATCGAGTCCATCAGTAGAAAATGGTCCTGCTGGAGCATGGAGATATCGGCAAGAAGAAAGCTGAAGGGAATTTCGGGAAAAAGGCTCATGGCCTGTTGAGAGTTGTTCGCCCAATAGCACTTATAACGTTCACAGTGGCTTTCGAGCGCTCTTGTGAAAAGCTCAGCGGTGTCCCTTTCAGGGTCCAATATGAGAATATTTTTTCGGCTCTTTTCAACCATTCTGAACGCCATATTTAACCTCAAGGCATAATAGAGCCCAGGATGTGGTTGCATCGCGTTCATTTCTAGTACAAAGTCTATGCCAGAATTTTGAATGGCTGGAGTGAACCGGAGAATTCGTCAAACAGGCGGGCCGTGCATGACTTCATGGCAGACGGGCAAAACTACTTTCATGGTGGTTCCGGATGCACCGGGGTCTTCATCTTCGCTCAAACTGCGGCACTCTATTCGGCCCCCAAACCTCGTTATTATCCCGTAGCTTACCGATAGGCCCAACCCGGTGCCTTCACCAACTTTCTTAGTGGTAAAGAAAGGATCGAAAATCTTTCCCAGGTATTCCCTTTTGATTCCGCACCCCGTATCCGTAACTGTTGCTTCGACTTCTCTTGCGCCTGAACCCTGGCAGGTTTCTATCCTAAGGGATCCCTTTCCGTCCATCGCCTGAACGGCGTTGTTTATCAAATTGAGAAAAACCTGCTGAAGACCGGTCGAATCTCCCCTCACAGGCGGCAGATCCGGGGAAAGAGAGAGGACCAGTTCTATATTATTCATATGGAGGGTGTGTTTCACAACTGAAACGATGGACTCGATATTCGCATTGAAATCACAGCATTCCTCGTGTTCCTCTCTTATCCTTGCGAAGCTCAGCAGTCTTTCCACGATGCTTTTGCAGTGCAGGCCGTGTCTTTCGATGGTCTTGAGGTCGTTGTACTCCATGGAGCCCGGGTCCATTTTCTCCAGAAGCAAATCGCAAAAGCCGAGCATGATCCCGATCGGGTTGTTTATTTCGTGGGCGACACCGGCAGCCATCGTCCCAAGGGAAGCGAGTTTCTCGGTGTTAATGAGTTGCTGTTCGATGTCCTTTCGTTCCGTAATATCTCTGGCGATAGCCAGGGCATGGCCCTCTTCGGTCCCTTCAGTTTTTAGGGGAATAAACTGAATGTCGAACCAGAGACTTCGGGAGGGCAAAGCCAAACGTGTCTCGATCTTCTCACCCTTTCCGGAAGCCAGCACCTCCCGAACATAATTCAACTGCTCATAAACCTGCTGTCTGGGCAAAAACCGGTAGAGGCTCTGGCCGGTCATCTCCTGGATGTTGACCCCGAAAAGACGGGACATATGTTGGTTTGCGGTCTTTATCAGCCCGTTTCGATCCATTGTGAAGATCAGGTCTTCAGCGCTTTCCACCAGGGATCTGTACTTGGTTTCCGAGCTCTCAAGCTCATTGGCGTATTTCCGGATATGTTCCGTCTTGACCGCAACTTCATGCTCCAGCTCACTGGACCATCTCCGTTCGTAAAGCACTACGAACAGGCTGCCCAGGCAGATGATGAACACAACCAGCGCCTGGAGGAGAAACTGCCTCGTGTAAACCGCATCTACGAGAGATTCGACCTCCTGAGCCGGGGCCGCGACGGCTACCGACCACGTATAATTCACATAAGGCCCTTGAATGTGAACCGGTGCAAAAGCAACCAGCTTTTCCATCGGTTTGACAACTTGCCGATGCCATCCGGTAAAATATGAACCGGTACCCTCGTTGCCTTTCATCATCTCTTCCCGTTGAATTTCATTGATCTTGGCGAACGAGAGACCAGGGGCTCTGTTGGACCTCGCATCGAACGCGGTATCGCCGATGAACGACTTCTCCGGGTGATAGATAAACCTTCCATATGAGTCAATGATCCATGCGTAGCCGGTCTTCCCGGAACGGATAGAGGGCATTATCTCCTGCATCAGATGAGTAACGTCCAGAGTTAATCTGACGTAACCGGCAAAGGCCTTCGACGGGAAAGGGTGAGCGGCGTTGGGGGCGTTTTGGTAAGTGGGCGTAATCAGGTCGAACACGAGGGCGCCCCTGTCTTTTGCCCCATCCTTGGGATATAGGGCCGTACCCATTGTCTTGCCCCTGTTTGCCGGATCTGAGGCCCAGGACAAATACGCCCCGGGCTCCTCTTGCCCTGGTCCCATATCACGCATGACGATCCCCTGTTCGCTCGAAACGAAAATGGGGTTTCCCGTTCTGTCTATTCGGCGAATTGCAATAATGCTGCTCCCGTTGAAAACCGGGCGCGTCGAGAGCAACAGGGCTTCGTAGCTGTCACGATCACAGTACTGAATTGCGGGAAGGGAGTTCAGAACCAGTAAATCGTCTATAGCGTTGTTTATATTCGCTTCAACTCGCTGGGCGGCGTGCCTGGCCAGCACCAGTTGCTGTTCGTTAAACTGGTTTCTCAGAATGCCTTTCATGTACCTGGCGGTCGAGATGGCCAGCCACGAAGCTCCCGCGACCAGCAGGAGGGTAGCTATGCCGAGGATTTTTAATAACTTGGAGCGCTCTGGCCGTACTTTTGCGTCCATTCTTCTTGTCCACGCATTATGTTAAATTCGCAAACTGCAACTTTTAAATGACATTTTATTTGACTCTGCGTCAACAGCGGAGTGAAAATCCCAGAGAACGGAAGTGGGATTTCGGATAAGCGAAGAATCGATCAACAGTTTGAATGCAGCTTCTTCATGCAAAAAGGCATAAAAATGTCTTCAATTCTAGCTTTGGACGACGAGCAGGACATGCTGGCTCTTTTGAGCAGAATCATATCTGAGAAGAGTTCCCATGGGTTAACTACTCTCAGCGATCCCTCCGCACTTACGCAACTTTTGCAAGACAAATCCTTCGATGTCGTGTTGACCGATCTTAAGATGCCTGGCAAGAACGGCATTCAGGTGCTGGAGGAAGTCAAACAGAAAAGCCCCCGGACAGCGGTAATCATAATGACGGGCTACGGTACGATTGAGTCGGCTCTTGAGGCTACCCGCAAAGGGGCTTTTGATTATATTACAAAGCCTTTCCGCAAGGAAAGGATTCTTCATGTGATCGAGCAGGCGCTCAACTGGCAGACGCTTCAGAAAGAAAATATCTACCTTCGGCAAAAGCTCGAAGAAAAATCCAGTTTCCCCACCCTGGTGGGCTCGACTTTGGCAATGCGGTCACTGCATGATGAGATACGAAAGGTGGCCAAAACTTCAGCCACTGTGCTCATCACCGGCAGCAGCGGGACCGGGAAGGAACTGGTTGCCCGCGCACTTCATTCCCAGAGCCTGAGGAGCGAGCAGCAATTCATACCAATCGACTGCAGCACAATTCCCGAATCGATCATTGAAAGCGAACTGTTCGGCCACGTCAAAGGGTCTTTCACCGGGGCGATCCGGAACAAGAAAGGCATGGTTGAAGAGGCGAACCACGGAACCCTTTTTCTTGACGAGATTGCAGATCTGAGCCCGGCGATGCAGGTGAAGCTGCTTCGCCTTCTTCAGGAAGGCGAGTACAAGATGGTAGGATCCAATGCGATCTGCAAGGTGGACATCCGATTCATCGCGGCAACGAACCAGAACTTGAGCGAAAAGATCAGGAAAGGGGAATTCAGGGAGGACCTGTACTATCGGCTCAATGTTATCAATATTCAACTCCCTGCCCTCTCGGAGAGAAGAGATGATATCCCGCCGCTTGCGAACCATTTTCTTGAAAAATATAACAGTCTGCACAGCAAAAATGTCAAACGAATCTCGAATGAACTCATGCAACACCTGCTCGAAAGGAATTGGCGGGGAAATGTTCGCGAACTGGAGAATGTAATAGAAAGAGGCGTAATAATGGCTGCGGGAGACAGCCTGGAATTAACCGATGCTCTATCGTTCGGACAGGCCCCCAAATCTTGCTCCCAAGAACTCAGTCAATCCTCCGATCTTTTTTCCATCCCGTTCAAGGAAGCCAAAGACAAGCTGATCGATCAGTTTCATGCCGAATACATAACCAGGGTTTTAAGCCGCAACGATGGCAATGTTTCCAAGGCCGCCCGCGAGTCCGGCCTCAAACGGCAGTACCTGCACAGGCTGATACGCGAAATCAAACTGGACTCGAAATGCTTCAAGAAGGATCATCACCACTAGAACAGGGGAGCAATAGAAGCAGGGAGCAGAGCCCGTCGGGCCGCAAGGACCAAGAAGCAAACAGCGCGTTCCGCTGCCACAGGAAGCTCATTGCTTGCATGGCACACTTCGTCCCGCTTCCACCTTTAAGAGTTGGCGTCCATGGTCTTTCCCCCCCTGATCAGTTTTCTTTCCCAAGCGGATTCTATCTTACCGACAACTTCATCTATCGCGCACGGTTTCAACATGTACTCGTATCCGCCCAGCTTCATAATCTCTATGGCCGCATCGACGCTGGCATGACCGGTAAGAATGATCACTTCGATTTGCGGATTCTCCCTCTTTATTCTCCCAAGCGCTTGAATGCCGTCCATCTCAGGCATTTTTACATCCAGGAGAATGACATCGTAGTCATTGTTGGCAATCTCTGAGAACGCCTCTTTGGCGCTGCCCACATGAGCGGCGTCGATCTTCCTTACGGCGAGCAGCTTGTGTAGAGTCGTTCTAAACCTTTCCTCATCGTCCACAATGAGTACTTTTGGCCTCGCTGACATTGATCACCTGCTTTTGTGTGAATTATATTCAAGGGGAAGCCTCACGGTGAAAGCCGATCCTTTCCCCTGTTCGCTTTGGACGGCGATCGTTCCTCCCAGCCGTATAACTATGCTGTGACACAGCGAAAGTCCCAGTCCGGTCCCTTTGCCTGGAGGCTTTGTGGTAAAGAAAGGATCAAATATCCTGTTGAGGTCTTCTTTGGGAATCCCGCATCCGGTATCGCTGATCTCAATTTCGATTTTCCCATTGTCCGGCATCCGCGTTTCGACCGATATCGTACCGTTTTGTCCGACGGCGTATGCGGCATTGTTGAGCAGATTCAGGACGATCTGTCTCAGAAGAGGCGGATCGGTAAGTGCGGGCGGCAAATCTTTCTCGTACTGCCTTATTACACAGATTCCCTCGTGTGAGACTTCTCTTTCGACAAGTTTTGCCATGTCCTCCACAAGTTTGTTAATCTCGGTTGACTGGACCAGTGGATCTCTTTTTCTGGCAAAATCCAGAATTCCATGAGTAACCTCCCTGCACCTGTCGACTTGGCGAGTGATTTCATCCAGAGAATCTTTGAGCTCAGCCAGGCTTTTTCCGTCCGGTTTTTCGGCCTGGAGTTGATGGCGCGCCCACTCGACTTCCTGCGCTATGATCGCCAGAGGATTGTTTATCTCATGAGCTATTCCGGCTGAGAGTTCGCCAACGGCAGCTAATTTCTGAGACTGGATGAGCTGCAGATCAAGAAGACATTCCTGCTCCCGGGCCTTTACAACTTTGCGGACGAGCGAACTTATCACAAAAAAGCAAAAGGCGGCCACTACCAGGGCTGCGAAACCAGGTCCGGGGCCGGAATATATCCACAGGGGAACCGCGAGCAAAAGAATCGACAGCGGAACGACCAGAATGTAAACCCTGTAGGAATCTGTTGGTAACATGTTCAGCATGGCCCGGCTGATCGCGCCTGATTGAGGGGACCAAGAGGGAGGGCAGAATGCCTTAGACGATATGCTATGACTTTCGGACCCGCTCCTCGTGAAGCATCTTCCTTTCGGCGGCCTGGTTAACTTTTTCCAAAAGTTCATCAAATTCCGCCGGCTTGATTACGTAGTCAAACGCGCCCAGTTGCATTCCCTTGACTCCCAATTGGATCGAGCCATGACCGGTGAGCATGATGACTTCGGTGAGAGGGCTTCTCTTTTTAATTTCCATCAATGTTTCGATTCCGTCCATCCCCGGCATTCTGACATCGAGAATCACCACATCAAAGGATTGTTCCTGGAGGATCCGGACAGCTTCCCTGCCGCTGTCAACACCGGTCGCATCGACCTGGCGTTTAAGCAGGCGTTTAACGATAGTTTCCAGGAAATCCTGCTCATCGTCTACGATTAACACCTTTGGTTTCGCAATGTTCATAAACACCTTCCGGGGCGTAGTGTTAGAAAGGAAAAAAAGAGCGCCTGAGCAGGATCAGGTTGTTTTCTCGTTTATCCACGGCAGATAGATAGTGAATGCAGCACCCTTGCCTGCATCGCTGCGTACATTTATTCTGCCCCCGAGCTTCTCGATTATGCTGTAACTTATCGCAAGGCCAAGGCCTGTACCCATTCCGTATTCTTTCGTGCTGAAAAACGGGTCGAAAATCTTGTTCATCAGCTCTTTCGGGATTCCGGGACCACTATCGGAGATGCTAGCATAAAGCTCCCGCTCAGTTGCTGAAACACCCGTCTTTATGTTGATTTCTCCCGATTTGCCGACAGCGTCGATCGCATTGTTCAGAATATTCAAAAAAACCTGCTGGAGCTGTGAAGAGTCGCTGACCGTAGCCGGAAGGTCAGCACAGAATTCGGTTTTTATATCTATACTGCGAAAATGAGCCTCATTTTCCAGGAAAGCGAGCGTTTCAGATATAAGTCTGTTTAGATCGACCTGTTCCCGGATAGGCTCCATTCGTCTGGCAAAGCCAAGCAGCCGGTGAGTTACCTTTTTGGCTCGGTCCACATGGGAATCAATTTTCCGAACCGCATCGTCGAACTCAACAAAGTTGTCGCTTTTCGCAATCTCTTCTTCGGACAACAGGTCACGAATCCAGCCAACTTTTTCTTTTATTACCGCAAGAGGGTTGTTCACCTCGTGCGCAATCCCCGCTGCCAACTTCCCAAGGGCCGCCATTTTACTGGACTGCATCAGGCCGGCATCCAGCAAGGCCTTTTCTCTGTCGGTTTTAACCAGTTGCCGCACCATTGCACGGGCTATTAACAGAGAGCCAATCACCATCACCAGCACGCCACCCGCTACAAGCTCAACAGAAAAATATCGTGGCTGCATAAGAGGCGCCATGCTCTCGAGTGACTCTTCTTTTACTATTAGCAGCCACTCTTTATTCTTGAGCCAGGCAAGCCCAACGAGGGCCTTCTCTCTGCCCAGGTCTCTTTCCTCCACGATGGTCCCCGAAAACTTCTGGAAGACCGGGTAATCAACTTTGCTCAGTAGTTGGCCACCAAACCGTGGCGTGGTCTGAAGGATGTTAAGGCGGTTTACGACGAAGGCGTCGCCTTTCTTCCCTGTCTGCGCAGCCTTGACCATGCCTTCGAAAATGTCAGTATCGATGGTGGCACGAAAAATCCAGGTTCGGTCCCCTTCCCTCTTCATTATCGCTATAATGAAATGAGGAATATTCCTGAACCCGGTAAAAACATCGCTTATATAAAAACCCCGGAGCATCGTCTCATGGAACCATTCCTCGTTGCTGTAATTCACCCCCTTCAACTGATAGGGCCCGATATAGGCTACATGGATTCCGTCCATGTCTATGATCCCTATATCTATATAGGATTTGGAGCGCATCTGAAGCAGTGTGAAAACCCGGCTCAGATACTCCTCGTCTTTCAACTGATCGAAAGATTGGGTATAAACCAGAGTAGTTAATTGGGACAGACGCTCTTCAAGAAATAGATCTATAGCGTTGCGGCGGTTTTCTGCCATGCTCATGAGGTCTTCCATCACCCGCGCTTTGTAGACCCCGGAAAATCCCATCTGCATCCCGAAACCAGCAACCAGGAGGGGAATCATGGCAAAACAGAGTGAGGTTATAACAATTTTGCGATAAAGCTTCTTATACCCGCCTATTTCTTCCATCGATCAACCCTTACTGAACTAGAGCTTTAGGGACCAAATTGGAAATGACGGTTATCATTATCATACGAACGGTGAGAATTTTCCACCGTTTTTAAGGGCTGACGCTGGTTCCAAGACACTTTGTCTTCAGACCCAAGGCCGATCAGACGGCAGGGAACTTTCCTAGGGCTGCAAACGGAGTCTGCCCAATGGGCTTACCTGCGCGGCCGTTTTTTTATCAGCAGGGGGCTGGCTTAGCATCCGGGAAGAGACCTTTTCTGAATCGAAACCAGTGTCGACTGAGGTTAGACAGCCTGAACGAAGCCGTTGGATATTCCCAGTGCTGTCAATGCGGCGAATGCCGCCTCATATTCCTTCTCTGTCGGCTTCCTGTCAAGGGGTGGGGTAGATGGGCCGTTATGGGCCGGGAAGTACTGGTTCATAAGACTTACCCAGACCTGCGGGCCGAACCGCCTCGCGAGAAATGAGAGGCAATCGCCGGAACCGGACAGGTTTTCCGGCAACACCAAGTGACGCACCATCATCCCCTTCAGAGCGATCCCTTGCGCGTCGGTTCGGATCGGTCCGGCCTGCCTCCACATTTCGACAAGGGCCTCCCGGTTGTATGTAACGTAATCTGCGGCCCCGGAATATTTTTTTGCTATCTCGGGGTCGGAGTATTTAATATCGGGCAGGTAAACGTCTATGATTCCATCGAGCAGTCTGAGGGTCTCAAGAGATTCATAGCCGCTCGAGTTATAGACTATGGGGAGTCGAAGACCCCGGTGCGCGGCCGATAGAAGGGCGCTAACAACCGCTGGCATCTGATGAGTCGGGGTTACCAGGTTGATGTTGTACGCCCCCTTGTTTTGGAGTTCGAGCATTGCTGAAGCAAGATCCTCCACGCTCATTTCGCGGCCAACCCCGAGCTGGCTGATCGGATAGTTCTGACAGAAGATACACCTCAGAGTACAGCCGGAAAAAAATATCGTGCCGGAGCCGCTGGTTCCGGAGATAGGAGGTTCTTCCCAGTGATGCAGATATATTGAGGCTACCCTTGGCAAACTCCCAACACCGCAATAGCCCACTTTTGCATTTTTTCGGTCAACGGCGCAGGCTCGAGGGCAAAGATCGCATCGGTGAAGCCTTGCATCGAGGGCTTCGGCCCTGCGTGAAAGCTCGCCAGTCGCCAGAAGTTTTAAATAACCGCTTTGTGCAACACGGGCGTCGACGGCGGGAAAATCAGCCGGCAAAGCGCTCGACCCACTTTTCGCCATCCCAGATACCCATAATCCTGCCGGAGTTTGAAACGTCATAACCTCCCATCGAGGTCACCATACTGCGAAAGGAATCCGAAGCAATGATATCCAGCGCCGTCCTCATCTTGAAGTCCGACCATGCGCCTTCCGCTATAACGAGGTCGTAGCGTTCCAGGCCGATCGGAATAAAACCCAGGTCCAGCGCCTTTGCAGAAGAGTAGATCGCCATTCCGGCATCGGCCCGCCCGCTCAAAACATTTACGGCAATGCTCATATGGGTGAATTCTTCCTGGTCATACCCGTTGATATCCTTTGCCGGAAGACCCCTCTGGTGGAGACAGTAGTCAAAGAGCACGCGCGTTCCCGACCCGGCCTGCCGGTTTATAAAGACCACATCCGGCCGCAGAAGGTCTTCTATTCCCTTTATCCCTTTCGGATTCGTTTTGCCGACAAGCAGCCCCTGCTCCCGCATGGCAAGCTGAACGAGCCGCACGGGGGTCCCTTTCAGATAGCGTTCCACGTAGAAGTAGTTGTACTCTCCAGCTTGCGTATCCAGCAGATGCGAGCCGGCAAAATGGGCCTGTCTTCGCCTGAGCGCCATCAGTCCCCCGAGGCTGCCCACATTGCTCGATGAGAGATGAATCCTGCTGTCCCTGCCCTTCAGTTCGTTGGCTATCAGGTCAATGGTGTTGTCGTGGCTTCCGATCATGATAAGCGTATAATCGAGCTGGTCTTTCGACCGAAGGAGCCTCACCTCCACCCCGGATCCCTCATCGATGCCTTCCTGCTCCTGAGGGATCTGCAGGATTCCGTCCGCGCGGGTAAGTGATGTGATTATGCCTGCCCCTCTCTGGATTGGCATTGCAACCAGTCTGTCATCGACCCTGCCGAGGATCACGCGGACAAATTCTTCCAGGCCCAGCTTTGAAGGCAACTTCCTGCCAAGAATGGCCGAAACGGTGGGAAAGACAGGGCTTTGGGTTCCCTGAAGAGAATAGAGCAGCGGTCTTACGAACTGTTCAAAGGCCATGACAGCTGAAACGGGATATCCTGGAATTCCGACAACCGGTTTCCCGCCCACCACCCCAAGGATAACTGGTTTTCCGGGCATCATGGCGACCCCATGCGTCAGCACTTCCCCAAGTTCCTCGATAACCGCAGCCGTGTAATCTTCCGATCCGGCGGAAGACCCGGCGTTTATCAAAACAACATCCGCCGAAGACTCAATGCCTTCCCGTAGCGCCTCCTTTATCGAGTCATATTCGTCGGGCACAACGTTACGCAATATAGGGGCCCCTCCGCATTCCTCGACCATTCCAGCAAGAATGGCCCCGTTGAACTCTACGATTTGACCCGGGGTTGCTTCAGCCGCCATGCCGGCCGGAATGATTTCACTGCCGGTGGGCTGAATAAATACTTGCGGTCTGGCAAAAACGCTTAAAGTCAAAGTACCTGCCGCCAGGAGGGAACCGACGTCGGCAGGCCGCAAAACATGCTGCCGGTGCAAGAGGAACTCACCCGCCACGATGTCTTCACCCACCTTGCGCACGTGTTGCCAGGGGAATGCTGCAGATCGGAGTTCTATCTCCGAATGCGATACGCGCTCGACATGCTCGATCATGATGACCGCGTCCGCACCCTTGGGAAGCGGGTCGCCGGTATCGACCGGCTGGGCGCTTTGTCCGGTGAGGCGAACGGGCGTAGTGTCGCTCGCGCCGTACGTATCGCTGGCGCGCACCGCGTAGCCGTCCATTGCCGCTCCATGATAATGCGGGACCGAACGTATGGCGACAATTGGCCGCGAAGTGACACGCCCAAGACTTGATGTCGCCAGGACCTGCTCTTCGGCCGTCCGGAGCGTGCCGGTCCGCTCTTGCCAGATTTCCCGCGCTTCCGCGAGGGTTTTCATTTTGAGATAGATATTTCTCTTCGGTTTTTTCATAGGCCGGCCTGTTTCCCCGGGTAGACGTCAGCCCAGCGCAGCGCGGGCCAGGCGGTCACCTTTCTCCATAGGGCCCCCTGAAACCAAAGCGCTTGAAAAAATCGATTCGAAAACGCCTGGCGGCGGTCAGGTTCACTTCGGCGATATAAACCTGTTCGAGTTCATCGAGTTCTACCTGAACCCAGTTTTCAATGTTGTCCAATCCCCTTACCCATTGATTGAAATCGTCTTTGTCCAGCATTTTGGGAGGCTGGAGTATGAAACTGCCCCCCCCATACTGATGAACGCGCTTTTCACCGAACACGGCGTTGTAATCGGCAACGTTGATCCCAACGACCGGAACGAAATTATCGAAGGCCCGGACCATCGCCCCCGTTTTCCAATGGCCGCGTAGCACAGGGAAGAGGCTTGGATTGAAAACGATATCGACCCCCTGCTCAGACATCTGGCGCCCTGCTTCCGGCTGTCCCCAGAAATCAATGCAAACCGGCATGCCGAGCTTTCCGAAATCGGTTGCAAAGACCTTGAACACTCCGTCTCCCGAAGAGATTCCAAGCCTGTCGCACTCCAGTGCCGGGACGTTAAACTTGCGCTGTCTGCCGGCGACCCGTCCAGCCCGGTTGAAAAGAGTTGCGGTATTGTAGAGCTTGCCGCCCTCTTCTTCGACCATTCCCGCTATCAGATAACACTTAAATTTGCGGGCTGCCGAACCCATCTCACGTTCGCCCATGAAAGGGAAATATTCCGGAAAACAGATTACGTCCAGCTCTTCCCCCCGGCATTTCTCCATTAGTTGCAGGGCGTGTCCGATATTGCGCGGGTCGTCGAAGAGGGGGTACGGCTTGGGCTGAATGATCGCTATTCGTATATTGTCTTTCATAGAAATCCTTTTGCTCTGATCCTCATATAATAACTTATATAATACCCTGTATAATACCCTGCTCAAAAAAAAAGAATCGGCTCTTTCCGCGCAGCCATGCAGACAGCGCAGACACTAAATGTGGTGCGGCTGGAGGCAAGCCAAATGTTAAGCACACCAATAAGTAAAGTGTAAATGGTTTCAAGGTTTCGGTCTCAGTCCTCAGCACTCATCACTCAGTCCCGATAGCGAAGTGTGAGCGCGTTGCGCGGGGGTCGACCGCTCATTCTCGACGACGTTCTCCTCGGTCACCTTCTTTAAGATATAGGGGTACGCGGCGACAATCTGCGGAATGCTATGGGCTTTCAGGCTCTCCATATAGATTTGAACAGTCATGTTGAGGGCGGCGAGTTCTCTAAAGACGGCTGCGCTCATCTTGCGGGCCTTGTCCATAGGCATGACGGCGTCATCGGGAGGAATGGTGCCGGTGGTCACGAGAACGGCAAGGTTTTCGTCAGGGGTGGCGCTCCGTTCGAGTTGCGCCTTGCCGTCAATCGCTTCGATGACGTTGTGTTCAGCCGCTCCTGGATGTGCGTTGTACTTTGCCATGCCGGTATATCCTCAAGTCTTGGGATTATCTAACCCGTCTCGCCCTCATAAAGGCACTAACAGTTAAAGTGCCTCCACTAAACCAGGAGTCTGCTACACAATAAACGGTTGTGCCCGTAGATACGTTGAATCTAACAGTTGGAGTTATCACACAATTGTAAGTAACTCCAGTTGAAAACGTCGCATTCAACACGCCCCCATACTGAGGGAGTGAACCACTAGCCCCGCTTATTGTACTCAATGTGGCTTCTATGCCTGTGGCTGCCGTTCCCGATCCCGAATTAAACATAGCAGTGCATTGCACATCCCAATCCCCGGGTGACAAGGCAATACTGGTCGCGTTGGTTGGGGTGGCATTTGTCATACCTACGCTGCCTGCCGAGTTACTTAAATATTCTCCTACAATTCCAGCCCGGGCATTGTCGGCTGCTTTGGTGCCCTGGAATTGTCCTACTGTACCTATGACCTGAAGGTTTGCCAGATTAGGGATCGTCTCTGAATCACCGAGCCTAAGACCAAAAATAACATTTGGCGTTGCTCCACCGCCCGGTATACCAGTATTTATGATTGCACTTGACCCGGACGAGATGTTATATCCATCGTCTAAACCATAAATATAGTTATCGCCGGGCCACTGAGTGGCGACCGAATAGTCAAAGTTGATAGCCGTAGCTGCTATGTCGGTATTACCATAGCAGGCATACTGTGTAAAAGTATTAGTGTCGCCGACCTGCAACCACAGCCCAGTTTGACTGGCAGCGCCCAACGCGACGGTTAAATTAATGAAAACATTGTGTGAATTTCCCGCAGTTGATACGCCGGTGAACTGCACGGCTGTTGCGCCGGCAGCGCCCTCTGTCAGGGTAATGAAGGTGTTTTCAAGGGTATTATACGACGACCCAATCCCGGCCACCTGTGGAGTACCTGTAACGCATAAGCCGTATTGCGAAGATCCCTGGACGAGAATGGTGAGGTTCTTTACATAGCCGGCCCAGGCCGTGTCCAGCTTGAGCGCGCCTCCAGTCGTGTTCGTGGCGGTGTTGATGTGAATGTTTTCCAGGCCCCAACCGCTCGTCATGGCGCCTGAAGTGACGACTTCTATACCAGGGCCGTTCCCAAGCACATTGATGGTAGCGCCTGAAAGGGGTCCATTGAGGAAAAGATGGTTGGTGTTGTTGATGAAAAGGGTCTTGTCCGTATAGTATCGGCCTGCCGTTAGATAAACCTTTCCAGTGGCAGCCCCCAAATTGGCTGTGTCAGTCGCTCCACTGGTATCCCCGGACGGAAGGATAAGAGTGCCGGTCGTAGGGACTTGAACTAAGCTCGATCCGCTGTAATACCACTCCAAACCGTTTGCATCGAGGCAGAATTGCCCGGCGGTATTGAAGCCGGAACAGGATGCCCGGCGCACAAAACCTGGGCTTCCCGAAGCAGGGGACGCCGTCCCTGGCGTCACCCATACTTTCAGCGTAAAAGTCTTTGCATTTCCGACCCCGGACGCAGTGGGCACCAGCATCCTGTTAGGGATAGGGGCGACATATCCGCTCTGTACATCCTTAATGGTGCTGCTGGAATTGCTGCACGACGCCCCAAATCCATGCAGAAAGTCGCTGGTGGTGTCGGGGATAGTGCCGCTGCTGATGGGATTAAGAGTCAGCGCAAATCCGGTTGTGGGTTGGTTGCGGCCCGTCCCCGGGATGATCTCCATGCGGACGGCGGTACCGGCAATAGGGTAGTTGGTAGCGCCGGTGAGCGTCGGGGCGTTGACCCCACCGTCGCTGCCGGACGTACACACCCAGACGAGTTCGAGACTGCCATTAGAGGCGGTCGGGCCGGGGGTGAAGACACAACTGCCGTCGGCAGTGGCGAAGGCCCCCGGCACAAAAACAAAAAGGTTAAAAAGGGCACTCAGGATTATGGCAAGCCGTTTCAAGTTATCACCTTCTTATTCTTAGTATTTCGTGACTTGCACATAGCCAAATTCGCGGCGCTGCTGCGCCCCGCTAACCATAGTCAGCTCAAAGAGAAGCCGGTGCAAGCCCGCCCGCCCACCCGCGAGACGGGGCGGGAGCGGGAGGCCTCATATTCGTCAAAAAACGGCTAAGCGCCGAGCATTCTTCCTGCCATCCCGACGATGTGCCTTGCTATAGCCAGAGAAGAAGTGGCAGCCGGAGAAGGTGCGTTCAGCAAGTGAATAACCTTTTCTGTCTGCTCGATGACGAAATCGTCAAGAAGTTTTCCGTCATTACCCAAGGCCTGGGCCCGCACCCCCGCTCCGCCCGGCTCAAGGTCATCCCTGGAAACGGCGGGCACTAATTTCTGGAGCGCCCGGGCAAAGAGGGATTTGGAAAAGGAGCGCATCATTTCGCCCATTCCGGTTCTCCAGTGTTTCGAAGCGAGACGCCAAAAACCATGGTAGCTCAGGGTATCCCACAGTTCCAGGGGAGAAAACCGCATTCTACTGTATCCCTCGCGGGCAAAGGCCAGCACGGCGTTCGGTCCGGCCTCGACTTTCCCGTCGATCATTCGTGTAAAATGTACCCCAAGAAAAGGGAATCCGGGGTCCGGGACCGGATAAATGAGATTTCTGACAAGATATTCGCGCTTTGGTTTTATCCGGTAGTATTCGCCCCGGAAAGGAACGATCCGGCAGGGGGGATGCATGCCGCAGGACCGAGCGACACGATCTGAATAGAGCCCGGCGCAATTTATGAGAACTCGACTTTGAAATTCACCACGACCGGTTTCTATCCTCAGTGTTTTCGAATCGAGATCCTTTACTTTTTTGACTCCGGTTCCGAGGAAAATCTCTCCACCCTTTTTTCCAAATACCTCGGCATAAGCTTTGGCGACTTGCCTGAAGTCCACAATTCCGGAGCCCGGAACCCGCATTCCCCGGATGCACTTCGCATATGGCTCGAACTCTTTCACCTCCGCAGGACTGAGCATCTGCAGACCGGCAACACCGTTTTCACTGCCCCTCCGAAAGAGTTCGGCAAGGGCCGGGAGTTGCTCATCGCGCGTCGCTATGACCACCTTGCCGCAAATCTCATGCTTGACATTGTGGTCCGGGCAGAAACGGATCAGTTCATCGCGGCCCGACGTACACAGACGGGCCTTAAAGGAGCCGGGCCGGTAGTAGAGTCCGGAATGAATGACGCCGCTGTTATGCCCGGTCTGGTGAGCGGCAATCATGTTCTCCTTCTCTAAAATCGCCGCCCTTAGTCCAGGGAACTCC
>Ga0187849_1000981_pt1 | contig 34354 bp, 25 predicted proteins | sample June2016WEW_4_10_2_FD_132412 | JGI IMG/M metagenome (GOLD analysis project Ga0187849, IMG submission 132412) | Peatland microbial communities from SPRUCE experiment site at the Marcell Experimental Forest, Minnesota, USA - June2016WEW_4_100 | ecosystem: Environmental > Terrestrial > Soil >...
GCTCAGTTCCGGAGACTCCGCCCGCTGCCGCTTCGGCTTCCGCAGCTTCGGCACACGCGACGGCAAATTCTATTTGAATGGCAAACCGATTTATCTGCGCGGGGCGCTGGATCAGGATTTCTTCCCCGACACCCTCTACACGCCGCCCTCGCTCGACGATCTCCGCGACGAAATGCGCAAGGCGAAGGCCCTGGGCCTGAATCTGCTGCGCTGCCACATCAAAGTGCCGGACCCGCGCTATCTCCAAGCCGCGGATGAAACCGGCATGCTCATCTGGTATGAGATTCCCAATTGGGATAAGCTCACCGCCAATTCCCAACGCCGCGCCATGGAAACCCTGCACGGCATGGTGGAGCGCGACGCCAACCATCCCTCCATCGTCATCGTGGGCATTCTCAACGAAAGCTGGGGTGCGAACCTGAAGGAAGCGGCCGACCGCGCTTGGCTGAAGGCCACCTATCAGCAGGCCAAGACCTTTGTCCCCTGGCTGGTGGTGGATAACAGCGCGTGCTGCAATAACTTTCACATGGCGACCGACATCGCGGACTTCCACCAGTACGCCGCCATTCCCGATTACGCTTCGAACTTCGATCGCCTGGTGGATGACCAGGCGCAGCGCCCCGACTGGCTCTTCAGCCCTTACGGCGATGCGGCTCCCAAAGGCGACGAGCCCCTGATGCTTTCGGAATTCGGCAACTGGGGATTGCCGCACCTCCCGCAGGAAAAGCCGTGGTGGTTCAGCCGCCAACTTGGCGCGAGAGACATCACCCAGCCCGAGGGCTTGGAGCAACGCTTCGCCGATTATCAATACGATTCCCTCTTCCCCGATTTGAACGCCTTGATCGAGGCCACCGAGTGGCACGAATACGCCGCGTTGAAGTATGAGATTGAGGCCCTGCGCGCGCACCCCGAGATGCAAGGTTATGTCATTACGGAATTCACGGATGTGAATTGGGAAGCGAATGGCCTGCTCGACATGTGGCGCCACCCCAAAGCGTTTGGCGAGGCGCTCAATCGCCTGCAACAGGACGATCTTCTCGTTCTCCGCGGCGACAAAGGCAATTACCAAACGGGCGAGCCCGTCGAGGCGGACGTGTACATTTCGCACTATGGCCCCAGGGACCTGGCGGGCGCCAAAGTGGACTGGCAAGTGGAAGGAACCTCGCTCGCCGGCAGCCTGCCGCTGGCTGCCATCCCCTCTGCGGGCGCAGCCAAGGTGGGGACGATTCGATTCCTGGCCCCCGCCGGCCCCGCGCCGGTCAAACAGGTTTTAAAAGCCCATCTTAGTATTTCAGATAAATCCTTATCAGAGAATTCCCTTAATTATTATTTCTACCCCATCAAACCTCCCGAATTGCCGCCGCCCGTCTCCTTCTACGACCCGCCGCCCGAACGCCTGCGCCGGCTGGTCAAAGACATGCGCGAGCGCAATTACCTGGCGCCTTCCGGCTCGGAAGCCTTCCCCGTGCTGATTACATCAACACTGGATGAGACTGTGAAGAGCAAGCTGCGCGCCGGGGCGCGCGTGATCCTGATCGCCACCGACCCGCTGACCCTGGCGCCAGGGATCGAGGTGGCGCCGCGTGCAGGAAGTGACCTCAGCGGTAATTGGATTTCCGGTTTCCTCTGGCTGCGCAACGGTCGAGCGCCGTTTACCGACATTGGATTCGATACACTGGGCGGGTTTGATACCCAAGCCGTCACGCCTGCGGCCGTCATCAAGGGAATCCCGCCGCCGGATTTCAACGATGTACTAGCGGGAATGTTTTACGGCTGGCTCCACAGCAATGTGGGAGTCCTGGTGCAAGCCAAGGCCGGCAAGGGCAAGCTGCTGATCTGCACGTTATCGCTTGCCACCACCTACAATTCCGACCCCTACGCAACCTACCTTCTGGACGCCCTGGTGAACTACGCCGTGTCGGATTTTTCACCACACTTCGAGTTGCCGATGTGAGCAAGTTAGAAGGTGCGAAACTCGAAATTCGAAAATTGCAGTCGGCTCTTGGTGCGTCTTTCGTAAGGACGGGAATTGGCGGTTCCGAGTTTCGAATTTCGAGTTTCGATTTTCGACTCTGACACCTGAAACCTGACACCTGCCTTTCAGTCCCGTCAACATGCGGTTCACGCGGCAAGACCGTCATTGCGGGTGGCGGTGGCGTTGTTTCCGAAACATCCGCGGATCGTAATTGAGCGATTCCGTCGCGCGCACGACAATCTTCTTGTAGTCGGGATGGGCAGGATTGATCAGGCAGTTATTCTCGCTGGGAGCGAGAACCGACGGCACCCTCAGTAAACAATCCTTCCCTCGTCGCGCGAATTCATCACCAAACCTAGCAAGTTCCGGTGGGGCTGCGGAGTCGCGCCAGTTGGGAGGCAGGCGGTCAGTTTCAACCCATGCCCGGGTCAAATCGTCGGGGACCTCCGCAACCGCCAGAACCAAATCGTCGGGCGGATCGTCTTGGTCAAGGTGCACGAAATATTCCAGCATCGCGAGCGATTGGTGCTCGGAGGCATAACACAGCCGCGTTCCGGGGCTCGACCAGCGGCCGCCATATCGGTGGGCGCCCTCGCCGTCAAAAGGCGTTCGCGCATAAGCCTTGCGCAACACCCGATAGACCCGGCTCAACTGATTCCGCCATAGGCGATACGGCCCAGGAGGTTTTCCACCTGGCGCGCTCCCGGTTCTGTATCAATCGCCGCGACCGGGGCAAGGCCACCGAGGGCGCGGTTAGGATGCTTCAGCCAACGCCGTGCGCGCTCGGCATCACCCAGGTACTCGCTGGCGATGGCCATGATGCGGGCCAACCGGTACAGCCGGTCGGATTCAAAACGTGCCAGCCTTCCACTGCGGCGGCGGCGTTGCAAACTTCGCGGAGAAAGATCGAGCGCGCCAGCCACCTCTTTCAGCGTCAACCCCGAGGCGCGCATCAAATTCTCGACGACGGCGGGAGGAAAACCTTCCCGGATTGCTTCGCGCAGGTCGCCATCACTCGAGAGGGCGCGCCCCAGCGTCTGCTCGCCACCTAATTCGGACACCACGGCCCGCAGTTCATTTACCATAATGTCCTCTAGAATAGCGACAAATGGCGCGCCTTGTCAACCCCGCCTTACGCTCGCAATTTCCCCAATCGTCGCAGGGCTTCCTCCAGCGTCGCATCCTTTTTGCAGTAGGTAAAACGCACCTGCTGCGCTCCGGAGGCAGGGTCACGGTAGAAGCTGCTGCCGGGGACGACGCCCACGCCGATTTCCCGCACCAGGTAGCGCGCAAATTCCACGTCATTGGGGAAGCCGAAAGCCGAGATATCGGCCATGATGTAATAAGCCCCGTGCGGCCGGAAGCAACGGAATCCGGCCTGTTCCAAGCCCGCCAACATGCGGTTGCGCCGCGCCCGGTAGCCCTGGCAAAGCTGCTGGTAATAGGTCTCCGGGAGGCGCAAGGCGGTGGCGCCCGCTTGCTGCAAAGGCGCCGCGGCTCCCACGGTGAGGAAGTCGTGCATTTTGCGAATGGCGTTGGTGACTTCCGGGGGCGCAATCGCGTAACCCACGCGCCAGCCGGTGACGCTGTAGGTTTTCGACATGGCGTTGATGGTGATGGTGTGCTCGCGCATGCCGGGAAGAGTCGCCAGCGAGATGTGCCGGAAGCCGTCATAAACCAGATATTGATAAATCTCGTCGGTGATGGCGTAGGCGTTCGTTCGCCGGCACTGCTCGGCAATCAGTTCAAGTTCGTCGCGGGTGAAGACCTTCCCGGTGGGATTGTTGGGGGTGTTCAGAATCACGGCGCGCGTGCGATCGGTGAAGGCGGCGGCAAGCTCCTGCGGGTTGAAGGTCCAATCCGGGGGACGAAGCCGCACGTGGCGCGTCGCCGCGCCGCAAATGATGGCATCCGGGCCATAGTTCTCGTAGAAGGGCTCGAAGACCACCACCTCATCCCCCGGATCGATAATGGCCAGCAAGGAAGCGATCATGGTTTCCGTAGCGCCGCAGCAGACCGTCATCTCCCGCTCGGGGTCGACCTCCAGGCCCGTGTCGTGGCCGAAGCGCTCGGCGACAGCGCGCCGGAATTCGCGCGCTCCCCAGGTGATTTCATATTGGTTAATGTCGGCGCGGATGGCTTGCACCGCGGCTTCCTTCACTTCTTCCGGAGCGGGAAAATCCGGGAACCCCTGGGCGAGGTTCACCGCGTTGTGCTCAAGAGCCAAGCGCGTCATTTCGCGAATCACCGACTCGGTGAACCTCTGGGCCTTCTGGGAGATGGGTGACCGGCGTGCCGGGTTTGCGGTAAAGCCTATGATGTTTTCGCTCATAGAATCACCTCAGTGTCTTGGAGCGTGCCACGATGGCGAGTCGGTTGGCCTACCCAGCCTGTCCAATTTATGCGGTATTGGCGTAACCCAAACCAGCCTCTCCGTGACCTCCGTGGCCAGAAAAGACTCAACACAGAGGCCCCAGAGAGACTCCGTGGCCTCTGTGTTAAGTCTTTCGAGGCACAGAGGACACGGAGGAGCTGCGGGAAGAAGGGAGATTCTTCGCGGCAAACAACGAAGTTGGAAAACAGGTACCACCCAGTGGTAATGAGGCTTCCAATTACACCCAACGGTCAATAACATTATCCCTTGACCTCATTCATTTACAAGGATCTACGAGAGCCTCTTCGAGAAGGCTCAAGTATTATCCTAGCGCTTATGGGGCACTGCCCGCTGTGCCGGGCGGCGCAGGAGGTTGCGCTTGAGGGCACTCCGCAAAGCGCGGAGAGCTGCTCAAAAGTTGGCGGTAAACCTCCGCATCGCGCAACACCAGCTCCACGTACGTCCGCGTGGCCGGAATGGGAATGCTCTCGAGGAACATGCTCGGATCGCGAAAGAGAGATTTCTTGACCCAATCTTTGACGCGGAAATCCCCCGCGTTGTAAGCGGCCAAGGCAAGTTCCGGGTGGCCGTCAAAATCTTTCATCAGCCCGGCGAGATAGGCGCACCCGACCCGCACATTGTAAGTGGGATCGTAAAGCCGCCGCGCGGCGCGGCGCGTGCGCGAAGGGCGGCTGCTCTGGGCCGCAGTTTCCGGCAGAATCTGCATCAGGCCACGGGCATTGGCAACGGAAAGTGCGAGCGCATTGAATGCAGATTCCTGCCGCACCAGCCCCATCACCAGATAAGGATCAAGGTTGTTCAGGCGGGCCTGGCGCTCGATGAGTTTCCAGTACGCCTGGGGATAGAGGAAATCCCAAACTTCCTCCGGCAGGTCGGAGAATTCCATCTGCACATAGGCCGGCGCGGCTTTGAGAGCGCCGAACAGCGCGCCCGTCGCGTCGCTCCGCGCGGCGGATATCTCGGCCAGCATTAGGCGCAGCTCGGCTGGCGGATTGTCCACGGCGAGGGCCGCTTTCAGAAGTTCCTCCTCCAGGCTTTTCAAATGCAAGGCCTGAAGGATCAGCGCCGGCCGGGCGGCGTCACTAGGGACGGTAGCGAGGCACGCAAGCACCTGTGGAACCACCGGCGGCGCCAGCACCGGGATCAGCGCCGCGGCCAGCGGAGCGGCGGCGGAGCCATTCGCGCCCGGAAGGCTTCCCTGCCGCGTGCGAATTGCCGCCAGCCGTGCGGCAGCCTGCGGCGCATAATAGCTGTGTACGAATCGTTTGACCAGCAGCGCGTAGAGCGCTCGCGCCTCGACGAGGGCGCCTTGCTGCTCCTGGATCCGCCCCAACCAATAGAGCGCCGCGGGAGCGCGGGGGGAAACCGGAAACCCCATCAGGTAATTGCTGATCACGTCGGAGGTTTTGGGATCGCCCAAAAGATAATCGCACCACGCCAGCCGCCAACCATCCTCGCGCAGGTGGTCATTTTGCGGGAACAATTCGTAAAGGCGCCGATAGTCGCGCGCTGCTTCCTGCCAATTGAGCTGCCGGTAATAGAACATTCCCGCTGCCGAAAGCGCGTCGGCGTAAGCGGGAGAATAGGCATACGACAATTCAAGCTGCGCGAGGTCTTGGGTAATCGCCAGCGCGTCCGCTTGCTGCACGTGCACCTGGACGAGCAGGGCCAGCCGCTGGGCTTCCAGGTCGGGCGAGGCAAAGTGGGTGAACAACGCCCGCAAGGCATCGGCGCTCCGGCGCAGGCGCACGAGGCACTGCGCCTGTCCCAACTGCCAACGGGGAACCATGGGGCGGGCGGGCTCATCTTTCAGCAACTCGTTGTAGTCTTTCAGGGCGTCGCGATAGCGCCCGGCCTTGAAGAGCGCCTCCACGCGCGTCATCTCACTTTCCTCGTCCGGCACCGGATAAGCAGAACCCAATTGGGTGCGCAGGGCCGGAAGCGCGTCGGCGGCAGCTTTGGCCTGTGCGGAAACCGGGAAGTTGTAATACACATCCTGGAATGCGGCGGCGGCTTCCACGGGTTGATGGGCCTGCAAGCAGGCCTGGCCGAGCAACAGTGCGAGCGCCGGCTGTTTGCGGGTTTCCGGTTCCATCGACAGCGCATCGATGGCCTGCTGCACCTGCTGGGCGTCCCGCAAGGCGCTGGCGCGCAATGCGAGCGCTTGATAGCGCAGGTGGCTGCGGGAAAAGCGCGCGGCGAAATCCCCCAGCACCGCGGCGGCGTCCTTAGGCTGGCTGGACTGGCCGAGCGCCGAGGCTTGATAAAAGACTGCGTAATCCGCCAGCGAGAATCCGCTCTGCGCTGCCTGGGCCAAATCCTGGACAGCCTCGGAATAGCGCTGGCCTTCGTATTCCTGATATCCAACCAGGAAGTAGGCCCAACCGCTCCACTCGGGGTCAGTCTGTGATTGCGCGTAGCTGCGCAGGCGCGGCCAGGTCTCGCGACGAGTGGCGCTCGCCGCGAGGTCGCGAAGGCCCACGGGGAGCAAATCCGCAGCGCGAGCCGGCCCCTGCATTGCCGCCAAGCCTGCCCAAAGGCAGAGGGTTCGAACTAATGGTTTACGGAGGAAGTTCAATGGGTAGGCCCTGGATATTCCGGTCCCAGAACCGTAGAGTCGTTCGCCGCCAGGGTTCTCACCAGCTCATCATGCAAGTAATCAAACTGCTTGCTAAGAACTTTGCCAAAGCGCTTTTCGAAGGTCTGGCGGCTGCGGTCGATGTCGGATTTGAGCCGCTTATATAAGTCCCGGTTCTTGCGCCCGTCGGCCACCTTGGGTTTGTTGTAAAGCTCGATTTCCGACACCAGGAGTTTGGCGAATCGCTTCGCGTCCTTATGGACCTTCTGCTCGGCTTCGCTGAGCTGCGAGACGTCAAAACCGGCCGGAGCCGCCGGCGGCGGAGGCGGTATACTCTCCGCAGCGGTCACCGGGGGTGGGGGCTCGATGGGCGGCGGTGGAGGAACTACCTCCACGGGCTGTTCGACAACGGGCGGAGCGGGTTTACTCGCGACCGCCGGGGCAACGGGCTCCGGCGGTTCCACGGCCACTTCCACCGGTGGCGCGGGTGGTTCCGGCTCAAGCACGGGAGGCTCCACCACCTCAACTTCCGTGTGAACCTCAGCAATCGTCTCCCCGATGACAGGCTGCTCCACCGCAGGTTCCTCGGCGTGAGGTTCCTCGGCGTGAAGTTCCGCAGGCGCAGGTTCCTCGGCGTGAGCTTCCTCGGCGTGAAGTTCCGCAGGCGCAGGTTCCTCGGCGTGAGCTTCCCCACGCACAGGTTCCTCCGCGTGAGCTTCCGTAGGCGCGGGTTCCTCAGCGGCAACTTCCACCGGGGCTTCTTCCACGAGCACTTCGCGCCCTGCGGGCTGCACAACTTCTTGGTCCACCTCGTCGGCCGAAAAGTCGCCGCTCAGCGCAATCAGGCGATCGATTTGCGCGCCGGCGAATTCGGCGAGAATCTTCAGGGCATTGACAGGGAGCGATTGGCCTTTTTCACCGGGATCGGCATAGAAGATTGCCGTAACCGTGCCGGCGGAACGAATCGGGAGCAGCAGGACAGGCGCATGGGGGGCGGGCTTTAGCTTGTCTAACACGTTACGGTTTTTCTTGAGCGTCACGGCGCTGGCGTCCACGTGCCCGGCGGTTTCGCAAACTTGCCGGAAGGGATTATCCTGATTGAGCGGAACGATCAGAGAGCGCAAGACCTTTTCCGAAAGCGCGGGCCCAAAACCGCGGGCTGACGCGCCCCAGGCCGCTTTGCCCCGCACGTCGAAAATCGCTGCACGTACGCCCCACTGCGAGGCCTCCTCCGTGACGACCTCGAACACCTGTTCGGGAATCGTGCAGGTCATCAGGCCGCGGACTGCGCCCAATACGTCTTCCAGCACCGCATCCGGCGAGACTTGGGGTTCGGCGGCCGCGGCGGCTTCTGCGGCGGCGGTGGCTGCGGCGGCGGCGGCTTCAGCGGCGGCGGCGTCGGCAGCGGCCAGCTCGGCGGCGCGCGTTAACCCATCCCATTGCCGGGAAGCTTCCTGCTCGGTTCGTTCTTGAAGCTGTTGCAATTCCGTCAACTCCACATTGAGCTTCTGGATTTGTCCGGCCTGCGCGCGAAGCTCCTGCGCCAAGCGCTGGCGGGCCTCCCGAATCGAATCCGCAAACGAAATAGGTTGATTTTCAGCCAAAGGAGACACCTCAGGAGAATAAGCTACCCGCTCATTATGAATCAAGCCGCGGCGCGGGCGCAACGGCAATGTCACAGCAAGTGGGTCGAAACAGGAGTGGACGGGAAGATGAGGGGAGGGGTCAGTTGTCCGTAATCCGCTGTTGGCGGAGCCAAGGAGATCCCGGGGAAGCACCTGCCGCGCCGGTGTCCAGCCTGTCGGTTCAGATGCTCATGCGGTGCGCTCGACCGGCAGTTGGGGATCGAGAGAGAAGGGCTCGGGCGGCTGCGGCTTGAATTTCAGTTCCAGTGCCTGGGCGAGCAGGTGGAGGATGGGGCCGCGGTTTTGAAAAAGGATCTGCACCCATTCCCGCCGCTTCATCTGCGGAAAATAGATTCCCCGGAAGGCCAGACGACCGAGCAGATGAATGAGGCGATCGGGAAAGGACCTCGATGCCAACCATCCTATGGCGGAGGCGATTGTCTTGGGACTGTAAGACGACGCCCAAGCCTGCCCAAGCTCCGCCTCCGCTTGGTCGGTGGTCATCCCTAGAGGTGTGTAGTCCATGGTGAAAGGTTTGAACTCCAACCAGTGTTTCGGCCGGGGAAGCCGGCCGGCCGCTGCCAACCGGTCATAGAGCGGAGTCGCCGGGTAGGGCGTCAGCAAACCGAATACAGGAAGCCCTGGCGGCCAGGAGCGAATCACCTCCAGAGTGCGTGCGGCCACACCCGTGCGGTCGCTATCCATCCCGAAGATGAACGAGGTGATGGCGTAAAGATTGTGGCGAGCGAGGCACTCCAGGATGGCCTTATATTCGGCCGGCTTGTTGAATCCTTTGCTGACACTCTTGAGGTTCTCCGGGTCAATGGACTCGAGGCCGATAAAGATCCACTTGCCGCCGCTATGGGCGATCAGTGAGACCAATTCCTCGTCGCGGAGCAGGTTCATGCTGATTTGGGCGACCCAGGGCACCTGGGCGCCGCGGGCGATGATCTCGCACAGTAAGGACTTGGTGCGCCGGGGATTAATCGCAAAGTTGTCGTCAATGAAGAAGACCGCGACCTTTCCTTTCTCGCGCTTCTCCAGTGCCTTCAGCATCAGCAGTTCATTGACGACGCTTTCATTCGACCGGAACCGGATCGAGTCACCGAAGAAACCCGTCACCGTGCAGAACTCGCACCCGTAAGGACAACCACGGCCGGACTCAATCGGAATCAGGTGGAAGCTCTGCCACGTCATGCCGAAAAGTGACAGCAGTCGCCGCGCCATCTTGGGAAAGTGCTTGATCAGGTTGAACTGGCCAAGGTCCATGCGATCCCAGGGGATCACCGGGTAGTCATTCAGGGAAGGTTTTACCTCTTTGCCGTTCGCATTTAACGGGGCATAGATTTCTTTCAGCGTACCGCGCTTGGCATCGGCAACGATGGTCGGCCAGGTCTGGTCGGCCTCCCCCAGAGCCACAGCGTCGGCGTGGCGAGGTCCGCCGTCACGTCCCAGCGGTTCGTCCGGCACCTCGGTGACATGCGGACCTCCCATCACCACCGGAACACCCGCCGCCCGCACGGCATCCGCCATCCGGTAAGCCTTCCGGATCATGCGCGTCATAGCGCCAATCCCCACCAGGCCGATGTGATTCTCCCGGACGTATTCGACGAGTTCCTGCCTGCTCAGACGCTGCGCGTTGCCGTCGATGAGAAACACATTGTGACCCGGTGGCGTGAGCGATTTCAGGAGGAACATCCAAAGATGCGGCATGAAATTGTTGGTGATTTCATTGTCCGGATTGTAGAGGAGAATATTCATTTACTTTTCGCCTCGATGCACGGAGTTAGATGGCGGGGCCGATCTCAGGAAGCAGTTGAGTCCGTACGTCCTGCACACAGCATTCGGCCTGGCAATCTCAGCGTTTGAAAGCTCTTTTCGGAATACGGCGATTTACCACATTCCTGCCCCACGGCAGGCTAACACCCGCAGGCACGGAAGTCTATTCAATATTGTTTACGTGCCGCTGAATCCGCCATAGCTTCGCGGCAGATTTTGATTTAGGATTCTGTCCGACAGTTATGAGCCACCGCACGCGCATCATCATGCTCGGCGCAATCACCGTGGCGGCGGGAATCGCCGTGGCGCTTCTCCCGCGCATGGCGCAGCCGCTGGATTACCACCATTTTGCGGATCAACGGACCTTCCTGGCGGTTCCCAACTTTTTCAATGTGATCTCCAACGCGCCCTTCCTGATCGCCGGAGTGTGGGGATTGATGCTGGTGCTGGGCCTCCGTGAATCCGAGGGGCAACCTTTTATTACGCCCGTCGAGCGCTGGCCTTACCTGATCCTGGCTGTGGGAGTGGCGCTCGCGTGTTTCGGCTCGGCGTACTACCACCTTGCTCCGGGCAACACGCGGCTGGCTTGGGATCGCCTGCCGATGACGCTGGGATTCATGTCACTTCTTTCCGCCATGTTGATGGAGCGGCTGAATGTCCGCGCCGGACTGGTGGCGCTGGGACCTCTGTTGGTTTTGGGGCTGGCAAGCGTTGTGCAGTGGTACATCAGTGAGTTGCGCGGCGCCGGAGATATGCGCCTTTACTTCATGGTCCAGTTTTATACTCTGCTTCTCATTCTGCTCATCTTGGGGCTTTTCCCCGCCCGCTACACGCGCGGCGCGGATCTGGTGGTGGCAATGGGGATTTACGTCCTGGCAAAAATCTTCGAGTTGCTCGATCGGCGGATCTTCAATCTGGGCCACGTCATCAGCGGACACACCTTGAAGCATCTGGCAGCAGCGTTCGCGGTATATTGGGTGTTTCGCATGTTGGCCCGCCGACGCGCTGTGGCCCCGGCGGATTTCTAACACGGATTCCTCACCCGTAAGGGGAAGGGCGGGGCTTCAGCCCCGCCGTTTCAGCACCTTCCCAAGTATTCCTCTTTCTCGCTCCCCACGCAGCCCCGATATATCGGGGCTGCGCAGGGAGCGATATGCGAAGAAGTTCGTTAGCCGTTTCTGCGGCGGGGCTGAAGCCCCGCCCTTCCGACCGCTCGATGAGAACCGCTCAGACTGGTCAGAAATCCCCGCTAAATCAGCGCCCCGCCCCTTCCCACACGCAACGGAAACTATCATAGAAGTCCCTGCCGCCGGGGTCCTTGCGATCACGATAGGAGACCCGGACGATCCAGGGTGTGGCCGTCAGGGGCCCGCCGCGCAAAACCCGGGACCCGTCGCCCTCGGGCCCCGTGGGGTCCTTTGATGGGCTGTGCTGGTAATACTTCTCATCGTACCAATCGTTGACCCATTCGGAAGCGTTCCCCAACACATCGAACAGCCCGAAACCGTTGGGGCGTTTCTGCCCGACGACTCGCGGCAGGCTTCCGTAGGGCGAGATGGAGGCGATCTCCGCCAGGCTGCCATAGCGAGCTTGCGTGCTGCCGCCGCGCGCCGCATACTCCCACTCGGCTTCGGTGGGCAAGCGGCCTCCCGCCCACACGCAATAGTCGCGCGACTCGTCCCAGGTCACGCTCACTATCGGCATGATTTCGTTCGCCCAGTCTTGATTGAAAGAGGGGGCCGCCTGAATTTGGCGTTTGGTGGCAGCGATAAAGTGCTTGTAAGCTCCCACTGTAACCTCCGTTTGGCCGATCCAAAAGTCTTTCGTGATGGTCACCTCGTGGGAAGGCTTCTCGTCGGGCTGACACTCCTCGTCACCGGGCGAGCAGCCCATCCTAAAGGTTCCGGCGGGTATGCGAACGTATTTGAGCCCGTCCTTCGCGTTCTCCTGCACATCTCCGGACGGCGGCGCCGCGTCCGTCGCGCGGGCCGCAATCAGCTTGGTTTGGAGTTCTGGAACCAAGCCCGTCTGCGCTTTTCTTCCCTGAGTAAATGCCCGGCTCGTGATGAAAAACCCAATCAAACCGAGGGCCACCAGTAAGGACTTCCACTTCATGTGCATGCTCCCTCTCCTTCACTTTGCCGCGTGCGCGGGGACAACGGACTCGGGGTTCGGGACTCGAGACTCGGGATTCGGGATTCGAGATCCATGGATTCCCGCTGGTGAGGGAATGACGGATTCCGCATTCCGAATCCCGCTTTCCGAACCCCCAATCCCTAATCCCGAATCCCGAACCCCGAGTCCCGATTCCCGAGAACGGCGTGATTCTACACCCCCGGCGCGGTATCAGTCGAATGCCGATTGCAGGAACGACGCCATATAGAATGCGTCGAGGAACTTGAAGGGCGCTTCGGCGGTGGTGTAATGGCCGCAGGGCAGGACGGCGCTGCGATGCGGCAATCCCCGGCGGGTGAATTCGTCGAGGATCTGGTGGGAGAATACGGGTAAGAAAGTTAAGTCGTACGCAGCGTAGATGAGCAGCGTTTTCTTGGGCCAGCGCGCGTACTTATCAACGTAAGAAACAGGACTGATGGCCATCCAGGCGCGGCGCAGGGTTTCCTGATCGATATTGCGCTCGAGGCCTTGCCGCACGTGGCGCGTGGACTGGCCCGTCCAAACCACGTCGCCGAAGGTCACGGAAAAATGGTTAAAAAGGTTCACCCGCAGACGCGGGTCGTGCGCACTCGTCAAGAAGGCGTAACACGAACCGAGGCTGGTGCCGACGATTCCCAACTCCGTGCAACCCTGCCTCTCCAGCCAATCTAGGCAAGCGCGCGCGTCGATGACGGCCTGGCGCCCGGCGTCGATGGTGCGCCCGATATTGGCGGAAACGGCGTAATCCGCCCGTTCGGTTTCCGCAGGCTTGCGGCAGTCGTGGTAAGGCAGGCTCAGGCGCAGCGCCGAAATTCCCAGTATGTTGAAAATCCGGCAAAGCCCGTGGTGACCTTCGGCGTCAGAGTTCCACTGCGGCATCACGATGAGCGCGCGGCGATGTCCGGAGGGAAACCAGCGCGCCCGCACTAGATTGTTCACCGCGTACGGCGTGTGCACCGGAGACGTAAAGAGCAGGAAGTCACCCTCCAAGCGGAAATCGGAGGGAGTTCGGTAAGAGTAGAAATCATCACTGCGGGAAACAATCTGCTGGTTCAGTTGGGCAAAATACGCCGCCGGATTGGCTTGCGCCCCCTCGCGCGTGCCATTCACCACCGGCCAAGGCTCGGTCCAGTCAAGTCCCCACTCCAGGGGACGCACCACGCGGTTCGTGTCGCGGGCACTCAGCCGGGTTTCCCAGGCGTACATCCAATCTCGATAGCGGTCCCACATGCGTCTGCGGCCTCGACTCAGAATTCTTCATTATACAGTAGGATGGCACGCATGCGAGGGCGGTGCGGGCCGGTGGCAACGTGGAGGCAAGTTGAGAGAGATGCGAAGTCAGGAGACTTTGGCGCCTCGGTCATAGGGTTTTGACATTATCCAGTTCGGAGAACGCCTCGCCGTCGAAATGAAGTGCTCTGCGCGGTAGCTCAACAGCGGCTTGCAAACTCCACCAGCGGCGCCACCCCTCGTTCTAATGGCGCGGAGTGTGCGAAAACGAGCGTTTTGATGCTGCTGTCGCTGGCTAGGCGGCGCGCGAGTTCCACCAGTGATTTCCGGTTCAGCGCCGCACTCTTACTGAAGACCCAGGGTGACGCTTTGAGGCGGCCGTCCTTGCCTTGGTTGGCGCTGTCACCCAGGAACAGATTCTCCCCGATGGCGTAGGTAGCGCTTCCCGGCGTGTGGCCCGGCACGGCAAAAACGCGGACCATATAGGGGCCCAATGGCATGACCTCGCCATCCTGGAGGGTCCGGGAAAGGTGAATGCCGGTAGGCCGCGGGGACTTGAAACGCATGATCGGAGCTCCGCCCGAGGAACGGCCTTCCACCACGTCCACTTCTGCGGCCAGTGCCATGACCTGCGCCTTTGGGAACTTTGCAATCCCCCCAATGTGATCACGATGACCATGAGTCAGCAGAATTACTTTCACGTCGTCGGGGCCCAGGCCGCGGCGGGACAATTCCGCGAGAAGAGCCTTCCCCTGGACGTCGTTGCCGGCATCGACGAGCGCCACCTCGTGGTCGCTCAGTGGCACGAGACCTGCGCTCACGAACCCAATCCTTGACCAGGTACATGCCGTTTATGTTCGCCCCCTCCGGCAGGCCCTGCCAAGTCATGAACGGGAGAGCTACCACCGCCACCGCGGCTATCAAGATCACAATAACTGCAAGGGGCACGATCATCCACATACCGTTCCTCCTAAAGTCAGGGTCTCCGTTTTCGCCGTGTGGGCAGTATGAGTATATAACTTTGCACTCGATTGCGTCACTTCCGGCCGTTTCGTTCCTACGTCCTCCAGCGCCAGCCTCGCCCCACCAAAATTCAAACTGAGACACTACCAATCGCAGGCTTAACAAGTTGAAGGTTTGAAAGTTGATGGTATATAGGAAAACATGCTACGATACTTGCATGGGAAAACTGCGCTTCCGTTTCAATGCCTCCAAATTCGTTAATGCTGTGATATATTTGGCGCAGGCATGTCCCAACAGCACAAAGATGACGATATGTAAGCAGATATATTTCGCGGACAAAGAGCACCTTCTAAAGTTTGGAAGGCCGATCACTGGTGACAGGTATTACAAGCTCGAACATGGTCAAGTCCCCACGCGCGGCCTCAACATGCTTCGAGATAGAGCAGAGCCTGCGGATAACGCTTTGCTTGAACGTTACGTCACCGTGATTGGAAATTCCGTGCATCCCAGAAAGCACGTTGACAAGAAAGTGTTTTCCAAATCTGATTTGGAAGTCCTCGATCAAATCGTGAGACGTTTCGGCAAGAAGACCGCAGGTGAACTCAGGAGATTGGCGCACCAAGAAGCTACATATTTAGAATCCGAGGATGGCAGCCAAATTGATTTTGCGCTTTTCTTCAAGAATCGGCCTGAATCAGAAGCCATCAAAAACCTAGCAGAGCAGGAACAGGAATCACGAGATGCTTTGCGCCCTTATGCCGCAGAGTGATCCTGACCTGAAGCCGGGCTCTGTCCTCCATATCAAGAAATACTCGTCCCGTGGGCATCCTTCCAAGAACAAATATGTATTCGTAGTTGGATTTGTGTCCGAGACAGTTATCGCAGGGTTTCTGATATCCAGCCAACTTTCCTACCTGCAACAAGAAACACATAAAAAGGAAATCGTTAGAATTCCCCATAACGCCACATCGTTCCTGCGAGCCGAATCCATAATCCAGTGCTTCGAAATGGAACGCCTTTCCATGGAATCCATCTGTCAGGGGTTTCAAGACGGAAGCGTAACGTGCTGCGGAAGGCTTGGGGTGAAGTACTTATATAATATTAGAAAAGTTGTAGAAGGCTCGCGCCTCCTCGCCCAAATGGACATCGAATCTCTGTTGCAGATTCTGCCTACGCCCAGAGCATGACCAACATACTCTTCAGAGACTGCCCCTCGCGGCTTTGCTTGACCAATCCAACGATTGTCCTTAGACTAGAATTTTGTCCAGAGCATATGAGCCAGTGCCCGCTATGATGCTACTAAGGCGACTGCTTACCAGCCTCGTGTTGGTTTTATTTCTTGCTAGCTACCTGCTGGGCCAGGCGAGCCCACCGATCTTCCCGCTCAGCGAAGTGCGCCCGGGCCTGAAAGGCGTGGGGCGAACCATTTTCGAAGGCGACAGAATCGACGAATTCCAGGTGGAAATCCTGGGTGTACTGAAAAACGCCATTGCCCCCCAGCGAGATATAATCCTGGCGCGGCTTTCGGGTGGCCCTCTCGCCACGACCGGGGTGATTTCCGGCATGAGTGGGAGTCCGGTCTATGTGGACGGCAAGCTGGTGGGCGCTATCTCCCGCTCGTTTCCGCTTTCCAAGGATGCGGTAGCAGGGATCACTCCCATCGAGGAAATGCTGTCGGTTGTGCCTTCCTCGCCAACTTCTACGGCGCACGGGTCACCCAATGAGAGCTTTCGCATTGCCAAGGTCTCGGGCGGATCGCCTGAGCTCGACCGGGTGATTGTGAATGAAGACGCCGCCCCAAATCTCTCCCCTCTTCCGGAGGCGCGGGAAACCACTTCCCTTTCCAGCTTGCTGCTCCCCTTGCGCTTCGGGGGCTTTTCAAACGCCGCCGTCGACCTGTTCACGCCGCAGCTCCGCCGCCTGGGGCTGGAGCCCATGCAGGGCGGCGTGATTTCAGGGAGTGCGCAGAACACGCCGCCGAGCCCCACGGATCTCGAACCGGGTTCCATGATCAGCCTGCTGCTGGTGCGGGGCGACCTGGACCTGAACATCGACTGCACGGTCACCTATCGGCAAGGGGATAACCTTTACGCGTGTGGTCACCAAGTTATAGGGGAGGGCCCTGCGCAGTTTCCTTTCGCACCCGCACACGTCATCGTGACGATCCCGAGCATTGCCTCCTCATTCAAGGTGGATGCGCCGGGCGCCATCGTGGGTACCATCCAGCAGGACCGCTTCGATGCCATTTATGGCCGGGTGGGTGAGAAAACTCCGCCGATGATTCCCGTCCACGTCCACGTGGATTCGACGCTCAATAGGAAATCCGATTACAACTTCGAAATGATTCAGGAGCCGTTTCTTTCCCCGCTTCTCCTCAATCTCGCCTTGACTTCCGCGCTAGGCGTCACGGAACGCTCGATGGGGGCTTCCACCCTGAACTTGAAAGCCACGATCCGGCTGGCGGGCGGCCAGTCTGTGGATCTGGAGGATGTTCTCTCCAGTGAGGTGGGGACGGCCAACATGGTCGGGGCCACAGTGGCCACGCCGCTCGCGATGTTGATGTCCAGTGGATTTCCCGACCTAAAGGTTCAACATATCGACCTCAGCATTGACTCGCTGGACGAAAAACGCAGCGCCACCCTCGAGCAGGTGTGGAGCACTAAATCGGAAGTGCGGCCCGGGGACCATCTGGAAGTGACTGCCCTCCTCCGCCTTCCTTGGGGCGCGACCCTGACCGAGAAAATTCCGGTGGATGTGCCCGCAAGCGTCACCGACAAGATGCTGCAACTGGTGGTGGGCGGGGGTTCCAGCATCAATGCTCTGGAATTTCGTTTTTCGGCCCTCGTGGGCACACCGCGCAACTCGCAGCAATTGGTGCGCGCCCTGAACCGGATGCGGCGCAACAATCGGGTCTACGGCCTGCTGATGGCGCCCCAGCGCTCCTTCGTGATGCAGGGGAACGTATACCCGTCTCCTCCGCCTTCCCTCTTGCAGACTTTTATGGCGGACCCTGCCTCCTCCTCCAACGTGGTTTTCAGCGGGACGTCAGTGGTGGGTGATTTTGAAACCAAAGCGACCCCCTACGCCATCCATGGGCAAAAGATGCTGATCCTCAAAATGGCGGGCTCGGGGATGTAACAGGCAGTGGCTAGCGGCTAGTGGTTAGCGGCTGGGAGCCTGTCGGAGATAGATTTGGCCGTATGTAGAATCAACAACTTAGCGACATGTCTATGTCTGTAAGTTGTTGATTCTTCGTTGAAGAACCCTTATTCCCGACAGGCTCCTAGCCACTGACCACTACCAACTAACCACTGCTTTCAGAAAGGTTGGGGAATGAAACTCGGCAGATTCCTTTACAAACCATTACTAGCTGTCATAATTGCTTCACCAGCCTTCAGTGTTGATACAACCTTCTGGCAAGTCGGCTCCTTTGATGAATTCCTTCAGGGAACCCTTAGCGGAGTCTCCTTAAGCAAAGAAGGTGATTTGACGCTGGCGCCTGAGGCGCAAGCCGTCTTTAGCCCCGAAGAGGCTCTGGCCCTCTCCTTGGCGCGGGATTCCCACGGCAACCTTTATGTCGGCACCGGGCACCAAGGCAAGGTCTTCCTTGTGGGTTCGGACCAAAAGTCCGCCTTGCTGTTGACGGCCAATGAGCCGGATGTCTTCGCGCTGGCAGTCGGCCCGGACGGGAATCTTTATGTGGGCAGCTCCCCGGAGGGTAAGGTTTACAAAGTCACTGCCGACGGCAAATCCAGCGTCTTCTATGATCCCAAGGCTAAGTATATATGGGCGTTGCAGTTTGACGCGCAAGGGCGGCTGTACGTCGCCACCGGCGATAAAGGACAAATCTTCCGTGTGGACCCATCCGGCAAGGGAGATATCTTCTTTGACAGCAAGCAGACGCACATCATGTGCCTGAGGCTTGACCCGAAAGGGAATCTGCTGGCCGGCAGCGTGCCGAATGGCCTGATTTATCGCATCTCACCCCAGGGGAAGGCCTTCGTTATTTATCAGGCTGCTCTGCCTGAGGTTCATGATCTGGCGGTCGACCCGCAGGGCCACATCTTTGCGGCCACCCTGGGCGGGGCGGGCGGCAAGGGATCGCCGGACCTGCTCCTCGCCCCCCCTCCCGGCGCTCCCGGCGGCGGCGTCACAACCGTCACCGTGGTGGCCTCAACTGAACCCGAGTCGACAGCCAAGGGGCAAGCTCCACAGGGAGGAACCACGGCTCCAAGCTTCAACCGATCCACGCCCCAGATTCCCCAGATGCCTCCTTTGCAGTTAGGAGGTGGGCGCGGAGCTTTGATTGAAATCTTCCCGGATTCAACCACGGAAACCATCTGGAGTTCCGGCAATGAGAGCATTTTCGGGCTGGCTGTCCGGAATGACCACGTGCTGTTCACCACAGACAGCAACGGGCGGATTTTCGACTTGGATGCTAAACCCGATGGCGAGAAATTGACGATTCTCACGGAAACTCATGAGTCGCTTGCCACCCGCCTGCTCATCGGAGGCACAGACCTCTACGCCGCGACAAGCAATGTGGCCAAATTGTTCCGTATTGGGGCTTCCCCCACCCACGAGGGCACCTTCGAATCGCCGGTGAAGGACACAAAGTTTGTTTCGCACTGGGGGGTCTTAGCATGGAGAGGAGATGTCCCGGCGGGTGGTACCTTGCAGTTTTATACGCGCTCGGGGAATTCTGACCGGCCCGACCACACCTGGAGTGATTGGGCGGGACCCTACAGCAATCCCAACGGCGATGCCGTAACGAACCCTCCCGCCCGCTACCTCCAGTGGAAGGCAGTCCTCCGCACCTCGGGGAATGGCTCCCCCACGCTGGACGAGGTGACCGTCTCTTATTTGAACCAAAACCTGCCACCGCAAATCCACGCGCTGAACGTCAGCATTTCGAGCGAGCGGACGGGCGCGGCGGGGGCCTCAGTAAACTTGCCAATGGGTGGGGGCATGACCGTAAGTGCCTCGCCTTCAGTGGGTTTCGGCGCCCCGCCACAGTCAACTCCCTCCATAAAGGCTCCCATAACCCTGGCTTGGCAGGCCGATGACCCTAATGGCGACCTGTTGGTTTACGCTCTTTATGTGAAAGCCACAGACGAGCGGGAATGGCATCTCCTCAAGGACAAGATTCACCAATCCAGCTACACGATTGATCCAGCCACCTTGGCGGACGGCAAGTATGTGGCGCGTCTGGTAGCGTCGGACGAGGAGTCCAATCCTCCCCAATTGGGGCGAAAAGCCGAGTTGCTGAGCGCCCCCTTCTGGGTTGACAATACGCCTCCGGACGTCGAGGTTCTGAAGCAGACTGTCACCGGCTCCACGGCAGAGGTGCAATTCTCCGCGGAGGACAGCACGTCTCCCCTCCAGAGCGCGGAGACCTCCCTGGACGGGCAGGATTGGCACGACGTACTGTCCGATGACGGCATCGTGGATTCGCGTAAGGAGACGTTTACCCTAAAGCTCACCCATCTGGCGCCCGGAGAGCACGTCCTGGCTTTGCGTGCCTCCGACACCTCGGGTAACATCGGTGTGGGAAAGGCAGTCATCCGAATCCTAGGAAGCCAATAGGGGCGCCGGTGGGGCAGTTTGCTGTAGCGGCGCTTTCCGGCCTCCCCGAAGGGGAGGAATATCATTAGCCGTAGCTGAAACCTACGGATCGGGACGGCAAGAAAAGGAATTCTTCCGACCCTGGAGGGGTCGAACAGTTCGACCCCTCCAGGGTCGGAACCTAATCTTCCGGGTTTGCTTTCCGTACGTTTCGCCTACGGCTAATGGTATTGTCCCCTTCGGGGAATGAGACCCAACGCGTAACCACCGGAGCGGGACAACCATCGGGAAGAATACAACTCATAAATCTTGCCCCGCATCTCAACAGAGGAGTTGAGGTGCGGCCGGTAGTGAAACTTCTTGAGCACAAACAAGACACCGGCACCGAAGGCTGCGGCTGAGACTCAGCTCATCGCGCGCGCACAGCGAGGTGAGGAAGAAGCGTTCGCGGCGCTCTTCGAAGCTCACAAGCGGCGAGTATACTCACTGTGCCTGCGCATGACGGGTAACACTGCGGAAGCGGAAGATCTAACACAGGAGGCATTTCTCCAACTCTTTCGCAAGATTTCCACTTTCCGCGGTGAGTCAGCCTTCTCCACATGGCTTCACCGCCTGGCGGTGAACGTGGTCCTGATGCACCTGCGCAAGAAGGGACTGCAACAGATATCGCTCGACGAAGTGGATACTTCGCAAGACGAGCCGGTCAAACGCGATTACGGCAGTGATGACCGGCGGCTGACCGGCTCGGTTGACCGCATCGGCCTACAGAAAGCGATTGCGGATTTGCCGCCGGGCTACCGGGCGGTCTTTGTGCTGCACGACGTGGAAGGTTACGAGCACAATGAGATCGCCGAAATCATGGACTGCTCGGTGGGAAATTCCAAGTCGCAGCTTCACAAAGCTCGCATGAAGCTGCGCGAGCGGCTGCGCCAGGATCGCGGCGTGAAATCCGAATCACTTCCGGCCGGGGAACCGGTGGAAGAAGTGTAAGAGGCATTATGGAGGAAAGCCAAAACAAAGCGTTCGCCGCGTGCTCGCGATTTGATGACGAGTTGGAAGCTTATTTGGAGGGCGAAGCCCCCCCCTTCATCGTCTCCCACTCACGGGATTGCGTGTCATGCGGCGCTCTGCTGGCTGACCTCCAGTCGATTCGCCAGGCAGCGCGGGATTTGCCGCTGGAAGAGCCTTCCCGCGTGGTTTGGCCTCACCTGCGCGCAAGGCTGGAGGCGGAGGGAGCTTTCGGCGTGCCCGTTTGCTCGCGATTTGATAACGAACTGGAAGCTTACTTGGAGGGCGAAGCGCGCCCCTTCATCGTCTCCCACGCACGGGATTGCGCGCCATGCGGCGCTCTGCTGGCTGACCTCCAATCGATTCGACAGGCAGCGCGGGATCTGCCGCGGGAAGAGCCTTCCCGCGTGGTTTGGGCCAACGTGCGCGCGAGGCTGGAGGCGGAGGGAGCCTTCGGCGTGCCCGTCAGCGGGTGGCGTCAAGTCATGGCGTGGCGCATTCTTCCCCACGCTATTCCCCTGGGAGTCTTAGCCGTCTTGGTATTCCTGGGATCAGTGCTGACCTTGCCTTCCAGCAGCATCCAGCGCTGGGGCGGCTCGGATGAAATGGCAGGTTCTCCTGCTGTAGCCCATATGGCGTCGGCAATGCCTACGGGCGAGGACGGCGCTCTAGCCCACGTGGTTTCTGACCTGGAAAGTAATTTTAGAGCGAATGAAGCATCCATGGCCCCGGACCTGAAGGCCACGTACGAAAAGAGCCTGGTCTCCCTGGATGGTTCAATTCGGGAATGTCTGGACTCTTTGCAACACGAGCCCAGAAATACGCTGGCCCACGACTATCTCTTGACAGCGTATACGAGAAAGGCTGAAATTCTGTCTTCTGCGTTGGAGTTCGAAGGGCGTTAGAGAGAGGGGCACGGGGTTGATGAACCGGACGATCGTAAGCTCGAGGTCGGTCAGGCAAATCCTGCAACGGCTAGTGTTCATTCTCCTCCCCGCCGCCTTGCTGTGGGCCGCGGGCGAAGGACGACTGGAAAAGACTTTTGATACCACGCGTGAACCGCGCATCAGCTTGAGCAACCTGAAAGGTCTTGTCTTGGTGCGGGGATGGGACAAAGCCCAAGTGCATGTAGTTTACACGGTGGCTTCCCCGCGCGTGGAAGTTGATAGCGAATTTCTCCCCAACACGGGTCCCGCGGACAAGATTCATTTCAACACTCACCTCTTGGATTCGACTCTGCCGGTCGACGAACAAGGGGCCGATTACACCTTGGATGTGCCCGCCGGCGCCAGCCTGGAAATCCGCAACCCTCGGGGAAAAATCGTGGTGGAGGGAATGCAGGCGGATGCTTCCGTGGAATCGGTGGGTGGCGACATCTCCATCCGCGATTACTCCGGTCATCTCTCGGTCCGTTCCGTGGCAGGGGATATCGAAGTCATCCGGCCCTCCGGCAACGTGGAAGCGGTCTCCGTCACCGGCAATCTGCACTTTGTTTCGCCCACCACCACCCGGCTGCATGGCACCACTACCTCCGGGCGCATCCTCTATGAAGGCGATTTTATGGACCGCGGCGACTATATTCTCTCCGCCTACAGCGGCGACGTGGATATCGTCTGCCCGCCTTCAGCTTCTTACGAGTTGAGCGCCACAACCTCGAAGGGCAAAGTGATCAACACCATGCCCATGACCCGCCGGCGCGAGTCAGCTTCATCTCGGGATGCAAGGAAAAGCCTACTGGGAACATACAACACCGGCAAGGCCACCGTCGAGCTGACATCCTTTAGCGGAAACATCCGCATTCGCCCGCAATATTAACAACGTTAAGGTGGTAGGTCGTAGGTGGTAGGTGGGGATCTTCCCCATCCACCACCTGCCTCACCTCGGTTGGCGGAATCCGAGCGCATTCGTCAAGCAACGATCCTGTACGAATAGAACCGGGCGTTCTGCAAATAAAACCTCAATCGGATTGGCCGGCCTTGCAGTTTCCCCACGGAGGTGTTTTCTTTCCACCGCACGGCGCTGTCGCAACTGTCGGCGTGCATGGGTTCGCAGTCGTCGCGGGTGAACCCCGGAATCGGAAAACTTTGCGCATCCAAGACCTCGACCTGGAGCTGCCCTACGTCGGCCTTGGCGTTGACGTGAAGTTCCTTCCCCTGCGTGATGAAGAGCGCCGTCGTCACCTTACCGCCTTCATAATTAGCGTTAAGAGAGGCAAAACCATCGACGCGCAAGGTGGCAAGTCCGATGCCGCCTCCTGCCGTTCCTGAATCCTTGCCCTCATAAGGCTTATGACGGACAGCCATACCACGATAGTAAATATATAGCTTGTCGCCCACCCGGATCGGTGGCGCGCCGGTAAGCATGAGGGTGAACCGATCCCAATCGCCGACCTCGCCCACATCAATCAACGGGCGTCCGGTTTCAAGTTGCTCCCAGTTATCCCCGTCCCGGCTGGAGAGCAGGCGAATTGTCAGCAGGGGGTTGTGCGGGTCACGCGAGAAGTAAGTCAGGAATCCCAGGTAGCGATCTCCACAGTTAAATCCCACGTGGTTGTAAATGGTGTTCCCCTCCTGCCCTTCCCGAGCCTTAAGACACACGCGGGGGTCTGACCAGTTTATGAAGTCCGTGCTGACACTCATCTTACGGTTGGGCGAAGCCCGCAAAAGGGCAACGTACCTCCGCCGGGCCGTGTCAATCATGAGCGCCTGGGCATCGCCGATGGGGCCCAGGTCATTCGTGCCTTGGCGAGGATGAAAGTGAACGATGGGCTCGGGGCTGTGCGTCCAATGCAGTCCGTCGGGCGAAGTCATGGTGTAAATCCCGCTCATGGGACCGTCCCAGTCGAAACTTGACCAGCCCAGCCCTTTGTACCGTCGCTCAGGATTCGTTTCCAAGGGGTCCTTCCGCACCGACTCCCAATGACCCATACCCTGGTGATGATCGTCACCAACCACAACATTGTTTTCCTTTGTTCCCCACACTTCATACAGGCCTAGATTGGGCCTTTCCCAGTTCACGCCATCCTGGGAGACGCCGTAACAAAGCACCTGGCGAGGCGCCTTGGTTCCAGCAGGAATGGAGTCATGCATTCTTTCGGAAGAACCGCCGTACCAGGCCTTGAAAATCTTCTCTTCCGCGTCGAAGCTGACGGAGCCCCACGTGCCGCGATCGTTTTCCCAGGGTTTTACGCGGCGAATGACGGGGTTGTTCATGTGTTTATCGGCCCCGTGAAAGACCCGCTGGACATTTTCCAGAAGGTCCACCCTCTCCAGGTCCACAAAGAGTTGAGGAGAGTCGCCCATCACCGGAATGCTGGAAGGAGACGGCGCTGACGCGGCGTGAGCAAGAACTCCCACGCTCGCTGCGCCGAGAGGCGCGAGCTTCAGAAAATCCCGCCGTCCCATCCGAGGATCGTACCCACTCGCCTGTCGTATCGTCATCGAAAGGATCCTTTCCATCTCATGTCGATGCGGCCGTTCTGGATTCTTGGGGATATAGCATAGTTGCCATCTGATTTCCAGGAGGTTGATGAAGAAGGGTGCGCGACACAGAAGTTCAGGGTGGAGGTATGTAATCGATCCATCACGTTCGTCCTTGCGTAGTGGTGGCGTCAGGCCAGAAGGCCGATGGCGGGGAGGTAGGGCGGGGCGTCTCGCCCGCGCTACAAGCTTCTCGCTCCGCCATCGCCCGCCGGTTTTGCGGGGCCGAACTATGCGCCACCCGTGTAATTCACAAATCACAAATCGCAAATCTCAGATCGAAAGCCGAAGGCGGAAATTCGAAACGCGAAAATCGAAATTCGAAAATCGACCTTCGTCAATCACCCGATGGCCCGATGGCCCGATTTGGAAGTATAATCGGTGTTGGACACTTCTGAGGCAGGACCTCGTCGAAGAATGAATCGGCAGCGTCGAAAAGTGATTTACCTCTTAGGCTTCATGGGAAGCGGGAAGTCCACGGTGGGCCAGTTGCTGGCCAGTACGCTCGGTTGGCCTTTGATCGACCTCGACACGGTGATCGAAGCCGGGCAGGGTTTGAGCATTCGGGAGATTTTCGAAAACTCCGGCGAACCCTTCTTTCGCCAAATCGAGCGCGCCGCGCTGACGGAGGCTTCCAAAGCCGAACCCGCGGTCATCGCGCTGGGCGGCGGCACGTTTGCCCAACCTCCCAACGTCGATTTGATCCGCCAGTCGAGGGGCACGACGGTTTGGCTCGACTGCCCGCCGGAGATTCTGCGCGCGCGTTGCCAAGGCCTGGAGAACCGCCCGCTCTTCCGCGATGAGCAGTCGTTCACGCGACTTCTTATGGAACGGTTACCCTATTACCGCCTGGCGGATTTCCGCATCTCGACGGAAGGGCGTAAACCGGAAGAGGTCGTCGAGCAAATCTTGAGTTTGCGGGTCTTCTGACCTGAAAGGAGCCTGCACTGGCCTCCCTAACGCAGACTTCTCACCACGGAGAGGAAGGGCGGGGCTTCAGCCCCGCCGTTTCAGGACTCTTCCATTTATTCTCATATCTCGCACCCCGCCCGGCTTGCAGCCGCAAGCTGGGCGGGGCGCGAGGCCTAGAAGTAGCAGGGGCCGCTTGCGCGGCGGGGCTGAAGCCCCGCCCTTCCGAACGCTCGAAGAAAACGACCCGTCCTGGTGAGAAATTCCGGCTAAAACGCTGTGCGTTGCTGATGGCAGTTGTCGCGCTACTGGCCGGCGTTCCAGCGGCGGGTCCGCTAGTGCCGTTCCAAGTATTTGGGGCTATGCATTTCGGCTCAGGAAGGACGGATCTTCTGGCTGCTGCCAACAGTCATGTATTGGGCTATTTAGTTGCAACGGCACTCGTGGGGCAAGCCCCCAGCGCCGCGCCTCCTGACCTGAACGATCGCGGCACTTTCGAAATCTTTGCCGCCGGGAAAAGTATTGGGACCGAAACGTTTGAGATTCGCGTCCGCGCGGACCAGATTGAGGCCCAGGGGACCCTTCACCTGCAAGCGGAACAAGACGGCAAGAAAATTGAGGTTCGAACCTCCTCGAACCTGTTGCTTGACCCTCACTTCGATCCTCTTTCTTACACCTGGAACCAGAAAGGAGCGCAATCTTCCCAACTCAACATCGACTTTCGCACCCAACCGGTCCAAGCACTCTATAAAACAGTCAGCGGGCAAGACGATCGGCGAGACTTCAAGCTGGACCAGGATGTGATCGTGCTCGACGACAACGTCATTCATCATTACCAACTGGCCGTCGCCCGCTACGATCAGGCGAAGGGCGGCACGCAAGCGTTTCGCGCCTTCATCCCGCAGGAGGCGGCGCCGGGAGTGATCACCCTCAAATCTGTGGGCCCCGAGCCCGTCACCGTCGATGGAGATAAACGGACGCTTCGGCACTTCCTTCTCACCACGGAATTGGCTCAAATCAGTCTTTGGGTTGATGATCAGGGCCATCTCCAGCTCGTGTCGGCGCCCGACGCCCAGTATCAGGCGATGCGAAAGAAGTGATCGCGTAGACTATGAACAACATTCTCATCACCGGCGGCGCCGGGTTCATCGGATCCCATTTGGCGCAGCGCCTGCTCCGGGAAGGCAAATGCCTCGCCATCGTCGATAACCTGGATGATTACTATCCGGCAGAATTGAAGCGCGCCAACCTGGAGGAGGTCAAGGCGAGCGGAGAGTTTCAATTCTTCCCGACCGATATCCGCGACGGCGAAAAGCTTCGCGAAGTATTTTCCACCTTCAAACCGGAGGCCGTCATCCACTTGGCGGCGCGCCCGGGAGTACGCCTGTCGTTCGCGCAACCGGAGGCCTATACCTCCATCAACGTGCTGGGGACCACGCAGGTGCTGGAAATCAGCCGCCTAAGCGGCGTGCGGCGCATCGTGTTTGCTTCCTCCAGCTCGGTCTATGGGCATTCGAGCCGCGCGCCATTCCGGGAAGACGCCACCATTTCGCATCCCCTTTCCATCTACGCCGCCACCAAAGTTGCGGGCGAGGCTGTGGCCTTCACCTATTCGCACGCCTACGCCCTATCGGTGGTTTGCTTGCGCCTCTTCACCGTCTATGGGCCGCGCCAACGGCCCGACCTCGCGATCCGCAAATTTGCCGGCATGATTATGGAAGGGAAAGAAGTCCCTCTCTTCGGAGACGGCAGCCTGGAACGGGATTATACCTATATCGACGACATCGTGGACGGGGTCCTGCTCGCCCTCGATGCCCCCGGCAAATTCGATGTTTTCAACCTCGGAAACTCACGCCCCGTGCGCATTGACGAAATGGTGGACATCTTGGGACGAGCCCTGGAGAAACCCGTCCGGCGGAAGTTTATTCCCACCCCCGCCGGCGAAATGGTCCTCACGCACGCCGACCTCACCAAAGCCCGCCAGATCCTCGGCTACTCGCCAAAAGTCAGGTTCGAAGAAGGAATTCGCAGATTTGCTGAATGGCTGAAATCCCGCGGTTAGCAGGCATAGTTGCGGCGGCTTGCGAACCAGCCCCCCGAGAGGCAATCCAATCTCTCCTCACGACCAGAAGTCTCTGGATCTATTCCTGCGACGCACATGAAGCCCCGCGTGCAGGGTGCGCAAATTCATATTGAGCGGGATTTGACGCGAAGGAAGGAAAAGTTAGAAGGGGCGTAAAGACAAACGAGCGGCATCCGAAGCGCAATCAGATGCCGCTCGCCGATGATTCTTACTCGCTAAGTCCCTGGCACCTTGCCCCATCAACAGACTAGTGAGTTGTGCCGGGGTTGTACGTCGGGCATTGCGAGCCACCGTAGGCTACGTTCACGCTCGCGGTGTTACCCCAACGGAGGTAATCGTTTGCGCAAGCCGCCAGGAAACCCGCCCAGATGGCAGAAGCGTTTGCCGCGTTGGCCGAAGAGGTTGCCGCGTTGGCCGAAGAGGTTGCCGCGTTGGCCGCAGAGGTTGCTGCGTTGGCAGCAAGGATGGCATTGGCCGCGTTCGTATTCGCGCTGCCCGCACGGCTCATGGCCACGCCGCCCGTAACCGCGCCAATGCCTGCAGCCCCTAATGTCGTCACTTGCAGAGCAGTAGAACCGCCGCCCCACCCCGCGCTGCCACCCTTGCTTTGGGCGGTTTTGGGGGAGATGACGATGGTCTGTCCCTTGGTGACATTCTTCGTCGCGCCATGATCCTCTACTTGCAGCGCGCCTTCCTTGGCCGTAATGACCACGGAGCCATTCAGCATGGCGACCTCACCAAGGGTCTTAAAGCCCGCAGCAGGAGTAATGGAAATCTCGCCCGCCTTCACACGCACGGGAGTCCCATCGTTAGGGTGCAGCATGGAAACATTGCCTTGGCTGAGCAAGACCGTAACTTCCTTTGAGTCCCGTAAGAAAGACGCGACCGTGTCGCGGCCGAAAATCACTCGGCTGTTGTTGCCGACGGCAATTACGGCAACGCCATCTCTTACCTGTAGGCTGTCTCCGCTAAAGATCGTTGTGTTAGGCAAAAGCGCTTGGCCGCTTACGCTTGCGTTCATGCTGCCGGCCACCGAGCCAATCACCGCAGAGCCGGCAAGCGCCGGTACCGTTGCGACCGCTCCCATGAGGAGCGCAAAGAGAGTCAGACGTAACACTGTGGTCTTCATCGTCATCTGGAATATCTCCTTTTTGGGTTACAGAAACTCACTTCCCTCTCCAAACCCAGGGTGTACTATTATTCAGACCATATCCGTTTCGTGCGTACATTATAAATTCCCCAGTTTTCTTGTCAAGGTTTTTTTTGAGAAGAATCTAATTTTTTTTGCAATGCCTCACAGCGTGGTGCGCGCCATCCACGCGAAATTCCCAATCGACCTAAACCATTATAGCTCAATTCGTTACAGGAGTATCGCGGAAATACGATTCATTGCAGGAAGGAAGATTAGACCGCCCTGAGAATAGTTATCGTTCTAATAAGCAAAATAGCCGCGCGTGTACTTTGGGCGCTGGGTCAACAGTTTTTGCATAACAGCATATCCGTCCAACCGCTATTACGAATTTGAGGCCGCGGGAGCCCGGCGCTTTTTGGGGGCGGCGTCGAGCCCCCCGCGTCTCAATTCATTACGTTTCATTAGCAAGAGAAGAATTGCTCCGAACTTTCCATTGCACATCTAGTAACCTGACACCGAGGCCACTCGTCGTGGTCGTTTCACATGAGGCAGTCGATCAGACTTGATAATACCTCGGCGCTCCACTCCCCCCCCAGGTCACAAGAGCCCCCAAGGTTTACGATACTCCTTGGTAAGCAGCTTGTTCGCCTCCGCATCATCGGGAAATTGTTCGCGTTCCGCGTCCCAAGTGAGTTTGCGTCCGAGCTTATAGGAGATGACTCCCAGTAGGCCCACGCTCGTCGAACGATGCATGGTTGCCACGTCGGAGTGCGTTTTCTGCCGCGACCGCACGCAGTCGAGGAAGTTGAGAACGTGGGGATAGTGCTGCGGCGAGCCTTCACCGTGAATGACATTGCGATTTGCGATGCGGTCCACTCCCACGCGGGTCGGCTCTGGCCACAGGGTGTAGCCGCTGCGATCCACGAAGAGGGTGCCATCGGTGCCGTAGAACTGGATCCCGTAGTCGTGGCCGTCCGGCCCGTGTCCGTTGGTGACGCGATTTGCGAACCGCACAATGAACTCTTTCCCGCTGATGGGCGAAGCGGGATACTCATACATGACTTCCAAAGTGTCGGGAGTTTCGCGGCAATCCTCCAGCACGAATTTCCCGCCGGTGGCGTGGATAGTGCGCGGAGCTTCCACCCCCATGGCCCAGTTCACGATGTCGAGCAGGTGCGTTCCCCAGTCCGTCAGGATGCCGCCGGAATAATCCCAAAACCAACGAAAGGTGTTGAGGGTGCGAATGCGGTTGTAAGGCCGCGTCGGCGCGGGTCCCAGCCACAGGTCGTAATCAAACCACGGCGGAGCTTGCGTGTCAGGCGGGCATTCCAGACCCTCGGGATATTGGTTGCCGTGAATCCAGGTCTCCGCCAACGTCACCTTGCCGATCTTGCCGCTGCGCACCAATTCCACGGCTTTCACAAAATGCTCGCCGGAGCGCTGTTGCGTTCCCACTTGCACCACGCGATTGTAACGCGCCGCGGCTTCCACCATATGGCGGCCCTCCACCAAGGTGTGCGAAAGGGGCTTCTCCTGGTAAACGTCTTTGCCTGCCTTGCAGGCCATAATCATGGGAATGGCGTGCCAGTGGTCGGGAGTAGCGATAATCACCGCATCGATATCTTTGCGATCCAGCAGGTCGCGAAAATCGTTGTATCCCTTGGCCGCTCCGTTGGTCAACATGATGCCCGTATCCCGGTTGGGCACGTAGGGATCGGCGACCGCGACGCAATCCACCTGGCCCGTGCGCAGCATATCGCGCAGGTCTCCCTGCCCCATCCCTCCCGACCCGATCAGCCCCACGCTGATGCGATCGTTCGCGCCCAAGACATTGTGGACCATCGGCCCGGCCGACATTGCCAGGCTGGCAACGCCCAGCGCTGCCGATTTGTTGAAGTCGCGCCGACTGATTCTAGAGCTTTCCATAAGCACCTCCTGCCATGAAGGCTGTTGGGATTTGGTGTACCGCAAAGCAGGAACGTTAGGCGGGGGGAAGCGTGCCATCAATGCGCCGAGCGAGCAGCTTGCGGCACCATGAACTTGCGCGCGCACTATACCACAAACTGGTATTCACAGGGATAGACAGGATAGACAGGAAAAAAGGTGGAATAAGAAATCCTGAATGTCCTGTCTATCCGTGTTTGCAATCCTTTCTTCTGGTGAAGCGCTCGTATTCCAGTTTGGGGTTGCCGTACTTGATGAGCAAGCCGACATCGATCCCGGTGGCGTTCAGATAACCGATCACGCACTTGGTGATCGCCTCATGCTTCAATTCCCTATCTTGTCGATCCTGTTTATCCATGTTCAGTCTCTCAGACGAACAAAAGGGGCTTTACTCCGGCGCGGCAAAAGGCCAAAATAGGAAATCCAGGTTCGTGACTGACACCTGCAAGGGAAGATCATAATTCCTTGATCTCCCTGGCAAGAAATCTCAACGGTACGGATTTTCTCCGGGGCCCTGGTGACGCTGGCGCGTGCGCGTTGCGCGGCAACGAGGGGTCCCGGCCAAAGGCCGCACGATGCCATCGAGAACTCTTCCATGAAATCCTGGCTTGATTCCCTTCCCTCCCCCAGTCCAAGCGCGCGCCGCCTTCTGCTGGGAATAGCGGTGGCAGTGCTCTTATGCATCTATGCGGTGGAGGTCACTCTCTCCTCTCGCGACCTTTCCGCCACTTGGGACGAGCCCTGTCACATCCTGGCCGGTTATCGCTATTGGCAGGCGGGTGATTACGGCCTCAATCCCGAGCACCCACCGCTGGCCAAACTGCTGGGTACGTTTCCGCTCTTGTTCATGCATCTAAAAGTCCCCGCGGTCGGACGCGACGCTTCCAAACCCACCGTCGTCATGCAGGGCCGCGCGCTTGTTTACGGGAATGACGCTGACGCCCTCCTGCTCCGGGCGCGTCTGGCCGAAGCCGTGGTGGGTTTGCTCCTCGTCTTGCTTCTGTTTGAGGCCGGGTACCGCATGTTCAGCGCAGGGGCTGCTTGGATCGCTGTCGTGCTCGCGGTCTTCGAGCCGAACCTGCTGGCCCATTCAACATTGGTCACCACCGACTTTGCTTTCACCTGCTTTTATTTGGCGGCTGTTTACGCCCTGTGGCGGGTGGCGGAGCGGCCCACCCTCCTTCGCCTTGCGGGGTGTGGCGTGATGAGCGGATTGGCGCTTGCCTCCAAGCATTCCGCCATCCTCTTAGTTCCCACCCTGGCGCTGCTGGCCGCCGTAGAGATCGCTTGCCGGGTCAAAAGCGCTGCGCCGGACGGATCCGCGCCACGGAGAGTTCTCGGGCGGGAAACTCGCATCTGGATCGGGAGGCTGGTCATCATCTATGGGCTTGCCCTGCTGGTCCTGTGGGCCTTCTACGCGTTTCGCTATCAAGCTCGTCCAGACGGCTTGCCGCTCTGGCTAAGCATCGCCAGTTTCACCGAGGTATTGAAGGGACAACACCTTGCCCCCTGGTTGGTGAACACCGCCGCGCGATTCAAGCTGCTGCCGGAGTCCTATTTATTCGGTCTCACCGATGTCCTATGGGTCACCCAGGGCCCGCGGCTGTCCTTTCTCCTGGGCCGTCTTTACCCGCACGCCCTCTGGTATTACTTCCCCATCGCCTTCGTGATCAAATCCACCCTCGGATTCCTGGCGCTTTTGATCCTGGGAGTGGCCGCAGTCAAAAGCTGGTCCGGAGAACGCCACCGCAAGGCAGCCTACATCCTGATTCCGCCCGCGTTTTTCATGGGCGTCGCCTTGACCGCGGGCACCAACATGGGCATCCGGCATATCCTGCCGATTTACCCTTTTCTGATCCTGGCCGCCGCCGCGGGAGCCTGGGCGCTGGCCCGATGGCATCAGGCCTGGGCATGCGTCGTTGTGGCGCTGGTGGCATTCCACCTTGCCTCCTCCCTCCACACCCTTCCCGACTACCTCGCTTACTCCAACGAATTATTTGGGGGAACGTCACAGACGTATCGTAACCTTTCTGACTCCAATGCCGATTGGGGACAGGGGATGCGCGAGGCCGGGCAGTATCTTGAGCGCCGTAACATCAAGGATTGCTGGCTCGCCTACTTCGGTACCGCTGACCCCGCCTACTACCATCTTCCCTGTAAGTTGCTGCCCGATCCCTTCCTGCGGTGGTGGCATGATCCCATACAAGTTCCACCGGAGAATTACCATGGCGTCGTCCTGATCAGCGGAACGGAAATCGCCGCTCCGTACTGGGGCGCGGACGAACTAAACCCCTACAGCCGCTTTCTGCATGCGAAACCGGTAGCTAACATCGGGGGCTCGGTTCTGGTGTACGAGGGTGATGTCGATTTGCGCCGGGCATCGGCAATCGCCCACATGTACAAAGCCTGGGATTTTATTGCCGCCAAAAAGCAGGAAGCGGCCATCCAGGAAGCGCTGAAGGCGGGCGATCTTGCCCCCGACCATCCCGGCCCGCCCTTCATTCTCGGATACATCCTGGCTCAGGCCAAGCGCACGGAAGCCGCTCGAATACAGTTCGAGGCGTCGCTCAAACTCGCCGAGGCCGGGCACCCGGAGTTTCAGTCGCTGTGGGTGATGGCGGCTAAGGCGCAGCTTGCAGTTTTGCCCTGACCTGGATCTCTCCCTTGTATTGGGTGGGGCCGGAAAAATCACCTCAAATCACGGCTAACAGCCTGTATGTTCAATAACATTACGGGCAAGCAGCGCGTCTGGGTGGATGGCAAGGGCAAGGCGATCTCCCTCCAGTAGCTTCTGCCGAACCGAGGCGCTCAGCACCAAAAGCCACTATAACTCATGAGTAAATAGAGCTAAACAAAGAATTCTGCCATCCGTCAGAATTTCGCTGAAGCGAGCGCAACAAGTACGGGGGCGGGGTTGGGGGCTCGCGCTTACGGAGTGCGCCCGCCGCCCATGAAAGTCTCCAGCGCCATGCTATTCAGGGGCGGGTGCTTTTGGTTTCACACTTTACTTGAGTGCCCGTGGTCCGGCCGAGACACTTCACCAGTCGGCCCGCATCTTGCAGGGAAAGCCTTTGCAGTACAATCCAATTCCGGCCAGCGGCGAGGAGTGTCTTAACTGTTTGTCTCGCCCAGGGGACAATCCCAAGAAACACAAAAGGCTTGACAATACCCAGGGCGGTGGGTGTTTGTAGCACAGCTTCATTCCCATGTTAGAGTAAAGGCGCGCAGGAACGCTGCGGGAGGGCCGCTTGGAACTGAAAGATCATGAGAGGGATTCACATCAGCAGACGCGTTACGAGACACTGCGACGGGTGTCTGGCGTTATTGCCACACAGGCAGACCTAAATGGTGTGCTGGAGAGCCTCGCGCGCTTTCTACCCTCGGTGGTCAGTTTCGAATTCCTCGGTGTCGTTCTCCACGATGCCCAGCGTCATGTGTTTCGTCTGCATGCACTCGAAGGTAGCGTGTCGCCCAAGTCACAAGTTGGAACCGAAATTCCTGAATCAGAGTCCTCGGTGAGGGTTATCCTCGAAGA
>Ga0187849_1000983_pt1 | contig 34305 bp, 30 predicted proteins | sample June2016WEW_4_10_2_FD_132412 | JGI IMG/M metagenome (GOLD analysis project Ga0187849, IMG submission 132412) | Peatland microbial communities from SPRUCE experiment site at the Marcell Experimental Forest, Minnesota, USA - June2016WEW_4_100 | ecosystem: Environmental > Terrestrial > Soil >...
TCTGTCATGTTCTAATGATCTCCACGCTCCGCGAGATGGCTGAACAATTCCACGGTCCGCGAGGTATCTTTAAAATCCCCCCCGACCCCCCTTTACAAAAGGGGGGAGCTTCAAATCACCCCTGCCCCTTTAGTAAAGGGGGGAGTTGGCGCCTGGTCCCGCCAGGTTTGGCGTCAATTGACTTCCTCGGGCTCAGGTTCCGAATTGTCTGCGCCCAGAAGCACCTGGGCATCTTCGGATGGAAGCTCCTGTACGTTGCGCAGCTTGCGCTCTATTGCACGAGACCTCTTTGCGGCCTCATCCATGGTATTGGCCGCCTGATCCAATTTTTTCTTGACCCCATCGAGGGTAGTGCCGAATTTCCCGAATTCAGTCTTGACCGCCCCGAGAAGCTTCCAGACCTCACTGGACCGCTTCTGAATGGCAAGCGTTCGAAACCCCATCTGAAGACTGTTCAGAAGAGCGGCCAGGGTAGTGGGTCCCGCTACGATCACGCGGCATTCGCGCTGCAGGCTTTCAACCAGCCAGGTCCTCCTGATTACCTCGGCATAAAGACCCTCGGTAGGAAGAAACATGATGCCAAAATCAGTCGTTGCGGGCGGGTTGATGTATTTGTCGCAAATCGTTTTTGCGCAATTCTTTATTGTGGCCGACAGCATCTTTGCCGCCTGTTCGGCGGCCGCAAGGTCGCAATTATCCTGGGCGTCAACCAGCCTTTGGTAATCTTCGATCGGGAATTTTGCATCAATCGGAAGCCACACTACCTCCGTGCTGTCTCCATCGCCCCGCCCCGGCAGCTTGATGGCGAATTCCACCCTTTCCCCGGAATTCTCCCTGGTCTGGACATCTCGTTCGAATTGATCCGGCGTCAGGATTTGTTCAAGGAGCGTTTCAAGCTGGATTTCCCCCCATAGGCCCCTGGTTTTCACATTGGTCAGCACCCGCTTCAGGTCGCCGACCCCCGCCGCCAGGGCCTGCATTTCGCCCAATCCTTTATGGACCTGCTCCAGTCTTTCCGAGACCTGCTTAAACGATTCGCCCAGTCTTTTTTCCAGGGTCCCCTGGAGTTTTTCATCAACTGTGGCCCGCATCTGTTCGAGCTGCCTGGAGTTGTCTTCCTGAATCTGTTTGAGTTTGCCGTCTATTGCGTTTCGAAGGGCTTCGAGCCGGGTTTCGTTGGATTCGGTCAACCTGGCCAGCCTGACGGTAAACGCCTCGATTTGCTCCTTTTGCTGTGTCGCCATATTGGCAATCTCTTCGCGCAGAGTCTTGGAATTGGCTGAAGAATCGTCGCGCACCATTGAAAGCTGTTTGACGCTTTCCTGCTGCACCGCATGCAGCCGATGCTCGATGGTCTCACGCATCGAGTCGAGCTTTTTCTCGGTTGCCTCCGTCAGGATTGAGAGCTGGCCGGCAAATGCGTCAAGCTGAGCCTTTAGAAGACCGGCGATATTGGTCATGCTGGTTTGAAGGGAGTCTCCGAAAGACTTCAGAGCGTTTCCGGTCTCCTCGCGTCCCTGCCGGGCGACCAGTGTGGCCTCTTCGCGATTTTTGGCGATTTCATCCCGTGATGAACGCTCGCATCGATCCAAACCTTTATCCACCGAATCGAAGCGGGGAATGAATGAGGCAAAATCGCCGCGCTTTCTGCGAAGCAGAATCAGGACGCAGGTGAGGTTAAAGCCCAGCAAGACGATTGCGATCACCAGGGCAGATAAGAAAGCCGTTTGAAGAAGCTCCGCGCCGCCGGACAAAAACTGCATCTTTTACTCCGTCTTTGCGCTCCTTACCCCGCGAGGGCAATGGGGTGAGGGCGAGAGGGGTTAAGGGCTGATATATCCACGTCCCTGTATCATGTCCTTTCTAGTATCCTTTGCACCCCGGAGAGTCAAATAATTTGCAAAAGTAATTGACCGGGGCCTCCGAATCGAACCAGTGCCTCAAAAAGAGTAATAACGGCCCCCCGGAGATCGACATTGTAATTGAAGGAGACTTCCGTTTATTTTAAGATACCATCGGAATGGATCCAGACCTTTTATTCCCGGTTCAATCGACAGCAGCCCTTTATGAACGCATACGAAAAAATCGGCAGAAAACTTCAGGAAGCTCGCGAAGAAGCAGGTCTGAGCCAGGAGGAACTGGCGAAAAAGATCGGTTGCACACAAGCATCTCTTTCCAACTATGAATTGGGCAAGCGGCGCCTTTACCTCGCCGACCTTCAACGAATCGGGCACTTACTGGGCAAGCAGGTAACTTATTTCCTGGATGAATCCAATGAACTGGAATCAGTTTCTGTGAATGAGGTCCAGCAGATCATAAAAGAGCAATACCTGCATGAAATCCTTTTCGCTGCCAAAGAATTAAAAGCCTCGCAAAGGAAATCCGTACTCGACTTCATCCGTTGGCAAAAAGATGAGGGGGCAAAATAGTGATTTCATTCGAGCTTTCGACCGAACAGAAAAGGGCGGAACTGAAGTTCATGCGCCTGGCGAAGAAGAAGCTTCATCCTCTTTCTCTGAAGATCGACGCTCAAGAGCCCGGCCCAATCGATCCAGCCTATCTCGATATACTTGCGGATGAGGACCTCAATGCGTTCCTCGTTCCTAAACAATATGGCGGCCGTCCACTTGACTTCATCACGCTCTCTCTTGTCATCGAAGGGCTCGCGTATGGGTGCGCCGGGTTTGCAAGCATCTATGGCGCCACCCTGCATGCCGTTTCAGCCGTTTTGATCGGGGGGTCACACGATCAGAAAGCGGCATATCTCCCCCTTCTTCTGGGCCATCGAGGCAAGCCAGCCGGATGCTGCATCACCGAGCAAAAGGGTGGCTCGGATACTTCCCGCTTTTCAACTACCGCTTATCCTGACGGCCAGTATTACATTTTAAACGGCACGAAATCTCCGGTCATCAACGCCGGAGACGCAGCCTTTTACGTCGTATGGGCTAATACAAACACCGGCAAGGGCAGAGGCGACATAAATGCCTTTATCGTTCCGGGCGACTCCCCTGGTATAAGCATAGGCCCATACCACGACAAACCCGGACTTCGCTGCGCTCCGACGGCAACCGTTTCCTTCAGCGAGGTGCAGGTTCACTCCTCGGATATGATAGGTCTTCAAGGCAGCGGATACCCACTTTTGATGCAGTCGCTCGACTGGAGCAGAGCACTTTTTTCGGCTATTTGCGTAGGAGTAGCCAAAGCCGCTTTCGATCAAACCGCAGCTTTTGCAAAACAGCGCTCCATACGCAACAAACCTATAATCAAAAATCAGGGAATCGGTTTTTCTCTGGCCGATTACGCCACGGACATCTGCGCGGGAAGGCTGCTTGTCTGGCGCGCCTGCCGCATGATGGACCGAAACGCCCACTACACCAAGGAAGCTTCAATGGCAAAGCTCTTCGCATCCCGCATGGCGGCCCGCATAGCCAGCGAAGGAATGCTTATAATGGGCCTGACCGCCCATACCGGACCCAATCTCATGGCCAAGTTTCAGCGGGACACCCAGGTGCTGCGCCTCCTGGAGGGGACCGACCATATACAAAAAATAATCATTTCCAGCCAGATATAGAATCCTCCACTACTCTCCGGGAAACCTGCCTGTGCCGCTCAGAATGGTACCTTTATGAATGATTCTCCGAATTATGGTAATTACATTACGTTATATTCTTACTCTGTCAACATCGGTTCCAAAGGCGTAAGGCCATGGTTTCAAGAGCATCTTCGATCTCTAGTGCCGCCTGCCATGAGGTATTCACATCCATCCCGGCAAACCTTCTCAATCTTAAGCAGTTGGCTCACGGCGACATATTTTACGCTTGACAATACAATAACACTCTGTTATGAGAGCTACTCACTTTTTCACACATTTCGACGGCGATGAAAGTACATTCTCACAGGTCCTGCACCCTGGTCTGGAGGAGCCTCTACATGCCAAACAAACTCATCACTCTAAAAGATGCTGTTTCAAAGTTCACGCGCGACGGCATGGTCTATGCCAGCGGCGCGGCCCTGCCGGTAGGTTCGGATTCCGTAGTCTTCGGCCGTGAAATGCTCAGGCAGGGCAGGAGGAACATTCACTACCTTGCTCACTGCAATAGTCAACAGGTTAACCTCTTCGCGGCGTTAGGCGTTTGCGACAAGGTTGAGGGCGGTTTTTCGGGCCTGGAAGTATACGGCTTTGCAAGCGGTCTCAGGCGGGCTGTTGAATCCGGGGCCGTACTCTGGGAGGACTATTCAAACCTCAGCATGCCGCTTCGGTTTTTCGGTGCTGCCATGGGGTGGCCTTTCGTTCCCACAACGGTGAACATCGGGACCGATCTGCAGAAGCGCAGTTCATTCAAGCCCGATGAGTATCCCTGCTCTTCAAAGATTCCTGAAATCAAAGACCCCTTTACCGGCAAGATATACGGGGCGCTGCCGGTCGCCAAACCCGAGCTTGCCTCCATCCACGTCACGATGGCGGACATCGAGGGAAACGCAATAGTGCTCGGCACCGAATGGAGCCGCATGGAGCTTGCGCGCGCAGCCGGCCAGGTCGTACTTCAGGCCGACTTCATCGTTGACACGGACTGCATGCGGCAGTACCCCAACCTGGTCAGGATTCCGGACCTGCTGGTCGAGGCGGTGGTGCCCTGGCAGCTCGGCGCCTGGCCACAGTGTTCAGTTGGCATCTATGACAGCGACGAGGAACACATGTTTCTTATGAACAAGATGCTGGGCACAGCAGAAGGCGCCGTTGAGTATAAGGCAAAGTACGTCGACTCCTGGGAAACGCATGAGGAATTTCTCGCGCTGATCGGCAATGAGAAAATCGAAAAGATCATGACAAATCCCACAACCCATCTTATGGACCCGTACCGCAAGTGGATCAAAACCGAAGAGCAGATAAAAGAGCTCATGAGCCAGTCGATTTTTGCGGGACAGTCAATGACCGTTACAGCGAAGGCTTAGCAGAAAACGCGGTCTTTCGAAAGGAGGCGATCAGATGGAATTCACGAGACAGGAGATGATGGCCATCGCGACCGGTCGTGAAATTCGTGACGGCGATCTTTGCATATTCGGCGTGGGACTGAGCATGCTGGCCGGCTACTTTGCTCTCGCATACCATGCTCCCAACGCAAAATCGATGACGGAAGGCGGCGTGTACGGCGCAATGCCGGTTGGCGGTCTGCCCTGGGGAATCGAGGACAACCGCATTTCAGCCAACGCAACCTGCTTCACCAACGCCATCGACGCGCTTGGTTTTCTGGTCTCTTCGGGCAGAGTGGATTTGGGGATCATAGGAGCCGCACAGGTGGACAAGTTTGGCAACGTCAATACGACCGGCTTTTGGGCTGAGCCGGAGAACCCTCGTTTCGGCCCTCCGAAAACGAGGCTGAACGGCAGCGGCGGCGCAAACGATATAGGCAGCGGCTGCAAACGGGTAGTCATAATGATGGCCCACGAGCTCAAAAGGTTCTCTAAAAAGGTTGACTACATAACGACCCCCGGCTACCTCGGCGGCGGCAACGAACGCGACAAGTACAACTTCGTAGGCGGCGGTCCTGTTGCAATCGTTACTACTCTCGGAATACTGCGGCCGGACCCGGTTACCAAAGAGTTCATGCTGGACACATATTATCCATTTTCCAGTGTCGAGGAAGTCAAGGCCTGCACCGGATGGGACCTGAAAATCTCGCCCAACGTCGGCATAACGCCTGAACCGACGGCGGGCGAACTCGAGGCCCTGAGGTCAGTGGACACTACAGGCATGCTGAAGAAAAAATAAGGGCCGGAGGCAGACGCTCCCTAAGGGCGTCCACCCTTCATATCACATGGCAGGGGTCTCCTATTCAGTAAAGAAAGGAGCGACCATGGAAACACCGGTGGCACTGGACAGCACGTTTGCCGACGAAATCGTCCGCAAGATGCAAAGCTACAGGACATGGATTTTCATAGGCCTTTCGGCCGCCTATCTCGTTTCCTATTTTCACAGGGCGGCCCCGGCGGTTGTTGGCCCCGAGATCATTAAGGAGCTTGGCGTAGCCCCGGCTGCCCTGGGGTTCATGGGTTCCATGTATTTCTGGGCATATGCCGCAGCGATGCTTCCAGCGGGTGTTCTTGCCGACACATGGGGATCGCGCAAGACCATGTCCGTATTCATCCTGGTTGCAGCCGTGGGAGGCTTCATCTTCGGACTTGCGCCGAGTGTTGCATACCTCGCGGTAGGCAGGTTCCTTGTCGGCTTCGGGGTGGGTTTCATTTGGGTGCCTGCAGTCCGGATTCTGGCGGACTGGTACAAACCCGATGAACTTGCCACATCCAGTGGGGTCCTGCTGGCCGTAGGCAACGTCGGCGCTATAATTTCGGCCGCCCCGCTCGTCGCCCTCATGTCCGTAATAGGCTGGCGGAACTCTTTTCACGTTGTCGGCGTCTTCACCATATTGGCGGCCCTTTTCGTCTGGCTGGTCGTTCGCAACAAGCCCACGGAGCTAAATTTCCCCACTCCCCGGGACCTTATGGGCCTGCCCCCCGCACCTCCCGCTCCGAAGGTGAACCTGGGCTCGGCGCTAAAGGCAGTTTTTACTAATCCACAGTTTTACCTGCTCGGGATACTTCTCTTCTCCTATTACGGGACCTTCATGGGCGTGGGTTCCCTCTGGGCCGGGCCTTACCTGCAGCACGTTTACGGCCTCTCCAAGCAGGCAGCCGGCAACATCATCATGATGTTCCCGCTGGGAATGGTTTTTGGCTGCCCGTTCTCAGGCTACCTCTCCGACAAGATTCTCAAGTCGAGGAAAAAAGTACTCCTGGGAGGCGTTGCTCTCCATGCCCTGGCCTACATCCCCCTGGTGTTCTTCCCGGATAAGATGTCTATAACCCAGCTCTATGCTCTTTTCCTCTGGTATGGGTTATCAGGGGGCGCTTTCGTTTCCTGTTTCGCCTGCGCCAAGGAAACCTGTGAGCCGCGATTCGCAGGTACCGCCGTAGGCTCGCTCAACATTTTCATCTTTGTCGGCGGCGCATTCTATCAGCAGGTAATGGGAATAGTTATTCAGCACTATCCAGTAGTCAAAAAGGGAGTGTACTCGATTGGGGCGTATCAGGCTGCTTTCTGGGTGCCCTTTATCGGCCTGATCTGCGGATTCATTCTTTACTCGTTCTTCAAGGAGCGGCCCATAACCTGATGGTTGGACTGGATCTTTCACAGACAGAACAGCAATGGTTGCCCGTTTCCCGGCGAATCAAGAGATGAGGTTTTCTTTGGGGCAGCTCTTTTCAAGAACCGGAAAATTACAAAGGAAAGTGTCGATCCATGCCCAGAGAAAAAGAAAAAGATCTTACACAGGATCTGTACGCGCGAGTGGATGTATACGGGCTTGCGCCTAACCTGGAGACGTGCCTCCAGTGCGGCAAATGCGCCGGAGTGTGCCCGGTGGCCAATGTTTCGCCATCCTACAACCCCCGAATAATCATAAACGACATTTTGAGGGGGAGGGCGGACAGGTGGCTCAAAAGTGAGGAAATCTGGCGATGCTTTTGGTGCGCCAATTGTTACACCGTGTGCCCGATGGATATCCCATATCCAATGTTAATGATGCAGATGCGATATATGGCTATCGAGAACGGATACGGCCTCAAGTACTTTTTCCCCTTCAAACGATTTGCAATGAGGGCCAGTGAGGACGGTCTCACTTTTGCCCCGGCCAGTCCAAAAGCGCGTGAAAGGATAGCGAGAATCCGTCAGGGTATCGGCCTTAGCCCATGGCCGGAGATCTCTGAAAAGGCCCGAGAGGAATATAAGGCCCTTTTTGACATGACTGGGGTTACCGATTTCCTGGCTTCGATCACGGAAGACAATGAAAAGCCGGTGGATTCGACATACCAGGAAGGAAGGATCACGGGTGCCAGAAGCAAGGGTAATTAGACCTCAAGAGAGAATCCCCGATATCCCCGAGCAGGTCTTTCTGTTCCGCAGTTGCACCGGCAGCATAGAGTATCCGGGGACCGAAAGCGCGGTGAAGGAGACGCTTAAGATGCTCGGAGTCGATGCCGTCATGGACCCTGACCAGACGTGCTGTTCGGGCTATCTTCTTACCTGTTCGGCGCACAAACCGGAAGTTTCCCTGGCGGTGACTGCCCGCAATCTGGCCATCGTTGAGAAAAAAGAACTCGATACCTACACCTTCTGCAACGGTTGTTTCGGTTATCTCAGCGAACTGGCTCACATTCTGCTGCACAACCCCGCTTACCTCGACATGGCCAACGGAGTAGTCGGAAAGCTTGGCTATAGGTACGAGGGCAAAACGAGAATATTCCACGTTCAGGAACTTTGGTATCGCATGAAGGACTCGATAGCCAGGAAGGTCGTCAGACCGCTCAACGGCCTTAGAGTGGCGGCGCACAACGGCTGCCACTATGTCGCCCGCCAGTACGGAATCCTGGATGATGGGGGATACCCGACCTTCCATGAGGAGATATTCGAAATCCTTGGAGCAAAGCCGGTATTCTACAAGGAAAGGCAGCTGTGCTGCGGCTATTCGGTGGGCAGGGGTTTTACCCACAAGGAAGAAATAGTGCAGCCGCACCTGTATAAAAAATTCAAAAGCGCCGAGCAAGCCGGGGTGGAACTGATCACCACGGTTTGCCCGGGCTGCAACGTGGCGCTCGACCGCGAGCAACCCAACATCAACAAGCGCTACGGCGAGGCTTTCAAAATACCAGTGATAGACCTGTCACAGCTAATCGCGTTAGCCCTGGGTGTCCCAATCCACAAACTGGGGTTTGCCGCGAATACGACTCCTGTTAACAACGTTCTGAAGAGGCTCGGGATCGGAAAGGAAACTGCTGATGGGTAATCGGACAAAGACGGCGGTTGTAATCGGTGCAGGCCCGGCTGGAATTGAAGCGGCCCTCAAAATCGCACAGGCGGGCTTTAGAGCGATACTGGTCGAAAAAGAGGCCGAGTTGGGCGGCACTCTAAAGCAGCTATGCAGCAGCTTCCCCCGATGGGAGGACCCTCAGGAGCTCTTGGACAGCAAAATTTTGGAACTACAAGCCTGCCCCGAGGTTGCGATCAGGAAAAACACTGTGGTGACCGCGGGCACGCCCAACGGAAATGGATACATCGTCACACTTTCGGATGCCCTGAACGCTCAGAGCGACGAAGTCCTCGCCGATGCAATCGTTTTGGCGACCGGTTTCGAGTTGATGGACATCTCCATCTACGGCGAGTACGGGTACGGAGTCTATCCTGACGTCCTCAACGCTCTCGAATTCGAAGCAACACTCAAGGAATGGAAACTCGGCAAAGGCAAGCCGCCGAAGGGGGTGGCTCTTTTCAAATGCGTCGGCTCCCGTGACCGCTCCAAGGGCAACCCATACTGCTCGAAAATCTGCTGCATGTACACGGCAAAGCAGGCCGGGATGGTCAAAGAGCTTTTTCCTGAAGCCAAGGTCTATGTATTCTACATGGACTATCGGGCCGCCGGTAAGGAGTACGAGGAATTCGTCAGGGAAGTTATCGAAAAGAGGCATGTCCGTTACGTTCGTGGCCGTCCCTCCAAGGTCCTTTGCGAAGACGGCCGCCTCCTGGTCCGGGCTGAAGACACCCTGCTCGGTCTTCCGGTCGAGGTTCTCGTGGACATTGTGGTCCTGGCGCCCGCAGTCGTGCCGCGGCCCACAACCCGGAGACTGGCTCAAATGTTCGGGGCGAAGACGGACGAATATGGCTTCATCGAACCTGATCGTTTCAATCCGGTACAGACTGCGGCCAGGACTTTTTTTGCCGGAGGATGTGGATTTGCGGTTGAGACCCCTCTTGCCCAACAGCAGGGAGCGGCCGCAGCGGCTAATGTCATCGCCCTGTTCAGGCTGAAGTGAGAGATCCGATGAATCCTGATTACAGGCCAATGCGCCTCGACGAAATCGATGATTCTCTCCAGAAGGAGATCAGGGAAAAGTGCGGTGTGGATGTCGAAATGTGCATGGAGTGCGGCAAGTGCTCCGGGGGGTGCTCGAATGGCCATGTTTTCGACTACACGCCCAGGAAAGTCGTCCAGCTTGTAAAGCTTAATGCGGAAGACACCCTGATTAATATGGACGCCCTCTGGATATGTCTATCCTGTCATCTGTGTTCGGACCGATGTCCATCGGGCATCGATACCCCACGCATACTCGACTATATGCGGGAGAAAGCTTACCGGAAAGGAGTGACAACCCGCCCGAAAATCAGGCTTTTCCACGAACTCATGCTCTCTTCTGTTCAAAAATCCGGGCGGATTTCAGAGCTGCCGCTGATTTTCAAGTACAACTGGATGAGCGGCCAGTACATGAAAGACGCTATCCTTGGGCTGAAACTGCTATTGAAAGGAAAACTCAGTTTCCATTCTCCAGGCGTCAAAGCAAAGGAAGACATTCGGCGCATGTTTAGTGGAAGCAGTGCAAAGCGAACATGGGGTGAGCCATGAACATCGCATATTTCCCCGGCTGCTCCGTTCACGCAATGGCAAGCGAATACGACAGGTCCACCCGTCTCGTATGCAACAGCCTGGAGGTCCATCTGGAGGAAGTGACGGACTGGAATTGCTGCGGTGCCAGCGCCGCGCACAGCGTAGACCATGTGCTGGCGCTGGAACTCAATGGCCGCAACCTCGCGGCCGCGCGCCGGATGGGCTTCGACAAGATAACCACGCCCTGCGCTGGTTGCTTCAACCGGCTGAAAACAGCCGGCTTCGAACTTAAAAGCTCCGGGCTCGTAAAGGGGGACATCCCCGATGTCATGCACCTGCTTCAGTTTCTTACCGAGCAAATCGGATTGGACAAGATTGCGGCATCAGTAACAAGATCAGCGCGGAGTCTCAAGCTGGCTGCCTATTACGGATGCCTGATCACCAGGCCCCGAAAGATTGCAGGGTTCGACGATCCAGAACAGCCTGGATCCATGGACCGGATTCTTCGGGCAATTGGCGCCGAAACCGTCAAGTGGTCCCATAAGACCGAATGTTGCGGCGGCGCTTTTGCTGCTTCAGAGACTTCGATAGTCATCGATCTTGCAGGACAGGTGCTCGAAGCGGCGCGCCAAGCCGGGGCTCAAGCCATTGTTGTTGCGTGCCCCATGTGCCAGGCAAACCTGGACACCAGGCAAAAGAGCATCGAGAAGGACCGTGGAATCATTTACGGACTGCCTATCATCTATTTCACCCAGTTGATTGCTCTGGCTTTTGGCCATCCGGTCAGAGAAGCGGGTTTGAGGCGTTTGCTCGTCAGCCCTTTGCCTCTTCTGAAGAAAAGTGGACTGGCCTGATCCGTTATACCCGCTCGCGCTACAGGAGGATAAGGATGCAGGAAAAAGTGATGTCCCTCTCCCAAGCCGCCGACTTGATCAAAGACGGCATGTTGCTGGCTGTTGGCGGAAATGCCATGCACCGGAACCCGAGCCTGTTTTTTCTTGAACTCACCAGAAAACCGGTGAAGGACCTCAAGGTCTGTGGAGCGGCGATCGGGATAGCCGCTGATTACCTGTTTGCCACCTCCCAGGCCGACACCGCCTATTTCGGGTTTTTCGGATTGGAAAATGAAGCAGGTCTTGCCCCCGGAATGCGAAAATCCATGGAGAAGGACGGACCGGGGCGGGCAATCGAAGGGTCCTGAACTTCCATTATCAATGCTCTCCGTGCGGGAGCATATGGAATCCCTTTCATGCCGGTCGGGGGAATGTGGGGAAGCGATCTTGTGGCGATCCGGCCTGAGTTTTTTCAGGTGGCCAAAAGCCCCTTCGACGGCAAGGAAGTTGTGTGCGTTAAGGCTCTTGTGCCTGATTACGCGGTCGTTCACGTACAGGAGGCCGATAAATACGGAAATGCCCGGATTCTAGGCCCCACTTACCAGGACGCTCTGCTGTCGAGGGCGGCCCGCAAGACAATCCTCACCGCCGAACGCATCGTCGGTACCTACCGAATGAAGGAAGAGCCAAAACTCACCGCGATTCCTCACCTGGCTGTCGAGGCGGTAGTGGAACTGCCCGGTGGAGCGAAACCCGGTATATGCTACCCCGATTATCTCACTGTGGATTGGGATGATCACAAGGCCTACGTCGGAGCGGTCAAGGCCGGAGAGGTCCCATCCTTTGCGGAAAAAATGCTGAAAGGGAGGGTGTAGCATGGAGTACGGAAAAGATTACGGGAAACCGGAAATGATGGCTGTAGCCATAATGCGAGAGATCAGGGAAGGCGACGTCGTTTTTCACGGTCTGGCTTCCCCTACCCCGATGGTAGCTATGAAAGCGGCCAAAGCTTTAGGCAAAGAGTTCTCTTACGTCACGCTGAGCGACGGTCTTGACCACGACTGGTCGCAGCCCCCTTATTGTGCCTCGACGCTCACGGCCAACACCTACGAAGGTTCCCTGGCCTCTTTCGGACTGGATTGCATCTTCGACCTTTTCTGCTCCGGAAAAGGCGATATCGCCTTCCTGTCGTGCCTGCAGATGGACAAGGAAGGGCGCATCGCCATGTCCTACCTTGGCGGAGATTATGAGCACCCAAAGCTAAGAGGACCAGGGGGCGCCGGGAGTGCCACGCTTACTCCCGTAACCCCGAGGACCACTATCTGGAAGGCAGGCCATGACAAGAGAACATTTGTCGAGCGGGTCGAGTTTGCAACTACAGCCGCTGCTCCGGACAAGTTGTTTACCGTCATCACGCCGCTTTGTATTTTCCGAAAACAGCCCGGTGAGAAGTACCTCAGGCTCGACTGCATCTTCCCGTACACCACAGTCGAGGATGTAAAGGAAAATACCGGCTGGGAGATCGAGGAAACCCAGGCAGCGGTAATGGCTCCTCCAACTGCCGAGGAACTGGCCGCAATCAGAAAGGTTGACGTGAATAATATCCTGGCCTATGAGTTCAAATAGGCAAGACCTCCGGGACTAACTCAGACATAGGGTTGCTTTTCGCAATCAACCAGGCGGGTGAGATGAGATTCCGCTCACCCGCCTTTTTATTATTCCTTACCCTGCTCGAAAAAAAATGACCTGATCTGATTTTCAAAGAGCGAGAGCTGCACGCGCAGCCATGCAGACAGTGCAGATAGTACCGTGGTGCGTTTGGAGGCAGGCCAAATGTGCAGCACTTCAAAACGTGAAGTGAAAATGGTGTCAAGATCACGCTTCGCGAGCTTCGCACTCCTTCACTTTGTGAGGCGTGCTTGCCGGTTTATTCCACCCATGTTCACAACCGGCTTCCGACTTCCTTGACATATAGTGCCGTTTGACTATTTTCTCTTTATGGAATGTTATTTCATTTTCAGGAGAGTAAAAATGGGCGTTGTCTGTAAGCTGCAAGATAGTCCCGTAACCGACGTGGACTTGATAAATATCCTGAGCAATGCCAAAACCGTAGCAATCGTCGGGATCTCGACAAAAAAGGACAATCCCAGCCACAATGTTGCAAAATATTTGCAGGAGCACGGTCTTAGATTGTTTGCGGTCAATCCGAATTGCGACGAAGTTCTGGGGGGAAAATGCTACCCGGATTTGAAGTCAATTCCAGAGCACGTGGACGTGGTGGATATTTTCAGGAAGCCCGACGCTATTGGGGCCATTGTTGAGGAGGCGATCGAAATCAGGGCCGGGACGGTGTGGATGCAACTGGGTCTGGAAGACGAAGAGGCGGCCCAAAAGGCGAGGTGCGCGGGTCTGAATGTCGTGATGAACAGGTGCATGAAGATGGAACACTCCCGCCATTTTGGAAACTGAACAACTTAGCGGCTTTGTTTTGAAAATTCTGCAAATATCGAAAAACCTCGCTAAGCGTGGAGCCTGTTTCCCCCACCTGACCAGGCCTGGATTGGAGTTAAATTTGCCGAATTTTGCATTTTTCCTCCAGGAGGTCTTATGGCTGAGCAGGTATTGTTCGGCAAAACGGGTTTTAAGGTTTCGAGGCTTGTGCAGGGCACCTGGGTAACCGGTGGCTGGGCATGGGGTGGCTCTGATGAAAATGAGTCCCTGCTCGCAATCCTGCGGGCTCTCGAACTTGGGATAAACTTCATCGACACTGCTCCCGTTTACGGGTTCGGGAAATCCGAAGAGATCGTCGGGCGCGCGATCGGACAATGGGGACGTGAAAAAGTCACAGTAGCGACCAAATGCGGGCTCGAGTGGGACCAGGGCCGGCGAATCCGCCGAAATTCCCGCCCCGAGCGCATTATGCACGAAGCCGAGCAGAGCCTGCGCCGGCTCGGAGTCGACTGCATCGACCTTCTCCAAGTTCATTGGCCCGATCCGGACGCGCCTTTCGAAAATTCCATGCATGCGCTGACAAAACTGCAAGAACAAGGCAAAATCCGCTGCTTTGGCCTGAGCAATTTCAGCCGCGAACAGGTCCTGGAATGGCTGAGAACGGGTCCCGTTTACAGCCTCCAACCTCCCTACAATATATTCGAGCGGCAAGCCGAAAAAGAGCTTCTTCCATTTTGCATTGAAAACGAAATCCCTACACTTGTTTACGGCGGGCTCTGCCGCGGACTTCTTACCGGCAAATTCACCGGAAACGAAACTTTCCCGAGGGGCGACCTTCGCCGGAACGATCCCATGTTCAAGGCGGACCGGTTCAAAAAATATACGGACGCCGTGAAGGAAATCAAAGCGGTTGCAGCCGAATATGGAAAGACCCCCGCGCAGTTTGCCCTGAAATGGGCCATCCAGCAGCCGGGGGTGACCTGCGTCATAGCCGGGGCGAGGACCGCGAAGCAGGCCGAAGAAAACGTGGGAGCGTTGGACTGGGAAATAAGGTCAAGCGACTTGACAAGAGTGGATGAGATCCTCGCGGAGCACATCGGAGAGCCGACGGGAGCGGTGGACACAAGTCCGGCCAAAGAATAGTTGACCAGCAATGACCGCAATGGGCTTTTGTCCTAATCGGACCGCTATGTCTCGTTTTTCAATGCTGCCGCAATCTGTGCAAGAGTTTTTCTTGCATCCCCAAAAACCATCATTGTGTTAGGCCGCACAAAAAGCTCATTTTCAATACCGGCAAAACCTGGATTCATGCTTCGTTTAAGGACGATTACGGCCCTCGACTGATCCACATTTAGAACCGGCATCCCGTAGATCGGGCTGCCCGGTGTGTCCTTTGCGGCCGGATTTACCACGTCATTGGCGCCGACCACGATGGAAACATCCGTCCTTCGAAAATCATCATTGATCAAATCAAGCTCGTAGAGCTGATCGTAGGGCACATTCGCCTCGGCAAGAAGAACGTTCATATGCCCGGGCATCCGTCCCGCAACAGGATGGATCGCATATCTCACGACGGCCCCGGTTTTTTCGAGCAACTCCGCCAGGTCGCGCACCGCGTGCTGCGCTTGCGCAACGGCCATCCCGTAGCCCGGAACCACGATGATCGAGTCGGCAAGCTTCAGGAGCTCAGCGGCATCCTCAGGCGTACCCTCGCGAATCAAGCCGCTGTCCTTCTCCGTCGATTTTCGTTGGACCTGAGCCCCAAAAGCCCCGAAGACGACATTGCGGAATGAGCGGTTCATAGCTTTGCTCATACGGATCGCCAGAATAAGCCCGGAGCCGCCGTCCAAGGCGCCGCAGACAATGAGCACGGGAACGTTCAAGGCAAAGCCTGTCGCCGCCGCAGCAAGACCGGCGTAGGAATTCAGCAGGCAGATGACCACAGGCATGTCGGCCCCGCCGATCCGAACGACCAGCATAACGCCCAGAAGCAGCCCAATCCCAAGGATAGCGTTGAACAATACCGGCTGATCGGGTCTCGCCCCCAGAACGGCAAGAAGCATCAGCGCTACGGCTAGAAGGAGCAGATTCATCGCATTTTGCCCCGGAAAAGTTTGAGGCCGGCCCGGCAAAATGCCCATCAATTTCCCGAAGGCCATCAAACTTCCGGTGAACGTAATGGTTCCGAGCAACACTTCAAAGCCAATTGCCCCAATATCAAAAGGGCTGAGTTGCAAACGATGATTGAAATATTCGGCCACACCGACCAGGGCAACCGCAAGGCCTCCGAAGGCATGGGAGAGCGCGATTCGCTCAGGCATCCTGGCCATGGGGACCCATCGGCCCATCGGAACCCCGATCACCGTTCCTACAACCAATCCCCCAACGATCCATTCATAGGTCACAATCCTTTTGTTCAGGAGTGTGCCCACTACGGCAAGCAACATTCCTAATGCCGCAAGGTTCAACCCCCGGCGCGCCGTCTCGGAATGAGAAAGGCCGCGCAATCCCAGAAGAAAGAGGACCGATGCGATCAAAAGGGTGAAGAGGTATGCATCCTGCCTCAAATCAATGCCTGCAAACAGGTCACACGCAATCATGCTTCGGTCTTCTCTTTCTTTTTGAACATCTTGAGCATCCTGTCCGTAATGAGAAAACCACCCACCACATTTACCGATGCTGCCGCCACTGCCACGGCGCCGAGAATGGAACTTGCTGTGTTCCGGCCCTCTCCGGCAATAATCAGCGAAGCCACAAGGGAGATACCTGAAATGGCATTGGTAAAAGCCATGAGCGGCGTATGAAGAAGCTGGGGCACCTTCGAAATCACGTGGTAGCCGGCGAAAATCGCCAGGGCAAAGATGTAGAGCAGGATCATGAAATTCTGGCATTCCATGTCGGCTCTCCTGATTTAAGGTATAGGGTAAGTTGGATATCTAACCCGAATAATGCCTGGAAATAGTCTCATTGACGATTTCACCCTGGTGGGTAATCAAGCACCCTTTGATTATCTCGTCATCGAAGTTCATCCGGAACCAGCGCTGTTCAGGGTCCCAGTATTCAATTACCAGGTTAAACATGTTCGCGGAAAACATCTGGCTGGCATGTACGGCAACCAGCCCCGGCAGATTTTCCAAGCCGATGATGAGGACCCCGTTCACATCCACTTCCTCGTCCGGCCGCGAACCGGCGACATTGCCGCCGGACTCAACCGCACCGTCCACGATCACCGACCCTCTGGACATGCCCCCGACCATCTCTTCGGTGATGATGAGCGGCGCTCGGCGGCCGAACACCTGGGCGGTGGTGATCACAACGTCTGAAGCGGCACACACACCGGCCATAGCCGCCCGCTGCATGGCAAGCTGCTCCCCGCTCAAAGCCCCGGCATAACCGCCCTGCGTGCGGCCGGTTTCTCCCAGGTCGATCTTGACAAATCGGGCGCCCAGGGATTTAACCTGTTCCTCAACCTCCGGCCGGGTATCAAATGCTTCCACGCGCGCGCCCAGCCTTTTTGCCGTTGCTATGGCTTGAAGGCCCGCCACTCCCGCCCCGACAATAAAGACCCGCGCCGGCGAGATCGTACCGGCTGCGGTCATCATCATCGGAAAGATCTTTGGCAGCCGCCCGGCAGCCACGATCACGGCTGCATATCCCGCCAAGTTGGCCTGGGAGCTCAGGACGTCCATTTTTTGGGCGCGGGTTATGCGCGGGATCATTTCAAGGCTGATAGCGGAGACGCCCTGATCGCGCAGGATTTCGACCACCTCTTTTTCGCGGAAAGGATCCATCAGGTTGATGCAGACGGCATCATGTTTCAGGCCGGAAACCTCTTCACGGGAAGGTCCACGGATGCTCAGCACCAAGTCGGCATCTTTGAGCAAGCTCTTCCGGTCAACGATGACCGTAGCCCCAGCCTTGCCATAAGCCTCGTCGGGAATACCCAGGGAGCGGCCGACACCGGATTCGACCACCATATCGGCCCCTGCATGAGCCAGTCTGGCGGCGTGTTCAGGCAGAAGTGCAACGCGGCTCTCTCGAGGGTGAACTTCTCTTGGAACGCCAACAATCATAATGGATATTTCTCCTCACGCGGAAAGATAAGAAGATTATTTTTTTTGGCCAGAGTCTGTCTTCGCATATGCGGGGAGGGGATTCGCGAAGACAAGACTTCACCGCAGAGGCGAAGAGCTACTCACCACAGAGACACAGAGAGCACAGAGAAAAGCTTTCTTAGACAGGATTTACAGGATTAACAGAATTGCCTGTTTCCAGGTCTTGAGACCCCAGTTGATCTTGTCTAATTCTGGTTTTCTCGGTGTTGTCTGCATAATCTGGTCAATCCGCTTATCGGCTTTAGCCCGAAGCTCTGTGGTGAGTCATTTTCTTTCAGCGCCCCCGGGGTGCAAATTGAGGCTTTTCAGGCCGCAATCCTGCCAAGCACGACCGTAATGTGCATTCCTCCATGCCGGATGTTCCATAGGCGCACCCGGCCCGTACCCATTGCGGCCGCTTCCAGCCGGGACCCAGCCAGGACGGCGTATTTCCAGCCTTTGAAATTAAGTCTCAGGTGGGCGCCGATTCTCTCGTAGAGGCCTACTCCTCCCGCGCTCAACCGTACTCCGTAGGGCGGGTTCAACACAAGCAGACCTTTTCTCAGCCCTCTTTTCCTGGGATTGAACTCAAAGAAATCCATCTCTGCCCATTGTATGTCACCACCTACTCCGGCGCGATCTGCATTTTCCGCCGACACTCCGATAGCCTCCGGATGGATATCGATTCCCATGATCGTCTCAGGCACTTCGAGAACCGAGGTCTCCTTTGCCTTGCGCCGCAGGTATTCCCAAGTCTTTTTCTGAAATGAAGGCCACCCCTGGAATAAAAAATCCCGGCCAAGCCCTGGAGCAATCCGCCGGGACATCAAGGCCCCCTCTATCGGAAAAGTGCCCGAACCGCACATCCCGTCGACGAGCGGCTCATTGCCCGTCCAATCCGACTTTAAAAGGATGGCGGCCGCAAGCGTCTCACGCAGGGGGGCGCCCGTGTGCCGAAGCCGATATCCCCTTTGGTGCAGATGGGCGCCCGACATATCGATGCTGATTCGGCAGTGGTCCTCCAGAAGACGAACGAGGATTCTTTGCTTCAGTTCCGAGTCGTAAGATTGCAGCCCGCCGGCGGCCGATTCGCCCGGCGCCAGGTGCCCGCTGTCTTTAACCAGTGTATCTGAGGGATGGAGAGGCCCTTTTTTCCTCAGACTTTTTTCGATACACTCGGAAATGACCTCGGCCACCCTTCCCTCGTGGCTTATCCGCGAATATTCCACGCGGGCTTCGATATCGAGCTTTATATCCCGATTCAGCCAAAGCTCCCAAGGTATCCGCGAAGCTTTGTAGAAGAGCTCTTCGGCAGCACCTGCGCGAAATGGGGCAAGCCTGCAAAGCACCCGGCCCGCAGTCCTTAGCCAAAGGTTGCAGGTGTAAGCGTCTTTCAGCCTGCCGCTAAATTCCAGCCCTGCATCGCTCAGCTCCGGTTGCGGAATATCGAGCCAACGGGTCTCGTTTAGACAAATGCGGGCAAGCTCAGGCGGGACCACAATCGCAAACCGATGCTCCGGCCCGACGATGTGGGTTTTGATCCGGCGGGAAAAACCCCCTGTATGAATTTGATAAGCGGCCACGCTTTACCGGAAGAGGTGTTTGAACATCAAAAAAATTTTGCAAGGACCCTAATGCTAGCAAAATTGCAAAAAAGATCAACGCTCCGATTTTGGCGCGGTCCCCACACACACCGAACTGAATCGGAAACTTAAATACCATTTGACTCGGGGGCAAGCAATGCTGTAGACTGCAATCCGTTGGTAAACCGGTTCCAATCCATCCTTTATATTTCCTGCACATTAATTTTAAATTACCTGTTTTTGGCTTCTTCCGCAGAGGAGCGGCCCGATGAAAGGCGGACTCCACTTCCGCCCAGATCTACTTGGCCTCGATGCTTCCTACATGCCAAGGAAGTACTCGCCGGTCTGGAAAGTGCCTTTGCCTGGCTGGAAGGGGGTGTTGGACGAAGCATCCGCGAAGATGACCTCGGCCATACCGCCCCCGATTTTTTTTCGAGCCGATGATATCGGAGCCGCCAGCAAGGCTTTTGACGCTCTGTGCAGGCTCTTTCGATTCTACCGGGTCCCGCTTGCGATGGCGGTCATCCCCGCATGGCTCAGCGAGACCGGGCAGGTAAAAGTTTTCCGGGCGGCGCCCGTGGATGAGGACCTCTGGAACTGGCACCAGCATGGCTGGAGGCATATCAACTGGCAAAAAGAGGGCGCCAAAAGCGAATTCGGATCGGACAGGGCCCCCGAGCGCCAGTACGAAGATATTCTTCAGGGCCGCACTAAAATGGAACGCATTTTCGGTCCGAATTTCGTTCCGGTCTTTACTCCTCCATGGAACCGTTTTTCCAGAGCTACTCTAAAGGCCTTGCGCAAACTGGACTTCAAAGGCATTTCGGCAACGGCCCCATTTCCGCCCGGCGTAAAGTCCCTTGACGGTATTAAACACTATTCGACCTGTTTAGACCTTCATACCCGAGAGGTCAAAAATCCCGCCGGTGACTTTGCCCTGTTGATCGATCAGTTTTCAGGGCTCTCAAAAATGAAGGGGCTGACCGGAATAATAATCCACCACCAGCAGATGACTCCTTTTGCTTTCGAATTCCTCGACCGGATGCTTTATAATCTGAAATATGTTATAGGAGCGCGATTTAGCAGCTTTAAGGAGACGTTGAAAAGCCCCGATGAAAGACCAGCCCGCGCTCGTTTACGCTGACGTCAACGGAAGTATATACGACTGGCCCGCTCTGGAAATGGCGGGAGCCAGCGCGAACACATGGCAAAGGCTTCGATCGGCTGAACTGATACCGCTCCCCGAAGGCAGCGAACTGTTTCTCCTCCCGGAGCGTCTGCCCGTTGGCTTCAACCGCAAAGGGGGCAGGTTCGAGCCTATGCCGTCGGACCCTTTCGATCCGGCCAAACCTGTCCGGGCCGTAGCCGCATTCATTTCCCCCGCCTATACGCGACTTTACTCCCCTGCTTACAGGGCCAATGCCCGTGCGCCTCTTCTGCCTCTTTTCGCCTACACCGCCGTGGGCTGGCTAAACGGGGGCTTTGTGGTTCCCGCAGTCAGAATCGACAGTGACCAGCGGCAGGATTTCCGCAATTTTGACCCAAAACTAATCAAACGAAACGCCGGCGGACGCATGAAAGCGGAGCGTGAAAACAGGCTCTTGCAACACCTCGGCCGATGCGCTCTTACCTACGGCTGCCCTGCAGCAAGAAACCTGTTCATGAACCGCTGGGAGGCCCCACTTCCCGCCTCCCCGGAGTGCAACGCCCGGTGCATCGGTTGTATCAGCCGCCAGGACGGCACGGACCTGTGCGCAACCCAGGACCGTATCGCCTTCGTACCTACTCCTGATGAAATATGCGGGGTTGCAATCCCGCACCTTTCCAAGGCCCCTCGTGCAGTGGTCAGCTTCGGGCAGGGCTGCGAGGGGGAACCGCTCTTGCAGGCTAAAACACTTGACGCCTCTATCCGCATGATGCGCAAAGCCACAGGCCGAGGCACCATTAACCTGAACACGAATGGAAGTCTTCCCGAAGCTGTGGAACAGCTCTGCCGCGCCGGTCTCCAGAGCATCCGCGTCAGCATGAACAGCGCGCGTCCCGAGTATTATGAGAGATACTTCCGCCCCAGGGGTTATAGCTTCGAGGACGCACGGCGCTCCATCTCCGTTGTGAAAACGAACGGCGGGTTCGCGTCCATCAATTATTTCGTTCTCCCTGGATTTACAGATCAGAAAAGCGAATGGAACGCTCTCAGGAAGCTGATATCCGAAACCCGCCTCGATTTGATCCAGATGCGAAACCTGAACATCGACCCCGACTGGTACCTGGACAAGCTCAGAGCGAACCTGAACGAAAAGAAGATTGGAATCCAGCGCCTGATCTCGCAAATCCGGGATGAATTTCCGGATGTCAGGCTTGGCTATTTCAACCCTCCGCTGGATTAACAAAGGAAGGTCTCAGGCCGGAAGCCGGACACTGGAACCCGTTCACCACAAAGGCGGAGAGACGAATTCCACCACAGAGCTTCCGGCTAAAGCCGGTAAGCGGATTGACCAGATTATGGGGCATAGTCCGGTCAAGGAGAGGGCGCAGAGGAAAGCAAGTGAACGAACAGCCAGGACCAAAAGACAGACCCCTGTTTGCTCCTGGTTTTTCCTGGATGCCCATTTCCTTTTCTCTGTGCTCTCTGTGTCTCTGTGGTGAGAATGTTTTGGCCTCTTCCTGTCCGGACTATGCCCCGCCACTGTGGTGAACGCTTACGGTCATTAGAACCTGAAGCCGATGCCCACTTTTCGCAGCCGTTGCCAAATCCGATATGCCTCCACACTTGAGCATTATTCAAGACGTGCTTAGTTTGCAAACAATCTAGTTTTGAAAATCCAGTGTATCCATCATTAAGAGCCGTCAACCAGAGCAACCTAAAAGGAGGTAAAGAATGTCTCTTACATTGCCCGACCTGCCGTATGCGAAAAACGCTCTCGAGCCCTATCTCAGCGCAAGAACCCTCGAGTTCCACCACGACAAGCACCACAAGGCCTATGTCGATAATGGAAACAAGCTCATCGCCGGGACCGATCTGGACAAAGAAGACGCCGAGACCATAATCAAAAAAGTTGCCGGGGACGCTTCCAAGGTTGGGATATTCAATAACGTCGCCCAGGCCTGGAATCATTCCTTTTTCTGGACTTGCCTTAAACCCAAGGGAGGAGGCCGCCCTACGGGTCAGATAGCACAAAAGATCGACGCTGACTTCGGAAGTTACGAAAAGTTTGCAGAAGAATTGAAAAACGCAGGAGTTACACAGTTCGGAAGCGGGTGGGCCTGGTTGGTAACCAAGAACGGCAAACTCGAGATTACGAAAACCGCAAACGCCGATACCCCGGTCGCGCACGGAATCAAACCGCTGCTGACCGTCGACGTCTGGGAGCACGCTTACTACCTTGACTACCAGAACAGAAGACCCGATTTCATACAGGCCGTTATCGACAATCTGATCAACTGGGACTTTGTAAATTCGCGCCTTAAGTAACGGCAAGGGCCACGCAGAAGCGGGAAAAGACTCATTGCACACATGCAGACGGAGAAGGCGGGCAAACCAGCCCGCCTTTCAGTTGGTAACTCTATCCGACCGAGGTTAATTGGGGTAAACGTTTCCCGTTTCCAGAATGCACCAGCCGTTTCGGGTTTTTCCCAGAAGCAGGTTCACCTGCCAACCTTTCCGGCAATGGTCGGTTATCTCTTTAGGGACACGCACTTCGACAATTCCTGAAGTGGCTATCCCGGACAGGATCAAGATTCCGGGATGGATCTGGTCGATTACGAAGTAGTCGTCCAGCTCGGCAGTCCAGTATCTGGGAGCATGGCTCTGGGCGTATTCGTATATCAGTCTTGCAAGCCGTTCGGCCGCAGGCAGCTCTCTTGCCGCCTCGGCAGCAAGCCTGGTAATCCGGTCGGCGATTTCCTTTTCAATGTAGCCGCTTTCTTCAAGCCACTTCACCAGTTTTTTGGCAACTATTCCCGCTGCCTGAAGCAAGGCCTCGGAAGCCATGACTTTTCGTATCATAAAATAGTTCAAAAAATTGGGCAGGGAGGACACAATCTTTTCCGGACCGAAAATAAAACAGAATTCGAGGTTTTTCTGGAAATAAAGCTTTTCGTAGAGCGCCACTTCGGACGAATTATCCAGGTCATGATATCCATGTCCGTTCAGACAATGGCGCAAGAGATCTATGACCTCTTCATACCTATTGAAAGTCCGGAGCTTCAGCCGCTTTTGCTGATCCTTCAGGAAAAGCGTCAGCACCTCATCGATGCTGGGCTGCGAAACCGTCGGAAAGTGTAAAACTTTTTTGCTCTCGCTCATCTTTGTCACCGTTTATGCCCGATCCCCTTATATTCGCCTTCCGCACGAAGGGCAATAGCGAAAATCGCGAGCCACTGGATAGCCGCACTCGGAACACTTATCCCTGCCAGCTTCCTGGACGGCCCCCCGGAAATGACCTCCCGGAGAGGAAATCGCCTTACAGCGATTACAGATCAGAACGGGGTCACCCTTTTTAACACGAAAAAGAGGAATAAAAAACAGGCTCAGGTAATGATCAACGCGCTTCAGTCTAGCTTGAGCCAGGCCACAGGCGGAACAAATTCCCGGAACCTCGTCCAGAGTAACAGTTTTGGGCTGAACTCCACCGATCAGGAAGAACATTTCTCCCCCGCTTCTCATAGATTCAGGCTGATATATAGCACATTTTCCAGGGGATGGCTACGCCTCGAAACAGGCAACTGATGGGTGAAGCGGGAAGCGGGGAGCGGGAAGCGGGAATCTTCGACCTCGGCCCATTTACCCCCGGTGTATTTCTGCCCCTGCCTGGACATAAGGCAGAGGCTGTCTTAACAATCGTTCTATGCGACGTGCAGTCCAATAAGAAACATATCTCGGGGAGGTGAAGAATGAGTAAGCTTAGAAAGATCAAGACGGTTTCAAAGAGTAAACCCACCATAGAAGGGGCTGGGGTTCATCTTAAAAGAGCTTTCGGTTATTACCAGGTCCCTGAGTTCGATCCTTTTCTTATGCTGGATGACTTTCGCTCCGATGATCCCTCGAAGTATCTCTCCGGCTTTCCCTGGCATCCGCACCGGGGAATCGAGACAATCACCTACGTCCTGCAGGGGGACGTGGAACACGGCGACAGCATGGGAAACAAAGGCGATATCAGCTCTGGGGACGTGCAGTGGATGACCGCCGGCAGCGGCATCATTCATCAGGAAATGCCCAAGGGAGACCAAACCGGCCGTATGGATGGATTTCAGCTCTGGGCGAACCTTCCCGCTTATCAGAAGATGATGGAGCCCCGCTATCGCGATGTAAGAAGGGAGCAGATCCCTGAAGTTTCGCTCGAAGGCGGTATAAAAGTGAAAATCATCTGCGGCAAAGTGAACGGGGTCCAGGGGCCGGTGCAAGACATTGTGACCGATCCCGAGTACCTCGACGTCACAGTACCTGCTCATGGCAGCTTCGTCCATCCAATCGAGAGCGGCCATACCGCTTTTGCCTATGTGATCGAAGGAAAGGGCTACTTCGACGAGGAGCGGGATTCCTTCGGCCATCAGGTCGTTGGCAGGAACTACTTCGATCTCGATCGTGAGTGCAGTTGCGTCAATGAGAGTCTCATCCTATATGAGGACGGCGACCACGTCTCCATCAGCGCCAAAGACGGGCCGGTCCGGTTTCTGCTGGTCTCGGGCAGGCCCATAGGAGAACCGGTTGCCTGGTACGGCCCCATCGTTATGAACACGCAGGAGGAACTGCGGGTGGCCTTCGATGAGTACCGCAAGGGGACCTTTATTAAACACAAGACCCCGTTGCGGGAGTAACGGAGGACTGAGGACGGACTGGTTTCACGCGAAGACGCGACGCGAAGACTGTTTTCACGCGGAGAGAAGCTTAGAAAGGATTTACAGGATTAAGCGAAATGGCTGATTAAGGCAGGTGAATGGGTAAAGGGGCGAATGGGCCATAGACAGGCTGCGTTTCGCCCCATGTTTTTTTCCATTCACCTATTCACCTACTCACCTACCTTATTCTTTACCGCAGGGTCGCTGATGCCGGCAGAAAAGCTCTATCTCCCCAATCGTTACATGCTGTGGAGATTTCACGGGATAAAATTTGAACGAGTCTTCGAACCCTTTGCTACTGACGGCTTGCAGGTTCACATCAACGAATCCGCCATCTGCTGCTGGTGAAATCGGTGCGTCGGTAGCTGCATCCCCCTGAAAATCGGTTTGACCGGGAATCTTATAGAATATCTGTGCATTGCTGGTCCGTTCGATCTTGAGCCGGGCGTGCATCTCGATCCGGCTACAATTCTCCAAGATCTGCGAAGCGCCGGTTTTGAATGTGAAATTCGGATAGCTGTTTGCCTTCAGGACGATTCCCTCGCTGGTTTTCTGTGATACTAATGCATTCTGTAGCGACCATGAACCGACATCAGCCGTGGACAGGCGATAGAGCGGTTCATCGCCGGCCTTCACCGATGGATCTTTACTCGCAAGCAATTGGCGATACCGTGGAACCAGTACTTCAGACAATTTTACCAGAATAGTGCCATCTGCAGCAGCACGTACAGAGTCTTGCGCCAGCCAGGACGGCATCAGTACGAACTCGTCCAGCCGCTTGTTGTCGAGGCCTTCCGGGGGCTCGACATTGAATGCCGGCAGGCCGATCAATTTCATATAGGTTGTGATACGACAGGGCTTTCCCCAGTCCCAATAAAAAAATGAAGCCCCGATAGTAGAGTTGTTGATTCGGGGAAAGGGGGTCTGGAAAGCCTGGTATCCGACCACTTCCAAGGTGATCGGCCTTTCGGAGGCTGCAGAGCTTGCGATGCGGGCAATGCGCTCTGAGAGAGCACCCGCCATTTCATGGTCATGCAATGGAACGAGTTCGCGAGCCGCATTGAACCCGCTCAGGATTTGGAAAATGGCGAAATAAGCCAGCACCAACACGAATATGCCAATGCGCGATAGCCAACGCGAAGCATATTTGAAACCCAGCAGCCCAAGACTAGCGAGCGCTGCCGGCACAGCGACGAGAGACCGCAGCGGTACATTGCCGCCATTTATCAGATTGACGCCAAACGGTGCCACGAGCAGAGCCAGAAAGGCTAGTCCGGCAAAAAAGGCGCCCCTGAGTCCGGCAATACGATGCGCACGGTGTACAAGACCGGCGGCGGCCACAAAGATCAGAACGGCAAAGATGTGCGCTTTGCTTCCATAGGCGGCAGATCCTCCAAAATAGACGTCTGCCATTTGGTTAAACAAGTTGGATATAACCAGCTTTGGTTGATGAAAAAAGAGATCAGTGTGGACGAATAATTGGATGTAAACGATTTTCGTATTGGTGATGACGAGGAAAAATTTCAGGATCAGTATATAGAGTGCCATAGAGGTTACGAGGATTGCGAGCACCACGAAGCAGTCTCCGGGCAAGAGGCGCGCGGGTCTTTTGAAGAGATGCATAGCAATAAGCGACGCGAGAAGCGCTACAGCAAGAAACAGGATAAAGGATTGGTAACAGGCCGTGGCGATAGCCCCAAGGAACCCGATCAATGCGATATGCCAGACCACGGAAAAGCCGCTGATCATACGCCCCGATTGCTCCCGCTCTTTTCGATAGAGACTGGCGGCCCAGCAGGTAAGCAAAACACCAATTCCGCACGAGGGCATATTGCTCTGGAAGGCCGTCAGAAAAGCCCATATCGGGAAAGTGGAAAAGAGAGGAAAAAAGGCGAATGACGAAGGACCCTCGTGCCGCTCGCCGATTGCCCGCAGAAAAAAGAGATAGCCGATCGAACAGAATAAACCGAAAAGCGCAAGGGGAAGGAAGGGCACGACAGGCTGCGGCAGCACAAACTTCTCGAACAGATATGTCGCCCGGCGTCCCTGAGCGACCCACACGGATGAATCCGCTTGAAACGCAGCGAATTCGTCCTCGATGGAGAGCGTAAAATTGGTAAGTTCGGACACATGAAAGACCGCAAACAATGCCAGAAGGATAGACAGCGCCTTCAATGCAGGTTCTAACTGTCAGAATTCTATCCCTTCTATGCAATCCTTTGCCCGGACAAAACCTCTTCCTATGCTTTTCGCGCTACATTCCATGACGGCCGTTTGCTCCATTTTATAAACATTGCATGCATTTCCTTATGACATCATTATAAAGAAGACAAATGAAAAGTTGACGTGTCTATCAGTCAGCGGCAGGCTATGAGGCCTCCCGCTCCCGCACACCGCGTGTGATCGGCATTTTGTGCTGGACCTATTGCTTGCCAACGGTTGCTGAAACTGGTAGATGAACCATGAACCGGAAAGGGCAGCCTGGCGAACTGTGAACGGGGAATCGAGGAGTTTTTATCTTAATTTCGAACTCGAAGGCCAACAGACATGGCTTCAGCCATTCCACTTTTCTCTGCGCAGGCCGTCAATGCCGCCGTAGACTTTCTCGGCCCCGCCAAACGGGTTTTCGACAGCCATTGGTACATCCTCGGCAAGGAAGTGGCGGGGTTTGAAGGGGAGTTTGCCGAATATTGCGGTGTGGCGAACTGCGTCGGCGTTGCCAGCGGTACCGACGCTCTTGAGCTTGGGTTGCGCGCCCTGGATGTTAAGACAGGTGATAAGGTTATTGTAGCTGCGAATGCGGGGTTTTATGCGAGTACGGCTGTTCTTTTGATCGGGGCAATTCCCCATTACGTCGATATCGACCCGGTCACCCTTACCCTATCCTTTGAACGGCTCCAAGAAGCCTTGGAATCGAATCCGAAAGCCATTATCGTAACGCACCTTTACGGCCAGCTTGCCGATGTCGAGACGATTGTCGAAGTCGCCGCGAAATCGGACATCCCGGTTATCGAAGACTGTGCGCAGGCTCATGGTGCAAAAAGCAACGGCAAACGAGCGGGCAGTTTCGGAACGATTGGCTCTTTTAGCTTTTATCCCACCAAGAACCTGGGCGCCTGCGGAGATGGCGGTGCTATCGTAACCGATAATGATTATCTGGCGGCTAAAATCAGACAGCTCAGGCAATACGGCTGGAAGGCAAAGTACCATGTTGAACTCCAGGGTGGCCGGAACAGCCGCCTTGACGAGATGCAGGCTGCCATACTCCGCGAGAAGCTGCCTTTTCTCGATAGCTGGAATGCTGAGCGCCGGGAGATTGCCCGCCGCTATAACGCGGCATTTTCAGATTTGCCGATTGTTTGCCCCTGTTCATTGGGCGAAGACTATGTCGCGCATTTATATGTCGTTAGGGTCAACACCCGCGACGCCTTCCGGAAATTCATCGGAGGTTTCGGTGTTGCTACTGACGTGCATTACCCGGTACCGGATCACATGCAGTCCGCCTATCCATCCAGGCAGGGAAAAGGGGCGCTGCCCGTAACCGAGCGTGTCTGCCGGGAGGTCGTCACGTTGCCGTGCTACCCCGGTCTGGATTCAGGAAGTATTGAGCGGGTCATCCAAGCGGTAGATCTTTACTTCACTCATGCAGGAGTTTAGGGTTGCTTACGCTTGTCATTCCAGTTTACCGCAACGAAGACTCGATACCTGAACTGCTTGACGTGGTGCAGGGCTTAAACGCCAACCTGAAAGGTGAATTCGAAGCTGTATTCGTTGTCGACGGCAGCCCGGACCGCTGCTATGAAATCCTCCTCAACACTCTGCCCTCTCGCCCTTTTCGGGCCAAACTCGCTCTGCTTTCACGAAATTTTGGCTCCTTTTCAGCCATCCGTGCCGGTCTTGAGATCGGCGAAGGAAAGTACTTCGCTGTCATGGCGGCGGACCTTCAGGAACCCCCTGAGCTTGTCCTGGAAATGGCCGGCGTGTTGCGCTCGGAGGATATCGATGTAGCTGTCGGGGTGAGGGACAAGCGTAAGGACCCCCTTATGACTCGTATTCCATCAAAGATTTTTTGGGGGCTTTACCGGCGATTTGTCATTCCGGAGATTCCATCAGGCGGGGTGGACATTTTTGCCTGCACGCAAGCTTTCCGGGATCAATTGCTGCAGATGGAAGAGAGGCATAGCTCAATTATCGCTGAGATTTTCTGGCTGGGGTACCGGCGCAAGTTCATCACCTATTCGAGACGGGCTCGAAAGCATGGAAATTCTGCCTGGACCCTGGGCAAGAAGATCAATTATCTTACGGACAGCGTCTTCTCGTTCACTGATTTACCGATACGCCTGCTTATCAGAGGAGGCGCCGCCGCCGTGGTAGTTTCGGGCCTGCTTGGATTGTTCGTGGTTATTTCCAGATTGTTAGGCCTGATAACGGTACGCGGTTACGCAGCGACTATTCTCGCCATTATGTTTTTTGGTGCGCTAAACCTTCTCGCTCTGGGAACTGTGGGTTCCTATGCCTGGCGCACCTATGAAAACACAAAGGCCAGGCCTCTGCACGTGATTCTGCGAAGCCACGTGTTCGATCCCAACCGGGAGAAATAAATGATTGGGGATCTCGATGCACGCGAGAAGCGTGCTTTTTTCCATTCTCCGTTGAGCTTTTTGCACACTTATCAAAAGCAGCTGTCTGAGGGTTTTCTTTCAAAGCTGGCAGCGGCCGAAAGGAACGGCCAAGTGCGGCGTTTCGGCTTCGGGGCCTGTCTTCTGGTGCGGCGCCTTGAATGGGACAGCCGCTATTTCAACATCCCATTCTACAGGATTGAATTTGCGGAGTGGGATGAAAGTGTCACTGATCCCGCAAAGGCCATGGCTCAGAACCTTAAGGCGTTCACCGCAGAACTTTCGGACCTTCATGGCCGATATTACCTGTTTTCCGAGATTCCATCGGAAGATTTGGCTATGCTGCAAGCGATGGGGTATGCCGGAGCAAGGCTAATTGAAACACGCTTGACTTATTTTCGTGACGATTTGCAAAAGTTCGACTGGCCCATTCGCTCCAGCGTTCGCCTGGCAACTAAATCCGATATACCGGCATTGCGCAAAGTCGCCATTGATGCGCGCAACCCCTTCGACCGATATCACGCCGACCCCTTTTTCCCACGGCCGGTTTCCGACGAATATCTGGCCACATTCATAGAGAATTCAGTCAATGGATTTGCCGATATCGTGATGGTCCCGGCAGAAGGCGAAAGCTCACCCGGCGGCTTTTTCACCGCCAATTTGACGCCCTGCAAAGATTCTTCCGTGGGACTCAGTCTGGGCCGCATAGTTCTTGTTGCTGTTGGAGAAGATCGCGGAGGATGGCACTTACGCCTCATGACGGAAATGAGTTATCACTTTAAGAAATGTGGGGTCCAAGTAGGACATATGACCACACAGTCCACCAACCGCGCCGTAATTCGAAACTGTGAAAAATTGGGCTATAGATACGGGCGATGTACTCATGTTTTTGCCACCCATGCATAAGGATGCCAAAAAAATGGACGAGCATCAAAACCCTCGCTTTGACGTTGCCGGGGGCATAAATTTGATGCCAGGGGCCTATGTTGAACCCGGCACAGTGATCGAAGAAAATGTCTATATCGGACCCAACGCCGTAATACTGTCAAACTGCGCAGGGCCAGAAGGCAGCACAATCATTCGCAAGGGTGTCGAGATCGGCGCCAATGCAACCGTGCTTCCCGGCGTTACGATTGGCATCAACGCAAGGATTGCTCCGGGTTCGGTCGTGAAGCGCTCTGTGCCGCCCTTGGCTATTGTTGAGGGGAACCCCGCAATTATCACGGGCTACGTTGAAAGCTGGAGTGGCCGGCCGGCTGCTGCTTTTAGACCTGAACAGTTGGGACCCGGTGTTCAGGCAAGCCGCGTCAGAGGGGTGGCGGTCCATACGTTGCGTGCTGTGCCTGATTTGCGCGGCAGCCTTTCAGTGGGGGAGTTCGAGCAGGAAATCCCCTTTAAACCCAGTCGTTTTTTTCTCGTCTTCGATGTCCCCACTGCAGAAACGCGGGGGGAGCACGCTCACCGGCGCTGCAAACTATTCCTTGTGGCAGTAAAGGGCTCTGTCAACGTAGTCGCTGACGATGGCCGGACGCGGGAGGAATTTGTTCTCAATCGCCCGGACATCGGCCTCTATCTTCCTTCCATGATCTGGGGAATCCAGTACCGCTACTCAACTGATGCCATGTTGCTCGTGTTCGCTTCGGAACATTACGATCCCGAAGACTACATACGGGACTACTCAGATTTCTTGCTGTTATCCGGGCAGCGGCAGGATTGATAGCGCCAGGATCGCAGAACGCTTCATACACGCTGCACAAGCAAGTAATCGGAAGATTTGTCCGGTTCCTGCTTTCGGGTGTGTTCAATACCGCGACTACTTACGGACTGTATCCTGTGCTCCTCCGTTTCGTGCTTTATAGAACCAGTTACTCGCTCGCATACATCATCGGGGTTGTTCTTTCCTATTTTCTTAACCGCGTCTTTGTTTTCCGCTCAAATCGTGGATTGAGTACGGCCGCACTGTTTCCTGTCGTCTACCTGATTCAATATCTTGCCGGTCTTTCTGTAGTACCCCTTTGGAAAGGAAGTGTGTCTGAAATTGCAAAAACCAGTCTCATTGACTTTTCACTTGCATGCTCGATTGGGAACTTTTAAAGTTTTGCGGGCTTTGGGGTAGTTCAAGAAGTTTTTTCATGTGGCATCCGACTCGAAAATGCGGTTCGGATGCATGGTTTGCAACTCGATGCATTATTCCGGACTGAGGCTCGATCCCGCGAGCAAGCCACAGGAGCTCGATTTGATCGATATCGAAGTCAGGTGCCGGATCTCGAAGTGATCGATGTGTCAATGAAATAGGAATGAGCAGGGTCTTCTGTAGCGTGTCTCTGACGCAGCCTGCCTGGCCCTACATGTTAACAGCAATATCAGGGAAAACCTTTTATCGATACGGATACCGGCTTTTCGGAGAACATAATGAGAATGCACGAGCTGAGAGTGGGCATTCTAAATATGCATAAAAGTGAGGTTCTATGTCTTTTATTTGCAATTCTTTTTTCACTTGTTGTCTTTATCCATTTTTATGCGGATGGGTTTTATTATGATGAGGTGAGCTATATACAATTTGCTTCATCTATGAATGATAACGGAATTGCGGCATTACACCCATATTCAAATATAAGGACATACGCGTACCCGTGCTTTTTATACATACTACAGACAATTAAGAGTACATTTCATTTACCCGGTACTTTTGATAGAACTTATGTATTTTGCGCTCAACTACTTATCTATCTGTTTATTGGTCTGTATGTACGAGTGCGTATTCAAAGACTATTATCGCCAGAGTATGGAAAGATAATATTTTGTGCATTAATGCTTAACATCTTTAACCTTATATATCTTTCATTTGCGCTAACTGAAATACTTTCTATTTCAGTGACAATACTGTATCTTTTGACAATGATAGAGTTCATCCATAAGCTGTTCGTTTCAAATAATCCCATCAAATGGTACCAACCTTTTGGGATAGGACTCTTTGGCGGGTTAGCTATTATGGTAAGACCTGGGAATATAATAATCTTGGGGCTGATCGTTATTCCTATTTATATGGCTTTGTCATGTAGTAACCGTCCATTTGCGATTCGCGCTATTGGATTTATTATCAGTGGATTAATTACATCACTTTTGCCCCAGGTTATTCTTAATTTTATTCACTTCCATTCTTTGTCGCCACTGCCGATTGTAGATTTGGGTACATTCCATCTTATGGCAGGATGGAAATACATCAAGTATGCAACAGCTATAATTCCTGGCCAGACAAGTAGCATTGTTTATTTAAATCCATATTTCAATAGTGGTGTTGATGACTCGTTGTATCATCAGTTATTTCCACTTATTATTTGTCATATAAGTCATCCTGTACACTTGGTAATAAGTACCGTTTTGCATATTTTCGCCTTACTCGATCAAGATTTAATAATACCCTATAACAAATGCCTTCATCCTTGGTATAGATGGATCACAAGTGCAACATCTCATATAATTTCATCGGGTGGCATAATTGGTATCGTTTATTGCCTCATAGCTTCTAAAACCAGGCGCAATCCAACTAACGCGCAAAGAATAATTGTACTATTATTGACAGCCTATATCGCGTTATACTGTTCTGTCTATTCGCAATCAGAGGTTGAAGCTCGTTTTGGCCTGCCCTTGATCACCGTATTTAGCTGCTTTGTCGTCAGTGGTTATCGTTTCTTAACGGACCGGGAAATTTCACCCGCGATCAGGGGCGTCGTGCTGGGCTGCTTTGTACTGTACACTGTGACGGCTTTATTCGTTTCCCATTTTATTGAGATCAATTCTCCCCTATTAATGTAGGCTTCGTCTCTTTTTGTAGGGCAGATGTCTCGCCCGGTTTGATATTGATTAATTACTGTCCGACTATAAGTAGTTGAAATCTACTCACAACTGCGCTCCACTTTGCGCATTTTGTACACTTGACATGGGATTTAACAATTCCCAAAGATTTCTTCGACTGAATACGTTCAGTTGCAGCAGATTGAGAATCTGAGTAAGACTCTGTCCCAGGTTTGCTTTGAATTTGTATAAGGCCAAGAGCGGCTGTCACGCATGGGGTCGGGCCTAATGCCGTTAACTGAAGAGAAATAACCGTCCTTTCAAATCCTTACGGGTTTCGGGTTGGGGCCGCAGCGGGGTTGCTGCTTTGCTCTTAGGCTTGCGTCCCTGACAGCGCTTCTTCTCAAAGCCTTCACCTTCCACCCTTCACGCTTCCTGCTTCCCGTTGCGCTATTGCCCACCCGTGACCAAATGAGCGCGAGAAATGGCTATGGATCAGGGAATTTAAGAACTAAGGAATTTAGGAATTAAGGAATCCAGTGTCCTGAGTCATTAATTAGTTCCCGAATTAAGGGTAGGGTGGGCAAAAGCAGAGCGTTGCCCACCACTGATTGGTGGGCACATAAAACGTGCCCACCCTACGAAATTTATGCAATGAA